>Ga0187843_10001726_pt1 | contig 13616 bp, 9 predicted proteins | sample SpaLakP09_SKY_43_FD_134516 | JGI IMG/M metagenome (GOLD analysis project Ga0187843, IMG submission 134516) | Oligotrophic lake water microbial communities from Sparkling Lake, Wisconsin, USA - SP09_SKY_43 | ecosystem: Environmental > Aquatic > Freshwater > Lake | place: USA: Sparkling Lake... | reverse complement strand
TTTAGATCAATGGAGCTTGGCGGCGCAAGCGTTGCCAAGCTATCCGGTATCGAGGCGCTCGCCGCGGGATCGCAGTGTGGCATTGCCGACGTCGCTGTCTGCTCGGGATCGCTCGTCTGTGGCAGATTGCGCGCGATGACTGCGTACAACTGTTGTGCCAGCACCGGCTTGGCGATAAAGTCGTTCATGCCGGCGGCCTTGGCAGCATCGCGGTCAGCGCGGGTCGCATTGGCAGTCATGGCGATGATGGGCAAGCGATCGTAGCGTTTTGCGCGCCGCACTTGCTGCGTGGTTTCATAGCCACTCATGCCGGGCATCTGGATATCCATCAGGACCAGATCAAACATGGTTTCCTCGATCAACTCCAGCGCCTGCTTGCCGTGATGCGCTATGCTGACGATCACGCCGACGTCCGTCAGCATTTCTTCGGCCACCTGCTGATTGAAGGGGGTATCTTCCACCACCAAGATGTGCTTGCCGTGCAGTATACTCAGCGGCACTTGCTTCGCAGGGATACCGTGGGTTGCGGCCTGTGCCACCTTCATATAGAGGTCAAAGCCGAAGGTGCTACCTTCTCCCACCTCACTCTGAATATGGATTTCCCCCCCCATCAGTTCTACCAGCCGTTTGCTGATCGCCAGCCCCAGTCCCGTTCCGCCATATTGACGGGTGGTTGAAACATCGACCTGCTGGAAAGGAGAAAATAATTTGTGCAGGCTATGAGGCGGGATGCCGATACCCGTATCCCTGACGGAAAACCGTAGCAGCGCACCATTCTCATCGCCTTCAATCAGGTGAACCATAATACGGACTTCACCTTGCTTGGTAAATTTGAAGGCGTTATTGGCAAAGTTAATCAGCACTTGCGAGAGACGCAGACTATCTCCCCACACGAAGCGCGGCACTTCGGCCGCAATTTCTGTCGACATTGCTACATTGCTGCTTTTGTGTGCCTGTACGATGATTTGCTCGACACTGCGGATGCAGTCCGGCAGGTTGAACTGGCTCAATTCGATATCGAGCTTCGCGGCCTCGATTTTCGAGAAATCGAGAATGTCAGAGATAACACCCAGCAAATGCATTCCTGAGTGGAAAATTTTATCCAGATAGTCTTTTTGTTGCGGCGACGGGGCTGCCCGCAAGGCCAGTTGGGCCATTCCGAGCACACTGTTGAGAGGGGTTCGAATCTCGTGACTCATATTTGCCAGGAACTGGCTTTTGGCGGCATTTGCAATCTCGGCCTCATTGCGGGCATTGTTCAACTCTTCCGTTCGTGAGCTGACCAGTGATTCCAGATGGTTGCGGTAGCGATCCAGTTCCTCGTTAAGGCGGGTTCTTTCGGTGATGTCTTCCTGCACCGAGACATAATTGACCAGGCTGCCATCATCCTGATGGATGGCATTCACGATGGCGAAATGAATGTGTTCGCTACCGTCCTTATGGAAATTGAAGATTTGACCTTTCCAGGGCTTGCGCTGATACAGGCACGCCGTCATCGTCACAAACCGGTCAGCCGGTGTTTTGCCGGTTCCAAGCAAGTCACGGGGGTTACGGCCGATCGACTCCTCACGACTAAATCCGGTGATTTGCACAAACGCTTCGTTGACGTATTCAATTTGCCATTTTGGGTTCATGACGATGACGATTTCCGGACTTTGCTCCACCACCATCGATAGCTTGCGCAACTCGATGTCGGCCTTGATGCGTAGACTAATGTCACGTACCACCACAGTGTAGGTCAGCTCCCCCTCGCTACGAATGACGGAAATCGATGCCTCAACGGGGAATTCCTCACCATTCGAACGCACGCCTTGAATGATCCGATCACCCACCATCGCCCGGGCCGGTTTGCCGTGAATAGATTGGGCATTGCGCATGTGGGCGTCATGTTTCACGCGGTATTTTTCCGGGATCAGCATATCAATTTTCTGTCCCAGCACGTCCGCTGCGGCATACCCAAACATCGATTCTGCAGCAAGATTGAACACGATAATGCGTTGTGCTTGATCGGTGGTGATGATGGCGTCATAGGCGGAATCGACGATATTGGTTAAGCGCTTCTGACTGATGCTGATGGTCTGCGTATGCAGGCGTTGTTCGGTAACGTCCATAAACGAGACCACTACACCATCGGGGTGCTCCCCATCATCGTTGAACAAGGGTTTTGCATTGATGCTGAGCCAGTGTAGCGACTGATCTGGCCAATACACACCCATGACGACACCGAGAACATCTTTTCCGGTGGTCAGCGCCACGACTGCGGGATGTTGATCACCGGGGAAATCGTTCAGGTTCGGATGCACAGTTTTCCAGCGGGGATCAAGGGAAGTACGTCCCATGAGCTGGTCTTCGGTGAGGCCGAGTAATTTCGGTGCCATGTAGTTACAGATAATTATTTTTGCGTCCTTGTCGTGCAACACCACGCCTTCGAACAAAGAGTCGAACACGCGCTTTTGGCGCAACAGCGCGCGTTCGAGCTCCAGTTGTGCTTCCTCGCGGAAGGCAATCTCCTGTTGCAGTGCTAGTCTGCCGCGCGTTTGCCCACGCAAATCGGCTGTATGTTGCGCTGATTTTCGCCAAGCGATCATGACTGCGACCACCGCCAAGATTGAGGCTAAGCTTGCCAGGCTGAAAAAAGTTATCAGCGTTCGGTTCCTTGAGACGAGGTTCTCCGCATTGGACTCGGACACCACCGCATGGAATGGAAAGTCTTGCAACTTCCTGAAGTAATGGGTCTGTTCGATGTCACCCTTCCCATTTCTGGAAACAAATACTCCGCGTTCTGTCGGACTGATTAAATTAGCGCCCAGACGCTGGGCAGTGAGCGCGTCGCTCAAGGGGGGGGCGGATTCTGGGTACACATGCACTAGCGAAAAATCTTTGTTGAAGAGGGCGGCTGTCCGGCCAGGCTTGAGATTGAGCTTGGCAAGCAGACCGGTAAACTTTCGCGTTTCGATCGAGGCACTGACCACCCCGACAAACGAGCCATCCCTTACGGTGAGTCGCCGCGCGAGGACAATCACCTTTTGCCTCGATATCGCACCCATCAGCGGCCCGGAGACGATCAATTCTGGCGCGGGCTTATCCCGGACACGCTGAAAATAATCCCGGAAACTACGGTCCACGCCTAAAGCAGTCGCACCGTTGATCCCGGCGATGACGGTGCCGGTTTGATTCATGATGCGCAGGCTGACCAGCTCGGGAATGAGCGGAGAGATTTTCTTGAGATAGTCGTTGACTTGGGCCGCTTTAGCGGGGTTATCGTGCACTTCCGCTAGATGGAACTGTGTGATGGCGAGCAGGACGAGATCAACTTGTGTCAGTATTTCATGGACTGAATGGTCGAGCAGTTGCAGATTATTCTGGGCATCGAGCTCGGCGCGGAACTGGTCATCATGGCGTCGCTGCAGGAATTCCGAGAGCGTAAAGCCGTTGATCAGTAACACCACCAGCGCTGCTGTGATGACATACGGCCATTTTAAAGGGCGCCGTGGTAATGCTTCCATCGTACTTCCCTTCATTTTCGCCTCTGCTTTGTTAGGGGGCGCTTAGCCTCCGTTAGCCGGTCAATGCATCTGAGAATAACGTATCACTTCGGCAGGTATTTGTCCCAGAGGCAAGACCGTATCGACTGCGCCCAGTTTGATGGCCTCTTTGGGCATGCCGAACACGACGCAGGTTTCCTGATCCTGTGCCAGGGTCCGTGCCCCTGCCGCATGCATATCGCGCAAGCCCCGTGCGCCATCATCGCCCATGCCCGTCATGATGATGCCCAGCGCATTGGCGCCGGCGACACTGGCGACGGACTTGAACAGTACGTCGACGGACGGTTTATGACAGTTCACCGGTGGACCGTTGAGCACTTCCACCACGTAATAAGCGCCATTGCGGGCCAGGCGCATATGCATGCCGCCCGGCGCAATCAAGGCGCGACCAATCATGACGCGGTCGCCCGTGCAGGCTTCCTTGACTTCGATGGCGCAGATTTTATTGAGGCGTTCGGCAAACTGCGCGGTAAATTTTTCCGGCATATGCTGGACAATCACGATGCCCGTGGTCACCCGCGGTAGTGCCGTCAACAACAGTTCAAGCGCCTGCGTGCCACCGGTCGACGTGCCGATCGCAATCACCTTGTCCGAGGTCTCGATCATGCTGGTTTTGATGCCGCTGACGTCCAGTGCTTTGAACGTTGCTGCGGCCTTGTCGCTGACCTGTCCGAAGTTGCGTGGCGTCGCTTGCGCGGCCTGTTTGACGGCGTGAATCAACTCATGTGCCGACTCCGTTAAAAAGTCCCGCAACGCCAGTTTTGGCTTGCACAAATAGCCGACAGCGCCGGCCGACAGCGCCTGCATGGTGGTCTCGGCACCGTGCTCCGTGAGCGTCGAACAGATCAGCACTCTGGTGGGGCGTTCAGCCATGACTTTCTTGAGGAAGGTGATGCCGTCCATACGGGGCATTTCGATGTCAAGTACAATCACATCCGGCCATTCCAGCTTCATTTTTTCCATCGCAATAATGGGGTCGGCGGCCACGCCCAGCACATGGATCGAGGCATCCGTGGCCAGAATGGTGGACATGATTTGACGAACGACCGCAGAGTCATCGACGATCAATACCTTGATTGGTTTATTCATAGAACTTTGTCTTCCTGATCATCATCAACCCAGTCGAACTTGAGCCACACCTCACCGCTGTGCACATCGAAGTACAAACGCCGGTAGCCTTCACCTCCGACATTTTCTGCTGCCACTTGCATGCCTGCCCCCGTGATGAGCTGACGTGCAGCGTGAATATTTTTGTCACCGATATTGGGCATGAGCTCAGCACTGGAAAACATTCGTCCGCCGCCAAATATCTTCGCCACGCATTCACGTATAGGAATCGCGTGGCGCGCTAAATCGTTCTGCATGATCTTGAACGCACTCGCCGCCGAGCGTCCATCGGCCGGCCCAGTGACCGCCATCGAGGGCAAGATGAAATGGCAGATACTGCCGCAACGCCGCTGCGGATGCCAGAGTGTGATCGCAACACATGAACCGAGCAGTGTGCCAAATACTTCCCGGCCCGCGCCGCAGGCGGTATCGCCGGGATTGAGAAATTTTTCCCTTTGTACCAGCTTGGCAAACTGTTCCTTGCTCATCATCGCCGGCGATCCAGGCGGTAAGTGCCCGGTCCGGTCGATACCAGGCCATCGACGACACCATTCAGCGATTCGGCTAGACCGACGAACAGCACGCCATCGGGCGCCATGGCCGCCATGAGCTGGGTAATGACTTTGCGTTTGACTGGCAGATCAAAGTAAATCAGTACATTGCGCAGAAATATCACGTCAAACGGTACCAGCTGGGGCAACGGTTCAATTAAGTTGATCTGGGCGAATTCGATTTTGTCACGCAGCGCTTTATCGATGAGCAGGGTACCTTCATATTCGCCAATCCCGTACAGGCAATAGCGCTTCAGCAGCTCGTCCGGAATATCGTCCTTGCGGTCCAGCGGATAATGCCCGCTACGCGCCGTCTCCAGGACCCGGGTGCTGATATCCGAACCACGCACCTGCCAGGTGGGGGCTCGTCCGATACGGCTGAGTTCTGCCAGTTTCATGGCGATCGTATACACTTCTTCGCCCGTCGAACAGGCCGCGCTCCAGACCCGGAACGGACGGCTCCGGTCGGCCTTCTCGGCAAGACCGGACAAGACCTCGAAATGCTTGGGTTCACGGAAAAAATAGGTTTCGTTGGTGGTCAACAGATCCATGGCGGTCTGCAACTCCAGCGGGTCCTGTCCGGATAAAAGGCGCTGGAAGTAGGCACCAAAGGAATCGAGATGATTGATCTGCACCCGTTTGAACAGACGGCTGCACACCAGCGCTTTCTTGTTGGGCGTGATCGAAATGCCGGTTTGTTGAAACAACAAGTCCCTGATCATCACGAAGTCCAGGTCACTGAGGCTGTTTAAATCCATACGGGAGGGCTTCACTAAGGAGGTCTGTCTGCAATATTGCAAATACTCACGCTGGCAGATTGCTCTCGCCCAGCAATGGCGCCATTTCCTTCAGTGAAAAAGTGCGTTCCACGTTCAGAATGATCACGAAACTGCCGTCGACTTTGGCAATGCTTTCAATAAAGTCGGCCCGTAAGGGCGTGCCGAAACTTGGTACGGCTTCGATCTGATCATCAGGAATTTCAATGACCGCCGAAACCGCATCGACCATGATGCCGACGTCGAGCGGTTCCTCGTCGTCGAGCAGGTCGAGCACGATCACGGAGCTGCGTTTGGTCACGATGATGGGCGCGCGGCCAAACAGCACCGCGAGGTCTACCACAGGCAAGACTGCGCCACGCAAATTGATCACCCCCTGAATATGGGCGGGCATCATCGGTACCGTGGCAATTTGCACATTCCGCAAAATTTCCCGGATGGCGGCAATATGCAGGGCGCAGGTTTCCTGACCCACCGTAAACGTCAGGTACTGTTTCAGCCCGGTGATGTCGTCATCGTCGTCAGCACGCGTTTTTCTGGAAGTGAGAGCGCTGCTCATCGTCAGCTCCTCGCTTAAAACCGGCGAAACTGGGTTTCATCGATCAAGCTCGCCGGCTTCTTGACGGCGCCCCCCGGTATCTTGCGTCCAAGCTCCGGCTTGAGCACGGGCTCATGCGCTATGGGCTGGCGCACCGCGTTATCGGTCGCGAAGAAGTCCATCAACTGCTGCAGCGATGCCGCCTGACCGGACATTTCTTCAGCTGTCGCAGCCAGCTCTTCGGACGCTGCGGCATTTTGCTGGGTGGCTTGGCTCAGCTGGTTCATTGCCGAACTGATCTGGGCCAGTCCGGTGGACTGCTCCTGTGATGCTGCGGCAATTTCCTGCACTAGATCCGAGGTCTTGCGTATCGATGGAATCATTGCCCCCAGCAGGCCACCCGCATCGGCCGACAGTTTCACGCTATTGGTTGCCAGTTCGCCGATCTCTTTGGACGCGATCTGGCTGCGTTCAGCAAGCTTGCGCACTTCCGAGGCGACCACCGCAAAGCCTTTGCCTGAAGCACCGGCCCGGGCCGCTTCAATCGCCGCATTCAGGGCCAGCAAATTGGTCTGATCGGCAATGTCATCAATAATTCCCACCTTGTCGGCAATTTGCTTCATGGCCGAGGCGGTCTTGGCGACAGCGTCGCCGCCTTCGACGGCATCACTGGCAGATTTGGACGCCATGCTATCGGTTACTTTGGCATTTTCCGTATTCTGCATGATGGTACCCGACAGTTCCTCGACCGAACTGCTGGTGCGTTCCACGCCCGCTGCTTGCTGGGAGGCCGCCTGGGCCAGACTCTGGGCGGTCGAACTGACTTGCTCCGAGGCCGACGTCAAGGCATTGGCGGCGCTGCGCACGTCGCCAATGATGCGCGCGAGTTCATCGCTGGTGGTGTTGGAATACTCTTTGAGCTCGCCAAACGTGCCGGCATACTCAGCGGTAATTCGCTGGGTGAGGTCACCGGTCGAAATGGCTTTGAGTACCCGCGTCACTTCATTCAGGCCGGTCTCGCTGGTGCTCATAAGATTGTTAACGCTATCGGCAAGGATTTTGAAGAACCCGGTCTTTCCAGCGGGATTGATCCGGCCCGTGAAAATCCCCATCGCGGCATCGTTGACCACCATACCGATTTCCTGTTCCACTGCCACTTCGGCGCTCCGGTCATTCCACTCCACTACGGTACCGATGCGATTGCCATCCTTGGCGGTGACGGGGTTGGCGACCAGCGACATGGTACGACCGCCGACTACAATTTCGGTCCGGTAGGTACTTTGCAGACTGGACAGCATATTGCGCTGATGGGCCGGGTTTTTATGGAAACGATCAAAGCTACCGTTCAAGATGGTACTGACACGGAAGTCTGGCAAATCCTTGCGCAAATCGCTTTCAGCGCTTTGCATCATGGCGGTCACCGATTCATTCATGTAGATGATCTGGCCATCACCATCGGCAATCATGACATTGGTCGAACACTTGTCGAGTGCCTGCTTGAGGCGAGCATTGCTGCGCGCTTCGTTTTCAGCCGCAATTTCCAGTGCCCGGTCTTTCCATTCGACGACCGTTCCCCGGCGCACGCCTTTGCTGTCAAAGATAGGTGTGGCAATCAAACCAAATACCATACCCCCTACATTGATATCGACGGTGTGGACTGATTTCAAATGGGTCAGTAAATTGCGCTGGTGCGCGACGTTCTTATGGAAACGGTCGAAACTACCGCCAACAATATCTTTGGCGCTGAAATTCGGTAAATCCTTGCGGATATTGGCCTCTGCGCTGTTGAGCAAAGTCGTCACGGAAGCATTCATGTACACGATCTTGCCGTCGGCGTCGGCAATCATGGTGGAAGTGGATGCGCAATCGAGCGCCATCTTGATGCGCATGGTCTCTTCGCCGACACTGACCTGCATGGTACGCAGAGCTTCCAGCACTTTGCCAATCTCATCCTGATGGAAGATCTCGATCTGGTTGTCGAAATTGCCCCTAGACATATTTTCAAAGTAGCCTATCGTGCGTTCGAGCGGTTTCACAATCACCGCAATCAGGCTGCGGCCCAACCAGACAGCGACACTAAGCCCTAGGCATGCCAGCAAGATCGAAATGGCTCTGATGTTGCCCAACATGCTCTGCGACTGTGTGAATTCTTGCTTTACGGCGGCGACCTCGTACTGCTGCAAGGCTTCAAGATCCTGTTTGACCGTGTTGTGCAAGGGGCGCACATGTTCTACTGCGATACGAATGGCTTCCTTAATATCGCCCGCCCTCAGGGCGCTTTGGATCGGTTTCATGCCTTCTGCGAGATATTTTGCGCGGTCGGCCTCAAACTTTTGCGCGAGCTCTTTTTGTTCCACGGCGCTGCCGAGCGCTTTATAGCTGACCCAGATCTTATCGAGCTCCTGCGAATTCTGTTCTATCTTTGCCAGATTTTCTCTGACCCCCTCTGGCGTGGGGGTAACTTGCACCGTCGCCAGCAATAAGCGGTTTTCCAGAGATAATTTTTCAATCTGGCCGATCAGGGTGATGCCTTGCGTGCGGTTTTCGTAGACGGATTTGAGACTGGAATTGCTGAAACTCATGCCGAAAATGCCTACCAGGGCAATCAGCCCCATGAGCAGAGAAAGAAGCCCCACAACGATTAACAGTCGCGACTTAATGGTTGAATTTTTTAACACGGTTGCCCCCGAAAAAACTTGTTTGAATTGCTCATTCTGAAAATCGCCATGTCCAACCCACTGCTTTGCTACGACGTTAGCTTCGCCTCCCTCTGGTGACCAAGGCCGCTTTCGCGCGTGACGTTTTGCGTGGCGAGTTTGGTGAGCGCCGCCACATCGAGTATTAACGCTACTTCGCCTGAACCCAGTACGGTCGAGCCACTAATGCCGCGCAGATTCTGGAACAATTTACCCAGCGGCTTAATGACAGTCTGGTACTCGCCTTCCAAACGATCGACGAGCAGTCCAGCGCTAGCGCCAGCGGCACCTTGCACCACCACGATCCGGCGTTTTGACATGCATGGTCCCTGTTCAGCGAAGACGGCACGCAAATCGAGCAATGGCAATACCTGATCGCGCAAATTGAGGTAGCCAGCAAACTTTTCATTCAAGCGTAGCTCGGTCGCATCGGTGTCGATACACTCGATGACCGAATACAGTGGAATGACGTAGAAGCCGCGGCCGACCTTGACTAAAAATCCATCGATAATGGCCAGGGTCAGCGGCAAGCGAATGTCAATCTGCGTACCCCGACCAACCACGCTGTTGAGGCTTACGGAGCCTCGCAGCGCTTCGATATTGCGCCTCACCACATCCATGCCGACGCCGCGGCCCGAGAGATTGGTGACTTTTTCTGCAGTAGAAAAACCCGGTGCAAAGATCAGATCAAGCTTTTCACTTTCGGTCAGAACCTGACCAGCGCCAACCAGACCCTTTTCGCGCGCTTTGGCCAGCAGCATTTCCGGGTCCAGACCGCGTCCATCGTCGCCAATCTGGATCACAATATTGCCGGAATCATGTTTGGCCGTGAGGGTGATGGTCCCTTCGGCCGGCTTGCCCATGGCCAGTCGCGTTGCGGGCATTTCAATGCCGTGATCGAGGGAATTGCGCACCAGGTGCATGAGTGGATCGCCAATTTTTTCCACCACCGACTTATCGAGCTCGGTGTCACCACCTTCAATTTCGAGCTTGACGCTTTTGCCGAGCTCCATCGAAAGATCATGTACCACGCGGCGATAGCGTACGAACGTTTCGCCGATGCGGACCATGCGGAGTGCCAGCGCACCATCGCGAACTTCTTCAACCAGACGGCTTAATAGTTGTGTGGTTGCAATCAGTCCGCTGTGCTGCAGTCCTTCAGCTTGGAGACTGGCGCTCGCACCGCAAATGACCAGTTCACCCACTACATTGATGAGTTCGTCGAGCTTATCGGCGGGCACGCGGACAAACAGTCCCGTTTCCTGCCGCATGGCAGCAGGCTTGGCCTGACGGTCCAGCGCGGCATCGAGCACTTCGGGCGTCACTTTTTTTTGCTCTACCAGGATTTCGCCCAGCGCTTTGGACGGGTGTCCATTGTTGGCATCGGGATCGCTCTGTTGCTGCGTCAAGGCAGTATCGAGCGCTTCGCGCGTCAGCGCCCCGCAGCCGACCAGAATATCGCCTAGCCGCTGTTCATCCGGCAACTGAGCCATGAGGGCAATGTAATCTGCTGCGCGGCGCGTTGGCGGAATAATACGTGCGGTACAGTCGTCGCCGATAAATTCGAAAGCGCTTTCGATTTCCAGCTTGGTCGCCTCGGTGCGCAAGCGAATTTCAAAGCCCAGACTACAACTTTCCGGATCAAAACTGTCCCAGTCCGGCAGGCATTCTTCCACCACCGCCAGGCCGACAATCTGTCCTAGCGTTTTCAGGTACTGCACGATCGATAGGGGATCAAAGCCATTACGGAAAGTATCCTCATGAAACCGTAGCGAGATATGCCAGACCGCTTCTGCTCCATGGCCCGCGTCTTCGGCGGGTGCCGGTGTTGCTTGCGCCGTAACAACGTGACCCAGGAAGTGACTAAGGCGCTGTGTGAGCAGTTCGGCGGCCGCGTCGCAGGCGGCCAAGGCCCCCTGATCTTGACAATGCTGCTCAGTCTGGTCGAGCAAGGCAGCAATCATGTCGCAACTGGAAAACAATACCTCGCAAAGTTCCGGGTCGGTCGCAAGCTTACCTTTGCGTACGCGGTCAAGCACACTTTCAACCTGATGGGTAAATTTCACCACCCGGTCCATATTGAAGATTCCGCTGGTTCCCTTGATCGTGTGGGCGCAGCGGAACATCGCATGAATTGTCTCGATGTCTCCCTGGCCAGCCTTGAGAGTAAGCAGGGCGCTTTCCATCTGCTGTAGCATTTCGCGTGACTCGTCAAAGAACAGCAGTAGCGCTTCGTCAAACATGCCATCCGGTTTGCTCATGATAGGCTCACCGGCTTCGCTTGCGAAAAGCGTTCCAGCAAATCATATTCGGCCAGTAATGACAGCGACGACTCAGGTGTACCTTGCATGCTCAAGCGGGCATCGAGTGATGCCAGCGCCCGTGAGAATCCGAGTAGCAATTGCAAGCCCGCGCCATCGAGGTTGTAGAGGCCCGTCATATCGAGCACGATACAGTCGCCGCTGCGCGCCGCTTGCAAGGTAGTGTCAAACTGCGATTTGAGCTCTGCTACACGCTCAATAGTAAGCTCACCATCAATGACTATCGGTGCGATGGGCATGAGATCTCCTGAAGTTCGCGGAAATTAGGCTAGGATCAATTTTGTGACAGCATTTAACATTTGCCCCGGATTGAATGGCTTGATAATCCAGGCCTTGACGCCTGCCGCCCGGCCGGCATTTTTGACTTCATCATCGCCTTCGGTAGTGAGCATGATGACCGGAGTAAATTTAAAGGCGACGCGTTTTTTTAGTTCAGTAACAAACTCGATGCCATCCATCCTGGGCATATTGACGTCACTAATGACCAAGTGAATTTTTTTCCCCGCTAACTGCTCGGTTTTTGCCAACGCGTCCAAGCCATCGCCCGCTTCAATCACTTCATAACCGGCACCCACGAGCGCCAACGCCACCACCCGCCGCAAAGCTGCAGAATCATCAACCACTAAGATCGTCTTGGCCATATCTCTCAACCTAAAAAAAGAAAAAATCCAGTTTGTTATTCGTGCTGCCAGGTGCTCGCGGCTGTTTTAAGTCAGCCATTAAATTTTCTGATTTTGTTCGGATTGGGTGCCTAGAGAACTCTCGCTGTTCCACACACATGATCCGCAATGCCTTTCCCGGGAAAATCCGAGATCCAATCAATCACGGTGCCGTGAGGTTTTAATTTAATTGTGTTTGGCGCCACAGTCACGCTGACAACCGGCACAAGCACTTCGGTACTGCTGGTTCGGGCCTCATCTGCCAAGGCTGCGCGCGGCTCCATGCAATGGGCGCTGGCATTGATTAACTTCACGGTGCGGGCCGCAGGATGGTTATTATTGTGAGCAATTTGTGCCCTGGCAGTGGTCACCCCACCAGCCCCGCCAGGCCCGGGAATTAGCACTGTTAGCGGGCGTTGCTGCAATGGGCCCGTAGGTTCGATGAATCTGCTTGACTGATCTGAAGCGCTAACTACCCTGTGCGACGCCGAGTCACCATCTGCGATTGACCGGAAGATAGCAAGCTCCTGAGGAATGGGTAAGGACATCGACCGGTCGATGGCAATTGACCGTGAAAGTACCAAGATAATAGTAACGGAAATGAGTGCAATGATGGTGTATCGGGCTGACGCGTAGTTGGCTGCTGCTTGTTTGGCCGCCAGATCATTCGGGTGCGTTTCCAAATCCATTCATTCACCAGGTTGAGTCAGCCAGATATGGGTGAATGGCCTGGCCTTAATCCGAAGCGCCTTTCAGGTCGCTTCGGACCTTGGTAAATATCAGTCCAATCAGTTGATCGTTGGCCGTACGTGCTTTAATGTTTGCCTCCGCAAGCTTAGCGGGGGCTACTTTTGCATTTGCTACTGTGACTGGGAACTCGACAAACAATTTAGTTTATTTCAATTCATCCGTATAGTAATCTGCGCGCAATTGGTAGTCCTGTGCCAACTCGACGTTATTCACCTGCACAAACTTGGGTCGCCTGGCTTCAATCAAGCTCAAATCAATGCGTACGCTGCAATCATTGACGAGCTCTGAGCTTGCGTTTGATTCTACCGTCAATAAAGTTGCTGGCGATGTTTTTTCTTTGCAACTGTTGCAAATAAGATCGTTGAGCCATGCATGCCCTCGCTGGACCTCCAGGCGACCAGGGAGGTACGGATTGATTGATCTAGCTGGTTTTGGCGTCGAGAAAACATGCTGCGATGTTATGAATCCGCGCCGTCGGCGGCTTTGCGGCCGGCATGCTGGGCATTGGTGGCGGCATGATTCTGGTGCCGTTTCTGATGCGGCGTGGGGTGCGCATCCATCAGGCGGTGGCGACCAGCGCTGCGCTGGGTTTCCCGATTGCGCTGGCCGGCACCTTATCGAATATCTATTACGGCTTCAGCGGCTTACGGGTGGACGGCCTTGCTGTCGCACC
>Ga0187843_10001725_pt1 | contig 13618 bp, 11 predicted proteins | sample SpaLakP09_SKY_43_FD_134516 | JGI IMG/M metagenome (GOLD analysis project Ga0187843, IMG submission 134516) | Oligotrophic lake water microbial communities from Sparkling Lake, Wisconsin, USA - SP09_SKY_43 | ecosystem: Environmental > Aquatic > Freshwater > Lake | place: USA: Sparkling Lake... | reverse complement strand
TTGAGCGTCAGGAAGGCGCTGGCGATCAGCACGGCGATAAGGGGTCTCTGCATTGCAATCTCCGTTGGAGTCATCAAAAAGTTGAACAAATCAAAAACACTACTACCTCGGCGCCCTGCTGGCGGCGCTGCCCTCGACAGCGCCGGCCACGCTTAATACTTGGCCATCGTGCTATCGACTTGCAGCGCCCAGGCGTGGATGCCGCCGGTCAGGTTGACCATCTTGCCGAAGCCGTTACGCTCCAGGAAGGCGGCCACCTGCATACTGCGCGCACCGTGGTGACAGATGCAGACAATCGCCGCATCTTCATCCAGGTCGTCGATGCGCGCCGGTATGGTATTCATGGGAATCTGCACCGAGCCGTCAATCCGGCAGGTTTCAAATTCCCAGTTCTCGCGCACGTCCAGCAACATCGGGCTGGGCCTTGCTTCGTCTGCCAGCCAGTCGGCCAGTTCCAGCGCGGTAATCTGCTGCATGGCTGCGCCTTAGAACTGGAACTTCGACGGCGCCACTGCCAGTTCCAACGCCTTGACGTTGGTCTCGAACAGGGTTCGGGTGTCGTAGCCAGCCTCGCCGGTACGGGTAATCAGCTGCGCCTTCATCGCCGGCGCGCTGCCGATGATAACGGCCAGACGGCCACCGACTTTCAATTGTTGCAACAGCGCTTCCGGCAGCACCGGCAGCGAGCCGCCGACCACGATCACGTCGAACGGCGCGCCGCTGGTCCAGCCCTGGGCGCCATTGCCCAGTTCGACGGTGACGTTGGTGACGCCGTTGTCGGCCAGGTTCTTGTCGGCCAGCGCCTTCAGTTCCGGCGAAATCTCGACCGAGGTCACGTGGCGCGCCTTGTGCGCCAGCAGGCCGGTCAGGTAACCGGCGCCGGTGCCGATTTCCAGTACCGACTCATGCTTCTTCAGGCCCAGGTCCTGCAGCAGGCGGGCTTCAATCTTCGGCGCCAGCATCGCTTCGCCGCCCGGCAGCGGGATCTCGATGTCGGCAAACGCCAGCGCCTTATGCGCGACCGGCACGAAATTCTCGCGTTTGACTACGTGCAGCAGCTCCAGGACTTCCGGGTCCAGAACGTCCCAAGGACGGATTTGCTGTTCGATCATGTTGAAGCGGGCTTGTTCGATATTCATCTGTTGACTCATGTCGGGATTAAATAATCCGTCATTTTATCGTTGAACTGGCAACGAAGCACATATTAACGATTCGACGACGGGATCGCGGGAAATTGCGACAGTCTGCACTTTCAGGGGGATGAACCTGCGAAAATGGCAAGCTGGACGGAAAAAGTGGGGGCGCATCACGCTGGATCAGCCCGCAGGCCGGCCACCGTGGTGGCGATAAAGGTGTCCATAAAGGCTTCCGGCGGGATCTGCGGCATGTCGCAGGTGGGCATATAGGAATGGGTCCACATCATCAGCATCAGCACCGGGGCGATCAGCACCTGCGTCATGACCACCGGATCGACCGGGCGGAACTCGCCGCGCTCGATGCCACGGGTCAGCACCTGCGTGATCAGGCGGCTGCCGCGCGCCACCACTTCATCGTTGTAAAACTGCGCCAGTTCGGGGAAGTTATTGCCCTCGGCCAGCATCAGCTTGGTGATGCCGCCCAGCGGCGTGGCCCAGATCTCGGTCCACCAGCGCATCAGCAAAGTGCCCAGCAGCTCACCGCTGGGGCCGTCGAAGGCAGCGGCGTCCTGCTCCGCCTCGCCGATGGTGACCACAATGTTATCGCGCACCACCGCCTTGAACAGCTCTTCCTTGTTGGCGAAATACAGATAGAGGGTGCCTTTGGAGACCCCGGCGTGGCGGGCGACGTCTTCCAGCCGGGTGGCGGCATAGCCGCGCTCGACGAACTGCGCCAGCGCAGCCGCCAGCAACTCCTGCGGCCGCGCATCCTTGCGCCGCTCCCAGCGTGGCTTGGTATCTTGAGGGGCTTGCATGGGCGTAGTGAGAGTAACTTACTTATAAGTCATTAATATAAGCGCAAGGGGATGTCTAGTCAAGCAGGCCCAGGGGCAGCCGGGAATATCACTTAAACAAAGAATAATAACTTGAACAAATTCTGCCCAGAGTTGAACGCAAGGAGCAGGATTCCCAGTCCGACAAGATGCGACAACTTAGGGCAGAGTTGGAACGCGCTCCAATCCCAAAGTTAAGCGCAGCCTCTTCTACTGCACTGTCGGCGTCTTTCTTATCACCCTCGCTGCAGATAGCGCGCTTTTGTGACGCATGCCGTTCAGCGGCGCTTGATGAGAGCCCATTTGTGTAGCGAAAAATGTCAGGAGAACGTTAGCGATCCGTAGACGGAGTGGCTCGTTCTTGCAAATCTGGTTTACCAAGAACATCTCCGCCTGTGTGACCAGGCGAGCGCCATCTTCGCCGGAATACGGAGTATGGCAGCATCGACGTCGCGAGGTCGAGGCACAAGCGCCGAAGCCAGACACAGCATCTCGAATCCTGGAGCTCGGCCGAGGTGTTGCGCCGCTCGATCAGCGCGACGAGGGCATCGGGCTCGCCCAGCTTCAGTCAATTGTACGTCGCAGCGCATTACCACAATGAGCTGCAAATGCGGCCTGCGTCACTCCCATTTGCCGACGCTCATGACGGCCCCGATCACGGCTGCTTCGCCGCGAGTCTTGCCAAACCACTTGTTCAAGTTAATATTATGAATGGGCTGGCGAGAGGCTACGAATTGTCTGGCTGGTTCAAGTTAATCACTCAAATACTTTTACCAGCAATTTTTCTAACTATTTGATTTTCTTGAAAGGCCGTTCAAGGTTATATTCCGACCTGCCAATCGGCACAAGCACCAATCACTTGGCTCTCGAATTTTATCTTGCGTCGAATACACCAGGCGTTGCTGCGGCGAGTTCGACCAGCGTATCGACCGCTACCCGGACCTTGGGTTGCATGTGCCAGGTTTTCTGCCAGATGACATGGATCGGCATGGAGCCACCGGAGATATCTGCCAAGACCTGGACCAGAGCGCCTTCCCGCAACGCATCGCCGGCTAACCAGCGGGGGAATTGTGCCAGTCCGGCTCCGCTTAAACATGCGTCAAGCAGCGCATCCCCATCAGGCAGCTCATGCCGCACCGGCACTTCATGCGGGGTGATGATCCCGCTGGCATCCTTTAATAACCAGGTCGGCTTGGCGGTACGACGCCAGCCTGCCATGCAGTCGTGCTGAAACAGGTCGGCATGCGTCAAGGGCGTCCCTTTACGTGCCAGATAGGAAGGCGAAGCGCAGATCGCCATATGCTGCTCACCAATACGGCGGGCGATCAGATCTGGATAGTCGCCCAGTGTGCCGATCCGTACCGCCATGTCGATGCCCTCGGCGACCATATCGACGGCTTGATCACGCAAGGTGAAAGATAGGTCGAGCCGCTGGTGGCGCGCCGCCAGTGCAAGCAACGGGGGGACGATATGTCGGCGTCCGAAGGTCGTGGGCAGATCGATGCGCAAGCGCCCGATTGGCTCCCGGTGTCCGGTAGCAAGGAAAGACTCGGTCTGATCCAGCTCCTCCAAAATCCGGCGACAACTGAGCAGATATGCTTCGCCTTCGCTGGTGAGGTCGATCCGCCGGGTGGTGCGATGGAGTAGTTGTACGCCAAGTCTGGTCTCAAGCCTTGAAATGCTCTTGCCGACAGCCGACCCAGTCAGGCCAAGCTGTGCAGCTGCTGCGGTCAGGCTACCTTTATCTATGGTCAGCACGAATTCCCGTATGCCGGCAAAGCGATCTTCCATGGCAAGTACCCGATTCTGGAATTTGAGGATGGAAACTCGGGAATTTTATCTACTTACTGAAGTTAAAGGAAGTAATTAGACTTTCTCCCCGTTGAGCCGCATTCCCGCGCTCATTTCTACTGGAGAACAAGATGAAAGCATGGCTGCTGAAAGATTTTGGTTTGAACAACCTGGAACTGGGCGAAGTACCGACGCCGGTACCGCTGCATGGCGAACTGCTAATCAAGGTCGGCGCGGTGTCGCTGAACTTCCGTGACAAAGCAATCGTCGATGGCATCTACGAACCACACTTGGTACCGAAGAACCTGATCCCAGTCTCGGATGCCGCCGGCACCGTGGTCGCTGTAGGCGACGGCGTCAGCCGTTTCAAAGTCGGCGATCGCATCAACTCCCACCTGTATTCGCGTTGGCTGGACGGCGAACCCGGCCCTGACGAACCGGCGTACTGCTTCGGCATGCCGCTGCCAGGTGGCCTGGCGGAATTCATGATCATCCACGAGGACAGCGCAGTGCGCGCGCCGGACGGCATGAGCGATGAGGAAGCATCGACCTTGCCGATCGCCGCGCTGACGGCGTGGTACGCGCTGATGGACGTTGGCAACCTGCAGCCTGGCCAAACCGTGCTGGTGCAAGGCACCGGCGGCGTCTCGATCTTCGCGGCCCAGATCGCAACAGCACACGGCGCCCGCGTCATTGCGACGTCCAGCAGCGACGCCAACCTGCAAAAAGTGAAGGCACTCGGTGTCAGCAACGGCATCAACTATCGTACGCACCCGGACTGGGATCAGGAAGTGCTGCAGCTGACCAACGGCAAAGGCGTCGACGTGACAATCGACGTCGCCGGTGGTGATGGTCTGAACAAATCGGTGCAGGCGACCAAGGCGGCGGGCGTGATCGCGCAAGTCGGCTTCCTGACCGGACAGACCACACAGTTGCAACTGATGCCGTTGATCTTTCGCCAGACCACCATTCGCGGTATCGCCGTGGCGCCGCGTACCTCGTTTGACCGCATGAACCCATTCCTCGACCAGCACGGTATCAAGCCTGTGATCGACAAAGTGTACGCATTCGATGAAGCGGTGCAAGCGTTTGAACACCTCGCGCGTGGCCCGTTCGGCAAGGTCGTCATCAAAGTTGCCGACTGATTTATGCCCGCTGCCGCCGGCGACAATCATGGCCCACCCAAACAGGCAACTCTTGGCACTGTTCTCCAGCCATACAGACGGGCATACTCTTTTCCTGACTACCAAACTATCAGGAGAAGCAAATGACACAACGCATGGATTACAACGCGGCCACGCCCGCCGGCATGAAGGCTCTGGGGACTGTATATGGTCACATTCTGCAAAGCGGCTTGCCGCAGACCTTGGTGGATCTGGTCTATCTGCGCATTTCCCAGATTAACGGCTGCGCCTACTGCATCGATATGCACTCGCGCGACCTGCTGAAGCATGACGTGGCGGTTGAAAAGCTGGTGCTGGTTCCCGCCTGGCGCGAAGCCGGCGATCTGTTCGACGCCACCGAGCGCGCCGCGCTGGCCTGGGCCGAGACGGTGACCCTGGTCGCCGACACGGGCATCCCGGACCACGAGTATCAAGCGGCAGCGGCCGTATTCGACGAGAAGCAGCTCGCCGATCTCACCATCGCCATCGGCCTGATGAACGCCTATAACCGCATGGCCATCAGCTTCCGCGCGGTCCCGGCCGCAGCCGCCAAGGCGTAAAGCGATGCCTAGCACCGCGATCTCCGGTGTCAGCATCCCCGACAGCGCGCTCGCCCGGCAGATAACAACGCTGATCCGCGACACCGAAAGCGAGCTGCTGTTCCAGCATTCGCGGCGGGTGTACTGGTGGGGCGCCTTGCTGGGCCAGCGCCGGGGTCTGCAGTACGATCCTGAGTTGCTGTACGCCGCCGCCATGTTCCACGACATCGGCATCACGCCGCATTATCACGGCAGCCAGTTGCGCTTCGAGGTGGATGGCGCCAACGCCGCGCGCGACTTTCTGCGCGGCCATGGCATCGCCGAACATGACATCGAAAAAGTCTGGCTGGCCGTGGCGCTGCACACCACACCGGGCATCCCGGAACATATGCACCCGGAGGTGTGTCTGGTCCAGGCCGGCGCCGGCCTGGACATGGCGGGCCGTGAATATGAAAGCCTGACAGCGCCGGAGCGCGCGGCAGTCATCGCCGCCTGCCCCCGTGAGCACGACTTCCCGCACCAGGTCATCGATACTTTTTATCAGGGCTTGAAGCAGCGGCCGGGGACTACCTTCGGCACCTTCAACGACGACTTCCTGGCTTTTAAGGATCCCGGTTTTCAGCGCGCAAATCTCTGCAGCATCTTGTTGAATTCGCCGTGGCACACGGGCTAACAGAAAATTTTTCGCCCCGTGTCGATTTCTTGCGTCATCATTCGTCGTCAGATGGAGGACCACTTTTCAACCAGGAGACGTTATGAAACAAGAGATCATCTTTAACCTGCCGGTCAAGGACGTGCAGAAGTCGACGGCTTTCTTTACCGCGCTGGGCTTCAGGCTCAATCCGCAATTCAGCAATCCGCAGGCGGCGTTCATGGATATTGTCGGCGGCATGCATGTGATGCTGGCGGCCGAGGGCTTTTTCCAGTCGCTGATCAACAAGCCGGTGGTACAGGCAAAAGACAGCAACGAGGTGGTGATCTGCCTGATGTGCGACAGCCGCGAGGAAGTCGACAGCCTGATCGCCAATGCCCATGCCGCCGGCGCCCGCATTCCGCATCCGCCGGAAGACCACGGCTTCATGTACGACCAGGGCTTTGAAGACCTGGACGGCCATTTGTGGAATCTGGTCTGGACCGCGCCGCAAGACTAAAAAATAAAACGCCGCACAAGTGTGCGGCGCAAGAACAACCTGACAGCGTTATTGTTATGCGTGTGCGAGCAGCGCGCGGCTGACCACGCGCGGCGCGCCGCCGCTGCGTGGACCGGAACTGCGCGGCTGGTTGCCGCCGTCCAGCTTGAATGCCGACACCGCTTGCGACAGCCGGTCGGCCTGTTCCGACAGCGAGGCCGATGCCGCCGCCGCTTCTTCCACCAGCGCCGCGTTCTGCTGCGTGGTCGCGTCCAGCGTGGCCACCGCCTGGTTGATCTGGCTGATGCCCAGTTCCTGCTCGTGGCCGGCGGCGCTGATTTCCACCATGATGCCGGTCACGCGCTCGATACTGCTGACGATCTCGCCCATGGTGGCGCCGGCTTCGCGCACTTGCGTCACGCCGCCGTCCACCTGCGTTACCGAATCCGTGATCAGCGCCTTGATGTCCTTGGCCGCCTCGGCGCTGCGATGCGCCAGGCTGCGCACTTCCGACGCCACCACGGCGAAGCCACGGCCCTGCTCGCCGGCACGGGCCGCTTCCACCGCCGCGTTCAGCGCCAGGATGTTGGTCTGGAAGGCGATGCCATCGATCACGCCAATGATGTCGGCAATGCGGGTCGATGACGCGCGGATCGATTCCATGGTGGTGATGACGTTACCGACCACCTCGCCGCCGCGTGCCGCCACCCGCGACGCCTCCTGCGCCAGCTGGTTGGACTGGCGGGCGTTCTCGGAATTCTGACGCACGGTGGCGGTCAGTTCTTCCAGCGACGACGCGGTTTCTTCCAGGCTGGCCGCCTGCTCTTCGGTACGGCCCGACAGGTCCAGATTGCCGGTGGCGATTTCAGAGGTGGCGGTGGCGATGTTGGCGGCGCCGTTACGCACCGTCAGCACGGTGGCCGCCAGTTTGCTCTGCATGGTTTCCAGCGCGCGCATCAGCTCGGTCATCTCGTCATTGCCGCGCACTTCAACATGATTGGACAAGTCGCCCTCCGCCATGCGCGAGAAGTGCACCACCGAGGCGCGGATCGGTACCAGGATCGAACGCAGCAAAGATACCGCCGCGCCCAGCATCAGCACCAGGCCGGTGGCAATGATGCCGACCGTCAGCCAGCGCTGGCTGGCGTAGCGCGACTGGCTGGCGTCATATTGCGTGGCATTGGATTTGGTCTGGAACTCGCTCAGCGCCTGCGCGCTTTCGGACAGTTTGGAAAACAGCGGCTGCATCACCGACATGGTGATCTTGTCGGCCAGTACGCCATCTTTGGCGTTCAGCGCCCGCACCAGCGGCAGGAAGCCCTGGTCGATGAAGGCCTTGCGGTCCTTATCCATCTGGTCGGACAGGCGCTTTTCATCGTCGCCCTGCGGCAGCGTCAGATAACGCGCCCAGGCCTTGTCGGAAGTCGCCATGAAGCTTTCGGCGCGCGCCAGCGTCTTGGCCGAGTCCGGCAGTTCAGGATGCATGGTCACGCGGTCCAGCGCCAGCCGCGAACGCGCCATCGCCAGTTGTGCATCGCCGATGGCCACCGCCGACGGCATGGTGTTGTCGTTGGCATCCTGCAGACTGGCGTTGACCTTCTGCATGCCGTACAGGCCGCTCACACCGGCGATGACAATCAACAGCCCCAATAAGGCCATGGTCGCGATGAGTCGGAATTTGATCGTTACCTTCATGATGACGCTCCATACATTGTGCCAGCTGTACCGCAGTGATGGAGTGTGGACACTCTGGCGGACAGATCGGCAGCGTAGCGGCTGCGTGAGAAGAGAGGAAACGTGGGTAAGGTTTCGGTGGCGGAGACTGAATTTCCGTATGGAATTAATTCTACGCCGCTTTTGTGACAATTGGAAAGAATTTCGCAACTAGCAATTTGCATGTGCCGGTGGGCGTCCCACTGACGCCACACCGGCCCAGTCCGCTAGGCGCCCGGCGCCTTGCGGTAGCGCATCGGATTGAAGCCGGCGTAGGCCACTTCGGTCAGTGCGCTGGCCAACTGGCCCAGCTTGCGGTGGTCGTAGCTGCTGTTGTTGAACACCACCACATTGACCTCGTCCGCCAGCACCCGCCGCGCCACCAGGCGGAAGCCGCCGTTGGAGCCGTCTTCCCAGGCGCACTCGCGCGGCTGGCCGGCGATGCCCGCCAGTTGTGTGCGGCCGCCGAGCGCATAATGCTCATCCTGGCGATTGACGCGCAGCAGCGTGGCGCGCGAGGCCGGCGTCAGGATGGTGCCGCCCAGCACGCCATTCATCAGCGACATCATGTCGATCGCGCTGCTGTAGAAGCCGCCCGCCATCGCCATATAGTCCGGCACCGGGCTGACGTTGCGGGTCCACGGCGGCGTCTGCGCCGATGGCGTATAGCCCAGCGCCATGCCGGCCACCTTGTCCGAATCGCCGACGAACAGCCCGCTGTTACGCAGCTGCAGCGGCTCCAGCAGCCAGGCCGACACGCACTCGCGGTACGACTGGCCGCTGACCTTTTCGACGATGGCCTTGACGATCAGCCAGTTGGAATGGGCATAGTCCCACTGCGTACCCGGCTTGAAGCGCAGATCGCCGCTGGCATAGCGGCGCACCGCTTCCATCTGCTCCAGTGGCTGGCCGCGCATCTCGGGATTGGCCTTGCGCGCTTCCAGCACCTGGTTCGGCACGCCGCTGGTGTGGCTCATCAAATGACGTAGCGTCAGTTGGGCGCCGGTGTCGGCGCGGTAGTCGGGCAGGTAGCGCAGGATCGGTTCGTCCAGCGCCAGCTTGCCCATGTCGACCAGCTTCATCACCACCATGGCGGCGATCCACTTCGACACCGAGCCGGTCTCAAAGCGGGTATTCAGCGCCATCGGCGTATTGGTCTGCGGATTGGCCGTGCCAATCGCGTTCGAATACCACACCTCGGCGCCGAGGCCGACCGCCACCGTGCCGTTAAAGTCGTAATAGTCCGCCATCACGGCGTCATAACGCGCCCCCTGGTCCGAGGCAAAAGCAGGCATCACACGGCTCAGGGCAGCCACCCCGGCCAACGCAAGACATTGACGGCGATCCACAGTAACGCTCTCCTTAAAATCGATCGCCAGCAGCGTACCACACGTGCCGGCCGCCGCCCGCCAAAAAGAAGATGCCCGGCCAGCACGCTATCAAACTAAAATGAACATTTTGTCAGCAAGGACGTGCGATGCTCAGCAAACTGGGGAAACTGGCGGTCGGCCTGGCCGCACTGTTGCTGAGCCATGCGGCGCTGGCGCTGAATCCCGCCATCCGGCTGGAAGACCTGAACCACGCCAGCTGGAGCGAAAAGGACGGCGTACCGTCGGATATCCAGTGCATGGCGCAAACCCGCGACGGCTGGCTGTGGCTGGGCACCACGGACGGCCTGTATCGCTTTGACGGCGTCAGCTTCGAGCGCTATCCGCTCAAGCGCAACCGCATCTTCAGCCTGCACGCCCAGGACAACGGCGACCTGCTGATCAGTTATGAGCTGGAGGGCTTGCAGGTGCTGCACGCGGACGGCAAGATCACCGATCTGGTCAGCAGCGGCTCGGCCAAGCCGGGGCCGGCAGCCTCGATGGCCACCGACCGCGCCGGCGTGCTGTGGGTGGTGACCTACAGCGGCGTACACCGCTATGTCAACGGCACCTGGCAAAACATGATTGGCGGCATCGACTGGGCCGACCGTGCACTGAGCATCATGATCGACCAGTACGACCGGGTCTGGGCCGCCAACAAGCGCGGCGTCTATCTGCACGACCGCCGCCAGGACAAGATGGTGCAAGTGGGCGGCAGTGAACTGCACGGCAGCCTGATCCAGTCGCCGGACGGCCGCATCTGGGCCAGCAGTGGCGCCACGCTGACGCAGGTGCCGGCGCCGCCGCCGGGCGCGCAGTTGCCGCGCCAGCCGGACTTCAATAGCTCGGAGTCGCGCTCCTACGGCCAGTTCGACCGCGACGGCAATCTGTGGGCGCTGCGCTGCCCGCAGGGCCTGTGCCGGCTGCCGCATGCCGGCGACCTGGCCGGCCCGATCGATGTCGTCCGGCAGGCCAGCGACCGCCTCGACCAGCCCTGGCAACTGAGCGCGCTGACCACCAACAGTCTGCTGGAAGACCGCGAAGGCAATATCTGGATCGCCACCAAAAATGGCCTGGACCGCTTCCGCGAAAACAAGCTGCTGCCGGCGCGCATCCCCGGCCCCAACGACTCGTTCAGCACCGCCACCGATACCGAGGGCCGGCTATGGGCGGCCGAATGGATCAGCCGCGCCGTATGGCAGATCCCGGTCGGCGCAGCGCCGCTGCGCGATCCGCAGCGCACCGCGTCGGTACTGGCCAACGACCGCGACGGCGCGCTGCTGCTGGCCGGCCCGCGCGATATCGAGCGCATCTACCGTGGCAAGTCGAGCCGCATACCGCTGCCCATGCCCGGCGGCAAACCCGTCGACCTGACCGTGGTGGGTATGCTCGATGACGGCAAATTCCTGTGGATGGCGTCGATGCAGACCGGCCTGATGGCCTGGGCCAATGGCGTCTGGCTGCCGCGCTCGCACTTCAAGCTGCCGCCGCGCATCGCCATGTCGGCGCCGGGCGGACTGGGCCAGCTGTGGCTGAGCCACAATGACGGCGGCCTCAGTTTCTACGACAACGACCAGCTGACCCGCTATGACATCAGCATGGTCGGCCAGGAATCCGGTATCTTTCCGGGGCCGCAGCTGGTGGTCGCAGGCGAGCGCGGCATCGCCGTGCTGCGCGACCGCCAATTCATCAAACTGGGGCCGGCCAACGCGGCGGCGCTGCGCAATGTCACCGGCATGACGGTGATGCCGAACGGCGACCGCTGGCTGAACGGCGCGCAAGGCGTGGTGCACATCCACAGCGCCGACTGGGAAGCCTCGCTGCGCCAGCCGCAGCTGCCGCTGGTGTACACGGTGATCGATGCGCTGGAAGGCTATCCGGGCCGGGCCGCCATGGACAACCGCCTGGCGACGCTGTACAACGCCGGCAACGGCCAGCTATGGTTCCGCGCCACCGGCGGCCTGGTGCGGCTGGACACCAGCCAGCTGCGCCCCAATCCCATCAAGCCGGCGGTGCAGCTGTTGCGCGTCAACGTCGATGAGCGCAGCTATCCGGCCGGCGCCAGCGTGCAACTGCCGGCCGGCGCGCGCAACTTCAACATCCAGTACACCGCGCCCGGACTGCGCAAGCCGGAAGGCATGCGCTTCCAGTATTTCCTGGAGGGCGTGGACCAGCACTGGCAGGACTCCGGCAGCCGCCGCGCCGCCTACTACACCAATATCGGCCCAGGCCTCTATACCTTCAGCGTCCGCGCCGTCAACGAGGACAATCTGGCCAGCGACACGGTGGCATCGCTGCAACTGCAGATCGCGCCGACGGTGGTGCAAAGCTGGTGGTTTCAGCTGTCGTGCGTCGTGCTGGCCTTGTTGCTGCTGTATGGCGCCTACCAGTACCGCCTGAAGATTGCGACCGCCGCCATCGCCAGCCGGCTGCAGGTGCGGATCGAGGAGCGCGAGCGCATCGCCCGCACCTTGCACGACACCTTCCTGCAAAGCGTGCAGGCGCTGGTGCTGCGCGTCTACTCGGTGTTGGCGCGGCTGCCCGAAGACAGCGAGCCGCGAGCCCGCCTTGAGGCCATCCTCGACGATGCCGACCGCGCCATGAACGAGGGACGCGACCAGGTGCATCAGCTGCGCACCGGCCTGGTTCTGGAACAGCAACTGAATCTGGCCGGTGCAGGGCTGGCGGCGCAGTACCCGCAAACCGCCTTCCAGCTCAACGTGGAAGGCGCTGATCGTCCGCTGTCGCCGCCGGTGCAGGAAGAGCTGGCGTCCATCGCCCAGGAAGCGCTGCGCAACGCCTTCCAGCATGCCAGCGCCAACCTGGTGAGCGTGCGCATTGAATATCATGACGAGGCGCTGCAACTGATAGTGGCCGATAACGGCCGTGGGCTGGATCAGGAGGAAGTGCGCAGCCGCATCAGGGAGCGCCACTTCGGCATGATCGGCATGCGCGAACGGGCCAAGTATATTGGCGCCGCGATCGACATCACCAGCGCGCCCGGCCAGGGCACGGTCATCTCGCTCAAGGTCGCCGCCAGGCTGTGTTACGCCCACGATGAATAAACAGTCAGCTTTTGGTGAATTTCGTAATTGCGCCGACACCGCGCTGATTGCAGAATGGAGAAAAAACCATCAGGAGACCTGCCCCATGACAGATTCATTCCGCGCCGCCGGCCTGCTTGCGCTGGCCGCTGTCGTTACTGCCCCCGCCTCGGCCGAGGTCATCACCATCAAGTCGCCCGACGGCCGCAACGCCGTCAGCATCGACAGCGATAAATTCAGCTACACCGTCAGCCGCGATGGCAAGCGGATCATCGAGCCGTCGCCGCTGGGACTGAACCTCGATATCGGCGCGCTTGGCGCCGGCGCCAAACTGGGCGGCCATGCGGAAAACACGGTCAAAGACACCTACGACATCGTGCTGGGCAAGGCGCGCAGCGCGCCGGATCATTACAACCAGTCCGCACTGAACTTCGCCGGCAAGCTGCAATTCCAGCTGCTGGTGCGCGCCTACGACAACGGCATCGCCTTCCGCTACGTGGTGCCGGAGCAAGCCGGCCTGTCCGGTTTCAAGGTGATGAACGAGGCCACCCAGTTCAACTTTGCCAAAGACTACGACTGCTGGGGCGCCAACATGGGCCGCTTCGACACCAGTTTCGAGGCTGAATACGACCTGACCAAAGCGTCGAAGATCCGCAACTTCCACAACTTCATCGCGCCGCTGGTGTGCAAGACCGGCGCCGGCAGCACCACCTTCGCCATCGCCGAATCGGACGTCAAGGACTATCCGGGCTTCTACCTGTCCGGCCGTGGCGATGCCGGCCTGGGCGTGATGGTGACGCTGCCGCCACGCTTCGACAACAACCGCGACTATCGCTTCCGCAAGACTGTCTCCGCCAGCGTGCAGCTGAAGGGACAGGGCTTCCGCGCGCCGTGGCGCGTGG
>Ga0187843_10001724_pt1 | contig 13619 bp, 9 predicted proteins | sample SpaLakP09_SKY_43_FD_134516 | JGI IMG/M metagenome (GOLD analysis project Ga0187843, IMG submission 134516) | Oligotrophic lake water microbial communities from Sparkling Lake, Wisconsin, USA - SP09_SKY_43 | ecosystem: Environmental > Aquatic > Freshwater > Lake | place: USA: Sparkling Lake... | reverse complement strand
GACCGCGATATCGATGTCTGGCAGTTGCATGAGGGCCCTCGACGTGCGCTCGTCCACGACGTCGACCTCGTCCACCTCCGGTAGCGGCATCAGGAACGAGAACGCCTCAGACCAGATCAGGGCCGCCGCAGGCTCGCCCTCAGCCTCGTCGGCGCGCTGGGCGATGTCCAGCAGCGCGTCGAGCCGCGGCAGGAAGGCGGCCAAGGCCTCCACGCTCATCCGGTTCAGGTCTTCGACGACCTTGGTCGCCGGGTTCTGAACACGGCGATCCTTGTTCAGCCGATCATGGATCGTCTTGATGATGGAAATCAGGGCGTCGTCATCCTTGACACCGAACAAGAGGGAGAGACCGATGTCGTCATAGGCCTCTGTGTCCAGCACGGTGGGGAGGATCGAAGTCGGACGCGAATCCGGGATGTCGTCGAACGACAGCGCGGCCCAGGCCTTGAGGTAGCGGATCAGCCGGCGGAGCTGCTCGCGCTGGCCGCCGGTGCGTGCATCGCGGAACCACTTGTAGAAGACCTTGGGGTCGCTGTCCTCCCGCCCCTTCGTCAGGCACGCCAAGCGCCCTTTGTCGGTGTCGGTGTTGAGGTGGTAGACCGGCGTGTCGATGTGGAATTGATGCTGGTAGGACCAGCGCGAGCATCGCTCCTTGGGCGGATCGGACACGGACGGCATGGTTGGCACTGAGGCCGGTAGTCGATCAGCTCCTGCTGCACCCAGCGGCGCAACTGATCGGCCGCCGGCTCGAGGTTCGCGCCCTTGTTCCACCCGAAGTACACGCCCAGGTCGACGTACTACTCCTCATCGGGGTGAACGGGCTTCATCAACTTGCCGTACTTGTACGAGCCTTGCAGCCAGGTGGGGATCGGGTAGCCGTGCTTGGCCTTGAGCGACACCTTCAGGCGCTCGGCCAGCTCGTTCCAGCTGGTCTGCAAGAACTCGCGCTGCTGGGCGGTGGGGCTGAGGCGGCTGATCAGGGTCTGTTCACCGGCACCGTTGAAAAGAGAGCTGGCGCAGCCCATCTCAGCCGCCCCGCACCAGGGTCATCTGCGGTTCGTGCGCCAGGAACGGCGCCAGCTTCGTGTTCAGGATGTCACTGGCTGCCTTCTTGCCCAACGCCATCAGCGTGCGGCGGGCAGCATCGGTGGCGACATCCAGGCCGAGGTCCTTGGCCTGCTCGTTGGACGGCTGCGCGTCCAGGCGGAAGTAGCGGTCCTTGAGCTTGTGCTGCATCAGCTGGTCCACCAGCTGCTGCTGCGATGAAATCGTGACAGAGAACAGGCGGTTGTCGTCCATCCAGTCCAAGATGCCCAGCTCGCGGCCGGAATCGAAGGACAGGGAGTACATGTTGGTGGTGGTACCCACACTGAGGATACGAACCGCCTCGCTCGGCACACCGAAGAAGTGCTCAGCCTCGTGCAGAGCCAGCAGATCGGGCGCGTTGGCGTACAGGCCGCCGTCAGCGTAGCGCTGGCCATCCAACTCGGCCAACTCGAAGAACGTCGGTGCGGCCGACGTCGCCAAGCCGACGTCGACGGCCTTGTATTTCCAGTCGCGCGTCCACTCGGCCTTATGCCGGGTCTTGAACACCTGCGGCTGGCCGCTGGTGACGTTGACCGCAGGGATGCCCACTGCGTGCTTCGCGTCGTTGAGTGTGGCGTCCTCGGGGATGAGGCTGGTGATGACGTCACGCAGCGCCTGCGACCCGTAGCGCGGCTTGTCCCGGTGGCTCCAAACGTCTGCGATCTTGCCCAGCTTGGTCGTGGGCTTCTCGCGCGGCGGGAAGATTTTGTCGCCCGACTCCTCGAAGGCCTTCACCACGTTCTGCATGGGGACCTCGAAGGCCACGGCCAGGGCGATGATGCCGCCGATCGAGGTGCCGTAGGACAGGTCGAACCGGCGGCCGATGGGCATGCCGATGTGATCTTCCATCTCCGCCAACGCACGCGCCGTAAAAAGGCCTCGATAGCCACCGCCGGTCAACGCCAGTGCCTGAAAAGGCCGCTCCAAGGTCCACCTCATACTTTCTCTCCCCTATCTCTGTATAGGTGTCAAGGATACCAATCGAGGGCGAGGCGCCATCCATCCACATCGGTGGCACCGCGCCGCGCGGCATAACCCCAAATGCCTTAGTGCCAGAGTCCGAAGCGCTACATGTAGAACCCGTACCGGATCTGCGGTATGTCGCCGTCCACGAGGTACTTCGTGATCTCCCCGCCCTTTCGTGCGCAGCCCAGGGTTACGGGGTATTTGCCATCGAACTGGGTGTTGTTCATTTTGGTGAGGCCCAGGATCTCCTTCACAATGAACGACGGGGACGCCTCTGAACGAACGATGCGCAGCTCGAGAGGCTCAGGGATGTAGAGGCCCGTGTACGTCTGGTAGTACCAGACGGAACCGCGTGTTTAGCGGATGTGCCTCGACTCGTCGATCTAGACACGCGTGCCGCGGTACGGCGGGTAAAGACCATCCCGGAACAGGCGCAGCTTCGAATCCATCACCGTCACCAGGTCCACGGTGTAGATCCGCAGGTCGCGCGCGGCCCGCGTTAGCCCATCGATCTCGTCGGCGGAGAAATTCGAGGACTTGTGGACAACGATCCGCGCCGGATAGGCGCGCAGCGCGACGCGGTACTCGTTGAGAGCCGCCGTCAGGAGGTCGTAGGCCTGGTTGGCGGTAAGGTGGGGCACGCGGTCGTCACGCGACATGTCAATCGGCGTCCCTCGCAGGATCAACCCGTTGCCCAGCTCGTCGAAGATCTGCGCGAGGCTGTCCCCCTCCTCTTTCGGCACGAAGATGAAAAGGTTGTCCTCGTGCATCCACTGCACCTTGTGCCTGTACAGCTTCTGCTGCAGTGTGAGGCGAAGCAGGGACTTGAAGATGCGCTCGCGATCCTCGTCCAAACCGTAAAACTCATGTGGCCGCAGCGGCTTCTCGGTGCCCAACTCGATCACCTTGACAAAGGGCTCGTGGACAACTTCAAGCGGATGGAACGTGATCAGTTGACGGCTGGAGACTTCGAAGTCGGACGGTGGGTGCAAATCGAACGCTTGCAGGGCCTCTCTGACCAGCTTTCGCCCGCCGCGACCTCTGCGGCCCTTGGAGGGCTCGATGTCTGGCCTGAGGTCGGCGATGTACAGTGTCAGTGGGAATGAGAGCTCGATCAGATTGAGATTGACGCGCTACGCCGGCGACGCGGGCGGATCGAAATCCTCCTCGCTGAGCCCCCGGGCCACGCCGCCGCGCATGTACTCGCGGACGACTTCGAGCGCTGCAGCCAGCTGCTTGGGGCTGACGTCTGTCGCAGCCCCGCACAGGTCGCGATAGTCGATGTTGTCGTCCGCGACGCAGAGCTTGGCCCGATCGCCACTGATCCGATCGATAGCGTCCTGCGAATAGCTGCCCTGCCAACGTCCGATCACGTAGATGATGAGGCGCTGGTACTTTGTGTCCAGTCCGTGCTTGAGGAAGGTCCTGACCGTGTCCTTGACCCTGTCCAGGTTGGACGTGCCGGTGACCTGGATGGCGACGCCGGCTTTGTCGTCCGCAAGGTCGATTCCCGGAAAGTTCGCCTTCTCGTCGGCGTTCAGGTTGCGCAAGTCGCGCCACCCATAGATCTCCCGGAACACACCGAGCATCAGGTTTTCGCAAACCTTGTTGATGTCGTACATCTGCATCGCAGATGCTGCCTCACCTCAGTCGCCAGCTGCGACAGCGAGGATCGAAAATCGCTAAGCAGATCGAGGTGTTTCAAGTGATCCTTGGTTCTCCGCCGATACCGGCAGTTTATCAGTGTCTGTATGGGCATACAGTCAGCGGCATGCGATCAATAGGCGCGGCATAGCTTTATCGATAGCTTTTTTGACGTGCATGAGAACGCAAGCCTCGGGCCGCCACCTCGACAACATTGAGGATGGTCTGGCGGTGCGCGCAATTGAGAATTCTCATCATCGGTCTGATCCAGGTGCCAGCGAGAGGCGCTGTGGGTGGAACGGCGCAGTTCGGCGGCAGGAACCCGCTCGCTGCCGATCCCAGGGAGAACCAAATGACCATACACATCTGCGTGGCAGCTTTCGTGGCGCTGTCCTCGATCCTCCCGGTTGCGGCGCAAGCCGAGCCGCCCGTCCCCACCCGTGAGCAGCTCAACGGCGTGCTCTGGATGCAGAAGGCGGTCGAGTACCGCAGCAATGCCATTCAGACCTACCGTCTGGCTACTGCGCGGCTGGACGAGGCAACGGCCCAGAACACGTCAACCGCGTCCGTGGAGCAGGACGCACTGGGCGGCTTTCAGGGCAAGGACCCGGCGGTCGTCTTGGACGTCGACGAGACGACGCTGGACAACATGGCCTACAACGCCACTCTGGTGGCCACGGGCACCAGTTGGCATCCGACCACATGGTCCGACTGGGTCAAAGCAGGTCAGGCCGGCGAGGTCCCCGGCGCCAAGGACTTCATCCTCGCGGCACGCGGGAAGGGGTACAGGGTTGTTTTCATCACCGACCGGAACTGCATCAAGTCGGCCGGCTGGGACGCTCAGGGGAGACCGATTGACTGCCCGCAGCGCAAGCCAACCTTGGAAAACCTCGCACGCGTGCTGGGGTACGCCGTGGCCGACGGGGACTTGCTGATGCAGTGGGACAAGGCCGGTCGCAATGACGACGACAAGCGAGCCCGGCGCGCCGAGATCGCTGCCACTCACCGCATCGCCATGCTGGTCGGCGACAACCTGAACGACTTCATTCTGGGCACGGAATACAAGGCGGCCGCTCACGAGGACCGCTGGGGCAAGCAATGGTTCATGCTGGCCAACCCGGTCTACGGCTCCTGGGACGCGGCCTTCAAGAAGACAGATCAGAAGTACGCCGCCCTCAAGACCTGGGCCGGTGGCCCTGCGACGTTGAACGTCGTCACCTGGAACATGGCCTGGCTGTCTGACCCCGCCATTCTTGATGCAAAGGACTACTGGAACCGGTGCAGCGCCAAAGGCTTCGACGGCACCAAGCTGGATGTCGACTTGCCCTACTGCAACGCGTACCAGAAGGAGAAGTTCAAGACGGCCGCAGACTATCGAGACAAGAAGCTCGCTGCGCTGCGCAGCCGAATGCTGGAGTTGGCGGCATTGAAGGTGGACGTTTTCGGCTTTGTGGAAACCCAGAGCGCTGAAGCGCTGAAGACTGTGCTGCCACCCGGGTACTCGATCAAGTGCTTCACCACCCGCCCTGATCCTCAGAACATTGGCTTTGCCGTTCGCGACGGCACCGATGTGGCCACCTCGTGCCAAGAGATCACATCACTGAGTCTGGAGGATACGCCAAACATCAGCCACCCCGTACGGCGCGGCTTGGAACTGACGGCAACCGTCAGCGGTCACTCGGTGACGATGCTGAACGTCCATCTCAAGGCGAGCTGCCCCAAGGTAAAAATGGACTCAGTCTCCAACGACTGCAAGCTGCTGCAGCTGCAGGCCAAGCCGCTGGAGAAGTGGATCGAAGATCAGGCCAACGCTGGTCGAGACTTCATGATCATTGGTGACTGGAACCGCGACCTTGAAGCTGAGGTCGCGGGGAATTTCCCGGCGCGGAGCGACGGATCGGATGCGACCAAGGAGATCCAGTCGCCGACGCTGGTGCGCAATCTCTGGCCCGAGATCAACGACAAGGTGCCGCCTGCCAGCGAAATGGCCTTGGCCAAGATGGACCGCACGGCGACGAGTGGTGGCTGCTTCGGGCCGCTCGACCAAGTGGTGACCAGCACCAGCCTGCTGCGTGCCCTGGCAGCAGCTTCGCTGGTTGATGGCAAGCAGCCTGCAGCGTTGCTGGCACGCCCAGTTGGCTCCTCCGATCACTGCCCTGTGCAGATCAAGCTCACCTGGTGACCGGCGCGCGTCGCATCGCGCGGTGCTCAGAATTTCTAACTCTCTGTCGGCCGCCTACTGACACGATTCGGTAGCAATGGGGATAGCATTCCAGCTCCAGCTCCAGCTCCAGCTCCAGCTCCAGCTCCAGCTCCAGCTCCAGCTCCAGCTCCAGCTCCAGCTCCGGCTCCTGCTTCTCCCTCCCTGAGCAGGCTTCATCGCCGGTCGGCGATGAAGATCAACCCCGGTCTCGGCCGGGTTTTTTTTGCCCATTGAACTCGCACTGTGGGCAGCCTCAATGTCTGGGCCGCGTTCGGGCAGCATCGTCTAGATCAGCCGCACCGGCAGACTTGGCAGGAGGCGTTCAGGTCGACTTCTTCGTCACGGAGCGGGGGCCTTCTTTGCACGCGACCGCCTTTTCGGGGAGGCTTTCATCAGCGCGAGCCTCTCCTTCATTTCAGGTGAGACCGTGGCGTCGATCACGAAAACCGAAATGGTCTTGTTCCAGGTCACGCCGACCTCGGCAGCGAGCTTACGCAGCTCCACCTGAAGCGCCTCGGCTGAGGGTACCGCCACGCCGTCGGGCCTCTTCAGTTCACGACCACTCCAGGCGACAAGGTACACGCCGTAGGTGACCTCGGGGTCCTTCATGTACAGCTGCACGAGCTGCACTTCCATCGCGATCCATAGGTCCGCGTGGTGCGACCACTTGATCTCGATGGGCACACAAACATTGCGGGTGTCGGCAAAGTCGAAACGGATGTCGGGCTTCTTGCCGTCGGACTGTTCAGGCTCGCGCGCACCCACGACGTTCGACACCTGGACAAAGTTGCGCAGCAGGCCGTAGACGGCCGTCTGCACGTCCTTCTCGTCGCGTGGGGAGTCGGTGCCCCTCTTTCCCCAAAGAAGCGGAGTCAGGGAATAGTCTGTGCGGAACGAGGGCAGCAGCCTTGTTTCGATCAGCTCGTCCAAGAAGTAGACGACGTCACGTGTGCCCCTGACCACGTTGCCTTGCCGGCGCAACAGAGCGGCTGCGGCGTCGCGGTGCATAGGGGTCCATGCCTCCTCCGACAGCCGTCGCTGCAGCTTGGCATGCTCCTCGGTGAGGTAGGTGCGCCAATCCTCAAACCGCTCGTCGTCCTTCCACTTCGCAAAGAGCGTGAGAACCTGTGGGCCATCGTCCTTGGCTTCCAGCATCCGATGGAAGACATGATCACGACTCAACATGCTGATCTGAGAGATCGATCCTGCCTGGGCCTTCTCATTTTTGAAGTAAAGGTGCGGCACCAGGCCGGCCAGGGCGCCGATGTCGATCGGCTCCGCCCATCCAAGCGGGATGGGACCAGGCTGGGTGATCTCGCTGATCGCGCCGGTGAAACTGCGCGCACGCCGCAAGTGGTTTGGACCCGAGAAGACTCGGAACCCAACCCTGCCGATGGATGCGTCGTCGATCAGCCAAGCCATTGCAAGCGAGCGCAGGGCAAGTTCCTCCGCAGAGCCATCGAGGTTGTCCGCCACGCCCGCCAGACCAGTCGCTTCGAGTGACGGAACCACGTCGCGCAGTTCGGCTGTACTGGCGTGGCGGCGAAGAAACGCGAACAACAGAGCGCGGACCTTCGCGCTCTTCGCTTCAAGGTGCCCGAGCGCGAAGGTCTTCACAAACTGCACGAGATCGGATGGCAGATTCGTGCAGCCCCTGAGCCGGAGCCATAGCGTCTGGCCGACAGCATGGCTTTGTTGATCTTCGGCTTCAAGCAGCGCTCGCAACCTGAACCGAGTCACTTCCTTCGAGCGCTCCCAAACGGCGCCAAGTAGGCGTTCAAAGTCGGTGTGGGATTCCCGGGCCATCCAGATCATCAGTTCCGCCTGCGATGGCGTCAACTGCAGGTCATCGTCGGTCTCCAAGGTCTTGCAGTGAAGCCAAAATCCCACGATGGCCGACTGCACACCTGGCGGGATGCTGAAAGTATTCTGAACATCATTCCGCGTCCACAGTACCGATGAATCGGAGAACGTGGACCATGCCGCCAGCGCCCCCTTCTGCGCTGCCTCCCTCGTGGCAGCGGGCAGAGCTTCCAGGCGTTGCGAGAACTGCTGCGAGGCGAAGTCGGTGTTGGCATCGACGAGCTCCTCCAAGAGGCCTTCAACGCTGCCGGCCTTGATGACCTCAATCTCAGCACTGTCCAGGGGCCGATGCGGCGACTCCCCTCGGGCATCCGACTCGGCTTCAAGCATTTCGAAGTGAGCCTGCCGGTCTTCCTCGCTCTGGCGCCAAGCCTCGTTGAACTTCTCAGCCGCCGACATGAGTTCAGGCGAAAGCTCAGCGACAAGGGTCAAGTTCTGCTTGTTGTCCTCCGTGGCCGACGTCAGCCACAGACCCAGGACGGATGAAAACAACGGCACGCTGATCCTCGGCTGGTCAACGTGGTCGCGGATGAAGGTCAAAAGGAGATCGAGATCGTCGATTCCGTAGGCGTCACGGAAGTACGGGATGTCTGACGAGGGCCTGAGGACTCTGTCCGTTGGCGCGGCAGCTGCCGCCCAGCGCAGCACCTCGGCGCGCAACTCGCTAGCGTACGGAGCGCCACTCAGCGCCAGAGGCGAAAGCGACATGTGGCGTCGGCTCCAGTTGGAAGCGGTGAGCAGCCAGGGGCCCAGGATGGAGATGTTCCGTCCCGGTGCATCCGCCTCGGCCACGAGCTGTTGGCAGAACGCTTCAAACACGCTCCGTACGCCTCGCGTCATACCACCCAAGATCCGCTGACGGTCCGCCACCGGCGCATCGTCAGCGAGCTTGTCATAGTGTTGGAACGCCTCGGAGAAGACCTGTAGAGCGCGATGCCGCTGCTCGGAGTTCAGGTTATGCGACCAGAACGCCGTGCTCCAAAAGTCCTTGTAGCGCTTGCCATGCATGGCTGATCGCGGCACATGAAACAGCGCCAGCGCTTCATCAACAGACATGAACTCGGGATACAGCCCGGCGAGCAGCGCACCCGCGACTTCGTCTTCGGGGTCATTCGCCCGCGACAGAGCGACGCCCGACTTCAACCTGTCTGCGTAGTCTCGGGCAGCCACCGAGCAAAGGAGGGTGACCGCATAGACCCGGAAATCAGGTGTCTCGCTCGCGTCAAGGGCGACATCCAGCATCGGCTCGAGCAGTTTGGGGCTCGGGCAACTGGCGATCAGTCCAAGCGCCAGCGCGCGAACGGCGGTCGCGTTTGACCTCTCCAGCAGTCGCCGCGCCTCAACGATAGGCATCTCGTAGGCCAGGTCCCCGTAGCGCGTGAACTGGCCCTGGTAGCTCAGGCCGGAGAAACGCGTCTCCAGCACCTTGATGAGGTGGGCACGCGTCGCGGGTGGGTAGCTCCGCGTGTCGCCATTGCACGCGCCAAGAGGATCGTTCTCGATAAGCCAGTCACGGAACTTCGCGTTCATACCAGCCAGGAACGAGGCCGTGTCGCGCATCTGATCGGGTATGCCGTCTTCCTGCAGCGAGAAGGCCGGCAAGATCGCTCGCAGCGGACGGTTCGAGTCCAGCGCTTCTGAGAAAGCCCGGGCTGCACCGAAGTCGGCAAAGCTGCGGTGGACGAACTCATGTTCGCGGCTGCCATGCTGCGTGAACAGGCCGCTGCCCAGCACTTGCTTGAGGACCTCCATGCTAGCGAGTGACGCACTGCTGTTGGCGTCGCTGACCATCTCGTAGGCCTTGTCCATGCCGAAGACCAAGGTGCCGGTCAGCACGCACTGCGCGGCCAGGGCGTCGGCCATCCGTTGCCGCTCGCCCTCGCTCGCCAGCGTTTTCCCCTCCTCGCGGTGCAACGTGTTGCGTTCGTTGAGGAGGCTTGCCGAGGCCTGCCGGAAAAGCTCTGTCCGGTTGCTGGCCAACGAACCAGTAGCCTCGAACTGCTGAAGCATCGATGCCAGCAAGAGCGGGAAACCCGCAAGACCCTGAACGTTGTTGGACCGACAGGTTTGAATGAACCGTTGTACCTGGATGTCCGAACCGAGCTTCTCCGCGATCAGTTCGCGGGCCGAGTCCTCGTCGATCGGCAACATGCGCACCGCGACCAAGCCGGCATGCTCGTGCTTGGGGTCCTCGAACATCGTTGCCAGGCGCTCCTGCTCATGCTGCTTCCATTCCCTAGCGCGGCACGACAGACGCAGCCTCATACGGCCCAGCTTGCTTTCCCTGTGAAGGTCGCGCAGCAGCCGGAACAGGCCCGCGAAGAGCTGAGGCCACTGCAGTCGACCTTCGTCAAGGGCATCGACGAACCAGTGAAATTCCTCGCCGCTATCAAGTGCCTCCTTGAGCTCAGCTTCGGCTTGCAGGATGTCCTCGTCAGGAAGCCAGTCCTTCAACCTTGTGATGACCGCACGCTGCTTGTTGGCTAGAAGCTGCTGCCTCTGGTGCTCGAACTCGCGGCTCTTGCCGATGTTGGGCTCACCAAGGAGGACGATGCAGGGGGAGTGCTGGATTCCTCGCCAGTCCAATCGACCTGTCCGCACGCTCTGCGCGATGAGAGGGACGCCAGATGCTGCATCGCGCGATGTTGGTGCGTAGTGTTCAAAGTGCCGCTTGGCGTGGGTCCGGAACTCGAGGGACGGGGTTTTCATCGGTCTTGCCGTTCAGTAAGGCTATCTCGGCCAGCATATTGGCAAAAAAATATTGCCCATGGACGCCCACGTGATAACTTGGCAATTGATGGGATCTTTTCCTCCAAATCGGGACTATCAATCTGCCGCAGCGTCGGCCTCCTTTTGAACGGTGCCTTCCATAGGTCTCTCACCATGGCGAGGTGGCGACACGTGATGCCCAGGAGAGCTACTTGTCCGGAGATCAGAGCGACAGCCAACGTGTGGGGCACCAATAGGCAAAAGGCAAAAGGCACATTGCTGACCGTCGCATGCCCACTGCGAGCGGCAGCAGCCAGTCTCAGGAGCTGACTTCGCCGCGGGTCTGAGTCAAGAAGACCAACTCCGCCCAGCGCACCTTTTGCAGCGAACGTTCGCCGCCGGGCGAGTTGGGCCAAGCAGCACCGGGAGGCGCTTCTGCTGGCGCGCAGCGCGGAAGCCCCGCCATGGACCGCGAACGGCCCTGCACGCGGCTTTCACGCCCGCCTGAAGGCTATCGCCGTCGCATCCCTGCGCCCTCCCTTGGAGATCGCTGGCATTCTAGCGAGCCCGGTCACCGTGCTCCGTCCCACCCGAAAAGTTCAGAATTGAATGGTTTTCGACAACAGCTGCATGCAGCAGAATTACTGTACGCACCATGTCGAGTGCTAAGGAAGAAATGTGATCAAAAAAATTCGCCTACGGGGATATCGGATTCATCGAGATCTGACCATAGTTCCAAACGCCAAGCTCAATCTCATCGTTGGAGCCAACGAATCTGGCAAGTCCACCCTAATTGAAGCCATCGTTCTGGCGCTAACCGGTCGAATCAACGGCCGCAGTGCTGCAGAGGAACTGAACCCCCACTGGTTCAACGCCGGCGTTGTTGCGGACTTCATCGCTGCGAGGGCGAAAGGCCAGCTGACGGGGCTGCCAGAAATCGACATCGAAATCTTCCTGGATGATGTGCCCGAGCTTCAGGAGCTGTGTGGTGCTCACAACTCCAGCGTTCCCACCGAGGCCACCCCGGGCGTGCGGCTGCGCTGCGTCCCCAACAAGGAGTACCTGTCAGAGCTGCAGGCCTGGGCGGCAAAGCCGACACACCTTCTGCCCGTCGAGTACTACTGCGTTGAATGGACATCGTTCGCTGACCAGCAGCTCAGCATGCGTCCACGTGTGTTGACCACTGCGGTGATCGACGCTCGAACGGTTCGAAGTTCGGGCGGCATTGACTTCCACTTGCGCCAGATCCTCGGGAGCCAGCTCGAGCCTCACGAGCGCGCCAGCATTTCCCTTGAATACCGCGAAGCCAAGGCGGCCCTTTCAGATTCCGCCTTCAAGACGGTCAATGAGCGCATCAGCCTGATCCACGCATCACTTCACGCGCAGCCCATCGCGCTCGCGATGGATCAGACGGCCAGGACATCCTGGGAGGAGTCCGTGTCACCGCATGTCGCTGGCGTCCCATTCACTATGGCTGGCCAGGGGCAACAGTCGGCCATCAAGATTGCGCTGGCAATGAACCGTCATGCCGGCCGATCCAAGTACGTCACTATCGAAGAGCCAGAAAACCATCTAAGCCATACAAGTCTGGCAACGCTGCTGCACCGGATGCAGGCGCTAGCCAGTGACGATCAACAGCTCTTCATCACCACGCACAGCTCAAGCGTCCTGAATCGGCTGGGCGTTGAGGCGCTTCAACTCCTCGGCCCCACGGCGCCGGTCAAGCTCAACGAGCTGAGTCCCGAGACCGTCGACTACTTCAAGAAGCTGCCAGGTTTCGATACCTTGCGCCTTGTCCTGGCCGACAAGATCGTCCTGGTCGAGGGCCCGTCCGACGAGATCATCTTCGAGCGGGTGTTCCAGGACTTGTACGGCAAACGCCCGATCGAATGCGGCATTGATGTCGTGAGCATGCGCGGACTGTCGCTGGCTCGAGGACTTGAGCTGTGCCACAGACTGGGCAAGCGGGTGGCCGCCATGCGCGATAACGACGGCGTTGAGCCAACCGAGTTGCGTAAGCCGCTTACCCGATGGCTCGCTGAGGGGCAGCGCGAGGTCTTCATCGGCGACGTGCTGCATGGAAAAACGCTGGAGCCACAGTTGATCCATCACTGTGGTGAGGCCCACCTGCGTACCGTGCTCGGCATCACGCCCAATGCGGACGTTTCGACCTGGATGACTCGCGAGAAGACCGAGGCCGCACTGCGCATAGCCACGTCAGCGCTTGCTCTGACGCCGCCGGCGTACATGCTCCAAGCGGCCAAATTTATCAATGGCTAAGCGCGTCACCCTGGCGGTGGCGGGGTCACGCAAGACGCAGCGCATCATCGAGCATTGTTCGACGCTTCCGACGGAGCGACGCGTCGTCGTATTGACCTACACCCAGAAGAATCAGCAGGAGCTAGAAGAGCGCCTCGCACGTTACGCGGGCGAACACTTGAACGTCGAAGTACTAGGCTGGTTCACCTTCCTGCTGAGACATTTTGCCAAGCCATTTCTTCCATTCAAGTTCAGTGGAGAGCGCGTACTCGGCTTCAACTTCGATGGCCGGCCCTACCGGATGGCCAAAGGCAAGGCACGCTTCCTCGACAAGGAAGGGGCCGTCTATCGGTCTGAACTCGGACGCCTGGCATTCGAGTTGATCGGCGACAGCCGCGGCTCTCTCAGGCGCAGGCTCGAAGGAATCTACGACGAGATCCTGATCGACGAGGTGCAAGATCTGAGCGCATACGACTGGGATATTGTCGATTCGCTCTTGACGTCCAAGATCAACATCTGGATGGTTGGAGACATTCGGCAATCCGTGCTGGCCACCAACGCTAGGAGCACCAAGAACAAACGGTACGCCTATGCCGATGCCATCAACTGGTTTCGCAGCCGCGAGAAACGCGGCCAAATCGCCATAGACGAGAGTTCGGTGACATGGCGGTGCCATGCGCAGATAGCCGCGTTCTCGGACCTCATTTTCGATCCGTCATGGGTCTTCCCCAGCACGACATCCAAGAATGAGACCAAAACTGGTCACGATGGCGTGTTCCTTCTTCGCACAGAACACGTTGAAGCCTACGTGGCCGCGTTCAAGCCACAGAGCCTGCGTCACTCCGTCTCATCCGGGAGGGCCCTGCAGCTGGATTTCATGAACTTCCGG
>Ga0187843_10001722_pt1 | contig 13619 bp, 9 predicted proteins | sample SpaLakP09_SKY_43_FD_134516 | JGI IMG/M metagenome (GOLD analysis project Ga0187843, IMG submission 134516) | Oligotrophic lake water microbial communities from Sparkling Lake, Wisconsin, USA - SP09_SKY_43 | ecosystem: Environmental > Aquatic > Freshwater > Lake | place: USA: Sparkling Lake... | reverse complement strand
TCGCTCGTCTTGTTGTCGACGGGCTTTTTAGCCTTTTGCGGTTTCTTCCCAGGTTCTGGAGCCTTCGCGGTCGAATCATAAGCCGGGTTTTTCACCGGAATCACGGCATTGATCTCCTTCAGGTGCTCACTGAGCAAGGCGTCGAGCTCCTTGACCTTGTCCGGATGTTCCGTCGCAAGGTTCTTTGTCTCCCCCAGATCCTCCTTTAGGTTATAGAGTTCGTAACGATCGGTTTGATCGGCGTTGTCGCAGTAGAGCCGAATTAGTTTCCAGTCACCCTGACGCACCGAACTCGCAGGCGAGATCGGCGTCTGCGCGGGCATCGACTCGTATTTGTCGGCGACTTGCGCGTGGGGGAAATGGCAGAAGATTTCGTCGCGCACCGGCGTGTTGCTCTCGAAGACCGACCGCAGGCTGACTCCGTCGAAGCGGACATCGGTTGGCAGTTTCCAGCCGAGCAGATCGGCAAAGGTGGGAAAGAAATCCGTGCTCTGCACCAGCGCGCTGGTCTCGATGCCAGGCTGTACTTTGCCCGGCCAGACGACGAGCAACGGCACGCGCGTGCCAGCCTCGTAGATCGTGCCCTTCCCAGCACGCAACGGCTGGGCACTGGTGACTGGCACCGTGCGAAATTCAGGTGGCATGTGTTCCGCATTCGGGACGAAAAACGGCCCGTTGTCGGAGGTGAACACGATGATAGTCCGCTCCAGAACGCCGGCTTTGTCGAGCGCAGCAATGAGACGCCCCACGACCTCATCGAGCGTTTCCACCATACCAGCATAGACCGGGTTACGTTGCAGCGCTTTCGGATCAGCCTTGGCGCGATACTTGTTGATCTGCTCCTCCTTCGCCTGCCAAGGCGAATGAACTTCAAACGCCCAGTAGTTCAGAAAAAACGGACGCTCCTTGTTCTGCTCGATGAACTTGACGGCTTCATCGGCAAGCAAGTCTTCGAGGTTGTCGCCGGGTTTGCCATGGTTCTTCCACACGGGAAACGGATAGAAGAAACCATTTGGCAGCGGACTGGGCGCCGAGGTGTGCGGGATGTCCACGTCGAAACCCTGTTGCAGCGGGCTGTAAGGTTCAGGACCAAGATGCCATTTGCCGAAGTGCGCCGTGGCGTAGCCATCGGCCTTGAACGCTTCGGCGAGCGTGTAATAAGGCGTCGCCAGACGCGTCACGCTCACGGCCGCCAACGCTTTCTGGTTCGGCGGAGCGGAAGCGGCCAGTTTTTTTTCAAGCACCTCCTCAGGCAGGTGACAGTGAGGCGCCGTGATGCCAGTGCGTGCCGGATACAGTCCGGTCAGAATGCTCGAGCGCGTGGGCGAGCACAGCGGACTCGCGGAGTAGGCCTGGGTGAACTTCATCCCTCGTTTGGCCAAAAGATCGATATTCGGTGTCTCGAAAAACTTGCTTCCGTAAAGCGCGAGATCGTTCACACCCAGATCGTCGACGAGGATGAAGATGACGTTGGGCTTTTCGTTTTTCTTTTCAGCGGCGGGTAGTGCCGCCAGTGGTGCCAGCAGCAGAGTCGTGAGGAGTGTGAAGGTGTGTTTCATGATCACATTTCTTTAATGGCAATCAATCAAGCCGGCGGACGCTGGTGTAATAGGCGCCGCAGATCTCCTTACCCTGTTTGTCGAGGAAGGTGCCGCGCAGCATGGTCTGCCCCTGCTTGAGGGAGACCTTGAACACGGCAACCGTATCGGTCTGAGCCACTTCTTTTTCGCCCTTGAACTCCCCAACGCTCAGCCGCGCCTTCACAATCGGAAATGCCTTACCGGCGGGTAGTGGGTGGTTACCAAGCACCGAGTCCCAGGCAGGCACCGTGCCGCTGATGGCGGCCTTCGCCTCCTCCGGCCACCGGCGGAGAGCGATCTCGTAGTTACCGTCGCGCGCCACTTGGATGAACCATTCATCCATCGTGTAGGCGCCTGCGCGCATCATTGCTGGAGAAAGACCTTTCTGATTGTATTGCGTCGATGGCACCAGCGTGGACGGATTCTCATGGTCGTCGCCGACGATGATGGCGCTGCGCTTGGTCGTCCATGGCTCCACGTCTTTCCACCATTGGGCATAGGCTGCACGCAGCTTCGCGACAATTTCTGGTTGTTTGGCGCTCACATCCTTCTGCTGGCCCGGGTCGGTGGCCAGATCATAAAGCGCCTTTTCCACCAGACGCCAGCGGCCCCACATGACGGCCAAAGGTTTTTGCGCGGGATCGATGCCTGGGGCGGCTTGCCGGGGATAGCCGTGTTGAACAACCAATATCCGGTCAGGCGGTTCCTGCCCGGCTTTTTGCAGCACTGGCGCGAGGTTGATGCCGTCAAATTTTGCCCCAAGCGTTTGCTTCAGGCCACACAGCCCGATCAGCGTCGGCAAGAGATCCTGCACCTGTGTTAGGCCCGGCACTTCGCCCGGCGGCCGCAGTCCGCCGGATGGCCAACGGACAAACAACGGTGAGCGATGGCCGCCCTCCCAGGGCGTCTCCTTGCCCCCGCGCATCCCGGCGTTGTAGAGGTCCGACATGGCGGCGGTGCCGTTATCATGGAGAAATACCAGGATCGTGTTATCACGCAGGCCTGACTGGCGGAGGAAAGCGTCCAGTCGCCCCATGTTCTCATCCAAATTGGCCAGCATGCCGAGGATTTGCCGATGGTTCGGTTTCTGATCCTTGTAGGGCTCGCAATATTTTTCCGGCACAATCAGCGGAGTATGGACCACGGGTAACGGCAGATAGCAGAAGAACGGCTCGCCACCTTTACGCCGCTGATCCATCCACGACATGGCTTCATTGAACAAAATATCGTTCACGTAGCCTTTGAAATGGACCGGCTTGCCGTCGGCATGGCGGAGCCACGGATCGACACAGTCGTTGCACCAGGTGTCGTCAGACGCGCCGACAAACGCCGAGTTGAAATAGAGCACGTCCTGAAAGCCGCGGTCCTGTGGACGGAAGGGGTAGTTGTCGCCCAGATGCCATTTCCCGAACTGCCCGGTGCGATAGCCGTTGGCGGCAAAGAGATTGGCCGCCGTCGGCAAGTCGGAGCGGAGTAACATCCGGCCGCCTGTGACAACGCTCGCACCGTTGCGGAAATTATCCACCCCGGTCAACAGTTGTGAGCGGGTGGGAGTGCAAAATGGAGTCACGTGGAAGTCGGAAAACCGCACGCTTTCGTCGTGAAGCTTGTCCACGTTGGGCGTCTTTGCCACCGGGTTGCCGTGGCATGAGTAGTCGCCATAACCGGCATCATCCACCAAGATGACGATGACGTTGGGTTTGGCGCCAATATCCGCAGCGTTTACTGCCGCCAGTGGCGACAGCAATAGGGTCGCGAGAAGTGTGAAAGTGTGTCTCATGGTTTTGTTCCTTGTTGTTTTTTTGGTGATTCGCTTGACCGCTCGTAGATTTCCATGCCCATGCAGGAGGAGAACGACTGCTTCGGGTCATTGCCGCAGGCCGGTTTGCCGATGACGCGCACGGCCAGCGCCGTCGCCGGTTTATCGAGGGTGCAGGTGTAACGCGTGCCCGAACTGTGTGGCCCAAGGACTTTTGCGTCGGTAGCGGTGGTGGCGGGATAGCTCTTTAATTCACCGACCGTAGTCCAGGGGCCGTCCTTCTCGGTTTGCACCTGCACCTGGGGTTTTCCATCTGAGGTATCAAACCAGCCGCCACTAGGGAAGGCCCAGCTGTGTATGAAAACCACCCGACCCACGCTGGCGGGCTTGGCCAGCGTCACCGCATACCAGTCCTGATCCTGCTTCGTATTGTTATAGGTCAGCACCTCACCTCCATCGATGATCGATCCCCATCCGCCGGCACGTTGATCGACGTGCGCCCCTGGTGGCGTGCGGGTGCGGGAAACACTTTCCGTGCCGCCCACGGCCAGGTTTGCCCCAGGTTGGGAGGTAAAGGGCAACCACACCCGGTAACAGGTGCTCTTTTTATCGGCACCGGCTGTGCTGATGGGAGCGAGCAGCGCGCTATTGCCCATACTGGTAATGTGGAATACTTGGGCGTCGGACCAGTCGTGGAAAATGCCCTTGGCCGGCTCGGGTGTAAGAGACAGCGCGCCTATATCGGTGGAATTCAGTTGGATCCGCTCACCCGCAGGATCCAGCGCTGTATCCGTAGCCAACACCAGAGGTCCATAGCAAATGGCCGCCCGGCCCAAGTTGTTATGCTCCCCAGCCACCACCCGCGCATTGGGCGGCAGCACTAGATTGAGCCGGTCTCCGGCTTGCCAGGTGCGGCGCACCGCCACGTAGCCATCCTCACCGACAGTCATCGGCAGAGTCTTGCCACCCAGTTTAAGCGTCGCATTGGAACACCAGGTCGGGATGCGCAGTTTCACCGCAAAGTCAGCGGGTTTCTCCGGCTTGATGTCGATAGCGATGTTCGGCTCGCTCGGAAAGCGGGTGGTTAGGTTCACCGCCACGCCAATCCCGTCCCGTAGCTTTAACTGGGCGTTGGCTTGGTCATAGAGGTTTACCACCACACCCTCACCGTCCGTGGTCAGTGCACAGGTGGGTAAAAGCACGGGACCACGCGGGCCGCTCGACAGGCAGCAAAAGCCGGTAAAGTTGGTGGAATAGGGCTTGGTGCCAACTAGCCCCACATAATAGGTCCACGCCTTGCCGTCGGGGCTTTGGGCGCTGGCCAACTGGTTGTAGGCCGTTCGCTCTATTTCCTGAGCGTAGCGGGCCTGGCCGGTGAGGCGCAGGAGTTGCGCGTTAAACTGCATCCATGTGACGGTTGCACAGGTTTCGCCCACATGGTTGTTGTTCGGCAAATCGAAGTCGTCGTGAAACGTCTCGCGGTAGCTGATGGCGCCCGTGATATAGCGCCGCTTGGCCGTGATATCCTCCCAAGCATTTACAGCGGCGGTCAACAAGTCCTTGTCACCGGAAATCCGATACCACTCAAGAAGGGCATTAACAAACGACAGTTGGGTGTATGCATGGGTGGCGTAAACTTGGTCGACACGCTTCTTCTCCAGCAGGGTCGCCACGAAAGAACGGGGTTTTGCGGCCTTACATTTCATGAGATACTGGCAGAAGTCCTTGTAACGCGGTTCACCGGTCATGCGATAGAGCATGATCATGGGCTCCAGCACGGTAACCTGACCCTCGAAAGGCGCTTGCTTCATGAAATCGAGTTTGCCGGGCTCGCTGCCGAAAGTATTACACAGCAAGTCGCCCATCTTCCGGCAAGCGTCCATGGCTGATGGGTCACCGCTCAGGCGTACCCATGTCAGGAGGCCGAGCAGATTGTATTTGTGTGACCACACATCCCACTCCGTCCAGCGTTTCGGGGACTTGGCTTTGTTCTGTGACAGAGCGTTGACCCCACCGGCGATGGGCGAGGTATACGCCGCCAGTCCAGAGCTGGACGAGAATGCTCCGTTTGGATTATCACCACTGGCGGGCCGGCCGATGACGCGCACGCTGAGCGCCTTCACCGGCTCGGCGAGAGTGCAGGAATACCCGGTCTTATTCGTGATTTTCTTGTTATCTGTGGCTGTAGTGGCGGGGTAATCCATCAACTCGCCGACCGTTTTCCAAGGGCCGTCCTTCACGGCCTGTATCTGAACTTGGGGTTTCCCTTTAGAGGCATCGAACCATCCACCGTTAGGCCAGTTTGCTCCATGCGTAAAGACCACCCAGCCCACGACGGATGGTTGAGCCAACGTCACCGCATACCAATCCTGATCCTGCTTGGTTCTGTCGTAGGTGGAGATTAGCGTGCCTTGGATCAGCGAGCCTTTTACATTACCGGTGCGGGATTGGCTTTCGGAAACGGCGGGCAAGCAGTCAGGAACAGGGGGGGGCACGGCAGCGAGGGCTTCGGCCGTTTCGGCAACGACTTTTTTAACCGACACCGGTTCGGTGGTACCTAGGTTATCCGGCAGGTAGGTGCCCAAGTAGCCGTCGGCTTCCTGGCATTTCATCAATTCCGTCACCGCGCTGGCGATCTTGGCACGCAGCTTTTTATCGCCGCTGTTGGCCCAAGCCATGCTGGCGGCATGAATCCACTTGCCGATGTGCTCGCCGTCCCAGGTCATGCACCCAGGGCGCTTGCGGTATCCTTCCAGTAACCGGTCCACATCTACCGTCTCAAGGAGACGCGCAGTGGTATTCGCATGAATGCGGGCACCGAGCATGCTGTTAACATCAAGATGCACTCGGTCGGGGATCTGCATATCTTGGCGATCCTCCACCACCGCTGGAACCACATAAGGTGCGGGAGTGATGGCGGCGATGGCACTGGGTGACAACACCGTCGCGAATGGCAAAAGCATTGCCGGCACTGATAGATACTTTTTCATTATATCTCCTCTGTTCATTGGTGGTAAAAAATGATCTTAGGTCGCGTTGTTGTTTTGAATGGTTGGTGCCTTGTCGAATCCGTCCCCAAGGCGCGGGTTGTGAGTTTGCTGCATCACCTTCACAAGGCGCCCGGAGAGGTCTTTGAGATTCGCGAAGTCCTCCACCATCTATCGAAAACGGGAGAACCCGATATAGTTTGTTCCGTTCGTGGTGGTCGAATCCCCCCCCCAATTGATCTGATCGGGAGTCACGGTGGCCACATGCCCGTCGGCGAAGGCGACATTGATCCGGCCCTTATGACGGGGCATGACACAACTGGCCGCAGCAGACGACACTCTGACGTAAGACATCCCAGTGCGGGGGGCGTCCTTTCGTGTGCTCCAAGGGCCTGAGGGTTCGGCGCCATTTTCATTCAGACCGGCATCTGTGAACAAGACGGTGAGGCTCGGTTGGGGCACCTGAACCATGCGCACCCAAATAGGACCGTCGCTATTGGTTGCGGCCGAGGAGAGCACGTCGGAGATCCCTATGCCCAGAGGGCAGTTGCTGCTTTGGCCCCCTCCTCCCGCTTGAGTTGCCGGGAGCGTGAGTTTGGGGCAGGAGTAAATCTTCGAATCCGACGCGTATTGCAGCACCAGGTCCTGCCAGAAGTATGCATTTGGATTCGAGGTAATCCGTTGGGAAGCGGGGCGAGGATAAGGTGACACGATCAACGCGGCATAGCTGTTGGCAAGATGGGTCCTCGGAAATTTTCCATCGTTCTCGGCGGCAAAAAGCAAGGCGGCAGCCGCTACCTGCTTCATATTTGAGCTACATTTTGCGGTTGTCCCCTGTTCCAACATTCCTTTGAGAGATGCCAGCGAAAGCGCGGCAAGGATACCGACAATCGCAATCACCACGAGCAACTCAACGAGAGTAAAGCCAGATCTGGGGAGATTGTGAGCTTTCATTTGAAATACCGCAGAAGGTTTGCTGCAGATCGAAGAAGATGCACGCCTTGGGAAAAAAATGCCTCGCAGCAAGGCGCCAGCGCGTAGGTATCTGGCAGGTGTTGCATAGGGGAACATAAAGGTCATTTTATAGAGGAAAAACTCGGAGTTTTCTAGGTGGATATATCGTTTCGGTTTTATGGATTATCGAGAGGTTCGTGTCGCTATAACCGGCATCATCCAACAAGATGACGATGACGTTGGGTTTGGCGCCGATATCCGCGGCGTTGAGTACTGCTAGTGGTGACAACACCATCGCGAATGGCAAAAGCATTGCCGGCACTGATAGATGCTTTTTCAGTATATCTCCTCTGTTCATTGGTGGTAAAAAATGATCTAGGGTCGCTTACTCCGCCGCATCAACCACACAGCGGAAGCCTAGGGTTGCGGCGCGGTCCTTGCTCGGAGCCATGAGCAGCAGCTTGCCGTGGGTGTTCAGCTCAAGCTTGTTGGGGAAATACCAGACCGATCCTTGCGGTTTGAAGTAACTGCCACCACGGACGATGCCACCGCGCGAATGCTCATCGTGGTATTCGTCGGTCCACTGCCAGACATTGCCCGCCATATCCATGACTCCGAACGGGCTGGCACCTTTGGGGAAGGCATCCACATCAGTAGGCGGACGTAGCTCTTGGCTCTTGCACTCCGGCGGAATCGCCTCGGCGTTCAGCTCGTTGCCCCATGGATACTTACGTCCATCGGTCCCCTGCGCGGCGTAGTGCCACTCGGTTTCATGTGGCAGACGTTTGCCGGCCCAGGCGGCGTAGGCGCGGGCATCTTCCAAGGAAACCCAAGTGACCGGCTTCTTGGCCCAGCCCTCCGGGTAGGTTCCACTCTTCCAGTCTTTGAGGAAGTTATAATCATCGCGCGGACGATATTTCGCCTCATCGACGAACGTTTTGAACTGCTCGTTGGTCACTGGGCAGGTGTCGATGTAGAACGATTTCAGGGTAACGGGCTGACGATGGTAGCGACGCGGCGAAGACTCCCAAGGATACTGCACATCGGTGCCCACCTGGTTCCAGCCCTCGACCATCACACCTTCTACCTGAAACTCGAAGCTACCTCCGGGAATCCGGGTCATGCCTGCCGGTGCCGATTTCGCCGACTTCGTGGCCGCAATAGGCACCTGTTTCTGCGGCAGGAACTTCCATTCGTTAGAGAATTCAGCCAAGCGCTTGTTGGCGAGCTTACTCATCTTGGCCAGCAGAGTATTCAATTTCTGGTCCGGGGCGTCGTTGATTGCCAGCACGGAACCGTAGCCTTGTTCTTCGAGTTCAAAACTCAGTGTCGCCTCCTGACCCTCCAGCACGGGCTTGAGTTCAACACCGTGCCAAAGGTCGAAATAGCGGGTTCCGGGGGTGTAAGGTACGCGCAATTGTGGCCCGTCAACTTGGTAGGTATTGCGGTTGATTACAGTCCAGATGGTTTGCTGCTCACCAGGAAAGCGGCTGGCAAAAACACTTTTTTGCAACGTGGGTGTATGCGGTTCCCAATCCTTGCTGACCAGCAGGTCTGGATAGGCACGCATGATCGTGGCGACGCGGCGCAGGGCCTCGCCATCGCGCGGGGTGATGCCATTCCAGATACACCAGATGCTCTCCCACGATTCGTAGCCGGTGCCATTGAAGAACGCGTGTTGGATATCCAAGTTACGTTCCCGTGTCCAGCGATCGCAGATATTGACCATATGCTTGCTCTCGAGCCATTTATATTTACTGACGATCGGGATATCCTTATCGGGGATAGCCATATGTCTTGCATACCTGTTGAAATACTCTCCATCCCGCCAGTACCCCCAGGTCATGTTGATCCAGGGCAGTTCTGCCTCCCCGCGTTTTACTCCACCTTCGGGCTGGAACGCCAAAATATGTCCCGTTTCATCGGAAGCCTTACGATAGTCGATAGGCATACCAGACATGGTGTCGCCGTTGACGCCGTCGGCGCCTATCGCCTTCATATCGCGGGCAATGGCAACGGGGAGCGTCACCCCTTCAGGGCGTGATCCCTTTTCCCACCACGGCATCACGCCGAAGATCACCTTCACACCACGCCGGTGGAAATCATCCACCATTTGCTTCATCGCCGGAACCCCACCCGGCATAGCCCGGAACTGATCAAACTGGTTTGAGTTATCGATACCGATATTGGGATAGATGGCCCACACCAGCACCGCATCGATGCCGCCATAGCGTTTTTCCAGATCATCCAGGTAACGATCCACCGTGTACTTACCAGTCTCTACATCAAAGAAGTAGCGATCCTCGACCATCATCTGCGGCTGAACAAAGGCGCTGTGGCACCATTTGAGTTCCGGTCGGTCGTATTCGGTGCCGTAGTAGTTGATTTCAGCCAATTTTAACTCGCGCCACTTTTTCATGTCGGCGAGCCAGCTTTTAATCTCTTTATCACTCTGGCCAGGTCCCGGGATATGCTCGTGGGCCATCTTGAGCTTGGTTTCCAGTGCCATGCTTGGGATTTGTATGAAGGCATCGAGCCCGCCGGCGATGGGTGCAGTGCATGCCGCTAGTCCAGCGCTGGAGGTTAATTCTCCGTTACCACCCACCCGTCCGATGACGCGCACCGAAAGGGCTGTCACTGGTTTTGCGAGAGTGCAGGAGAAACGAGCATTATCTTTGATGCTCTTATTGTCGGTTGCCGTAGTGGCGGGGTAATCCGTCAACTGGCCGACCGTTGTCCAAGGGCCGTCTTTCACAGTCTGCACTTGAACCTGAGGTTTCCCTTGAGAGGCATCGAACCAGCCGCCATTGGGAAAGTTTTTACCATGGGTAAAGACCACCCAGCCCACGGTGGAGGGTTTGGCAAGGGTGATGGCATACCAATCCTGCTCCTGCTTGGTGGCATCGTAGGTGGTGATGAGCGTGCCTTGGATGAGTGAGCCTTTGACATTGCCTATGCGGGATTGGCTTTCAGCAACGGCGGGCAGCGGGCCGTCTGCGGCCCACGCTTGTGTTGCGCTTAACACGATTGCCAAGCTTAATCCAAAAAGGTGGCTTTTCATTGTCTTCACTGTTCTCCTATTTTTACGGGCTTAATTTTATTTAGCTTATTTTCTATAGGCATTTTCATGCCATTCCGTTAGGCGTTGTCCTTAAGAAAGCGTTCGATTTCTTTGCGTCTGGGCGCGGAGGTCTGGGCACCGATCTTGGTCACCGAGAGCGCGGCGGCGGCGTTGGCGAACCGAACCGCGCCAACCAGTGCTTTGCCTTCAGCCAGCGCAACCGCGAGGGCACCGTTGAACGTGTCACCAGCAGCCGTCGTGTCTACGGCCTTCACTTTGAAGCCCGCCACGAGTTGATGGCCCGAAGCCTCTGCAATCAATGCGCCTCGCGAGCCGAGTGTCAGAATCACCGTCTTCACGCCGCGCGCGAGCAGTTTATCGGCGGCCTTGGCGGCGGTCCTGGCATCGGTGACCTTGATCCCGGTGAGCCATTCCGCCTCGGTTTCATTCGGTGTGAGGATCGAGACGAGCTTCAGCAAGGAGCCTGGGAGCGGCTGGGCTGGAGCCGGATTGAGGATGACGGGCACGCCGGCTTTCGCCGCGATCTCGGCGGCAGCCTGTACGGTTTCCAGCGGAGTTTCGAGTTGCACCACAAGAGCGGCAGCAGTGCGGATGGTTTTGGCGGCTTTTTTGACGTCGGCTGGGGCCAGTTTCCCGTTCGCCCCGCCGGCGACGGCGATGCTGTTTTCGCCGCCCTTAGCCACAAAGATGAGCGCCACACCCGAGGGGGCGGTTTTGTCGCGGACCACGTAGTCCACGCAGACGCCGTTGCGCTGAAAACCAGCGACGGCCTGGTCGCCAAACATGTCCTTACCGAGACGTGCAACCAAGGTCACGTTGCCCCCTGCCAGCGCGGCGCTGACGGCTTGGTTGGCGCCTTTACCGCCGGCAGCGGTCAAAAATTTCCCGCCGAGGAGGGTTTCACCCGGCTTGGGGATACGTGCAACTTGTATAATCATGTCGGTATTGGAACTACCGACGATAACGATGGAGCTTTTTTTCATGACGATTTAGAGTTTGGAAGCGATCAAGACAGCGAGGCCGATGATGTAGAATAAGAACATAAAGCCGAGCAGCTTACCGGTTCCCTGCGGAGCCCCCTTAAATTCCTTCCAGATAAAAACACCCCAGAGTGCACCGACCATGGTCGCACCTTGGCCCAGTCCATAGGAAAGCGCCGGGCCGGCCGCGGTGCTGGCGATGATGCTGAAGCCCATCCCAGTATTCCAGATCATGCCGCCGAGAATGCCGATGAGGTGCAGTCGCAGGTTCCCTTTGGTGAAATAATCACGGTAGGTCACCGGCTCGCCGCTAAACGGCTTCGCCATGGCGATGGTGTTCCAGATGAAATTCGAAGCGAGCAGTCCGGCGCTGAAGAGCACGATGGCTGTGTAAGGGCTCAGCTTGCTGGCTTCCAGCGCGTGCGTGACGTCGTCAATTTTGCCCATCGTCTGCGCGACAAAGCTGTAGAAAAACCCCATCAACACACCCGCCACGACGGATAGAACGATTCCCTTCACCGGCGTCTTTTTACCCGCGCTGGCCAGTTTCTTGTAAGCCAACGCATCGAGCACGACAGCCACAACCACGGCCGCCACTCCTAGAGCGAGCATCGGCGCATTGCCTTCGGGCTTGGCCACGTAGGTGGTGATCACCCCCAGCACGAGGGCCAGGCCAACGCCGATCGGAAACGCCACCGCCATACCCGCGATATCAATCGCCGCCACGAGCAGGATGTTCGAGAGGTTGAAAATGACGCCGCCGATGAAGGCCGATCCGAGCCATTTGCTATCGGCCTGATCCAGGTCGGCCAGAAAGCCACGGCCGCCGCTGCCCGTGCTGCCCAGGGTGAAGGCGAGCAGTAGCGAGAGTAGGAAAACGCCGATGGCGTAATCCCAATAGAACAGCTGGAAACGCCATTCCTTGCTGGCGAGTTTCTGGGTGTTAGCCCACGAGCCCCAGCAGAGCATGGTCACGACACACATGGCGACGGCCACGGGATAAGATTCTACGATTTGCATTTGGGTGGTTTATTGAGGGTTAATTGCTGAAAGCCTGTAGTCCGCCGCAGGACGAAAACGACTGCTTCGGGTCATTGCCGCCTGCCGGTTTGCCGATCACTCGCCCCGCCAGCGCTTGTGGAAAACCCGTCCCCAGGACTTTCGCGTAGATGTGGTTGCTCCACTCCCACGGCATAGCGTAAGCAAACTTAAAAAAAGCAGCTGGGAGCAGATTCCTCATTGGGCTAAGAGATTCCCTTCATAAGAAAAAATAATCTGACACATTTCTGACGAAACGCAACGGCATTTCGCCCTCAGCTTCTCACATCGGCAGTGTCATGAGCATCAGCGCGAGGCTCAACCAGAGATATCTCCTGACCAGTTTCGATGTGTGCAACATCCGGGAATGTTATTTTTTGACCCACTCCGTTTTCGATCCCGTATATTTGATTTTCTCACCATCACTGTATTCAATCAAACTGCCCGAACCTTTTCCTTTTTCGACAATGATTGGTTTGAATGTAAGAGTCTTGGGCATCGAGTTGAATTGTCCCTTGCGATTGCCAATGGTTAGTTTTTGAGCCTGATCGTCCCAGTGCACTGCTATTTCGGCAAATCCGTCTTTCTCGTAATCATACGATACACCATCATCGTCGTAGAGTGTGAAATCGGCATCGGCACCTGGGTAGATGCGCAACTCAAGCTCTGTCTGTTTTTCCATTTGTGTGCTTTGAATCACCTTACCCATTGGCACGATGCTTCCGGCACGAACAAATAGTGGCATTCTCTCCATGGGTGCCGGTGTATTGATGTACTGTCCACCTTTCAGTTTTTCCCCTGTGTTAAAATCAAACCAGTCGCTATCTTTTGGTAGATAAACATTCCAGTTTTGGATGTTCGAGGTTTCAATCGATGCCCCTTTGTAGGGGCTATATAACGCTTTTGTTACCGGGCAAACCAAAAATGCCGGTCCATACATAAACTGTTGGGTAATATCGGTTGTATTTTGGTCACTTGCAAAATCCATAAAGAGGGGACGCATTGGATTGCGACCCTCTTCGCGTGTTTGTTTGGTAAGCGAATAGATATAAGGCATCAGACGATAACGGAATTTGATGGCGTCGGTAATGTTCTTTTCTGCTTTTTCTCCGTAAAACCATGGTGCGGAATTGTTGTTCGCTCGATGAACACGAAAGATCGGGCAAAACATGCCATATTGAAACCAACGGGTTACCAATTCGCGATAGGTTTCGGTATCTACACTAAAAGCGTTCGAAT
>Ga0187843_10001718_pt1 | contig 13634 bp, 13 predicted proteins | sample SpaLakP09_SKY_43_FD_134516 | JGI IMG/M metagenome (GOLD analysis project Ga0187843, IMG submission 134516) | Oligotrophic lake water microbial communities from Sparkling Lake, Wisconsin, USA - SP09_SKY_43 | ecosystem: Environmental > Aquatic > Freshwater > Lake | place: USA: Sparkling Lake... | reverse complement strand
GGCAGAAGAAGACGTGATGTTCGTAATAGGGTTGTTCTTGCGCTTGCTCTTGATCGCTCATGGAAGGCCCTGTGGAGAGTGACGGCAGTGCCGGCGCAGGCCGGCAAAGCGTCAATGATACACCTCGCTCAGCCCGGCCTGCGGTGCACCGGGTGCAACAGGAACCAGATCGCCAGGAAGGGCCATAGCACCGACAGGAACTGTGCGGCCCCGTCGAAGTTGAGGAATTTGCCCTGGACCCAGGTCTCCAGCGTGGAGAGGTAGTAGGGGTTGGCCGGCACGGCGTTGGTCACCACCAGGCTCAGGATCAGGGCCAGTGCCGCCACCCGCCGCTGTGCCGTGGGCGGGGCCCAGGCCAGGCCGACAATCATCAGCGTCCCCAGCATGATCCCGCCCACGGCGCTGGGCGAGATCCAGACAAAGGCATTTTGCGGCGCGAAGAACAGCGCGCAGGCCAGCGACTTGGCCGCGATGCAGGCCAGCAGGTAGAGCGTCACGAGTCGTCGACGCGGGGCCTGGCGGCGCATCAGCAGCAGCACCAGCAGGGCCGCCCCGGTCAGGCCGCAAGCGGTGACGATCACGTCGGCCAGCCAGTATTGTTCGGCGCTCGGTTGCGCGCTGTTGAGCCAGGTGGTGGCCAGGTCGATGGGGGTATCGAACAGGTCGGAAAAGAACGCCGACAGCGGCGGCACCAGATGGCCCAGGCCGAACAGGTGATTCTGCGGATAAATCAGCGCCAGCGGCCACAGCCACGCCACCACCAGCCCGCGGCTGGCCGCGCCCGAGAACCAGCGCCGGCGCAATATCAGGAAACGGCTCTCGTGCAGGAAGTAGCGACTGCAGGCCGCGCCCAGCATGGCTCCCAGGGCCACGCCCAGCGAATTGGTCAGCAGGTCGAGATTGGATGGCACGCGCGTGGGCAGGTAGGTCTGCACCGCCTCCATGCAGCCCGACAGCAGCACGCCGGCCAGTGTGGCCGGCCCTATTGCCCACCAGGGACGCAGGTGCGGATGCAGGGCCAGCACCAGCAGCAGGCCCAGCGGCACGTAACCGGCGACGTTGGTCCAGACGTCGAACACGGTCCAATAGTAGGGCAGGCGCGTGCCCAGGTAATCGAAGGGTTTGATCCCCATGTCGCGCCAGCCGGAGAACGGATACCAGCTGGCATAGACGATCAGCAGGGTATAGACCAGCAGGCTCACGCGCGCAAACGACGAGGCTGCCGGTGCACTGGCCGGGGTAGCGGGAGGCTCGGGACGGGAATCGGGTGGAACGGGCATGGGCCAGAGGGTAACCGATTTCGGGCCAGGCGGCGCCGGCCGGCTGCCGTCTTTACCATGGCCGCGCGCCCGGCTCCCCGCGCAGGCGCGCTCTGCCGTTACAATGCGCGCATGACACTGACTTTTCCCATGCCCGCCGAGTCTGAATCGGCGCCGCTGGTGCGTCCCGAGCGCATCGGCATGCTCCTGGCCGGATCCGATCCCACTGGCCAGCAACGCATCGATGTCCAAGCCGTGGCCGAGACCGGCTCCACCAATGTCGACCTGATGCAGCGCCTGTCGTCCCTGCAGCGGCCGCTGCTGCTGGTGGCCGACCGCCAGACCGCCGGCCGTGGCCGCGCCGGCCGTCCCTGGCGCGCCGCCCCGGAAGATTCCCTGACCTTTTCGCTGGCCTGGCGCCTGCAGCGTCCCATGCATGCGCTGCTGGGCTTGCCGCTGGCCGTGGGCGTGGCGCTGGCCGAGGCGCTGGAAGTGTTCGGCATCCGGCCGCAACTGAAGTGGCCCAATGACGTCTTGCGCGATGGCGCCAAGCTGGCCGGTATCCTGATTGAGACTGCGGCCGATGGCCGCCAGGGCGATGCCACCTGGGCCGTGATCGGCATCGGCCTGAACCTGGCGGTACCGCCAGGCCTGGAAGAGGAACTGCAGCGCGCCGTCGGCGCAGCGCCGGAACTGCAGAAGCCGCCGCGCGAAACCGTGCTGGCCATCATCGCCAGCGCGCTGGCGGGTGTATTGGAGGAATTCGAGGCGCGCGGTTTCGGGGCCTTCGTCAAGCGCTGGGAAGCCTTCCACGCCTATGCCGGGCAGGCCGTCAAGATCGTCGAGAATGGCCGCGTGCTGCAGGAAGGCACGGCCTTGGGCGTGGACATGATGGGCCGCTTCCTCATGGACACCGAGGCCGGACAGGTCGAGATCCTGGCCGGCGACGTCTCATTGCGGTTGCAAGACGCATGAGGCTGCTGGTCGACGCCGGTAACACCCGCATCAAGTGGGCGGTCGTGGCCGATGCGGATCGGAGCACGCCCCCGCGCTGGCAACAGCAAGGCGCGGTGGAACGCGCCCAAGCGGAAACGCTGGCCCAGGACTGGGCTGCACTGGCCAGCCAAGCCGCTCCTGCTGAAGCGCTGGAGGTATGCATCTCCAACGTCGCCGGCCCGGCCTTGCGCGAGAGCCTGCAAGCCATCCTGCACGGTGTCTTCGGACCACGCGTGATCGTCGAATGGTTCGCTTCCACAGCCGAGCGTGCCGGCGTGCGCAATGGCTATCGCCATCCCGGCCAGCTGGGCTGCGACCGCTTCGCGGCGGCCATTGGAGCGCGGGCGCTGTTTCCGGACCAGGAGTTGCTGGTGGCGACCTGCGGCACGGCTACCACCATCGACGTGGTCAGCGCCGACGGATGCTTCGAGGGCGGCATGATCCTGCCGGGCTTCGGCACCATGGCTACCTCGCTGGCCTTGAATACTGCCCAGCTGCCCCGCATCGATGGCGCCGCGCCGCCGGAGCGCCTGTTTGCGGACAATACTGTCGATGCCATCGTCGCGGGCTGCATCGCGGCCCAGGTCGGGGCCATCGAACATGCGCTGGCCGAACGGCGGCGCCTGCGTCCGGAGGTTCGGCTGCGCTGCCTGCTGGCCGGGGGCGCCGGCGCCTTGTTGGCACCGTATCTCGCATTGGGCGATATGCCACTGGAAAAAGTGGATAATCTGGTGCTCATAGGCCTTCATATGGCCACCATGCGGGTATGAACCATGGACGCTGAGCGCTTGTCCATGCAGACAGGCAAATCAATCAGGGCAAGGAAGACTGGGCGCGGATGAAGCTGAAACTGCTTTTTTGGCTGTTGCTGGTAGGTAACGTGGTCCTGTTCGGGATGTCGCGCGGCTATTTCGGTGCCACCGCGTCCGAACGGCGCGAGCCGCAGCGCCTGGCTGAGCAATTGCGCCCGGAGCTGCTCAGCGTGTTGCCCGCCAATAGCGACAAACTCGCGTCGCAACTGCGCGCGCAGCCGGCGACCACGCAGGCTGCCGCTGCCGACGCTGGTACGGCGGCCGCAGCGCCTGCCGCCGAGGCTCCTGCGGCAACTCCTGCCACGGCAGCCCCGGCCCAGCCAACGGTCCCGCAGGTCGCCACGGTCACGCCTTCCTGTACCGAAGTCGGCAACTTTACCGCCGCCGACGCCCGCCGCTTCTCGGACCAGCTGGCCAGTCTCAAGCTGGGCGACAAGGTGGTCCAGAAGCTGACCCAGGACGTGACCAGCCACATGGTCTACATCCCGCCCCAGGATGGCCGCGAAGGGGCCGATCGTCGCATCGCCGAGCTGCGCCGGCTGGGTATCGGCGATTTCTACGTCATTCCTGACAGCTTCCCCAATCCGGCGCTGCGTTCGGGCGTCTCGCTGGGCATTTTCCGTACCGAGGAGGCGGCCAAGGCCTATGTGGGCCAGCTGATCTCGCGCGGGGTGCGCAGCGCCCGCATCATTGCGCGCCGCTCGGGGGCCGGCAAGCAGGTGTTCCAGCTGCGCGACCTGAGCCCGGAATCCCGCACCGCACTGGAGAACATCAAGAGCGCCTTCCCGGATCAGGAAATCCGCGCCTGCAGCGCCTGAGGGCGGCGACGTTGTCTGGATCGGACACGCCGCATGTTGCAGTGCGAAGGCAGGCGGCTTTCCATGTAAAATCGCGTCCCTAACCGCATCACCCCATCACTTTTTCCTCATCGCATCGACAGGACATTGCCATGACCACCGACCTCACCCACGTAGCCCCCCAGATCAAAGCCGAAATCCTGGCCGAGGCGCTGCCGTATATCCGCAAATTCCACGGCAAGACCATCGTGGTCAAGTACGGCGGCAATGCGATGACCGAAGAGAGCTTGAAGCACGGCTTCGCCCGCGACGTGATCCTGTTGAAGCTGGTCGGCATGAACCCGGTGGTGGTTCACGGCGGCGGCCCGCAGATCGATGCGGCGCTCAAGAAGATCGGCAAGCAGGGGACCTTCGTGCAGGGCATGCGCATTACCGATGAAGAAACCATGGAAGTGGTGGAATGGGTGCTGGGCGGTGAAGTGCAGCAGGACATCGTGATGCTGATCAATCACTACGGTGGCCAGGCGGTGGGCCTGACCGGCAAGGACGGCGGCCTGATCCGCGCGCGCAAGATGCAGATGCCGGACAAGGAGCATCCGGGTGAATTCCTCGACATCGGCTACGTGGGCGAGATTGACGCGATCAACCCGGCAGTGGTCAAGGCGCTGCAGGACGATGCCTTCATCCCCATCATCTCGCCGATCGGTTTCGGTGACGATGGCCAGGCCTACAACATCAATGCCGACGTGGTGGCCGGCAAGATCGCCGAGATCCTGCACGCCGAAAAGCTGATCATGATGACCAACATCGCAGGGGTCCAGGACAAGGCCGGCAACCTGCTGACCGACCTGTCGGCGCGCGAGATCGACGAGATGTTCGCCGACGGCACCATCTCCGGCGGCATGCTGCCCAAGATTTCCTCGGCGCTGGATGCGGCCAAGTCGGGCGTGAACACGGTCCACATCATCGATGGCCGCATCGAGCACTCGCTGCTGCTGGAAGTGCTGACCGAGCAGGCCTTCGGGACCATGATCCGTTCGCATTGATCGCTGCGCGGTTCGGTTGTACAAAAGGGATGAGCTTGCTCATCCCTTTTTTTGTCCACAGCGCTTTGCAGCGGCTTGTCAGCCGGATTCAGTAAAGTTGCCTCACCTGCAAGCCCTGCTTTTCCAGTAGCACCGGCACGCTGTCGGGCCCGACCAGATGCAGGATGCCGATAGCCGCCACCGCCTTGTCCTGCTGGCGCAGCAGTCCGGCAATGCCGGCCGCCAGGCCAGGATTGCGCTCGCGCAGCAGGGTTTGCACCGCAAAGCGGCTGGCGAAGCTGTCATCCTGCTGCATCTCCTGCAAGGCAGCACCGAAGTCGGCACTGTCGGCGTGGCGCCAGGCGGCGACCAGGCGGTCCAGCTTGCGGGTGAGGTCGGCATCGTCCAGCTCCTGCAGGGTGTCGGACAGGAATTGCGCCTGCTGCGCCGGCGTGAGCTTGCTGAACAGGCCCATCTGGCGGTCAGCGCTTTCCAGTTCGATCACCTTGCCGCCATGTGCGCGCACCGTCGCAGCCAGATGGCTGTCCACGGCCAGGTCGGTGCGATAGCCGTGGCGCACGTATTCCTGCACGGTCAGGGCCATGGCCAGCATCCAGGGGCGAAGTTGCTGCACGTTGTCCGGCGTCATGCCGAAACGCTGCAGCGTGGTCCGGGTCCGTTCGCGCAGTGCCGGGTCGAGTTGGTCCAGCAGCTGTTGTCCGGCGGGATAGACCGCGTAGCGCTGCACGGCGCTCTGCATGGCGGCGGCGTTCTGCGGGTCCAGTTCCAGCGCCAGCGTTGGCGCTGCGGCCAGGGCTTGTTGCAGCTTGGGTTCCAGCGGATAGAAATCGGGCGCGCCGACGTGGATGGTGCCAAACAGCAGCAATGTATGCCGGCCATCGGAGACCTGGTAGAGCGCCCCGCGCGGCGCAGCGGGCGGGACTGCATCCGTCGGCGTGGCGGCGCGGGCCGGGGAAAGCAAGTTCAGGCAGGACAGCCAGGTCAAAGTCACTATAATCAAGCGTTGCATCAATCCGGTCACTGCTGGCCTTTCTTTCCTAGCTTGCTGAAGGTGCGCCTCGCTGATGGCGGCGCGCCGGTCTTTTTATGGCGTCCAATACTACACCGCTCTGGCTGTTCGATCTCGACAATACCCTGCACAACGCCTCGCACGCGATCTTCCCGGCCATCAATACCAACATGAACCGCATCATCAAGCGCGTGCTGGACAACGATGGCCAGCCCAGCGACGAAGCGGCGGTCAATTACCTGCGGCGGCATTACTGGAAGCTCTACGGCGCCACCCTGCTGGGGCTGGTGCGGCATCACGGGCTGGGGGTGGATGAATTCCTGCATGAAGCGCATCTGTTCGACGACCTCCCGGGCATGGTGCGCGCCGAGCGCGGCATCGGCCGCTGGCTCTCGCAGTTGCCGGGGCAGAAGATCCTGCTCACCAATGCGCCGCGCCGCTATTCGCGCGAGCTGGTGCGGCACCTGGGGCTGCACCGCCATTTCTCGCATCACATTTCCATCGAGTCCATGCACGTGCATCGCCAGCTGCGCCCCAAGCCTTCGCGCATCATGCTGCGCAAGCTGCTGGCGCGTCACAAGGTGGCGCCACGGCGCTGCATCCTGGTCGAGGATACGGTGGATAACCTCAAGAGCGCCCGCGAGCTGGGCGTGCGCACGGCCTGGGTGACGCAATACCTGCGCGGTAGCCAGGCGCTCTTGGGGCACATGGGAGGGCAACGCGCACTGAGCCGCTTGCCGGGTTTTGTCGATGTGAAAGTTCGTTCAGTACGGCAGTTGCCGCGGCGGCTTGCGGCGCTCGGGGCCACGCGCTGAGCTGAAGGGACCTGCCAAAAATCAGTCGGCGCAGTCGGCGCACCAGCCCTTGATGGTCAGTTCCACTTCGTGACTCTGGAAGCCTTTGCCCAGGGTCTTGCGCAAGGCCGACTGCAATTGCGCAGCGGTGGAGCGGTGGCGGTCGGCATCGGGCAGGACGGTGGCCAGGAAGTCGGTGCCATCGCTGGCATCCAGGCAGAACACGCGGTTGCAGCGGGTGCACTTGAAGTGGCCGTGCTGGTGTTGCTTGCCCTGGGCATGGTCATGCAGGCCATGTTCGGCGTGATCGGCACCGGCGCTGTAGCGGAAGATGCGGTCGTCGCTTGAGATCTTGTGCGCCAGGCCGGCTTCGGTCAGGCAATCCAGGGCACGGTAGAGCGTGACCCGGTCCATGTCGGCAAAGCGATCCTGGATATCCTGGTGGGACGCCGCGCTGCGCGTTTCCAGCAGCGCACCCAGGACATTGACCCGGGCTTGCGTCACGCGTACGCCCGCTTCGCGCAGTTGCGCCTCGGCCAGCGCGCTCACCGTCGCAGCCTGGGCGGCGGTGCTGGCGGGAGAGGATTCGGCGGCTTTGGCTTTCATGGTCGGCATGGGCGAGGGTGCTGGGCCAGCGGGACTGGCCAAAGAATTCGGTAGCACATGGCGTGCGGAAGCCTCCATTTTATCCGATCACGGCCCGGCGCTCGCGAAGGCGCGGCTGGCGGCCGGCCGGCGCTTATTTGCCGCCGCCCTTGCGGGCCCGCGGATGGGCCTGGTCATAGACCTGGGCCAGGCGCTGGAAGTCCAGCGCGGTGTAGACCTGGGTGGCGGTGATGGAGGCGTGGCCCAGCATTTCCTGCACTGCCCGCAGGTCGCCCGAACTCTGCAGCACGTGTGAGGCAAACGAGTGGCGCAGCATGTGGGGATGCACGTCAGCCGGCATCTCCACCCCCTTGCCATGGGCTTTCAATCGCAGCTGCGTCACCCGGGCCGACATGCGCGCCCCGCGTTCATTGAGAAACAGCGCATGCGCATCCGTCCCCCGGTCGGCCTTGACCAGCCCGGCGCGCAGGGGCAGCCAGTCGCGGATGGCCTGCAAGGCTGCCTGGCCCACCGGGACCTTGCGCTTCTTGCCCCCTTTGCCGGTGACGGTGACCTCGGCCTCGTCCAGATCGATCCAGCCGGCCGATTCGTAGTGGCCTTCCCGTACGTCTGTCACATCGATGCCCACCAGTTCCGAAACCCGCAGTCCGCTCGAATACAGCAGCTCGAACATGGCCCGGTTGCAGGCCGCCAGCGTGGAATCGGGGTCGCGCGCCGGGTCAAGCTGGGAGACCAGGCGGATGGCTTCATCGGCCGGCAAGGCCTTGGGCAGGGGTTTGCTTTTCTTGGGCGGCTTGACGCCATCGACCGGATTGGCCGGCATCGCCCGTTCAATGGCCAGCCAGGCGAACATGCCACGCCATGCCGACAGCTTGCGCGAGATGGAGCGCGCATTGAGCCCGCGCGCATGCAGGCGGGCAGCGCATTTGCGGATCTGGGCCTGGGTCACGTGCTGCAGCGCGGGTTCGCTGGCCTCATTCCCATGGCCGGACGGTGCCAGCAGGGCGCGCAGCTCTTGCAGGTCGCGCGCATAACTGTCCAGCGTATGCGGCGAGAGCTTGCGCTGGCTGCGCAGGAAGGAAAGATATTGTCCGATCAGGGACGAAGCCGGCGCTGCGATGTCATCCATGCGCTGACTCCTCGGCGCCGGCCGCCGCGCTCAGCGCAGCAGGCAGGCCAGGGCGGCGCTGCCGGTTTCGCCGATGCGGGTCAGGAAGTCGGTGGCCATGTCGGCCGTGAAGCGGCTGGGATCGGGCGACCCCAGCACCAGCAGGCCGAAGGCTTCAGGCGCAGCACCCACGCGCAGCGGCAGCATGGCCACTGACTTCACGGAGGCGGCATCGTCGAGCCAGCCGGCGGCTTCGAAATCCTTGTTGGGGCCGCAGAAGGGCGCTGACAAGCCATTGGCGAAGATGCGTGCATCGTCCGAGACTTCCTGCGTGGCCCAATTGCCGGCGTGCGCGGGACCCAGGTTCCACAGGCGCACCGTCACTTGGGGTACGTGGAAGATTTCCTGCAAGCGGTCCACCAGCACGCGCGGCAGGTCCTCGGCATCGCGGGTCAGGAGCAGGGCGCGGCTCCAAGCCTGGAATTTGCTGGTGATCTCGTCGTTTTCCTGGGCGATGCGCATGAGATCGGCCATGCGCAGTTCCTGCACGCGGATCTTCTCGCGCAGGATTTCCATCTGGCGTTCCTGCAGCGAGACGGCGCGGCCCATCACGGGGCTGGTCAGCTTGACCGTCGAAAGCAGTTCGGCGTGCTCCTCGAAGAAATGAGGGTGGTCGAGCAGGTAGTCGGCAATCAGGCTGGAATCCAGTTCGGTGGTCATCGTCGCGGGGTCTGTGTTGGAGTGCCGGTGGCGCGCGGGGAGGAGCGCACCGGAAATATCGCGAGATTATCCTCGCTATCGGACACACTGACAATCATCGGCGCCGCCGGGACGGGCTTGTCCGGGCCAGCAGAGCGGGTGAGGGCAAAAAGAAAGAGGCCTGCATGATTGCTCATGCAGGCCTCTTTCGGTACGGCTCAGGTTCAACTCAGGTTCAAACCGATGTGTTCACACCGGTTTCAGATCCATGAATTAGAACTTGTGACGAACGCCAACGGTGACAGCGGTTTGGCTGGAGTCGGTGCCGGTGGAGTCGCCGACGACGCCAGGATTACGCATGTCCTTGGCGCGCAGGTTCGACACGAAGGCGTACAGGTCGGTACGCTTGGACAGCCAGTAGTCAGCACCCAGGTTGTACTGAGTCAGCTTGCCCTTGCCATTCAGACCGTCGAAGCTGGCGGTGGTGTATTCCACAGCAGCCAGCAGCTTCAGCGACGGGCTCAGGGAGTACGCAGTACCCAGTTCGTACATGTCAGCCTTGTTCGACAGACCCAGGGTAGCCGCAGTGGTGCGGTTGGCAGCGGTCAGCGGGTTCAGGGTAACAGTGGTGCCGGAGATGGTGGAACGCAGGGCGGAAACGGCGGCCGAGGTGTTCAGGTCTTGCTTGACGCGCGACCAGTTACCGTACACACGTGCCGGGCCAAACTGGTAGCTGGCGACCAGGTTGAAGACCTTCACTGCAGTGTTGCCTGCATTGGCGGAATTCAGGGCGGTAGCTGCCGAGTATTGCTGTTGAGCGTTGGCCGATGCGTTTGCTGCCGGTGCCACGCCTTGGATCAGCGAAGTATCGCTAGGAGTCGTACCTTGCTTCGATTGGTAGTAAGTGGCACCCAGACCCAGCGGGCCGTTGTCGTACTTGGCGCCCAGGCCGAACGATTGACCAGCCGAAGTCTTGCCAGCGGTTTCGCCGAAGCCGTACATCAGGTTACCAGTGAAGCCGCTCAGGTTGGCAGTGGTGAAGCTGATCGAGTTGTTGGTACGGGTACCTTGCAGACGGTTCAGGCCCGAACCGGCAGCGGAGATAACGCCGCCGAAGTCGTTCACGCCGGTGTAAGCCGAGATGGTGTCAGCGAAGTCGGTTTGACGACCCAGCAGCACGGTGCCGAAGCCACCAGCCAGACCGACCACCGACTTGCGGCGGAACAGGTTCGAACCGGTCACGGCGTCGGAGCCTTGCAGGCCGCCGTTGTCGTTGGTGAAGCCGGTTTCCAGTTGGAACACAGCCGACAGGCCGCCGCCCAGATCTTCAACGCCCTTGAAGCCGATGCGCGAACCTTGGATGTTGCCGGAGTTCACTGCAAACTTGCTGCCGGTGTTGGTGCCGGTGCCGGTAGCAACCTTGCTGGTGTAGGTGATACCAGTATCAACGATACCGTAGATAGTAACGGAGCTTTGTGCTTGAGCAGCACCTGCGAACGCGCCGAGAACGGCCAGTGCCAGCAGAGATTTTTTCATTTGACATCCTTCTATAAAAATAGTCTTGAGGATCCGTACTTCTGGTCGGATGGTGAGACATTAAGGGTTCTCATTTGGCGTGGCCGCAGATTGGTCACGTGGAGGGCGGAATTTTGGTTGAAAGCGTCAAACCACCGGCGTAGTGTTGTTTTTTTCAAACGCTTTCCTGCCCGTCAATGCCTGACAGACAAATTTTGGCTTGCAGCTTGTCACTCATTAACGGCACGGCACCCCAAAACTTGATCCGCCCCGTCTCGCCGATGGCCTTGTTGTTAAAAAGATGCGTTTCGATTGTTTTCGATGGTTTTTTAAAAAAATGTCGATTGTGGGGCATAATTTTGGCTTTCTGACCTGATGTGGAGGCTGGATGGCCAATCGCGAGGATCTTGCAATCATCCGCGCAGCACGTGCCGGAGATGCCCAGGCGCAACTGAACCTGGGCCAGCGCTACCTGTTTGGGGGCAATGGACTGCCGCAAAGTCCGGGCACCGCATTCCACTGGCTGGAGCGGGCGGCGCGCCAAGGGCAGGCCGATGCTTGGAAGCTCATGGCGCAGCATATTACGTATGAAGTCGTGAGCCAGCTGGCCCGGCCGCATGAGGCGGCCCAGTGGTATGAGCGGGCATTTGAGGATGGCGCCATTGGTGCAGGCCTCACGTTGGCCCGCCTGGTACTGGAGCATCCGGCAGGCGCGGCGGCGGCCAGTGCTGACCAGAAGAGTCGCGCCCTGCGCGCGCTGGAGGCTGTGGCGGCCGAGGGCGATGCGGATGCGCAGTGGCTGCTGGCACGCCAGGGCGAGCGCATGATCGCGCCGGCAGCCGGAGCGCCGCAGGCCGACGCTGAGCCGCAGGCGGCAGCGCCGGTCAAGCCCGAGCAATTGCAGCACTGGACCCGGAAAGCCGCCGATGCCGGCATCGAGCAGGCCCAGCATGCGCTGGCCGACAGCGCCTGGCGCCAGTCGGACTTCGCGGCGTTCCGGCAACGCGCCCAGCCCCTGGCCGACGCCATGCTGCGCCAGCATGACCAGCTCGTGGCGCAGCTCAATGCGCCCTCTGAGGCCTTGGCCTCTGCCCTGGGAGCGCAGAACATCCAATTGCTGCGCCGCCTGGGCGAGGTGTATCTGGCCGACAAGCGTCCTGACCTGCAGCAGGCCCAGCAATTGCTGGAATTGGCCGCGCTGGCTTGCGACCGTGATGCGCAACTGGCCCTGGGCCTGTTGTACGGGCGGGTCGATGCCTCGGGTGAGCGGTGTTTTGCCGGGCAAGGTTCGGCCAATTACAAGAAGGCCATCCGCTGGCTGACCCTGGCGGGAGAGCAGGGGATGGCTGCGGCCTGGTATGTCCTCTCGCGTATCTATCTGAAGCCAGAGTTTTCACAGCGCAATCTTGCCGATGTGCAGCATTATCTCGAGCGTGCCGCCGAGATGGGGCATGTGGAAGCGCAGGTCGAATGCGGTGTAGGCGCATGGCGCAACCGGCGCGACGACCCCGCCAACGACGTGCGCGCGCTGTACTGGCTGCAAAAGGCCGCGACCCAAGGTGCGCAGCAGGCCCAAGCCCTGCTCGACAAGGTGGCCGACCGCCCGCAAGCTGCGGCCTGGGCCGTGCAGGCGCGCGCGCAGATGAGCCGTGAGCAGGTCAATGCCCATCCTTTCCTGGCCGCTCGCATCGAATTGGCCATGCTGTTTGGCCTGACCCGGCCGGAAGCCCTGTTGATCGACCTGAAACAGGCCGATTGCGGGCATTGCCTGATGGTAGATATCCGCAGCCAGTACGCGCGCAGCAAGCGGCGGCTCATCATGGTGGAGACCGGGGAGCAGCGTGGAGCGCTCAATCGTATCGGACGGCTCTTCGAAGACATGGACTGCGGACCCAGCGGCCCGGAAGGCAACTACCGCCAGCGCCTGTACCGGTTGAAGACCGTCCTGCCGCAGTCGCAGGATGACGAGGAAGCCGAAGCGCAAGACCTGGCGGCCTGAACCGGCAATCCTGCGCGCGGCGGTGCCAATGAGAAGCGGCTTGCTGATGATGCATCAGCAAGCCGCTTTTTCGTTACCGTTAGGCAATGAGGTCAAAGCGCGTCAGGCACGTCAATCTCACCTTCATAGACGGTCACGGCGGGCCCGGTCATCATCACGGCTTCGCCCGGACCGGCCCAGGCGATGTTGAGCACGCCGCCGTGGGTCTGGACCGCTACCGGCGAATCCAGCAGGCCGCGGCGGATGCCAGCGACCACGGCCGCACAGGCACCGGTGCCGCAGGCCAGGGTTTCGCCGGCGCCGCGTTCATAGACGCGCAGGTTGATATGGTGGCGGTCCACCACCTGCATGAAGCCGGCGTTGACGCGCTTGGGGAAGCGTTCATGGCGCTCGATGAGCGGCCCGTCCACCAGCACCGGAGCGGCTTCACTGTCCTCCACCACCTGTACTGCATGCGGATTGCCCATCGATACCACCGAGATCCAGCTGGTCTTGCCGGCCACCTCCAATGGCCAAAGCGTGTCTTCAGCCTGGCTGCGATGCTGCAGGTTGCGGCTGTCGAAGGGAACGTCGGCGGGCGTGAGAATGTGTGCGCCCATGTCCACGGTGATCTGGCCATCGTCTTCCAGGCGCGGCTCGATCACGCCGTTCATGGTTTGCACGCGGATCGCGCGTTGATTCGTCAAGCCCTTGTCGGTGACGAATTTGACGAAGGCGCGCGCGCCGTTGCCGCACTGTTCCACTTCACCGCCGTCGTTGTTAAAAATGCGGTACCTGAAATCGATGCCGGCCGCCGGGCTCGCTTCCACCACCAGGATCTGGTCGGCGCCGATGCCGAAGCGGCGATCGGCCAGCCGCGACCAGTCGATCGCCGCCAGGTCGACCTGCTGGTCGATGGCGTTGATGACGATAAAATCGTTGCCGGCGCCGTGCATCTTGGTGAATTTCAGTTTCATGTGGTTCAATTTTCTGTGCTCAATGCTCAAGCATAAGG
>Ga0187843_10001715_pt1 | contig 13648 bp, 6 predicted proteins | sample SpaLakP09_SKY_43_FD_134516 | JGI IMG/M metagenome (GOLD analysis project Ga0187843, IMG submission 134516) | Oligotrophic lake water microbial communities from Sparkling Lake, Wisconsin, USA - SP09_SKY_43 | ecosystem: Environmental > Aquatic > Freshwater > Lake | place: USA: Sparkling Lake... | reverse complement strand
GGCCAATAGCGCCGAAGGCATAGTTTCAATTACTCAAAGTTCGCCGCTGTATGTGATGTTTAGTATTCCAGAAAACCAACTGCAATCCCTGCGCGCCGCGGTTGCTGAAGGCAAACCACTGAGCACAGAAGCTTGGGATCGCAATGAAAAACAAATTCTCAGTAAAGGCGAACTCACCACGTTAGATAACCAAATTGACCTTGCGACTGGCACTTTAAAACTCAGAGCCAGCTTTGCCAATGAAGATGATGCGTTATTCCCGAACCAGTTTGTGAATGTCCGCCTCAATGTCGCCGAGAAAAATGGCGCTATCACCATCCCGCAAGATGCCGTGCAGTATGGCTCGGAAGGCACTTTTGTCTATGCCATCGCAGAAGGCAAAGCGGTGATGCGTAAACTAGAACTTGGCGTGGTCGACAATGGCCGCATCGAAGTGCGTTCAGGCCTTGCGGCTGGCGAACATGTGGTGATGCAAGGGCTTGACCGTTTGCGCCCGGGTCGCGAAGTTGAAGTGTTGGAAGTCGATGGCGTGTTGCAAAAAGCCGCGGCTAAAAATGGCACTGCTGCTGGCAAACCGGCAGGCAAACCTGTAGATCAGGCACCAGTTGCCGCTGGCAAAGGTTGAACCCAGCCATGAATATGTCAAAACCCTTTATTTTAAGGCCGGTCGCCACGGCATTGTTGATGCTGGCAGTGCTGATTGCCGGCATTCTCAGCTATCGACTGCTGCCGGTCGCGGCGTTGCCGCAAGTTGATTACCCAATTATCCAAGTATTTAGCTTCTACCCAGGCGCAAGCCCTGATGTGATGGCGCGCACTGTCACTGCGCCGCTGGAACGTCGACTCGGCCAAATTCCGGGGCTTAAGCAAATGTCTTCCAGCAGCAGTGCCGGAAGTTCCGTACTGACACTGCAATTTGCCTTAGTGGTCGATATGGGCGTCGCTGAGCAAGAAGTGCAAGCGGCGATCAATACCGCATCATCACTGTTGCCAAACGACATGCCCGCGCCGCCGATTTATCGCAAAGTAAACCCTGCAGATGCACCAATTTTGACCTTGGCGGTGAGCTCAACATCGATGACGCTGCCGGATGTGTATGACTTAGTCGATACGCGGATTGCGCAAAAACTGTCGCAAGTGGGTGGTGTTGGTATGGTGAGCCTTGCGGGCGGTCAACGTCCGGCGATCCGCGTTAAAGCCAATCCTGCCGCGTTAGCAGGCCTAAACTTGACCATGGAGCAACTACGCTCAGCCATTGTTTCCGCCAATACCAATCAACCGAAAGGCAGTTTCGACGGCCCTTTCCGGTCAACCATGTTAGATGCCAACGATCAAATTCGCACCACTGCCGAATACGAGCAATTGATTGTCGCTTTTAAAGGCGATGCGCCGGTACGACTTGGTGATGTTGCGCGCATTGAACAAGGCGCGGAAGATCGCTTCTTAGCCGCTTGGGCAAACGAACAACCGGCAGTGTTAATTAATATTCAGCGCCAACCCGGAGCGAATGTTATCGAAGTGGCCGACAGTGTGCGGGCAATTTTGCCGCAGCTGACAGCTTCTTTACCTGCCGCTTTGGAAGTGACAGTGTTAACTGACCGCACGCAAAGTATTCGCTCGTCAGTGCGTGACGTGCAACATGAATTGCTTTTCGCCATTGGTTTGGTGATTGCGGTGACTTTTGTATTTTTGCGCACTGTGCCTGCCACCATTATTCCGTCTTTGGCCGTGCCGCTATCGCTGGTGGGAACTTTCGCCGTGATGGTGTTATTTGATTTTTCCATTAATAACTTAACGTTAATGGCTTTGACTATCGCGACCGGTTTTGTGGTGGATGATGCCATTGTTATGCTGGAAAACATCGCCCGCCACCGTGAACAAGGCAAATCTCCATTACAAGCGGCGCTACAAGGTGCCAAAGAAATCGGTTTCACCTTGATTTCCCTAACATTTTCTTTAATTGCTGTATTGATTCCGCTGCTATTTATGGCCGATGTGGTGGGCCGTTTATTCTTTGAATTTGCCGTGACCCTCGCCATCGCCATCTTAATTTCGCTGTTGGTATCGTTAACGCTAACGCCAATGTTGTGCGCCAAGTTATTAAAAACCTTGCCGGAGCATCATCAGCAAGCGCCGGATTGGATGGATAGGATCATCGGGCATTACGGCAAAATGCTGACTTGGGTGCTGCGTCATCAACGCCTTGGTATGCTGGCGATGGTGGGGACTGTGGTGTTAACCGCATTACTTTATCTAGCGGTACCCAAAGGCTTTTTCCCAGTGCAAGATAGTGGTGTCATCCAAGTGGTCACCGAAGCGCCGCAGGATGTGTCTTTTGCCGCGATGGCTGAGCGGCAGCAGGCGCTCGGTAAAGTGTTATTGCAGCATCCGGCGGTGGCGAGTCTTACATCGTTTATTGGGGTTGATGGCAGTAATGTCAGCCTAAACAGTGGCCGAATTTTAATTAATCTAAAACCGCATGCGGATCGCGATTTATCCGCGGTTGCCATTATCAATGAACTGGAACAAAGCGCCGCGCAAGTGGTTGGCATCAAAGGCTGGTTCCAAAGTGTGCAAGAACTCAGCATTGAAGACAAAGTCAGCCGCACGCAGTATCAATTCACCTTAAGTTCGCCAGAAAGTTCAGAGCTAGCGGCGGTATTGCCAGATGTGATGGCGGCACTGCAACAACGGCCGGAACTCAGCGAAGTTGCCCATGATTTGCAAGAAGAAGGACGCCAAGCGTACATCGATATTGACCGCACGGCTGCTGCACGTTTGGGCATTAGCGTGAGCCAAATCGGGACTACTTTGCAAAGCTCTTACAGCCAGCGTCAAATTGCCACTTTGTTCACGCAAGCCAATCAATATCGGGTGATTTTGGAAGTAGATCCAGAGCAAGCGCAAGGCTTGGCGGCACTGGATAAGTTATATATCAATTCGGCGTCGGGCCAGCCAGTGGCGCTTAGCAGCATTGCGCGTATTAGCCAACAACCGGCGAAACTCTTGATAAACCACCAAGGCCAATTTCCGACAGTGACCTTGTCGTTTAACTTAGCCGATGGTTATTCCTTAGGTGAAGCGGTAGCGGCGATTGAAGAAACTATCCAAAATCAGCAGTTGCCAGCCTCCATTGAAATGAAACTACAAGGTGCAGCCGAAGCGTTTGCGGCATCGCTTAGCAATACCTTATGGTTGGTGCTGGCGGCAGTGGTGACGATGTACATTGTGCTTGGCATTTTGTATGAAAGTTTAATCCACCCGCTAACCATTTTATCCACATTACCTTCTGCCACAGTTGGCGCTCTAGCTGCGTTACTCATATGGCAGCAACCGCTTGATCTGATTGCGGTGATCGGGATTGTGCTGCTGATTGGTTTGGTGAAGAAAAACGGCATCATGATGGTCGATTTCGCCTTGGAAGCCCAGCGCCAGCAAGGTTTAACGCCGGAGCAAGCGATTTATCAGGCAGCGCTGCTCCGTTTTAGACCCATTCTTATGACAACTTTAGCGGCATTATTTGGCGCTATCCCGTTGTTGCTTGCCAGTGGCTCTGGTGCAGAGTTGCGTCAGCCGCTGGGGTTAGTGATGGTCGGCGGCTTGCTGGTCAGCCAAGTGTTGACGTTATTTACCACACCGGTGGTGTATTTGTGGTTTGACCGCCATCTGACTCGTGAGGCGGATATTGCGGAGCCGGAGTTATCATGAGGCTGGCGAACCTATTTATTCAGCGTCCTGTTGCCAGCGGTTTGTTCGCTGCGGCTATCGTGTTACTGGGATTGATTAGTTATCGGCAATTACCGGTCTCGCCGTTACCGGCGGTGGATTTCCCAATGATTGTGGTGACGGCGAACTTGCCAGGTGCAAGCCCAGAAAGTATGGCAGCGACTGTGGCAACACCGCTGGAGCGCGCGCTTGGCAGTATTGCGGGCATCAAACGCATCAGCTCCAATTCTAATCAAGGGTCGACGCAAATTCGGTTAGAGTTTGAGCTTGACCGCGACGTTGATGAAGCCGCTCGTGATGTTCAGGCATCGATTAATACTGTGCGAGCGCAGCTGCCTTCTGGCATGCCGGGCAATCCGACTTATCGCAAATTTAACCCATCACAAATGCCGGTGATGGCGTTGGCGCTAAGTTCGGCTTCACTGTCGGCACCCGAACTTTATGACAGTGCAGCGACTATCCTTAGCCAGAAAATACTGCAAATACAGGGCGTTGGTGAGGTTGAAATCGTAGGATCTTCCTTGCCAGCCGTGCGGGTGCAGTTAAATCCGGCGATGCTAAGTCACTATGGCATTGCGCTGGATGAAGTGAGAGGCGCCATCAGCGCCATGAACACCAATGTGCCATTGGGCGTGCTGGAGGCGAGCAACGAGCGCTGGCAAATCGCCACGAGCCAAACTTTGCGCAGCGCCAGTGATTATCAACAGTTAATTATTAAAACTGTGGACGGCGCGCCCATTCGGCTTTCCGATGTGGCGCTGGTCAGTGATTCGACGGAAAACCGCTATAGCGCGGGTTTTCATAACGACAAACCTGCGGTCATTATGCAAATTAGTCGGCGCAGTGGCGCCAATATTGTCGCGACTATTGATGCGATTTATCAGCAGTTACCGACGCTGCAAGCATTATCACCGAAAGATTCCAATTTAGCGGTGGTGATGGACCGTTCACCCGTCATTCGTGCGACCTTAAACGAAGCTGAGCTGAGTCTGGCGATTTCCATCGGCTTAGTGGTGGCGGTGGTGCTACTGTTTTTAAAGAGTGTGCGCAGCGCGCTTATTCCAACGCTCACTATTCCTGTATCGTTAGTTGGCGCCTTTGCGGTGATGTATCTGTTTGGTTTTTCACTGAATAATTTATCGGTGATGGCACTTATCGTTGCTGCTGGTTTAGTGGTGGATGATGCCATTGTGGTTTTAGAGAATATCAAACGCCATTTGGATATGGGCAAAACGCCTCTGCAAGCCGCGCGTGATGGTGCGGGCGAAGTCGGGTATACCTTAATCGCCATGAACTTAGCTTTGGTGGTGGTGTTTTTATCGATTTTATTTATGGGCGGATTAGTTGAACGGCTGTTTCGAGAATTCTCGATTAGTTTGGTCGGCGCCATGCTGATTTCGTTGTTGATGTCGCTGACACTCACGCCTGCGCTTGCGGCCGCGTTGTTAAAACCTAGCGCTAAAACCAAGCCAATCATTGCTGAAAAGCCAAGTCTGTTTGCTCGCTTACAACAACGTTATCAACAGAGTTTGCGCTTTGTGCTTGGTTTTAAGAAAACCGTACTGCTGGTGCTTGCTGGTTTATTTGGCTTAAATATTTGGCTGTTTCAAACACTGCCAGGCGGCATGTTACCCGACCAAGACACTGGCCAGCTCAACGGTTTTGTCCGCGGCGACGATGGATTTTCTTTTCAAATCATGCAGCCCAAAATTGAAGCCTTCCGCCAATACCTGATGACCGATCCGGCAATTGCTGATGTCACCGGCGCCAGTGGCGGCGCTATGGGGTTGAGTAATTCGATGTTACGAGTTCGCTTAAAGCCCTTGGATGAGCGCAAAGTGTCTGCGCAAGCCGTGGTGGATCGTATTCGCGCGAATGCGCCGAAAATTGCTGGCGGCATGCTGTTTTTAAGTGTCGATCAGGACATTCGCTTGTCATCGCCGTTTGCCAGTAGCGATTTTGAAGTGCTGCTGATGTCTGGTGATTTACAAGAACTCGGCAAGTGGAGCAAAAAGGTCGCTGAAGGCATGAAAGAGTTGCCGGAATTGGTTGATGTCAACTCGCCTGGTGGCGAAGATGCGCAACAAGTCGTGCTGCAAATTGACCGTGAAGCCGCGCAGCGACTTGGCGTTGATATGCGAACAATCGCAACTTTACTGAATAACTCGTTTTCCCAGCGTCAAGTTGCGACCTTGTTTGACGATATGAACCAATATCGGGTGGTGATGGAATTAGCGCCGGGTTATACCGCGCAGCCAGAAGTGTTGAAACAGTTGATGTTAATCACTGCAAATGGCGAGCGTGTGCCACTCAGTGCCATCGCCAGTTACGATTACGGCCTCGCTAGCGACCGAGTGCGCCATGACAATCAGTTTGCCTCAAAAGGCATTGGCTATGCGTTAGCGCCGGGTGTCACCGCCGAGCAAGCTGATGCCGCCATTGACCGGTTGCTGGCGGAGCTGATGCTGCCAACTAGTATTTTTAGCGTTAACGGCGAAGATCAGCGTAATGCCACCTTCGACCAAGGCAACCAAGTTTGGTTGTTTGTTGGCGTAGTACTCGCGGTGTATTTACTGCTTGGAATATTGTACGAGAGTTTGCTGCAACCACTTACTATCCTATCGACTTTGCCTTGTGCTGCACTTGGCGCATTGTTGACGCTGTATTTTTCCAATACTGCGCTTAGTTTGATTGCGCAGCTCGGCCTGTTTTTGCTAATTGGCATTGTGATGAAAAACGCCATTTTGTTGGTCGACTTTGCGTTAAAAGCTGAACGCGACTTAGGCCTAACGCCATTCGATGCGATAGTGCTGGCCGGACAACAGCGGCTTCGGCCCATTTTGATGACAAACTTAGCGGCGATGTTAGGCGCAGTACCATTGCTGCTGGGGATGGGCGAGGGTGCAGAACTACGGCAACCGCTCGGCATCACTATTGTTGGTGGATTGGCGCTAAGTCAATTATTCACGCTTTACAGCACGCCAGCGGTGTACTTGGTGTTAAGCCGCTTTCGCCGCCACGCACCAGTGCGGGATCAAGCTGCGGCTGAGTTGAGTGCGAAAGCGACAAGGGAAGCCGTTCAGCATTCGAAGTAGTTGGTGCTGGCTGCGTCGCACATTCGAAATTAAAATTCGCCGTGGTTAGCGTTAGCTGCTAGCGTGAGTAGCTAGTCTGACGGGCTAGCGCGGCGAGTTGGAATCCCCAACTATTCTTGAAAATCCCAAGGGATTTCTTGTTTGAATAGCGCAATGGCTTGCTCAATCAACTCGAGATCGAGCGCGGGTTGATAAAGGGTTACTTCTCTGCGCTTTTTGCGATCATCACGAAAGACTTCGAGCAATAGTTGATTGTCTTGATAAATCTCAATGCCAATACCATCGCGCTCAGCACCGCCGTCACTGGCGATGGTGTATTGGGGGATTTTGCTAAAGTTGGCCATTATGACCTCACTGAGAGGGTATTTAACCAAATACTAAGTTTGATTAATTTTTAAATCAATCACTTGCATTTTTTAACCTTGGCCAGCCAGAATTTAAAAATGGCTGTCTTTTTTAGGAAAAAGTGGCTGGCTAACTTAAGGAAAGAAATAACTTCGTTGCATTAGAATGCAATTTGGGCTCGAAACGGTCATTTTTTTGGGAATAAGCTGAGTTCAGAATTTTCTTAATTCGGGAATTGTGCAGCAGAGGACAAGGGAGGCCGAGGACAAGGGAGGCCATCCATCATTCGAAGTGACTGGAGACGACCAGAGAAGCCGTTCAGCATTCGAAGTAGTTGGTGCTGAAAGTCTATAACCATCGTAATGATACTCACTGTGTTAGCGTGACTGGCTAGTGTGACTAGCTAGCGCGGCGAGTTGGAATACCTAACCATTTTTTAACCTTGGCCAGCCAGAATTTAAAAATGGCTGACTTTTTTTAGGAAAAAGTGGCTGGCTAAGTTAAGGAAAGAAATAACTTCGTTGCATTAGAATGCAATTTGAGCTCGAACTGGTCATTTTTTGGGGAAAAAGCTGAGTTCAGAATTTTCTTAATTCGGGAATTGAGCAGCAAAGTACAATAAGGGGCTACGCCAGAAATTCGATCAGCGTGAAATTTTATAATAGTTTGGGCAAACTCAGAGTTCGAAAGGTTTCCTAACCAAAACATCGTCGACAGTTATTTATTCCTTGCAGCCATTTTTGGCCAACGGCATGGCAAAACTGTTTAATAGCAGCAGCCGGTCCAATCACCTGTCGAAAATCTTGTTCCAGTTTTTGGCAATTTTGTAGCCAGTTACCTTGTTCGATGCCAAGCCGTGCCAAAATTGGTGGTGTTTTTTCGCTAATAGCCCCGCGTTTATCAGGGCGGATTTGTCGGCCAGACCAATCGACAAGTTCAATATAATCAGAAAGATGCATCGGGATGTGAGGCGCGTCAACTAATCCTTTGCCGTCCATAAATGGCATCAATTTGCCATGAAAAGCGGCTCTAACCTCAGTAGCTAAGTTTCTTTGAGCAATCCGCTCTGCAATACTAGTGAACTCAGAGCTTTCCGGTGTTTCGGCAATTTTGGCGCGAATAGGGTTTAAATCGATATAAACCATCGTGTTAATCAGGGCTGTTTCATCCAGAATCGCCTGAGATTTAAAGCGGCCTTCCCAAAATCTGCCGCTACAGTTGTCTTCAATATTGGCACATCTTGCGATATGTTCATTCAAGCAGCGCATAAACCAACTAATGCTGGTTAAACGCTCACGATAAATTTCTATCATAGTTTCAGCTGCTTGAATGTCGGCTAACTCCAACAGGTGACCAACCAGATACTGCTTAATGATATCAGGCACTTGAAACAACATGCCCCAGCGCTCAAAGATTTCAGCAACTGACCACGCTGCTGATTTCACTGCATTAACCCTTACCAGAACATGGTAGTGATTCATCATAATTGCATAGGATGCGACATCAATTGCGAACATCTCTGTGAGTAATTTCAAGCGCTTAACAATCCAGCCTCGGCGATGTTCAAAATTGCAACCATCAATCTCGCCGCATAAGAACGAACGACGAACGCAACGGTAGGTGAGGTGATAATAAGGGGTTTCGCTCAAAGCGATTTGTTTGCAACGAGGTTTCGGCATGTTGTCATCCTGACAAAGTTTCCATTAGCTTTAATGGTGGTTGCAAAAATGTTAAAGTCAAGTTTAAAAAGTGGCTGTCCGCACTTGGGCTCACTTGGGCTCATGCTTTGTGTGAAGTGAATGGTCGACATCAACCAGCAGCTAAAATTTAGTTGGTTAGTGTGCAAAAATTCTAACGTAAGTTCTTAATTAAAAAGGCCTGTTGTTCACACCAACAGGCCTTTTGCTTAAATCCCTTCGCCCAAAAACACTCGGTTGTAACGCGGTTTTAGGTATGTCTGCTGGCCAATAGATAAACCCAACTGTTTAAAGCGCAGTTTATCGAGTTCGACATGAATTAACTCATGCTCGCTTGAAGAAAACTCTAGGCGCACAGTGGGGCCGACCACGGTAATAATGTCCAACTTGGCGGCAATTGCTTCAGGTTCTACTTGCAGCAGCACATCAATTTCATGTGGGCGCACATAAGCAAGGCCTGGTTGTTCGACATCGCCGGCAGTGGCTGGGCTATCTGCTTGCGCTTGTTTAATCAAGGTGTCGCCTTGGCGTACTCGCGCATGGAATAAGTTGACGGTGCCTAAGAATTCATAAACAAATGGGTTTGCTGGGTGGTCGTACACTTCTTCAGGCGTGCCATCTTGTTCAACACGGCCTTTGTTCATCACCACAATCCGATCCGCAACTTCTAATGCTTCCTCTTGGTCATGGGTTACAAACACAGAAGTCACATGAATTTCATCATGCAAACGGCGCAACCAACGACGCAATTCAGCCCGAACTTTTGCGTCCAAAGCACCAAAAGGCTCATCAAGTAGCAGCACTTTTGGTTCTACCGCTAAAGCACGAGCCAGCGCGATACGCTGACGCTGCCCACCAGATAACTGAGATGGATAACGGTCGGCTGTCCAATCTAATTGCACGAGTTCCAATAGCTTATGCACGCGTTTTTGGATTTCAGCTTTATTCGGCCGAAACTTCTTAGGCTTGACGCTTAAGCCAAAACCGACGTTTTCGGCCACTGTCATGTGCTTGAATAACGCGTAATGTTGAAAGACAAAACCAACGCCACGTTCACTGACGTGTTGATGGCTGATATCTTCGCCATGAAACAAAATACGGCCAGCATCCGCTTGTTCTAAGCCGGCAATTAAGCGCAATAACGTAGTTTTGCCAGAGCCTGATGGCCCAAGCAGCGCCGTCAGTTCGCCACTGTTAATCGAAAGACTGACGTTATCAACAGCGACAAAGTCGCCAAAGTTTTTCTGAAGTTGCTGAACCTCAATACTCATGGTGTCCTCAAAGCGCTATTTTGCGAGTCTAAATGCGAAGATTGCTGCACGGTTTGTTGATTGGCGGTAGGCATCTCACCAAATTCCGCGCGCAGCATTGCTTGCTCATACCAATGCCATAGCGGAGTTAACCGCTGTTTGTAAGTGGTAGCTAGGGTGAATAACAATGCAACCTCCTCGTTTAGACATCTAAATGCCTGAAATGCTAGATTGCATTAAACCAGAGCTTATTAATAACTTTAAATACTTTTTTGGCGTGATTTAATAACCAAAGTTATAAGGATGGCCATTTTGGCAATTGATTTTATCGTTGTTGAAGTTGTTTAAATGGCCGCGTAAACCCGTTTGTTTTGCTGATTTGGGGCTGTTCGCTGCTTGGTTTTTGACTGAAAATTAACAATTTTTGCTTGCTGCGTAAAAAAAAGCTGTTTATGCTGCAGGCACTTAGCTTGTCGGAGTGCTGCACAAACCTCGTTTGTCAGCTGAGACCGCCCTTGGGCGGAATCCGTGGAACCTGAACAGGATAATACCTGCGGAGGGAAACAAGAGCGCCTACAGCGGCATAGATCCGCCTGCCTGTTGTCGCACTCATTCGGCTGCATTTTTGCCAGTCGTCCACGCTTTTCCCAAGCTCTGTTGAAAATTAACTTTTTAATTTCTTCATCGGAGTTTATATGTCAGAACAATCCATTCGTCCTACTAGCAGCCGTCGTTCAGATCGAGCCGCTGCTTTGCAATTTATCCAGCAACTGCAGCACCAAACTTACCCTTCAAGCCGAAAAGTTTATATCGAAGGGACATTGCCAGGCGTCCGTGTCGGGATGCGGGAAATCGAGTTACAGCCAAGTCTCATCGGTGGCAGTAAACAACAACCGCTGTGGCAAGCCAATGCGCCGGTGCGGGTTTACGACACCTCGGGGCCTTACACTTGTCCGGATGCCAGCATTGATATCAACAAGGGGTTAGCACCGCTGCGACAAAGTTGGATAGCTGCACGCGGCGATACTGACATCATCACTGATTTCGGCTCTGTGTACAGCAAAGAACAGGCGCTGGATGAGAGTTTGCAAGCGCTGCGTTTTGCCACGCAAAACATTAGACGTAAAGCCAAAGCAGGCCAAGCCGTCACTCAGCTGGCGTATGCGCGCCGCGGCATTATCACCCCAGAAATGGAATACGTGGCCATTCGAGAAAACCTCAGTCTAGCCAATCTGCATCTTGCCAATCAAAGCCTCGCCAATCACAGCCTCACCAAAGAAAGTGGGCCAGCAACGGCACGGCTACAGCATCCCGGCCAAAGTTTTGGTGCGCATTTGCCTTTGCAAATAACCGCAGAGTTTGTTCGCCAAGAAATAGCCGCTGGACGGGCAATTTTACCCGCCAATATCAATCATCCAGAGATTGAGCCGATGATTATCGGCCGTAACTTTTTGGTCAAGGTGAATGCCAATATCGGCAATTCGGCGCTGAGTTCATCGATTGAAGAGGAAGTGGAAAAGCTACTTTGGGCAACCCGTTGGGGCGCTGACACCGTGATGGATTTGTCGACAGGCCGCTATATCCACCAAACGCGCGAGTGGATTGTCCGCAACAGTCCAGTACCGATTGGGACTGTGCCACTGTATCAAGCGCTGGAAAAAGTCGGTGGGATTGCCGAAAATTTAACTTGGGAATTGTTTCGCGACACCCTCATTGAACAAGCCGAGCAAGGCGTTGATTACTTCACCATTCATGCGGGGGTGCGCTTAGCGTATGTTCCGCTGACCGCCAAACGACTGACCGGCATTGTGTCTCGGGGTGGTTCCATCATGGCGAAATGGTGTTTGGCGCACCATCAAGAAAACTTCTTATATCAACACTTTGACGAAATTTGCGACATCATGCGCAGTTACGATGTCAGCTTTAGTTTGGGGGATGGTTTGCGCCCTGGTTCCATTGCCGATGCCAATGATGAAGCACAATTTGCCGAGCTAAAAACCTTAGGCGAATTGACGCATCGCGCGTGGGCGAAAGATGTGCAAGTGATGGTGGAAGGTCCCGGGCATGTGCCGATGCAGCTCATCCGTGAGAATATGCAACTGCAGCTGGAGTACTGCGCAGAAGCGCCATTTTATACCTTGGGGCCGCTGACCACGGACATCGCACCCGGTTACGATCATCTCACTTCGGCGATTGGCGCCGCGCAAATTGGCTGGTACGGCTGTGCCATGCTGTGTTATGTCACGCCGAAAGAACATCTGGGCTTGCCCGATAAAAACGATGTGAAAGAAGGGTTGATGGCTTACAAAATCGCCGCACATGCAGCCGATTTGGCAAAAGGCCACCCAGGGGCGCAAATTCGCGATGATGCGTTATCCAAAGCCCGTTTCGAGTTCCGTTGGCAAGATCAATTTAATTTGAGTTTAGATCCCGAGCGTGCTCGCGCTTACCACGATGAAACCTTGCCCCAAGAATCCGGCAAGGTGGCCCATTTTTGCTCGATGTGTGGCCCTAAATTCTGTTCAATGAAAATTAGTCAGGATGTCCGCGATTACGCGGCAGCAATTGCGGTAAACCAGCTTGCTGTTAGCGAAATTACTGCCTTGCCCCAAACTGAGATGGCAAAAAAAGCCCAACAGTTCCGCTTGTCGGGCAGTGAGCTTTATCACAGTGCAGACGCAATATTAAAGGAGCCCGAAGCATGAGCCTAAAACTGCTGATTTTAGGCGGTGGTTTGATGGGGCGTTTGTGTGCGTTGGCGCTGTCAGCGCCCGGATTTTGGCCACAGCCCGTCACTATTCGGCTACTGCAACGTGACCAGTTTACGCCGCTACCACGCGCCGGTTTTGAACCCACTGCGGCCTATGCGGCGGCGGCGATGATTTCGCCGCTGGCAGAGTCGGTGCTGTTGGATGAGCAATTGGTCGCGCTGGGTTATCGCAGTCTTTTGCTCTGGCAACAAATGCAGCAGCTAATGCCGGATTTTGGCTTTGCGCAGCAGGGCGCTCTGTTGTTGGCGCATCCGCAGCAACAAGGTTTGTTGCGTCATTTGGTGTGTCAAATAAAACCTCAGCATGAGTTCCTCCCGCAGTGGCTGAATCAAGCTGAACTTTCAGCACTTGAGCCAAGTTTGGCAACGCGTTTTAGCCAAGGTTGCTTTTTACCAGGCGAAGCACAGCTTGATAACTTGGCATTCTTGCAAGCGTCGTTAGCACTGTTGCAGCAACGCGGCGTCAGCTTAGAGGCTGGCGTGGCAGCAACGGTGCTTGAGGGCAAAGTATGGTGTCATGGAAAACAGCAAGATGCTGATTTAATTATCGATTGTCGTGGGTTAGGCGCGCAAGCTGAGTTGCCAGCATTGCGGCCGGTGCGCGGTGAAGTTTTAAGAGTACAGGCGAAATCCGTGCAAATCAGCCGTCCTGTGCGGTTATGTCATCCACGTTATGCACTGTATGTCGCGCCAAAAGGGCAGTGTAATTTTGTCGTGGGTGCGACAGAAATTGAATCTTCCGACCAATCCGGGCCCTCGGTTCGT
>Ga0187843_10001712_pt1 | contig 13659 bp, 11 predicted proteins | sample SpaLakP09_SKY_43_FD_134516 | JGI IMG/M metagenome (GOLD analysis project Ga0187843, IMG submission 134516) | Oligotrophic lake water microbial communities from Sparkling Lake, Wisconsin, USA - SP09_SKY_43 | ecosystem: Environmental > Aquatic > Freshwater > Lake | place: USA: Sparkling Lake... | reverse complement strand
GTTCATGATTTTTTCGCTGCCTTCTTTTTCTTGTCAGCAGCCGCCTTGCGCTGGGCCTGCACTTCTTCCGGGTCCAGATAGCGGAAGGTCTTGGCCACAGCTTCCAGCGTCAGTACGCCATCCTTGCCGGTGCTCAGGCTCATGTTGTTGAGCGTGACGATGCGCGGCAAATTGGCCATGTCGCCTGCAAAGGCGCCGATGTCGTGATAGCTGCCGCTGACCCGGATATCGATAGGCAGCTCGGCGTAATAGTCACGCACCACCACCTGCGCCGGTTTGAACAGCTCGAACTGCAGGCCACGTCCGGCACCGGCCTGATTGATGTCGGTCAGCAGGGCCGCCATTTCCGCCTTGCTGGGCAGCTGTTTCTGCAGCCGGTCCACATACTGGTCCACCTGTACTTTCTGTGCCCGCAGCGCTTCCAGATTGACTGCCTGTGCCGTCTTGAAGCGGTATTCGTCGCGCAGCTTCAGCTCCAGCGCCGCACCGGCCTCCTGCTCTTCGAACTGGCTGCTCCAATAGAAGAAGTAGCCCAGCCCTATCACGGCCGCCATCACGCCCCCGCTGCACAGCACGCGCGGCGCCACCGGCCACAGTCCGGGATGGCGGCCACTGAGATTGCGGAACTGGCCCGCCAGCTGCGCGCCCAGTTCATTGAGGCTGAGGTTCAGTTTGGCCATGGCGTTCAGTGCTCCCCGGCCTTGGCGGTGCTGGCGGCTTTGGCTTTGGCACCAGCGGGCGCATCCTGATCGCGCGGCCGTTTGATGTACACCAGCAGATTGAATTCCACCACCTTGCGTGTGGTCTTGCCCTGTCCCAGCCCGGTCGACTTCACTTCGATCAGGTCGGGCCGTTCCAGCCATGGCGACACGCCAGCCAGATTGCGCAGCAGTTCGGACACGCGCTCCTGCGATTGCGCATAGCCGGTCACGGCCACTTTCTGGCCATCCTGCTTGAAGCTTTTCAGGTACACGCCGGCGGGTGTCTGGCGCACCAGTTCATCGAGCAGATACACAGGCTGATTACGGTCACCCTGCAGATCTTCTACCGCCTGCTGGCGCGCTTTGAGCGCTTCGATTTCCTGCTTGAGCGTGGCGATTTCCGCGATCTGTTTGTCGAGGCCGGAAATGGCCTGCTTGATCACCTGATTGCGCGCATTCTGGATCGAGATGCTGCGCGCGTTATAACCGCCTATCAGCAGCACCACGCCCACGCCGAGCAGACCGCCGAGCATCAGCAGAGCGAAGAAAGCCGACTTCTTCTGCTTGCGTTTCTCTTCGCGGTGCGGCAGCAGGTTTATGCGTATCATCAGCCGAACCTCCGCAAGGCCAGCCCGCAGGCCACCAGATAGGCCGGCGCTTCGCTACGCAGTTGCGACTCGCGTACCGAGGAACCCAGCTGCATGCCCTGGAACGGCGAAATCACGCTGCTGGCAATTATGCTGCGGCTGGTCACCAGCTCCAGCAGACCGGGCAGAACGGCGCAGCCACCGGCCAGATACAGCTGGTCGATGCGGGTGTAGGGCGTGGAGGTATAGAAGAACTGGATGGCGCGCGTCACTTCCATGGCGGCGCTTTCGAGGAAAGGCATCAGCACGTCAACGTGGTAGCCATCGGGCAGATCACCCGAGCGCTTACGTGCCTCGGCCTCATCGAACGACAGGCCGTAGTTGCGCACGATTTCCTGCGTCAGCAGCTGGCCGCCGAAAGGCTGTTCGCGCTCGTACACGGTGACGCCATCGAGCAGCACGGAAATCTGCGTGACCTGGGCGCCGATCTGGAACAGCGCCACGATCTGGCCGGCGCCGCCATCGGGCAGCTGGGCAGTGATACGGTCGAGCGCCGCGCGCGCCGCATACGATTCGATATCCATCACGGTGGGCTTGAGGCCCGATGCTTCGGCTATCGCCACGCGGTCTTCGACCTTTTCGCGCCGCGCTGCGGCCAGCATCACTTCGATATCTTCCGGACCGCTGGCAGCCGGACCGATCACATCGAAGTCCAGACTCACTTCATCCAGTGCAAACGGGATGTACTGGCTGGCTTCCGATTCCACCTGCACTTCCAGCTGGTCTTCTTCCAGCCCGGCAGGCAGCACGATTTTCTTGGTAATCACGGCGGCCGAGGGCTTGCCCAGCGCCACCAGACGGGCGCGCGTGCCGCTCTTTTTCCACAGCCGGCGCAGCGCATCGACCACCTGTTCCAGATTCTCGATATTGCCATCGACCACCGCGCCACGGGGCAGCGCTTCGCTGGCATAGCGCTCTAGCCGGTAGCCGTCCTTGCCGGCCTGCCCCAGTTCCACCATGCGGATGCTGGAAGTGCTGATATCCACCCCGGCCAATGGCGGATTACCCTGCCCCAGCAAGCTCTTGAAATCTATCATCTGGCCACCTCCCCGCTGTTCGCACGAGGCTGGCGCCGACCCAACAAAAGTTGTGTTTGCATAAAGGAACTCGTTTGAAAACCAGTATTTATAAGGGGAAGGTAAGACCGTACATTAATTCCTGTCAATTTAAGTGTAAAGGTATTTCTTCTGCGCACAATTGCACTTTTGTACCGCCAATGCCACATTTTTCAGCGTCTCTGTAGAAGCAAAAACAATTCAGTTGTTTTATTGCTCACTGGAAATATTTTAAGCGATCCGGTGCGAAGTCCCGCCAGCATTGGTGCTCGCTTATAATGGCCCGCACACGCCACCAAGAGATTGCATTGCATGAGTACTTCTTCAAATTCTTCGCCGCCGGACGCAACAAATTCTGTAAAACAGGGTAAACCTGCAACACGTTTCCTGATGCAGGCCGCTTTTGCCATGGCCGGACTGGCCGTAGGCGGGATTTTGCTGGTGGTATTCGGGCTGGCCATGGCCTACCCCAACCTGCCTGAACTCGATACGCTGACCGACTACCGGCCCAAGATGCCGCTGCGGATCTTCTCGGCGGATAATGTGCTGATCGGCGAATTCGGCGAAGAGCGCCGCAACCTGGTGCACATCCGCGATATCCCGGACGTGATGAAAAAAGCCGTGCTGGCGATCGAAGATGACCGCTTCTACGAACACGGCGGCGTGGACTACACCGGCATCCTGCGCGCAGCGGTGCACAATGCCACGGGCGGCGCCAAGCAGGGTGCGTCCACCATCACCCAGCAGGTGGCGCGCAACTTCTTCCTGTCGAGCGAACAGACGCTCAAGCGCAAGCTGCATGAAATGCTGCTGGCGTGGAAGATCGAAAAGAATCTGAGCAAGGACCAGATTCTCGAGGTGTATATGAACCAGATCTATCTGGGCCAGCGCGCCTACGGCTTCTCGTCGGCGGCACAGATCTACTTCGGCAAGTCGCTCAAGGAACTGACGGTGGCAGAAGCGGCCATGCTGGCCGGCCTGCCGAAAGCGCCGTCGGCCTACAACCCGGTGGTCAATCCGAAACGGGCGCGCACGCGCCAGCAGTACATCCTGCAGCGCATGCACGAACTGGGCTACATCACCGACAAACAGTTTGAAGCGGCCAAGGCCGAACAGCTCAAGGTCAAGACCGACAGCAGCGAGTTCGGCGTGCACGCCGAATATGTGTCGGAAATGGCGCGCCAGCTGGTGTATGAACAGTTCAAGGAAGACACTTACACGCGCGGCCTGAATGTATTCACCACCATCACCAAGGCCGATCAGGACGCCGCCTATCTGGCGCTGCGCAAAGGCGTGATGGACTACGAGAAGCGCCACGCCTACCGTGGGCCGGAAGCGTATATCGACATCCCGCAGAACAAGGAAGAAGCCGACGACGCCATCGAAACGGAACTGGCCGACCACCCCGATAGCGACGACATCATCGCCGCCATGGTGCTGAGCGCCACGCCGCAGCAGATTGTCGCCGTCACCGCCACCGGAGAGGAAATCAAGATCACCGGTGCAGGACTGGAAATGGGCCGCTCGTGGCTGTCGGACAAGGCTGCACCCAACAAGCGCATCCGCCGTGGTGCCGTGATCCGCGTGATGCAGGAGGGGAAAGACTGGCTGGTGACCCAGATGCCGGAAATCGAATCGGCCTTCATCGCCGCCGATACCCACGATGGCGCCATCAAGGCCATGGTGGGCGGCTTCGATTACAACCGCAGCAAATTCAATCACGTCACACAGGCATGGCGCCAGCCCGGTTCCTCGTTCAAGCCTTTCATCTACTCGGCTTCGCTGGAACGGGGCCTGTCGCCCGCCACCATCATCAACGATGCGCCGATTTCCTTCGATGCAGGCCAGACCGGCGGCCAGGCCTGGGAGCCGAAGAACTACGACGGCAAGTATGAAGGTCCGATGACCATGCGCAAGGGCTTAACCAAGTCCAAGAACATGATCTCGATCCGCATCCTGCACCGCATCGGCGCCAAATACGGACAGGAATACAGCACCCGCTTCGGCTTCGACGCCGACAAGAACCCGCCCTACCTGACGCTGGCACTGGGTGCGGGCAATGTCACGCCGCTGCAGATGGCGGGCGCCTACGCGGTGTTTGCCAATGGCGGCTACAAGGTCAATCCTTACCTGATTTCGCGCGTGACGGACGCCAACGGCAAAGTGCTGTCGCAGGCACGGCCCGACAAGGCCGGCGACGAAGCCAACCGCGTGATCGACGAGCGCAATGCCTTCCTGATGGACAGTATGCTGAAAGACGTGGTGCGCTTCGGTACGGCCACCAAGGCACTGGTGCTGAAACGCCCTGACCTGTCGGGCAAAACCGGTACCACCAATGATTCCATCGACGCGTGGTTTGCCGGCTATCAGCCGCATCTGGTGGGGGTGGCGTGGATAGGTTACGACCAGCCCAAGAATCTGGGTAACCGCGAGACGGGTGGCGGGCTGGCCCTGCCGATCTGGATCAGCTATATGCAGAAGGCGCTGAAGAATATCCCGATCGAGGAACGTGCCGTGCCGGAAGGCGTGATGCTGATCGGTGACGAGTACTACTATGCGGAGAACCCGCCCGGTAGCGGCGTGCCGAATATCGATGGCGGCAGCCGCGTCAACCCGGCCGATGAAAAAGCCAGGGACGCAGTGAAGAACGAACTGTTCTGATCAGGCTTCCAGACAGACGGGCGCACCGCCCTGCGCGCTGACCATTTCGGACAGCGCGCTAAACAGCTCGCTGTCGTCACGGGTGTTATGCCACTTGCCGTCGCGCTGACGGTAGTGGTAACCGCCGGAGCGCGAGGCCACCCACATCTCCTGCATGGCGGCCTGGCTGTTGACGATGATCTTGGAACCATTGTCGATAAACTCGATTTCCAGCACATTGCCGCTGCGGCTGCACTCTACATCGATCATGCCCTGATCGTTCAATTCGTCCAGCGCCAGCGCGATCCGGCTCAGGGTGGCGTCGGCTTGCGCCAGGAATTCTGATTCGCCCATGCTACACTCCATGTTTAAGCAATTAATCTCAACCTTCAAGCGTGATTCTATCGTGAAGTCCAGTTTCCGTTTTGTTATTGGCACTGCCACCCTGTGCCTGACCGTCTTGCTGAGCGCGTGCGGCCAACCCGGCCCGCTGTATCTGCCCAAGATTCCGCCCGCCAAGCCAGCCAAGAGCGGCGACGCGGCAGCGGCACCGACCACTCCTACCGCCCCTCAACAGTAAAACCTTATGTCGCAAAATTCGTCGCATTTTTCCTATGTAAATGGCGTACTGCACGCTGAAGGCGTATCGCTCGCCGCCGTGGCCGAGCAGTTCGGCACCCCGACCTACGTCTATTCCAAGGCTGCCCTGCTGGCCAACTTCGCCTCCTACGCCGACGCCTGCGCCGGCCGCGACGCGCTGGTGTGCTACGCCATGAAGGCCAACTCGAATCTGGCCATCCTCGACCTGCTGGCCCGTCAGGGTGCAGGTTTCGACATCGTTTCGGGCGGCGAACTGCTGCGCGTACTGGCTGCTGGCGGCGATCCGGGCAAAGTCATCTTCTCGGGTGTAGGCAAGAGCGTGGCCGAAATGCAGCTGGCGCTGACGCATGACATCCTATGCTTCAACGTGGAGTCCATCCCCGAGCTGCACCGCCTGAACGAAGTGGCTGGCGCCATGGGCAAGACTGCGCGCATTTCGCTGCGCGTCAACCCTAACGTCGACGCCAAGACCCACCCCTACATCGCCACCGGCCTGAAAGCCAACAAGTTCGGCGTGGCCTTCGACGATGCGCTGGAAACCTACCGCACCGCCGCCAAGCTGCCGCATCTGGAAGTGACCGGCATCGACTGCCACATCGGCTCGCAACTGCTGGACGACGCACCGCTGCTGGAAGCGCTGGACCGCCTGATCGAGCTGATCGACCAGCTGGGCAGCGAATGCATTGTGCTGCACCATCTCGACATCGGTGGCGGCATCGGCATCCAGTACGGCGAAGCGGGCGAGGCTGATCCGGTACCGGTGGGCGACTATCTGGGCCGCCTGTTCGCCCGTATCGACGCATGGCGCGCCGAGCGCCACGCCGGAGTACCGATCAAGGTTATCTTCGAGCCGGGCCGTTCCATCGTGGGCGACACCGGTGTGCTGCTGACCCGCGTGGAATACCTCAAGCATGGCGAAGAAAAGAACTTCTGCATCGTCGACGCGGCCATGAACGACATGTCGCGCCCTACCCTGTATCAGGCGTGGATGGATATGCAGCCGGTGGTACAAGGCCAGAGCGAGGCGCAGACCTACGACGTGGTGGGCCCGATCTGCGAATCGGGCGACTGGCTGGCACGCGACCGTGGGCTGGCCGTGCAGGCCGGCGATCTGCTGGTGATGCACTGCGCCGGCGCCTACGGCATGACCATGTCTTCCAACTACAACACGCGTGGCCGTGCGGCCGAAGTCATCATCGATGGCAACGCCAGCCACGAAGTGCGCAAGCGCGAAAATCCGGCTGACTTGTACGCGCTGGAATCGCGTCTGGCCTAAAACTCCAGGGCCGCCCCAGGCGGTCTGCAAAAACAGCGGGGGCGGAGCAGGCATAGCCTGTTCCGCCCCCGTTTCTTATCTGCGCGCTGGCCAACTAGGCCAGCTTGGCCGCTTTGGCGAATTTGCCTCTCAGGCGGAACAGCAGCAAGCCGCCGAAGATACCGGCGAACAGGATGGGCTGGCCCAGCAGGTGCTTGCCCGCCTTCATCCACCAGAAGTGCAGCACTGCCAGCGGGGCAATCAGATAGATCAGCTGGTGCAGCCGCTGCCATGCCTTGCCGCCCATTCTGCGCATCATGCCGTTGGTGCTGGTCACGGCCAGCGGGATCAGCAGCACAAAGGCAATGAAGCCTACCGTGATGAAAGGCCGCTTGAGCACATCTTTCCACATTTCCTGCACATCGAAGAAATGGTCGAACCACAGGAAGGTGAGGAAGTGCAGCAGGCCATAGAAGAACACATACAGCCCCGCCATGCGGCGCAGCTTCACCAGCCAGTTCCAGCCTGTCAGGCGGCGCAGCGGCGTGATCGCCAGCGTCACGGTAAGCAGGTACAGCGTCCAGTCACCGGTGCCGCGGGTGATGAATTCCAGCGGCTCCACCAGTTGCCCCGTCACGGTCAGAACTACCATGCGCGCCAGGGGAAGCAGCGCCAGCACGAACAATGCGCCCTTGAGCCAGCCTAGCTGGCGCGCAGTCAGTTGCACGGCCATGGCTTAGTAGAACTTCTTCAGGTCCATGCCCGCGTACAGCGGCGCCACATCGGCATAGCCGTTGAACATCAAGGTCTTGCGTTTGCGCGCAAGGAAGCCGTCTTCGCCGATGCGGCGCTCGGACGCCTGCGACCAGCGCGGATGGTCCACCTCTGGATTCACATTCGAATAGAAGCCGTACTCGTTGGGCGCCGACAGATTCCACGAAGTGCGCGGCTGCTCGCGCACAAAGCGGATCTTGACAATGGACTTGGCCGATTTGAAGCCGTACTTCCATGGCAGCACCATGCGCACCGGCGCGCCATTCTGGTTGGGCAGCACTTCGCCATACATGCCCAGCGTGAGCAGCGCCAGCGGGTGCGCCGCTTCGTCGATGCGCAGGCCTTCCGTGTAAGGCCAGTCCAGTACGCGGCTGCCTACGCCCGGCATCTGTTTTTTGTCGGCCAGAGAAATGAATTCCACGTATTTGGCGTTGCTGGTCGGCTCGACCTTTTTCATGATTTCGGAGAAGGAATAGCCTACCCACGGTATCACCATCGACCATCCCTCCACGCAGCGCAGGCGGTACACGCGCTCTTCCAGCGGCGCCAGTTTCAGCAGGCTGTCGAGATCGAGCGTCATGGGCTTTTTCACTTCGCCCTCGATGCCGACCGTCCACGGATGGGTTTTCAGCGAGCCCGCGTACATGGCCGGCTCGCTCTTGTCGGTGCCGAATTCGTAGAAGTTGTTGTAGCTGGTGGCGTCCTTGTAGGGCGTGGGCTTGTCCAGCGCCGAATACGCGGGATTGAGCTTGCCTGCCAGTTTGGGACGCACGCCCTGCGCAAACGCTTCGCGCTGGGCCATTTCCATCAGGGCGGCGCTGCCGATGGCGCCCACGGCCAGCTGACGGATGAAGTCGCGCCGTCCTTCGTAGACGGCGCGCGGGGTGATTTCCGAGGAAAACGGCAGTTCGATGCCGTTCGGGCTACGCTTGATCAACATGCTGGCTCCTGTGGTGTACAAGGTCTTTACTAAGAATTAAGACTGCGCTCGCTGTCAGTCTTGGAACTTAGTCGCGCGGCAAAACGCAACCTTACACCATTCTTTGCCAGCCGTTGTTAGGCCCTCATTAAAGCTTGCCGTAGGAGTGCAGGCCGGACAGGAACATGTTGACACCAAGGAAAGCAAAGGTCGTCACCAGCAAGCCTACCAGCGCCCACCATGCGGCCGGACGGCCACGCAGGCCCGTCATCAGACGCATGTGCAGCCAGGCGGCGTAGTTGAGCCAGACGATCAGCGCCCAGGTTTCTTTCGGGTCCCACGACCAGTAGCCGCCCCAGGCTTCCGCCGCCCACAGGGCGCCGAGGATGGTGGCGATGGTGAAGAAGGCAAAACCTGCCGAAATGGCTTTGTACATGACGTCGTCCAGCACTTCCGCCGAAGGCAGGCGGTCGACCAGATAGCCCGAGGTTTTCAGCAGATAGGCGGCAGCCACCATGGCAGCCAGCGAGAAGTTGCCGTAGCCAATGAAGTTGGCCGGTACGTGGATTTTCATCCACCAGCTTTGCAGGGCCGGCAGCAGTGGCTGGATTTCCGCTGCATCACGGGTGTTGGTGTACCAGAACAGGAAGGCAATCGCCGCCGTAATCACCAGCGTGACGAAAGCGCCCATCTGGCTGGTGGCGTAGCGCTGCTCGAAATACAGATAGAACATGGCCGTGATCAGGGAGAACAGCACGAACACTTCGTACAGATTGGAGACGGGGATGTGGCCCACGTCCGTGCCAATCAGGTAGGACTCGTACCAGCGCACCATCATGCCCGTCAGGCCCAGCACCACGGCAGCCCAGCACAGCTTGTTGCCTATGCTGAAAGCCACGCCGGAGCGGGCCAGCATGCCCACCCAATAGAACAGCGTGGACAGGATGAACATCATGCTCATCCACAGGATCGCGGACTGGCTGGACAGCATCATGCGCAGCCAGAATTTCTTGCTGCCGTTATCGAGCACGCCGCCATACATGGCAATGGCGCCCAGCGACAGCAGCGCCACCAGCGGCATCAGCCAGCGCGCCGGCTTCCAGTGCCAGCCCAGCGCAGCAAAGGTGGGGGCAGCCGCCAGCAGGATGCCCTGCTCGTAGATGTCCATATACTGGCCGTAGCGGTTCAGGCCGAACAGCGAGGCGGCCGCCAGTGCAAGGCCGAACACCCAGTCAAACACGCTCAGGCGTTTGAAATAGCCGGGCGCTTGGGTGTAAGTCTGGCTGGATTGGGTCAGTTCCATCTTCTTTCTCCGTCACTGCAGTGCAAATGGCTCAGGCCGTGGCCGAGGTCAAGGCCGAGGCCGATTGCGGCAGTTTTTCTTTCAAGTTCTCAAATTCGCGTTCGAAGTCCAGCGTTTTGCGCTGGGTACTCATGGCCATCAGCGCTTCAGCGCCGTCGGCATGGTCGGTAATCCAGATCCACAGGCGACGCTCGCGGATGTAGAACATGGAGAATACACCGATCACAAGGAACAAACAGCCCAGATACACCACATTTTTACCGGGCGAACGGGTAATCTGGAATACCGAGGCCTGTACCTGAGTAAAGTCATCGAGTTGCAGATAGATAGGCGCTCCGTAGAAATAGCCGTCCGACAGGGCGTTGGTGGACAGTTGCAGGAAGCGCGCATGGTTCTGGTCCGGCGTGGCCGGTGGCAGGCCGTCCTTGGCGCGCGCTACCTGCCACAGCTCCCACAGGGTGCCGTTGAGGATCTTCATGAACACATCGGCGGCTTTTTCCTGTTCAGCCTGCGGAATTTTTTCGAGGAAGCGCGAGATGGCGACAAAACCGCCCACTTTGCCGTCGCCAGCGAAGATGGTCAAGCTCTTGTCGGCCGAGGCCTGCAGCTGCTGCTGGATCTGCTGGGCATTCGCCGATTGCGGCGACGCGCGGCGGGCATAGCGCGCGGCGGCTTCCGTGCGCATGGCAGGCACATTCAGGGCGGCGCGCAGACGCATCCATTCTTTCAGGCCGTGTTCGTCATCAGCCGGAATGCGCAGATAGGTGAAGGGGTCGGACGGGCTGTTGCGCATACCGGCCAGATACATGGTGGCACCATCGATCTGGATGGGCTGCATATAGTTCTGGTATTCGCGCGCCTGGCCGTTCTTGTCGCGCAGCTTGTAGGTAAAGCTGGGGCCGACGTTCTTCATGTCCTTGTTGTTGGCATTGCGCGCGGCCGAACCCGTGTGCTTGTCAAGCGTGGCGCTCAGAGTCTGCTCCAGACTTTCACCCTTGGTCACGGCGCGCGGGTCCTGGGTATTGCCCATGTTTTCCACGTTGAAGGCGCGGAAGCCGGTCCACTCCACCGTGTAGGCCTCGCCCAGCGGAGTGGAAGTGCCCACTTCGCCATTCAGGGCAAAGGCGGTGCTGCTGCCACCGGCCATGGGGAAGCCCGTCAGTTTCAGTTTGCTACCACCGTCATCGAAGCTGGACTGGTAGATCGCCAGCCCCTTAAAGATCAGCGGCTTGTTCACCTCGATCACGGCCTTGACCTTTTCGCCACTGGCGTTGTCGCGCACTTCCACTTCGGAAGCGAACAGCTTGGGCATGCCGGTGGTGTAGAAATCGACGGTGAATTTTTTCAGCGAAATGGTGATCGGCAGTTCCTGTATCAACACGCCATCGGGACGGTTCAGGATGGCGCTGTCGCTGGTGGCGCCTTCCGGCACCAGCGTATTGCCACGGAAGCTAGGGTTGGAAGTGCTCAGCCGGCTCTGCGCCGGCACGTTGGCGATCAGGCCCGTACCATTGAACGGCACTTTACCGGCGAACCACTCCTGCGCCCGGATAGGCATGTCCGAATCGAGCAAGCCGCCAATACAGATCACCACGATGGCCGCGTGGGCGAAGATGTAGCCAAACTTGTTGCCGGCGCCCCGTTTGGCCGCCACCAGCGTGCCGCCATCGCGCTCCACGGTTTTGACGGCATAGCCGGCATCGACCAGCCGCGCGGCGCTCTGCTGGGCTAGCGCGGTGCGTACCAGCGGCGCACGCCATTGCATCTTGTGGTGAAAGTTCAGCAGCGAGGTGGCGCGCACGTTCTCACGCCAGCTGCGCATATCGCGCAGCATCTTGGGGGTGTTGCGCATGATGCACAGCGTGGTGGAAGTCACCAGCATGCCCATCAGCAGCAAGAACCACCAGGCCGAGTAAACGGCATACAGGCCCAGCTTGCGGAACACTTCAAACCAGAACGGACCAAACTGGTTGATGTAGTTATTGGTGGCCTCGTTCTGCTTCATCACCGTGCCGACCACCGCCGCAATGGCGATCATGGCCAGCAAGGCGATCGCAAAGCGCATCGAAGAAATGAGCTCGATCAATTCGCCGATCAGGGGGCGGCGGGTTTTTACGGCAATACCGGAAGTGCTGGGGCTGCTGCTCATGCTGGGACTGTTTCTCGAAAAATGTGCTGACGGCAGCATAACAACAAAAAGGGCAGCCCGCTTACGCTGCCGCCCCTTTTTTATGGCCATGCGGTTCCGCCCGAGAGCGGAGCCGAGGTGGTGATTACTTCAAGCCGGCGACGTAGTCAGCCACGGCTTTCATTTCGTCTTCCGTCATGCGTTTGGCAATGGTGGTCATCTGCGGGCTGTTTTTACGGCCATCGGCTTTGAACAGACCCAGCTGGGCTACCGTGTAGTCCTGATGCTGGCCAGCCAGACGCGGATATTGTACCGGGATGCCCGCACCGGTGGCGCCGTGGCAGCTGGCACAGGCTGGCACGTTTTTCTCGGCGATACCGCCGCGATAGATTTTCTTGCCGATTTCTACCGTGTCCTTGTTCTTGGCCGCGTTAGGCTTGGAGGTCTGGGACGCCAGATAGGCGGCGATGTCCAGTTTTTCCTGCTCGGTCAGCATTTTGGCGTAGGTGGTCATCACCGGCTGGTTGCGCTCAGGGGTGGTGAAGTTGACCAGCTGCTTGTTCAGATAGCCGGCGTTCTGGCCAGCCAGTTTAGGATTGACCGTAATGGTCGAATTGCCGCCTTCACCGTGGCAGGATACGCAGGCTGGCAGACCGCGGGCCGCGTCGCCGCTACCGAACAGGGTGCTACCCTTGGCTGCGTCGCCCTTCAATGCCGCAGGTTCTGCGTGCGCTGGTTTTTTATCTTCAGCGTGGGCAGTTGCGCTTACAGCCAGCACGGCCACCAGCAGGGATTTTACAAACGGTGAAAACGCACGATTCATTCAAGCACCCTCAAAAAAGTTTGGTCGAAAGCTAGACTAACACCAAGGCCACAGGCTGGGTTAGCGCCGCTTCGTAACTACTCATTGTACAATAGCTTTCCAGCATATTTGCTCCCTTTTGTTGCATTTCCCCCATTCCCATGTCCAAACTCTGGCAAGCCCGCTTCTTCACGACCGTCAACCAATTGCGCGAATTACCCGACACCAAAGTGCCGGAAATCGCCTTTGCGGGTCGCTCCAACGCCGGTAAATCGACCGCCATTAACATCCTGTGCAACCAGAAAGGTCTGGCCTTCGCATCCAAGACGCCGGGCCGCACCCAGCATATTAACTACTTCTCCATCGGTGGCGCCCATGTTGCGCAGCACCGCAAAGACCCCACCATCGTGGACGAGATCGAGTGCCTGCTGGTCGACCTGCCCGGCTATGGTTATGCCGAGGTTTCCGGCTCGGCAAAATTACACTGGCAACGACTGCTCGGTGACTATGTGCAGCGCCGCGAACAATTGGCCGCCTTGATCCTGATCATGGATTCGCGCCGCCCCTTCACCGAACTTGATGTACAGATGCTCGAATGGTTCGCCCCTACCGGCAAGCCCATCCATTGCATTTTAACCAAGGTTGACAAACTCAACCGCAATGAAATGGTCAACGTGCTGCGTCAGGCCAAGGCCAAACTGGACAGCTACGTGGATGAAGACGGCGAGGGTTTCCCGTTCACCGTGCAGCTGTTCTCGGCGCTGAAACGGGTGGGCATAGACGAAGCCAACGACAAGATTCTGGAACTGGCCGGCCTCAGCGACGACAGCGATGC
>Ga0187843_10001709_pt1 | contig 13675 bp, 8 predicted proteins | sample SpaLakP09_SKY_43_FD_134516 | JGI IMG/M metagenome (GOLD analysis project Ga0187843, IMG submission 134516) | Oligotrophic lake water microbial communities from Sparkling Lake, Wisconsin, USA - SP09_SKY_43 | ecosystem: Environmental > Aquatic > Freshwater > Lake | place: USA: Sparkling Lake... | reverse complement strand
TCGGCTCGGCCAAGGGCGACAAGTTCCGCCGCTTTGCCCAGGGGCTCACGTTGGACCATCTGCTGCACCTGGCCAACCGGCAATTGCAGCGTCTGCACGGCCGCTACCAGTTGCGCCGCAAAGGCACGGGTGAATTGGAGCTGGATGTGGTCGACACCTGGCAGGGCGACACGGCGCGCGACACCCGCACCCTGTCGGGCGGCGAGAGCTTTCTGGTCAGCCTGGCCCTGGCCCTGGCCTTGTCCGACCTGGTCAGCCACAAGACCTCGATCGACTCGCTGTTTCTTGACGAGGGCTTTGGCACGCTGGATGCCGACACCCTGGAGGTGGCCCTGAGTGCGCTCGACACCCTCAACGCCAGTGGCAAGATGATTGGCGTGATCACCCACGTCGAGGGCCTCAAAGACCGCATCCCGGCCCAGATCCGGGTCGAGAAGGGCGGCGGCGTGGGGCACTCGCGGCTGCGGGTCTGATCAAGCTTAGAAAGGCGTACGGATGTTGATTCAGAGCGTTGTTTGGGGCACTTGCCTGGTCACGCCCTTGCTGGTAGCCTGGGGCTTGCAACGCCAGTGGCTTTTTCCGCGACCCAAGAACGGCGAGGTGCTGGTGGCCGAACACCATCAGATCGACGCGCTGATGCTGCCGCTTGGCCATCGTTCCCTGAAGGGTTTCATGGCCCGACCCCGCGCGGCCTCAGGGCGGTTTCAGGGCGGTTTCAGGGCGGTTTCAGGGCGTTCTTTACCTCAACGGCCGCCGGGAGAACCCGACCTCGATCTTTCGGGCTCTGCACCACATGCCCAACAGCCATGTTCTGTGCTTTTTCTATGACCGCCTGGGGCCGGCCTGGTTCAAACCCGACGAGGTCCAGTTGGTGAGCGACGCGTTGGCTGTGCTGGGGTGGTTCGCGCGCGAACATGGAGCAGAGCCAGACCAGATTCACGTGGTCGGTCGCAGCCTGGGCTCCGGGTTGGCTGTGCAGGTCGCGGCGGCCAGACCGGTGGCAGGTCTGGTGCTGATTTCGCCTTTTGACTGCTTGTTGTCCGCTGTGCGCGTGCTGCTGCCGTATTGGCCGGCCTGGGCACTTAAAGACGCATTTGATTCGGTCAGTTACATGCCGCGTCTGAAATGCCCAGGGCTGATGGTGATGGGCGATGCAGACAAGACTGTGCCACTGAGCTTGTCACGCCGCTTGCAGGCGCAGTTGCCCGAGCCGTGGCCCGAATTGGTGTTGGCTGGGGCGGGCCATCGGGGACTGCTCAAGCGGGCCGAGGTGCATCAGGCTCTGGGGCACTTTCTCGCAGCGCATGCACGGGCCATGGCGTAAGCAGATCCTGGCGGCAGGCTTGGAGCATGCGTGGGTTCAGACTGGTTGCGCGTCGCTCAGGTGAAAGCGTGCGACTGCCTGCACCATGTCGTGCGCCTGATGCTTGAGGGAATCGGCTGCCGCTGCGGTTTCTTCCACCAGTGCAGCGTTCTTTTGCGTCATATCGTCCAGCGATCGCACAGCACCAGCCACTTGCCTGAGTTCGGTGTGCTGCTGTTCGGTGGCCCTCGAGATATCTCCTAGCAGGTGGTGAATGCCCTGAACTCCGGCGACCAGGGTCTGCATTTGTTCACCCGCCTGGGATACCACACCTGCACCGGTGTGGATCTTGGTGATGGCGTCGGTGATCAGGTTCTTGATCTCGCGGGCAGAAGCAGCCGAACGCAGCGCCAGTTCGCGTACCTCGCCGGCCACCACCGCAAAGCCGCGGCCCTGTTCGCCCGCGCGTGCGGCTTCCACCGCTGCGTTCAGGGCGAGGATATTGGTCTGAAAGGCGATGCCGTCGATCACGCCGGTGATTTCACCGATTTGCTTTGACGCGCCGTCGATCTCACCCATGGTGCGAACGGCGACCTCCAACACCTCTTTGCCCTGTTGTGCGGCTTGCAGGTTGGCCGCGGCGTGCCTGGCGGCCTCGTGGGTGTGTTCTCCAGCCAGGCCCAAGGTTGTTTGCACCTGCTCCAGGGCTGCTGCTGACTGCTGCAGGCGGGACGCAGTGTCTTCAGTACGACTGGACAGGTCCATGGAGCCGTGGGCAATTTCGGTGCTGGCGTGCAGCAACACGCTGGAGGTCTGCCGCACGTCGTGAACGATCTTTTCGATGGCCGCTTGCATGCGGGCCAATGCCCGCATCAGCATCGCGCTTTCATCGCTTCCAGTCACCTTGGGGTGATGGTGCAGGTCGCCTGCAGCCATGGCGTCCAGGTGTTGAATCACGTCGGCAAGTCCAGAGTCCATGACCCGGGCAAAGCAATAGAAAAAGTAGAGGCCCAGGCACAGGCTCAGCAAGGCCAGTGCGGCCTTCCAGTTGCGTGCGTTGGTCAGCGCGGCCTCTCGGACCTCCAATTGCTGGTCCAAGATCGGCAAAGCCTTGTCAAACAGTGCCAGAAACTGATGCAGTGTTTGTTGACCAGCCTGAAATGCTTCTTTCGGCTCCAGTGCGGCTTTGATCATCAGGGTCGGGTCTGCAGATGGCAGGTAGCGCTGCGCGGTTTCAAAGGGTTGGCTGTCCAGTGCGGCGCTCTGTTCAGGCAGCGCTTCCAGGGCTTGCTTCCAATCGAGCAGGCCATCTGCCACGCCGCCCTCTGCTCGGGCATTCCAGACTGCAAAGCGCCGGTATTGGGCTGGATCGTCCAAGCCACCTTTGGCCAGGCCATACGTACTCCAACCCCAGACCAATCCCAGGTCCTCACTGGCTTTAGGAAGGCTGTTGAACAGCGCTGCAATCAGCCCGCGAGCGCGGTTGTCCACGTCGTTCCCCAGTTGCCCCCCGGCGTTGATATGCCGCAGTACTTGTTGCAACGCCACGGCCATCTCTTGGGGCTTGTCTGCCGTGGGCTTGGCTGATGCGCCGGCACCGTTTTGCCAGGCCGACTTCAGTTTTTCCACCGACGTGCTCAGCCCCAGTGGATCGGCAGTGCTTTGAAGGTAGGTTTGGAATTCACCCAGTGCGGCGTCTGCCCGGATTTTTGCCTCGGTGGCCACGGCCGATGCTTCGGCAAAAGGACCTTCGGCAGCGCGCTGTGCTGCGCGGAATTCTATTTGCGCACGCAGGAAAGGTTGTAGCTTCTGCATGGCAGCCACACCAGCCCGCTCCCGCTGCACCTGATCCAATTGGCTCTGAACCCCGGCCAGGTAGGCCCCACCCAGAACGATCGCAGGCAGCACCAGTACGGCTGAGATCAACATGGCCTTGGGGCGAAAGCGCAGATGTCTGAACAGGCGCATCACGGGGCTTGGGTCCGCGCGGCCCTGGGCTTGCTCCAGGGCTGTGCCGCGGGGCCGTGCAGCAATCGCTGGCAAGTGATTTTTCATAAAAAAATGATATAAATATCAATAAATATAAATATTCCTTTCATTTTCAGATCCTTGCATGTCATGGAAATGACAAAGGATAAATTCAATAAAAATGATATTGACCCGTGCGGAGGGGCCAGGAGGAGCGCTTTCCATTCAACTGACCGGATGCTCAGATCCCGAAGTGATACAGGGGCAGCCGGGCGTACAGGATCTGACGCCGTGCTTGCGCCGCCTCGCGCTCATCGAGGCGGTGGTTCATCGTCCAGTGGAATCGACAGCAGATGGGCCAATCCGAAGCACACACCGGCCATCAACAAGCCCAGGACCAACACTGTGTAGGGCAGGCGATCAGCCTGCCAAAGGCTGTCCAACCAGTCATTAAAGCGCGCGGCAAAGATCACACTTTTGCCGCCAATGCGCTCCATGGCGAACTCGTAGCTGCGTTGGTTCGCTGGCGTGATGAGCACGTCAGACGCTTTCGGGCGGGCCATGAACAAATGGATCAGGCCCGATGTGGCGGCGGTCACGGCAAGGCAGGCCCAAGCCGCTCTGCGCAAATACTTGGGCGTGGTGCTTGTTGGGGCGGATGAACTGGGGGGCGGGTGCATGGCGGTCAGATTATGGAGTGGTGGTCTAGCCACAGCAGCCATCCCTCAGCCCTTCGCCGCTTGGAGATGATGGCCTGCCGTAAGCAGCCAATGGCACGGTTGGTGTGGCGCGTGCACCGTTGAGTCCACATTGAACCGGGCCGGCAGGTGCTGTTGTGCTAAGCCTGGGTAAAGTTGGATTGGCTGACGGATTTGTCATTTGGCTGTCAGTGGGGTGTCTGGGGGCGACAGCTACAGTGTCTGCGCGTCCTGGATGTTTCAAAATGTGCCCTGAACCTCATGCTTCCCACCCCTGGCGATCTGGCCAAGACCTGCGACGACGGTGGGCGTTGAACCCGCGTGGCCGGTCCGCCTTGGCGATGGGCCTGGCGGCCATGACTGCAGTTGTGCTCACGGCCTGCGCGGTGGGGCCCGATTACGAACGCCCTTTGCCCCCGCCTGGGGTGAGCGCCAACGACTTCAAGGAGAGCGCAGGCTGGAAGGTGGCCGCGCCATCGCAGGTGGATGCCAGCCAATCCTGGTGGCAGGCCTATGGTGACGACACACTGAACCAGCTAGTGACCCAGGCCAACCAGGCGAACCAGACCCTGGTACAGGCTGCGGCCCAGTACCGGCAGGCCAGTGCGCTGGTCGGTGCCGCTGCTGCTGCCGGTCAACCCACTTTGGGGGTCAGCAGTACCACCAGCCACGTGCGCAGCAATGCCAGCGGTGGCATTTACGAGGGCTATACCCACAGTGCCTTGCTGCAGACCGCCTGGGAGCCCGACGTATGGGGCAGGGTCAGCCGCTCCACCGAGGCGGCCCAGGCCAGCGCCGATGCCAGTGGTGCCGATCTGGCGGCTGCCCGTCTGTCGGTGCAGGCCCTGGTGGTCAACGATTACCTGCAGCTGCGCCTGGCCGATGCCGCCCTGGCCACCTACCAGGCCACCCTGCAGGCGTACGAAAAAGCCCTTCAATTGACGCAGAGCCAGCACCGCGCGGGCGTGGCGACCCAGGCCGACGTGGCCCTGGCCGAGTCGACGTTGCAGGCGGCTCGCGCCCAGGCCACCGACGTTCAATTGACGCGCAAGCAATTGGAACACGCGCTGGCTGTGCTGCTGGGGCAAACCCCTGCTGAGTTCTCCGTTGCTGCCTTGCCCGTGGGCCAACGGCAATTGCCCAGTCTGCCGGGCATCCCGTCGGTGGTGCCCTCGGCCCTGCTGGAGCGGCGCCCCGATATCGCGGGCGCTGAGCGACGTGTCGCGGCAGCCAATGCCAACATCGGCGTGGCCGCGGCAGCTTGGTATCCTGCCCTCAACCTCACCGGCTCTGCAGGCAGCAGCGGCGCCGGGGTGGGCAATTGGCTGGCCGCTCCCTATCGGATCTGGGCCGTGGGGGCTCAACTGGCTGCCACCTTGTATGACGGCGGCCTGCGCACTGCGCAAGACAAGCAGGCCCGCGCCGCTTTTGATGTGGCGGCAGCAGCCTATCGACAAACCGTGTTGGCGGGCTTTCAGGAGGTTGAAGACAACTTGGCCGCCCTGGATGAACTGGCTCGAGAGCGCGTGCAGCAGGAGGCTGCGCTCACGGCCGCCCGCACAGCCGAGCGCATTGTGATCCGCCAATACCGTGCTGGTACCGCCCCTTATGCCACCGTCATCACCGCCCAGGCGCTGGCACTCAACAGCGAGCGGGCCGTCTTGCAGTTGCAGGGCCGTCAACTGACCGCCAGCGTCACCCTGATCAAGGCACTTGGCGGTGGTTGGACCGCTCATCGAGACTGACACCATGAAGAACTTTCCCCATCAAGCGCTATTTCGATTGAACCCCCAGGCCAAGGCTTGGGCCGGGTTGGTGCTGGTTGCAGCGCTGGGCGCAAGCCAAGCTGTGCTGGCCGCATCCGACAGCAACGCACCGGCGAGCAAGCCGGCCGGGCAGCCCGTGCAGGTCAGCACCACACGTGTGGTGCAGGAAACCGTGCCCATTGTCCAGAGCGGCACCGGCAATGTGGTCGCCCTGGCGTCTGTGACCGTCAAGGCCCGTGTCGACGGCCAACTGGAATCGGTCGAATTCACCGAAGGGCAGGATGTGAAGGTTGGCCAACTGCTGGCCAGGATCGACTCTCGCATCTACGAGGCGCAGCTCAATCAGGCCCTGGCCCAAAAGGCCAAGGACCAGGCCAGCCTCAGCAATGCCGAGATGGATCTGCGTCGCTACAGCGAGTTGATCAAGGACGACGCCACGACACAGCAGACCCTGGACACTCAGGGTGCACTGGTCAAGCAATTGCAGGCCGCCGTGCTCAACGACGACGCACAAATCAGCCTGGCCCGTGTGCAACTGGATTACACCCGCATCACGGCTCCGATCAGCGGGCGCATCGGCGGGCGTCTGATCGACCCGGGCAACATCGTCCACGCTGCGGACGCAGGGGGCTTGGTGGTGATCAACCAGATCGATCCGATTGCCCTGCAGTTCACTTTGCCGGAGACGGCCTTCCAGGCATTGAACCAAGCGGTTCGAAGCAGCCGCAAGCCCCTCAAGGTGCAGGCGCTTGACCGCGTCAGTCAGCAGGTGCTGGCCGAGGGCGATCTGGTGCTGCTGAACAACCAGATTGATCCCAGCTCCGGCACCATCACGCTGAAGGCGCGTTTTGCCAACGGCAGCCACAAGCTGTGGCCGGGGCAGTCGCTCAATGCCCGCATCACGCTGGGCGAGAGCAGTGCCTCCCTGACCGTGCCCAATGCCGCCATTCAACGCAGTCAGAACGGTTTGTTCGTGTACGTGGTGGGGGCCGATGACATCGCCCACATCCAGCCCGTCGTGGCCGGGCAATCGGATCGACAGAAGACCCTGATTGAAAAAGGGCTGTCTGCGGGAGACCGTGTGGTGGTCGATGGCCAATACCGGTTGACGCCAGGAGCCCGTGTGGTTGAGGCGAAGGCGGCCCCATCAACCCAGGCTGGCAACGCTTCGGGAGCCAAGCCTTGAGCGTTTCCACCCATTTCATCAAGCGCCCCATCGGCACCACGCTGTTGGGCATCGCCCTGTTGCTGGTCGGACTGGTGGCCTGGCCGCTGCTGCCGGTGGCACCTCTGCCCCAGGTTGATTTCCCGACCATCCAGGTCACCGGCAATCTGCCCGGTGCCGCACCTGAGACCATGGCGTCGTCGGTGGCCCAGCCCCTTGAGCGCCAGTTCTCGCAGATCCCGGGCTTGGCCCAGATGACCTCGACCAGCTCGCTGGGCAGCGCCCAGATCACCTTGCAGTTCGACCTTGACCGCAACATCGACGGCGCCGCCCTGGATGTGCAGACCGCCATCAATGCGGCTACGGGGCAATTGCCCGCCAACCTGCCCAGCCCGCCCACAATCCGCAAGATCAACCCAGCAGACTCGCCCGTGTTGATCCTGAGCGTGCAGTCTGACGTGCTGCCACTCACAGTGGTCAGCGATTTTGCTGACAATGTGCTGGCACAGCAGATCTCGCGCATCTCAGGTGTGGGCCTGGTCACTGTCAATGGTCAGCAAAAGCCCAGTGTGCGGATTCAGGTCGATCCCGAGAAGATCCGCACCCTGGGCCTGAGCCTAGAGGACATTCGTGGCGTGGTGGCCACCATGACGGTGAACCAGCCTACGGGCACCATCGACGGTGAGCGCCAAGCCATGAACGTCTACACCAACGATCAGTTGTTGAAGGCTGAGGCCTGGAATGGCATGGTCTTGGCGTGGCGCAACGGTGCGCCGGTGCGGGTGCGGGACATCGGCGTGGCGGTGGACGCGGCCGAAAACAGCAAGCTGGCCGCCTGGGCCATTGCCGGCCCAGCATTGCCCGAGGGCAACTCGCTGCGCAGTGGTCGCTCGATTGTGGTGGCGGTGACCAAGCTGCCCGGTGCCAACGTGATCGACACGGTGGACCGCATCCAGGCGGCCCTGCCCAGACTGCAGGCCTCCATGCCCCCGAGTATCAGGGTCAACCCGCTGATCGACCGCACCCAGACTATCCGTGCCTCGGTGTTGGACGTCGAGTTCACGCTGATGCTGTCGATCGCCTTGGTGGTGGCCGTGATTTTCGTGTTCCTGCGCAATGTGATGGTGACGGTCATTCCGAGCATCACGGTGCCTTTGGCGCTGCTCGGCACGGCGGCGGTGATGTACCTGCTGAATTTCAGCCTGGACAACTTGTCGCTCATGGCACTGACCATCGCAGTGGGCTTCGTGGTCGATGACGCCATCGTGATGCTCGAGAACATCTACCGCTACATCGAGGAGGGCATGGAGCCCATGGAGGCGGCGCTCAAGGGCGCGGGTGAGATTGCGTTCACCATCGTGTCGATCTCGATCTCCTTGGTGGCGGTGTTCATCCCCTTGCTGCTGATGGGCGGGATCGTGGGGCGTTTGTTCCGTGAGTTCGCGGTCACGGTGACACTGACCATCGGCATGTCGATGATTGTGTCGCTGACGCTGACGCCCATGATGTGCGCTCGCTTCCTGAAGGCGCACAAGCCCGGTGAGACCGAACAGCACGGACGCCTTTACATGCTGATGGAGCGTGGTTTTGACGCCATGCTCCAGGCCTACCGGCGTGGCCTGGAGTTTGTCCTCCGTCACCAATTCCTGACCTTGCTGAGCTTCATGGCCACTCTCTGTGCCACGGTGGCCCTGTTTATCGTGATTCCCAAAGGCTTTTTCCCGCAGCAGGACACGGGCTTCATCTACGGTCAGGCCGATGCGGCCCAGGACTCGTCCACCCAGATCATGCGCGAGCGCCTGATGCAGGTGTCTGACGTCGTGCGTGAAGATCCCGACGTGCAATCCTTCGGTGTCGCCACCGGCGGCACCACCTTCAATGGCGGTACGCTTTTCATCGGCCTCAAGCCGAAGGACGAGGGACGCACTGCGACCGCTGACGAGGTGATCGCCCGCCTGCGCCCCAAGCTGGCCCAGGTCAAGGGCATCCAGTTGTTCATGCAGGCCGGCCAGGACATCAACGTGGGGGGGCGCCTGGCCCGAACCCAGTACCAGTACACGCTGACTGACGCAAATCTCGATGAGCTCAATGTCTGGGCTCCCAAGGTACTGGACCGCCTGCGTCAGCTGCCGATGTTGCGAGACGTGACCACCGACCAGCAGAACAATGCGCCTGTGGCCACAGTCACAGTGGATCGGGAAAAGGCAATGAGCTACGGTATCTCGGCCGCCTTGATCGACGGGACGATTTACGATGCCATCGGTCAGCGTCAGGTGGCCCAGTACTTCACGCAGGTCAACAGCTACCATGTGGTGCTGGAGGTCACGCCGCGTTTGCAGCAAGATCCACAGCTTTTCAGTCAGATCTACCTGACATCCCCTTTGACCGGACAGCAGGTACCACTGTCCACTTTCGCGACGGTTGACACATCCCACACGGGCTATCTGTCGATTGCCCACCAGGGGCAGTTCCCAGCTGTGACAATCTCATTCAACCTGGCGCCAGGCGCTTCGCTGGGTGAAGCGGTGGATGCGATCCACATCGCTCAGGCTGAGATGCATCTGCCTGACACGGTCAGTGGCAACTTCCAAGGCACGGCCCAGGCCTTTGGTGCCTCGCTGCGCACCCAACCCTATCTGATCCTGGCTGCGTTGGTGGCGGTCTACATCGTGCTGGGCTTGCTGTACGAAAGCTACATCCATCCGCTGACCATTCTGTCTACACTTCCGTCGGCTGGGGTGGGGGCCCTCTTGATCCTGATGGTGGGGGGCTATGACCTCAGTGTGATCGCCTTGATCGGCATCATTTTGCTGATCGGCATCGTCAAGAAAAATGGCATCATGATGATTGACTTTGCCCTGCACGCCGAACGTGACCGGGGCCTCTCGTCACGAGATGCCATTTTCGAAGCCTGCCTGATGCGATTCCGCCCGATCATGATGACCACCATGTGCGCTTTGCTGGGCGGCTTGCCGCTGATGCTGGGCCATGGTGCAGGCTCTGAGCTGCGCCGCCCCCTGGGCTACTCGATGGTGGGTGGTCTGATCCTGTCGCAGATGCTTACCTTGTTCACCACGCCGGTGGTCTACCTTTACCTGGATCGGGCGCACTTTTGGTACCTGCGGCTCAAGGCAGCGCGAGTGGCCCGCCGCCAAGCCCGAGTGGCAGCCCCTACAGCATGAGGATACTGATCGTCGAAGATGAGCCCAAGACCGCTGAGTACCTGCGACAGGGCCTCAGCGAGCAGGGTTACGCGGTGTCGGTGGCGGGAGACGGCATCGATGGACAGCACCTGGCGCTGCACCACGACTTCGACGTGATCATTCTGGATGTCATGTTGCCTGGGCTGGACGGTTTTGCCCTGCTCAAGTCCCTGCGGGCGCTGAAAAGCACCCCGGTCTTGATGCTGACCGCCCGGGACAGCATGGAAGACCGAGTGCGCGGCTTGCAGGATGGCGCCGATGATTATCTGGTCAAGCCCTTCTCGTTCATGGAGTTGCTTGCGCGTGTGCAGGCCCTGAACCGCCGTGGGCGCATCCAGGAAGCTTCGCTGCTGCGTGTGGGCGATCTTCAGGTCGATCTGATCGCCCGACGGGTGGTGAGGCAAGGGCAGCGCATTGACCTCACCGCCAAGGAGTTCTCATTGCTGATGGTGTTGGCCCGGCGCCAGGGCGATATCCTGTCCAAGACGGCGATTGCAGAGCTGGTCTGGGACATGAATTTCGACAGCAACACCAACGTGGTCGAAGTGGCCATCAAGCGACTCCGCGCGAAGATCGACACCCCCTTTGAGCGCAACCTTTTGCACACAATTCGTGGCATGGGCTATGTGCTGGAAGATCGTGGATCCCAAGCCTGAGTCGGCTGCACGGTCGATCGCCGCGCGCCTGGCGCTGCTGTTCGGTCTGGTGGCCTTCGTGAGCCTCAGCATCGTGGGCATTTCCTTGCAATGGGTGTTGCGTCACGAGCTGGCGCGGCACCAGGCCGAGCAGATCCAGGGGCGTACCGAAGACATGCGCTACATGCTCACCCATGGTCGACCGGACGGTCTGGCGACCCGTGCGCTGGCCAAGATCGAAGCCCTGAGCCCGGCAGACGAGCGAAATCGTTACTGGATGTGGAGCCCCGACCCCGCCTTCATCTACGGGCAAGACCTTCAACAGGCGCTCGATGCCACCCGCGGCAAGACGGGGATGGTTGATCTGTATGTGCGTGGCCGGCACATGAAGCTTCAAGCCGTGGACTTGCCCGCGCAGGGTGGACGGCCCGAGCTGCGCCTGATCGTGGGCGTTGATGTGGCCCCGTTTGCCCAGACCCTGCGCAGCTTCCGTTGGGCCTTGATGGTCGTCACCTTGTTGGGTGCGCTGGCCATGGCCGCCTTGGGCTACTGGGTGGCCCGGCTGGGGCTGTTGCCGGTGCGTCGCATGTCTGAGGAGGCCCATCGGATCGCGCCTGGCAATCGGCTGCAACGGCTGGACGTGAGTGCCTTGCCGCACGAGCTGTCTGACCTGGGCGGGTCTTTGAATGCGGCGCTGGAGCGCCTGGATTCTGCCTATCACCAGCTCGCAGCCTTCAATGACAATGTGGCCCACGAGTTGCGCACGCCTCTGGCAAACCTGATCGGTCAGACCCAGGTGGCCTTGTCGCGCGAGCGAGATGGGGTGCATCTGCGGGAAGTGCTGCAATCCAACCTGGAGGAGTTGGAGCGCTTGCGCTCCATCGTGGCCGACATGCTGTTCCTCGCCCGCGCCGAGCAGGGCGCCCGGGCGCAGGATCTGGTCCAGGTCTCATTGGCCGCAGAGGTCGCCAAGTCCCTGGAGTTCATGGACCTGCTGCTGGAAGAGGCCTGCATGCAGGTACGGGTCCAGGGGGATGCCCAGGCCCCCGTGCAGACCGCCTTGTTTCGGCGGGCGCTGATCAATTTGTTGCACAACGCCATCCAGCACTCGGCCGCGGGCAGCCAGATCATGGTGCAGATCGAGACCGTTTCCCAGCACGCCTCGGTGGCCATCGTCAACCCAGGGCCGGTCATTCCGTCAGAACATCTACCGCGTTTGTTCGATCGCTTCTACCGCATTGACGAGTCCAGGGCCAACAGTGGCGAAAGCCACGGGCTCGGTCTGGCCATCGTCAAGGCGGTGGCGCTGATGCACGAGGGTCAGGTTTTCGCCAGCTCCAGCCAGGGGCAGACCCGGGTGGGTTTTCAGGTCAAGTTGAACACTGCAGTGCAGCCCCTGCGGTGATGGGCCGGTTCAAAGCCTGAGGTCGCCACCGGTCTGGTGACCTGACTCCTTCATGGCCCGCGTTGGTGACGCTGGGTGGATTTGCCCTTGCATGGTGACCAGTCAGGCCCATCCGTCACGATCGACGGCAGAGCCCGACAGGCTGATATCAGTAGGGCTTAGGGGCTCAGTGCCATGGCCGGATCGGACGCATCACTGGCCATTGTTCAAAGGCCTGTTTTGCTTGCCTGTGTTCTGCCTTGGCAGAACCGGCCTTGCAACCTTTCTCGCCATGAATGTCCAAGTCGATGAATAAAAGGGAAATTGTGGAGGAGGCCCAGTTGAAAAGTGCCCCGTTCCGCATGGCGATGGGGCACTTTTTTGGGGCGTGAGTTTTGATTGTCAAATCAAATACAAACGCATCATGATTGTTATCAGCTTGCTGATTGTCATGACTCCATCACGCGAGCAGCCTAAATTGAGCGACTGATGGGGCGTGATCGTCGCGCCCGGGCTTCGCACGCGACCTCCCTCATGACACTCAGCGCGTTGAAAGCGCAGATCCAGCAGCGGCTTCCCTCGTCAAGCTTGGGGTGGCGCTTGGCCAGCTCGACCTTTGTGCTGGCCGTGTCCCTGTCGTTTCTGGCCACCCTGGCCGATTACATGTTGTCGTACCGGGTGGACGAGGCCCAGACCCGCGAACAGGTAGCACAGCAGGTGCGCCCATTGCTGTCGAGTCTGGGGCTGGCGGTCTGGAACTACGACAACGATGCTTTGATGCTGGTGACCCAGGAGTTGTTCAAGCTGCCTGACCTGGCGCTGGTGCAGGTCATGGAGGGCGGCAAGGTGTTGGCTGAGCGGGGGCGCATGCCTGCACGCGCACTGTCCAACGAGTTTCCGATCACCTATGCCTTGCCCAGCGGCCCTGCGCAGGATGTGGGCAAGCTGGTGGTCGTGCTCGACTTTGGTGCCGTGCGCCAACGTGCCATGGGGCGCGCCGTGGAAGTGTTCCTGAAGTCGCTGTTCATCTTTGTGCTGATCATGGGTGGCTTGCTGTACCTCATGGAGCGACATGTGCTGCGCTTCCTGCGGCAGGCTGCGCATTTTGTCGAGAGCTTGACGAGCGAGACGTTGGACACGGCCCTGGTCATGGAGCGGCCAACGCCACCCGGCACCAAGGACGAGTTGACCCAACTCAGCGACGGTATCAACCGCATGCGCGAGACCTTGCTGAAGTCGATCGAGCAGTTGCGTGCCGATCTGACGCTGCGGGCGCAGACCCAGGCCGAGATCGAGGCGCTCAACCACGCCTTGGAGTCGCGGGTCGAAGAGCGCACCCGAGAGCTCGAGACGGCGCGTCAACTCGCCGAGGCCGCCGCCGAGAGCAAGTCGCATTTTTTGGCCAATATGAGCCATGAAATCCGCACGCCGATGAATGCCATCTATGGGATGGGGCATCTGTTGCAGAAGACCCCTTTGTCGTCACGTCAGCAAGACTATGTGAACAAGATGCAGCAGGCCGCCGAACTGCTGCTGGGCATCATCAATGACAT
>Ga0187843_10001708_pt1 | contig 13675 bp, 9 predicted proteins | sample SpaLakP09_SKY_43_FD_134516 | JGI IMG/M metagenome (GOLD analysis project Ga0187843, IMG submission 134516) | Oligotrophic lake water microbial communities from Sparkling Lake, Wisconsin, USA - SP09_SKY_43 | ecosystem: Environmental > Aquatic > Freshwater > Lake | place: USA: Sparkling Lake... | reverse complement strand
GTTGCAGCCGGCGCAGCGTTTCTCCGCGCGCCTGCTTCTGCCAGAACAGCAGCGCGCCACAACAGCCGCTGCGCAGGATTTGCTCGGCGGCCCACAGCGCATCGCTGGCCTTGGCGCCGCTGCGTACCCACAGCAATTGCGACGGTTCCAGTCCCAGGGCGGCCAGCGCCAGCGCCTGCGGTTCATGCGGCGGCTGCAACAGCACAATCGGACGCTTGCCGAGCGCGGCCAGCGCCGGCTGCAACAGCCTTAGTTCGCCGATGCCGTGCTGTTGCAGCAGCAGATCGATCAGTGTACCCAGCGGCCAGCCGCCACCCGGCAGCTGTGCGGACAAGGCGGCGAAGCCTGTGTCCATGCAGCGTGTGGCGCTGTGCGCCAGTTGATCCGCGCGCCAAAGCGACGGATGCAGGGTTTCCGGGTGTGTCATGGCATTCTACCGCAAATACTGTATAAATACACAGTACTCCTTGACCCATCATTTTGCAAGCGCGATTTAACAAAATAGCTCTTGCGATTAAATCGGATCCGCTTTAATATTCACACATCGGGCAACGATGCCCAACCAACCAAACTCAAGGAGCTAGATCATGAAAAACATCGCCATCGCACTGTCCCTCGCTGCCACCGTATTCGCTGCCGGCGCCGCTTCGGCCCAGGGCAGCACCGAATACTCGGGCTACAACGGTTTCGTCTCCACCGCCACCCGCGCCCAGGTAAAAGCGGAAACCCGCCTGGCGATTCAACATGGCGAGATCAGCGATGGCGAGCAATATCCAGTCTCGCTGGTGGAACGCGCTCCCGTCGCCAAGACCCGCGCTGATGTGAAAGCGGAATTGGTCGCCTACCGCAAGACCCATCCGGAAATCTCCGATGATGTCAGCGTGGTTCAATAACTGGCCAAATAACACGCATCCGCTTTTATCGCATCCAAACAATCAGAGGTCCCAATTGAAATCCGTCATCTTATCGATACTGTTCGCCGTAACTGGCCTGGCCCAGGCGGCAGAAAACGCCTCGCCGATCTACGGCGTGACGCTGCCGGATGGCTACCGCAATTGGGAATTCATCGCCCCCCGCCCATGAAAGCCCGCCGCTGGACGAACTGCGCGTGGTAGTCGGCAATCCCGTCGCCATCGCCGCCATCGAGAAAAACCAGCTGCCCTTCCCTGACGGTACAGTCTTGGTAAAACTGGCGTGGAAGCACGTGCAGTCGGCGGAATCGCCGCCGGCGTATGTACCGGGCAAGGCCACCACGGTGCAAGTGATGGTCAAGGACTCGAAAAAATACGCGTCCACCGGCGGCTGGGGCTTTGGCCGCTTCGTCAACGGCAAGCCAGCGGACGAAGCCCAGCACCAGACCTGCTGGGGCTGCCATCAGGCGCTGGTGAAAAACCATGACTTTGTCTTCACCCGTCTGGCGCCCTGATAGAGATAATCAACCTGACACCGCGTTACGCAAGGCGCGGCGGCGGATCAGCAGATAGGCCGCCGGCACCACCAACATCGACAGCAGCGGCGCCGTCAGCATGCCGCCGACCATCGGCCCGGCGATGCGCTGCATGATTTCAGAGCCGGTGCCGGCGCCGATCAGCACCGGCACCAGGCCGGCGATAATCACCGCCACCGTCATCGCCTTGGGCCGCACGCGCAGCACCGCGCCAGCGCGGATCGCTTCCAGCAAGTCAGCCTCCGTGGTCTGCCCCGCCGCCAGCTTCGGCTCCCACTCATGCTTCAGGTACAACAGCATGATGACACCAAACTCCGCCGCCACGCCGGCCAGCGCGATAAATCCCACGCCCGACGCGACCGACAGATTGTGCCCCAGCAGCCACTCCATCCAGGCGCCGCCAGCCAGCGCGAACGGCAGCGTGGCCATGATCAGCGCCGCCTCGTCAAAGCGCTTGAAGGTCAGGTACAGCAGCACAAAGATGGTCGCCAGCGTGGCCGGCACCACCACCTTCAGCCGCTCGGTGGCCCGCTCCAGATATTCGAACTGGCCCGACCACGACACCGCGTAGCCGGCCGGTAGATTGATCCCCTGCACCGCCGCCTGCATATCGTGCACGGCCGACTTCAGATCGCGGCCGCGAATATCGACGTAGACCCAGCCAGACAGCCGCGCGTTCTCGCTCTTCAGCAGCGGCGGCCCGTCTTCGATATGGATGGTGGTGACATCGCCCAGCCGCAGCTGCGCGCCGCGTTCCGTCAGCAGCGGCAAGTCGCGCAGCCGTTCCAGCGAATCGCGCACCTCGCGCGGATAACGCACATTGATCGGAAACCGCTGCAGCCCCTCCACCGTTTCGCCGATGTTGTCGCCGCCCACCGCCGCCGAAATCACGCTCTGCACATCGGCGATATTTAGGCCATAGCGCGCGGCGGCATCGCGGTTGATCTGCACATCGATATAGCGACCGCCGTTCAGCCGCTCGGCCAGCGCCGAGGTCACACCCGGCACCTTGGCCACCGCATGCTCGATCTGCGCCGTGATGCGGTCAATGATTTTCAGGTCAGTGCCGCCGACCTTGATGCCGACCGGACTCTTGACGCCGGTGGACAGCATATCCAGCCGGTTGCGGATCGGCGGCACCCAGATATTCGACAGCCCCGGCACCTTGACGATGCGGTCCAGCTCCTCCACCAGCTTGTCCGGCGTCATGCCGGGCCGCCACTGCTCGCGCGGCTTGAACTGGATCGTGGTCTCAAACATCTCGGTCGGCGCTGGATCTGTCGCGGTCTCGGCGCGGCCGGCCTTGCCGAACACGCTGGCCACTTCCGGCACCGTCTTGATCAGGCGATCGGTTTGCTGCAGCAGCTGCGCCGCCTTGCCGATGCTGATGCCTGGCAGCGCCGATGGCATGTACAGCAAGTCGCCCTCGTCCAGCGGCGGCAGGAACTCGCCGCCCAGGCGCGTGATCGGCCACAGCGAGACCAGCGACACCAGCGCGGCCACCACCAGCACCGCGCGCGGCGCCCGCAGCACCCGTTCCAGCAGCGGCCGATACAGCCGGATCAGCGCGCGGTTCAGAGGGTTCTTGTGCTCGGGCGGGATCGAGCCGCGAATCAGGTAGCCCATCAGCACCGGAATCAGCGTCACCGCCAGCAGCGCCGCTGCCGCCATCGCATAGGTCTTGGTGAAGGCCAGCGGTGCGAACAGCCGGCCCTCCTGCCCTTCCAGCGTGAACACCGGCACAAACGACAGCACAATGATCAGCAGCGAAAAGAACAGCGCCGGCCCGACTTCCACGGCCGCGTCGCCGATCACCTTCCAGTGCTCCGCGCCCTCCAGCCGCTGCGCCGGATGCGCCTGATGCCAGGCCTCGATATGCTTATGCGCGTTCTCGATCATCACCACCGCCGCATCCACCATGGCGCCGATGGCGATGGCAATCCCGCCCAGCGACATGATGTTGGCGTTGACGCCCTGATAGTGCATCACCAGATAAGCAGCCAGTATGCCCAGCGGCAGCGACACAATCGCCACCAGCGCCGAACGCACATGGAACAGGAAGATGGCGCAGACCAGCGCCACCACCACAAACTCTTCCAACAGCTTGTGCTCCAGATTGTCCACCGCGCGCCGGATCAGATTGGAACGGTCGTAGGTAGTGACGATTTCCACGCCTGGCGGCAGACTGGCCTTGAGCTGCGCCAGCCGCGCCTTCACCGCGTCGATGGTTTGCAGCGCATTCTTCCCAGAGCGCATGACGACCACGCCGCCCGCCACCTCGCCCTCGCCATTGAGGTCTGCCACGCCGCGCCGGATCTCCGGTCCCAGCTGAATGCTGGCCACATCGCCCAGCTGCACCGGCACCCCGGCAGCGCTGGTGGTCAGCGGGATTTTGCGAAAATCATCCAGCCCTTTCAGATAGCCGGAAGCGCGCACGATGTACTCCGCTTCGGCCAGCTCCAGCACCGAGCCGCCGCTTTCCTGATTGGCGCGCTGCACCGCTTCAATCACCCGCGCATGCGGAATGCCATAGGCCCGCAGCTTGTCCGGATCCAGCTGGATCTGGTACTGCCGCACCATGCCGCCGATGCTGGCCACTTCCGACACATTCGGCACCGTCTTCAGCTCAAACTTGAGGAACCAGTCCTGCAAGGCGCGCAACTGCGACAGGTCAAGCTTGCCGCTGCGGTCGGTCAGCACATACTCGTACACCCAGCCGACGCCGGTGGCGTCCGGTCCCAGCGCCGTGCGCGCCTGCGCCGGCAGACGGGCCTGCACTTGATTCAGATATTCCAGCACCCGCGAGCGCGCCCAGTAAGGATCGGTGCCGTCCTCAAACAGCACATACACAAACGAGTCGCCAAAGAAGGAATAGCCGCGCACCGCCTTGGCGCCCGGCACCGACAGCATGGTGGTGGTCAGCGGATAGGTGACCTGGTTTTCCACGATCTGCGGCGCCTGGCCGGGATAGGTGGTACGGATGATCACCTGCGTGTCGGACAGGTCCGGCAAGGCGTCCAACGGCGTTTTGCTCAGCGCCCAGATGCCCCAGGCGGTCAGCACCAGCGTCATCATCAGCACCAGAAAGCGGTTCAGCGTGGACCAGCGTATCAGCCGCGCGATCATTTATCCGCTCCCAAGCGGCCGATGGCGCCTTTCAGGCTGGCTTCCGAGTCAACCAGGAACTGGCCCGACGCCACCACCCGCTGCCCGGCTTGCAGCCCCTGGCGGATTTCGGTCAGGCCGCCCGCCTCGATGCCGGTCACCACTTCCGACGGAATAAAGCTGCCATCGGCGCCAGCGATGAATACCAGCTTGCGTTCGCCAGTACGTATCACCGCTTCGCTAGCCACCGCCAGCACCGGCTTGTTGTCGGCGCTGAGGATGCGCGCGTTGGCGAACATGCCGGGCGCCAGCTGTCCGTGCGGATTATTCAGCTCGATACGGGCCTGCAAGGTGCGCGTGCCGGCATTCACTCCAGGCAGCACGGCGGCGATCTTGCCGGTCAACCGGGTGTCCGGCAGCGCGGCGGCGCTGGCTTCCACCGCCAGGCCGGGCCGCACGCGCGCGGCCGCTGTCTCCGGTATCTCGGCATTCAGCCAGATCGAGCCGGTGCCCTGAATGCGGAACAGCGGCGCGCCGGCGGCAATCGTCATGCCTTCCCTGGCGGCCAGTTCGGCAATCACGCCGGACTGTGGCGCGTACAGGGTGATACGGGTCTGCGGCTTGCCGCCGGCTTTTAACTGCGCGATCAGCTCGTCCGGCATGCCCAGCAACCGCATGCGCTGTAGGGCCGCCTGTGCCAGGTCCGGCGACAGGTGCTGCGCGGTCAGGTATTCCTCCTGCGCGGCCACCCAGTCCGGGATAACCACCTCGGCCAAGGGTTGGCCTTTGCGTACCGGCTCCAGCGGCGCGCGCACATACAGCTTGTCGATATAGCCGCCAGCGCGCGCCTGCACCAGCGTGACTTCGCGCTCGTTCCAGGCCAGGTTGCCAACTACTTCCAGGGCCGGCGCCAGCGCAATTTCCAGCACGGTTGCAAAACGGATGCCGAGATTTTGCTGCACGCCGGGACTGATGCTCACACCGCCGTCGTCGCCTGTATTGCCGGCATAGACCGGCACCAGTTGCATATCCATGAACGGCGACTTGCCCGGCTTGTTGAAGCGCGGTCCGGGCACCATCGGATCGTGCCAGTAGAGCACCTTTTTGTCGCCAACAGCGGCATCAGCCGGGACGGCCGCTGCCACAGGTGCGAGCGGGTTGCTGCGGCGGCCTAGCCAGTAGGCGCAGCCAGCGACCAGCACGATTAACAGCGATACCGCAGCAAGCATTTTCTTGTTCTTCATCATTGGCCCTCCGGCGGCAGGATGTAATTCAGTTGCGCCCACAGGCGGGCTGTCTCGGCTTCCAGTTGCAGCGCGGCCAGGCGCGCCTCCGTGTCGTTGCGGCGCGCCGCCAGCACCTCGGCCAAGCTGGCTTTGGCGCCGCGATAAGCGGCCAGCGCGGCCTCGGCGTTGCGCGCTGACTGCGGCAGCAGCTCCGCCGTGTAGCGACGCAATCGATCCTGCCCGGAGCGCCAGTCTTCGATCAGCGTCCGCGTCTCGGCCACGTGCAGGCGGTGCGCTTCCTCCCGTTCGGCCTGCGCCTGATCGGCTTGCGCCATGCGGGCCGACAGTGTACGGTCCTGGCGCTGGGCGCGGTCCCATTGCAACGGTACGGAGAAGCCAAACGACACCATATTGGAATAGGCCGAGCCGCGCTGCTGCCAGGCCACGTCGAAGGTCCAGTCGGACTTGCGCTCGGCCTGCGCCAGGCGGACCTCGGCGCCAGCGGCATCCTCGCGCCGACGCAGGGCGACGATCTCCGGCGCCTGATTGAGTTCTTCTTCCAGTCCGCCGGCGTCGAGCGGAATCCGCTCCATGGCGGGCGCCGGCGCCAGCGGCGCTGTGGCTGCCGCATCGCCGGTCCAGCGGCCCAGCATCAAGGTGGCCGCACGTGCGCGTTGGCGGGCGGCAGCCAGGCGGTCGTCGGCCTGCAGCACGGCGATGTCGGCCGCCAGCGCATCGGCCTGATTGCCGCGACCGCCGCGATAGGCACTCTGGGCAGCGCGCGCCTGCTGGCTGATCTGTTCGCGCTGCTCGGCCAGCAAGGTCACGGCCAGCTCGGCATAGTGGCGTTCCAGCCATGCCTGGGCCGTGTCGCGACTGATCGCGGCGCGCAGGCGCACTTGCTGCGCGTCGGCCTGCTGCGCTTCCAGCGTGAACCGTTCGGCGCGCAGCTTGCGCTTGTCGGCGCCGACCAGCTCCTGCGAGATGCCGATGCGGCGCATGGTCATAAAATCAGCGCCGACGCTGCCACGATCAGGGCCGGTGGCCGGCAGGTTGTCGATGCCGGCTTTCAGCACCGGATCGGGCAATTGGGCGGCGGCGACGGCCAGCTCGCGGCCGGCACGGGCAGCGGCGCCTTGCGCCACCAGTTGTTGCGAGCGCTGCACGGCCAGTTGTACCGCGCCGGCCAGGGTCAATTGGTCGCCGGCCCACGCGCTAACGGCGGACGACAGTAGTGCTGCCGCGAGCAGCAGCATGGGTGCGCGCCGCGACGGGCGCGCATCGAGAAGGAAAGACATGATGACTCCACAAAGCGTAGAAACACGCCGCGCTTGCTGCGCGGCGGCGGATCAGGACGCGTGGAGTGTCAAATGCGGAAACAGCAGTACCGGATGGCGATAGGCGGTGAGATCGGGTGAGACAGGACAGTTGGCGGCGGTGCGGCGGCGTCACGGAAGTTCAGCGGTTCGGCTGGCTGCACCACGCGCATCAGGCCGGCCGACAGGAAGGGAGTGACTTGCGGCAAGTCTGGCTTGTCCAGCGACTGCTGGAATTTGTGCCCGTGTGCGTGACACAGTCCGGGCTGCTGCTTATCGACACCGGTGCAATTCGCCATCTCCGTCTTTGCCACGGCCCAGCCGGGCATGAGCGTTGCCGGGCACACATAGGACGCCAGCGCAAATTGCGTGTACAGCAAGCTGAACACGGCAAATACGATAACGAAGAAGCGGCTTGGGCGAGATGGTCTCATGGCGGCAGTATAACCCGCCCTTGCCGGTGCTGGATCATCCGTTGGAGTTAATTCGATGCGCCGCTGCATCCCCCCTTTGCTGTACCATATCAGCAAAGAATGATCAAAGGATACACTTTGCAAACGATACAAATTGTCGGCGCCATCCTGTTCGGCCTGGCGCTGCTGCACACTTTCGCCGCCAAAACGTTCGAGCAACTGGCGCATCGCCACCCGCGCCATGCCGGGCTGTTTCACCTGCTCGGCGAGGTCGAGGTGGTGTTCGGTTTCTGGGCCTTCATCCTGATGATCGCACTGGCCCTGCTGAATGGCGGTCAGGCAGCTATCGCCTACGCCGAGTCGCGCCACTACACCGAGCCGCTGTTTGTGTTTGTGGTGATGGTGGTCGCCGCCTCGCGCCCGGTGATGGATATCGTGCAGCGCGTACTGTTGGCCCTGGCGAAGCTAATGCCGGTGAAGGTGGAACTGGCACTGGCGTGGTTCGGCCTGGCGCTGGTGCCGCTGACCGGCTCGCTCATCACCGAGCCGGCAGCAATGACGCTGGCGGCGTTGATGCTGGCGCCGCTCATCTTCCGCGACGGCATGCCGGAATGGCTGAAGTACGCGGCGCTGGGCGTGCTGTTTGTGAATATCTCGATCGGCGGCCTGCTGACCTCCTACGCCGCGCCGCCGGTGCTGATGGTGGCGGCTACCTGGAACTGGGACACGGCCTACATGGCCGCGCAATTCGGCTGGAAAGCGGTGATCGCTGTGCTGATCAACGCCACCGTCATCAGCTTCATGCTGCGCAAGCACCTGCGCGCGCCGGTTGCTGCCAACGCCAGCGATACGCCGGCGGTGCCGCTGGCGGTGACGCTGATCCACCTCGGTTTTCTGGCGGCGGTGGTGGTGCTGGGCCACCATCCGGAACTGTTCCTCGGCGTGTTCATGCTGTTCCTCGGCTTTACCTCCGCCTATCAGCGTTATCAAAGCCCGCTGATCATCAAGGAAGGCTTGCTGGTCGGCTTCTTCCTGGCCGGGCTGGTGGTGCTGGGCGGGATGCAGCAATGGTGGTTGCAGCCGATCGTCGAGAGCCTGTCGCCGCTGGCGCTGTTCTTTGGCGCCATGAGCCTGACGGCCATCACCGACAACGCCGCCCTCACCTATCTCGGTTCGCTGATCGACAGCATTTCGCCGCAGGCCCAATACATGCTGATGGCGGGGGCCGTCACCGGTGGTGGTTTGACGGTGATCGCCAACGCACCCAATCCGGCCGGCGTCTCACTGCTGCGGCGCGGTTTCCGCGACGAATCGATCGGCGCACTCGGCCTGCTAGCGGGCGCGCTGGCACCCACCGCCGTGGCAGCACTGGCCTTCCTGCTGCTTTAACGCTGGTGGCGGGCGAAAAAATCCAGCAGCATTTTGCTGGCGTCGGGACCGGCTTTGGCGTTGAAAGCGAAGGCGGGGTCGCCGCCGCTCCAGGCGTGGTCGAGTTGCTCGATGTGGGCGAGGCGCAGCATCAGTTTGCGGCCGACGTAGAAGTCGTGCAGCTGGTGGGCGTTGTGGCGGCCTTTCGGTTTATTCGTGGCTTTGGACTCGCCCGACAAACGGTTCAGTAGAACGCTCTGGCGCGCCAGTTGCAGCTGGTTGATCGGGCGAACAACGTTATCGCCAGCGCCTTGCAGCACGATGGCGGGCATGCCGGGGAATTGAGGCTGCCGTTGCAGCACTTCGTGCACCGCGACGTCTGCGCGCCAGCCGGGAGCGCCGTGTTTCATGACGCCCAGCGCGCCCAGTGTGTTGTGGCCGGCGCCGAACACCGGGCCTGAGTGTAGGCCGACTGCGGCGAACAGCCCTGGATGATTCAGCGCGAGGATGTTGGCCATGCCGGCGCCGGCCGAGATGCCGGCGACGTAGATGCGCGAGCGGTCGATCGCGTACTGCGTCAGCACTTTGTGGATCATGGCGATGATGGTGGGGACGTCGCCGCCGCCCTCCTGCGTGGCACGGTCGTACCATTTCCAGCAGCGCTGCGGCTGGATAGTCGTCAGTTGTTGCGGATAGAGGACGGCGTAGCCTTTTTTCTCGGCCCACAGGTTCATGCGCGTGCCTTGCGCGAACTGGGTCGCCGTTTGATGGCAGCCATGCAGCATGACGACCAGCGGCATACCTTTGCTTTGCGCGCGCTCGGGGAGATTGTTTGGCAGGTAAAGCCAGTAGCTCATGCGCTGGCCGGCGGCGGTCAGCACGTGGGCGGTCAGCCACTTTCCCGGAGCGACGGCGGCCGGGCGCGGCGTGGTGGATGCGGCCGCCCGTGCGGCGCGCGGCTTGGCAGGCGGCGTGACTGGTTTGGCGCGGCGGCGCTTCGGCTTGGGTGGCGTCGCGGCGGCGGCGAATAGCTTGGCAGTGCGCGCGCCGGCGCGGATCAGACTACGCAGCAGCTTTCCGGTTTTGGCCATCGCAACGTTCCCCCTGTCACGACAGTCTACCTGAAAGCCGCCGTGCTTAGCGCAGCATCGACTCCCACACTTTCTGCAGACGCTTGGCCGATACCGGCATCGGCGTGCGCAGCTCCTGCGCAAACAGCGACACGCGCAATTCCTCCAGCATCCAGCGGAATTCCACCATCTTCGGATCGGTGTTCTTGCCGGCCGATTTTTCGCGGTTTGCGCGAAGATAGGCTGCTGCGGCCTGCTGCCATTCCGCCATCAGCTTGGTGTCGCGCGCCGGATCGCCGCGCAATTTTTCGATTCGCACGTTCATCGCCTTCAGATAGCGCGGGAAGTGTGCCAGTTGGCTGTATTCGTTCTCCTGCAGGAAGCGCTTGTGCACCAGGCCTTGCAATTGCTGCTGCATGTCCTGCGCCGCCTGTTGCGACAAGCCTTGCAGGCGTTTCGGCAGGCCGTGGAATTCGGTCAGCACTTGCGACAGCAGGCGCGCGATTTCATTCACCAGCAGCACCAGGCGCGACTTGCCTTCATCCTTGCGCTTGGTGAAGCTGGCGGCGTCAATCGGCAGCGGGTCTTGCAGGCAGGCGATGTCCAGTGCTTTGTTGATGATTTGTTCGCGCAGTTCTTCCTGTGTGCCCATGCTCATGAACTGCATGCCCATTTGCTGCAGGTTGGGGATGCTCTTTTCGATGAATTTGATCTGATCTTTCATCTGCAGCGCGAACAGGCGGCGCAGGCCGATGCGGTGCGTACGTGCGGCAACGGTTGGATCGTCGAAGACTTCCAGATCGCAGTGTGTGCCTTTATCGACCAGCGCGGGGAAGCCGATCAGGGTTAGCTTCCCTTGGGCGATTTCCAGTAGTTCGGGCAGTTCGCCGAAGGTCCAGGAGGTCAGGTTGGTTAGGGTGATGTTGTTGGTTGCGGTTGGCGGCGTATGGGCCGCTGCGGCGGACCGACCGGCTTTCGCCGGAGCGACGGCGTTCGGCGTAGCGACGGCTTTCGACGGGACCACCGCGCGGGCGGCTACTGTGGATTGCGGGCCGGAGGCTTCGGCCATCTTCTGGAAGCTCTCGCGCGCCTGCGTGCCGTATTCCGCCTGCAAAGTGGCGAGATTACGGCCCATGTCCAACTGGCGGCCATGCTCGTCGATCACCTTGAAGTTCATGAAGTGGTGCGCTGGCAGCGTCTCCGGCTTGAAGTCGGTGGTCAGTGGCGTCACCGTGATCTGTGCGCGGATGTCGGCGATGATCGCGTCGATCAGTTCACCACGACCGAAGGCATGCTTCTCCTCCACACGCTCGCAGAACTTGGCCGCGTAATCCGGCAGCGGCACGCAATGGCGGCGCAGTTTCTGCGGCAAGGACTTCAGCAGCAGATGCACCTTCTCCTTCAGCATGCCCGGCACCAGCCACTCGCAACGCTCGCGCGACAACTGATTCAATGCATACAGCGGCACCGCCAGCGTTACGCCATCGCGCACGCTGCCAGGCTCGAAGTGATACGTCAGCGCCAGCTCCAGGCCGGACACGTTCATTTTCTTCGGGAACAGGTCCGTGGTCACGCCGGCCGCTTCGTGGCGCATCAGCTCATCGCGGTTAAGGAACAGCAGCTTCGGTTCCTGCGCGGTGACATCCTTGTGCCACTTCTCGAAGCCGGCGCCGTTCACCACGTCCGCCGGCAGCAGCTTGTCGTAGAAGGCGGCGATCAGCTCATCGTCCACCAGCACGTCCTGACGGCGCGACTTGTGTTCCAGGTTCTCGATCTCTTTAATCAGCTTGTGGTTGTGCGCGAAGAACGGCGCGCGCGTCTCGTAGTCGCCGCCCACCAGCGCATCGCGAATGAAGATTTCGCGCGCCTCGGAGGGATTGAACACGCCGTAATTGATGCGGCGCTGGCTGTACACCACCAGCCCGTACAAGGTGGCGCGCTCGGACGCAGTCACCTGCGCCGAACGTTTTTCCCAGCGCGGCTCGCCCCACGATTTCTTCAGCAAGTGACCGCCGACCTTCTCCAGCCACTCCGGCTGGATCTGCGCGATGCAGCGCGCGTACAGGCGCGTGGTGTCCACCAGCTCCGCCGCCATGATCCACTTGCCCGGCTTCTTGCTCAGCGAAGAACCCGGCCAGATATTGAATTTGATGCCGCGCGCGCCGAGGAAGCCCGGATCGTCTTCCATCTTGAAGCCGACGTTGCCCAGCAAGCCAGTCAACAGCGCCATATGCAGGTTGTCATAAGTCGCCGGCGCTTCATTCAGGCGCCAGCCCTGCTCCTTGACGATGGTCAGCAGTTGCGAGTGCACATCGCGCCACTCGCGCAGGCGCAGTTGCGACAGGAAGTTGGTGCGGCAGTTGTCCTGCAACTGGCGATTGGTCTTCTTGTGCTCAATCGCGTTTTCGAACCACTTCCAGATCTTGATATAGCTGAGGAATTCGGACTTCTCGTCGGCGAACTTCTTGTGCGCCTCGTCGGCTGCCTGCTGGTGCTCCATCGGCCGGTCGCGCGGATCCTGCACCGACAGCGCCGAGGCGATAATCAGCACTTCGTTCAGGCAGACGTTATCCAGCGCGGCCAGAATCATGCGGCCGACGCGCGGATCCAGCGGCAGCTTGGCCAGCTTGTGGCCCAGTGACGTGATCTGGTTGTACTCATCGACTGCGCCCAGTTCCTGCAGCAGCTGGTAGCCGTCCGCAATCGCGCGCGCCAGCGGCGGCTCGATGAACGGGAAAGTCTCCACATCAGCCAGATGCAGGGTTTTCATGCGCAGGATGACGGAAGCCAGCGACGAACGCAGAATCTCCGGCTCGGTAAATTTGGGACGCTGCAGGAAGTCCTGCTCGTCGTACAAACGAATGCAGACGCCATCAGCCACACGGCCGCATCGGCCGGCGCGCTGGTTGGCGGCCGATTGCGCAATCGGCTCGATCTGCAACTGCTCGACCTTGTTGCGGTAGCTGTAGCGCTTCACGCGCGCCAGGCCGGCGTCCACCACGTAGCGGATGCCAGGCACGGTCAGCGAAGTCTCGGCCACGTTGGTGGACAGGACGATGCGGCGCGCGTTGGTCGGTTTAAACACGCGCTCCTGCTCCTCGGCCGACAGGCGGGCGAACAGCGGCAGGATTTCCACGTGCGGCGGATGGTGCTTGCGCAGCGCTTCGGCGGTGTCGCGGATTTCGCGTTCGCCGGGCAGGAACACCAGAATGTCGCCGGAGCCGATGCGCGCCACTTCGTCCACGCCATCCACCACTGCGTCCATCAGGTCGCGCTTCTCGCGGGCGGCGGCGGTGCGCGCGCCCTTGCCTTCGACGTTGGCGATGGCGGCGGCGTTGGCGCCGGCAGGCAGGTCGCTTTCGATCGGGCGATAGCGTACTTCCACTTTGTACAGGCGGCCCGACACTTCGATCACCGGAGCTGGTTTCTCCGGCGTGCCGAAGTGGCGTGCGAAGCGGTCGGCGTCAATCGTCGCCGAGGTGATGATGATCTTCAGGTCCGGACGGCGCGGCAGCAGCTGTTTCAGGTAGCCCAGCAGGAAATCGATGTTCAGGCTACGCTCGTGCGCCTCGTCGATGATGATGGTGTCGTAGCCCTTCAGCAGCGGATCGCTCTGCGTTTCAGTCAGCAGGATACCGTCGGTCATCAGCTTGACGTAGGCACCTTTTTGCAGCGTGTCGGCGAAGCGGACTTTGAAGCCTACGTGCTCGCCCAGCGGCGAGCCCAGTTC
>Ga0187843_10001707_pt1 | contig 13680 bp, 14 predicted proteins | sample SpaLakP09_SKY_43_FD_134516 | JGI IMG/M metagenome (GOLD analysis project Ga0187843, IMG submission 134516) | Oligotrophic lake water microbial communities from Sparkling Lake, Wisconsin, USA - SP09_SKY_43 | ecosystem: Environmental > Aquatic > Freshwater > Lake | place: USA: Sparkling Lake... | reverse complement strand
TGGAGCACATGCCGGCCGTCGAGACCATCGTCATGCCGTCGGGCGGCTTCTGGGGCGGCGTGGGCGAGCCGACGATTGCCGTGGCCGCGCCGGCCGTGTTGAACGCGATCTTTGCGGCGACGGGCAAGCGCATTCGCGACCTGCCATTGAGCAAGCATTCCCTTGTGTGATGCGTGTGTTGCTGGCTTTCGTGTTGACAGCCAGCGCGCATGCCGCTGACGTGGAGCGCGGCCGCGCGCTGGTGGCCGACCGCACACAGAGCCTGTGCCTGCTCTGCCATTCGCTCACGGCGACGGGCGACGCCAACCACGGCAATCTCGCGCCGCCGCTGGACGCGATGGCCGCGCGCCTGGATGCCCAGGGCCTGCGCGAGCGCATCGCCGACATGCGCCGCTTCAACCCGGCCACGGTCATGCCGCCGTTCCGCTCGACGCAGGGGCTGCGCGACGTCGCCCCTGCCTGGCAGGGCAGGGCGGCGCTGACCGAGCAGCAGCTCGACGACGTCGTGGCCTACCTGGGCACGCTCTCGAAATGAGGCGGCGCGAGTTCGTCATCGCTGCGTCTGCCTTTGCCTTGCTTCCCGAGGCCAAGGCCAGCGACGCGGCGATGCGCACCGCCATCCGCGCCTGGGCCGGCCGCGAGCCTGAGGCCGGCGTATTGAAGATCGAGATTGCCGAGCTGGTGGAGAACGGCAACGCGGTGCCGGTGCGCGTGGCGGCCAGTGAGCCGGTCGCGGCCCTGGCCTTGTTTACACCGTTGAACCCCGAGCCGGATGTCGTGCAGGTCGCCTTCGGTGCGGCCAGCGCCAAGCCGGAGTTCAGCACCCGCATGCGCCTGGCGCGCAGCCAGCGCATTGTCGCCGTGGCGCGTGCGGCGGACGGCCGCTGCTGGCAGGCGGGCGTGGACGTCATCGTCACGCTGGCCGCCTGCGTGGAGCCCTAGGCATGGCGACAAGAGCCGTCATTACGCTGCCCACCGCCATCAAGGCCGGTCAGGCCTTCGAGGTGCGGGCGACCGTCGCCCACGCGATGGAGACCGGCTATCGCAGCAGCGACGAAGGCGTGCGCCTGCCGCGCGACCTGGTGCGTCGCTTCGAGTGCCGGCTGGATGGCGAGCTGGTCTTCGCCGCCGACCTGTTCGCGGCCATCTCGGCCAACCCCTATCTCGCGTTCTGGCTGCGCGCTGACAAGCCCGGCGAGCTGAGCTTCATCTGGCGCGGCGACAACGGCTTCGAGCACCGCGAGACGCGCCCGCTGACCGTCGCATGAGAAGCGCCTGGCTGCTGCTGCTCGCCGTCGCGCTGGCTGCCCATGCCGACGACCGCCGCTCCGGCCGCGAGACCATGAGCCCGGCCCTGCGCACGCTGCAGGCCGACGACGCCCAGCACCCCGCCCAGCTCGCGCTGGCCCTGGGCCGCGAGCAGTGGGCGGCCGGTGCCAGGTCCTGCGCCAGCTGCCACGGCGAGCCGGAGAAGCTGCGTGGCGCGGCCACCCGCTACCCGGCCTGGGACCAGGGCATCGTCGATCTCCCCGGCCGCATCCAGCGCTGCCGCGTGAAGCATCAGCAGCAGCCCGCCTGGGCGCCCGAGGCCGAGCCATTGCTTGCACTGTCTGCCTTGGTGGCCCAGCAGTCGCGCGGCCTGCCGCTGCGGCCGCCGCTTGGCCCCGAGCTGGACCAGGCGGCGGCGCGAGGCCAGCGCATCTACACGACCCGCATCGGCGCGCTCAACCTGTCCTGCGCCCAGTGCCACGACGAGCGCGCCGGCCTGCGCCTGGGCGGCAGCCTCATCCCGCAGGGTCATGTCGACGACTACCCTGTCTACCGCCTGGAGTGGCAGTCGCTCGGCAGCCTGCAGCGCCGCCTGCGCGGCTGCGCCAGCGGGGTGCGCGCCAAGGTGTGGGACTGGGACAGCGCCGAGTTGCTGGCGCTGCAGACCTATCTGGCTCGACGTTCGGCCGGCCTGACGATGCAGCCGCCGGGCGTTCGGCCCTAAGCTGCGGGCCACGCAGAACGGGGAGAGCGCATGCGACTGTCGAGCTGGATGCTGATCGGGGCCTTGCTGGCCGCACCGCTGGCCCACGCTGCCGAGGCCGACCTGACGCTCAACCAGCGCAAGCTCATCACGCTGCGCGCCACGCTCAAGGGCGAGACGCCCGCCGAGCGGGTCGAGGCGGCCAGCCACGCGCTGACCGCAGCGCTGGCCGCGTCCGGCCCCGACCGTGTCGAGCGCCAGGCCTTGCACGGCGAGCCACCGGCGGTGCGGCTGCAGGCCAATGGCATCACGGTGCTGCACCTCGTGCCCGAGGACCTCGGCGGCGCGCAGGCGGCCTCCCTGCTAGAGGCCGCCGCGCTGGATGCCGAGCGGCGCCTGAAGCTCGCGCTGGCCGAGGCCCGCGAGGCCCGCGACCCCAGAGCCTGGGCCGTGGGCATTGCCTATGCGCTGCTCGCGACCGCGATGGCCGTGGCCCTGCTCCTGGGCCTGGCCGCGCTGCGGCGCCGGCTGCTGCGCCAGGTGTTCCGGCGCCTGGACGCCGGCCAGACGCACGCGGCGCGGCCGTGGTGGCAGGTGTCGGGCGAGCATGCCATTGCGCTGCTGCGTGGCCTGGCGGGGCTGGCGAGCTGGGTGGTTGTGCTGGTCGTGCTGGACGTCTGGGCCAGCGTCGTGCTGCGCCAGTTTGCCGTCACGCGGGCCTGGGGCGAGCGGGCGGGCGACTGGCTCATTGCACAGCTGCTCAGCCTCGGCAGTGCGGCGCTTGGCGCCTTGCCGGGGTTGTTCACGGCGGGGCTGATCCTGCTGCTGGCTCGCGGGGTGCTGCGCATCGTGCGCGGCGTGCTGGAGCGGGTCGAGCGCGGCGAGCTGCAGTTCGCCGGGCTGGACGCCGACACGGCCGGGCCGACGCAGCGGCTGGCCGGCCTCGTCGTCTGGCTGTTCGCCATCGCCATGGCCTACCCCTACCTGCCTGGCGCCAGCACCGAGGCCTTCAAGGGCGTCACGGTGCTTGCCGGGCTGATGCTGTCGCTGGGTGCTTCAGGCGTGGTGGGCCAGCTGACGGCGGGGCTGTCGCTGATGTATTCGCGGGCGCTGCGGGTGGGCGAGTACGTGCGCATCGGCGAGGTGGAGGGCACCGTGACTGCACTGGGCGTGTTCGCCACCAAGCTGCACACCGGCATGGGCGAGGAGGTGAGCCTGCCCAATGCTGTCGTATTCAGTCAGTCGGTGCGCAACTTCTCACGGCTGGTGCAGGACGATGGCCAGTACATGCTGCACACGGCCGTCACCATCGGCTACGCCACGCCCTGGCGCCAGGTGCACGCCATGCTGCTGGAGGGCGCGCGGCGCACGACCGGCGTGATGGACCAGCCCGCGCCCTACGTCGTGCAGACGGCGCTGAGCGACTTCTATGTCGAATACCGCCTGTGCGCCCAGGGCAGCCGCGCCGCGCCCCAGCGTCGCGCCGAGGCGATGAGCCAGCTGCACGCCAACATCCAGGACGTCTTCAACGAGAACGGCGTCCAGATCATGTCGCCGCACTACCTGTCTGACCCGGCCGAGGCCCAGGTCGTGCCGGCCGGGCCGTGGTTCGCGCCGCAGAACGGGCCGATTCCGCCGCGCTAGGAGCCTGCGCGGCGGAGGGCATGGCCCGCGTTGAGCCTGGCAAGGGTGCAGGCAAGGCGCGAGGAGGCCGCGGGCTCGTGCCCGCAACGACGAGCAACGCCGCATGCGCCTTTGCCAGGCTCACCCCGCAGGGCCGGGGCGATTTGCGGGGCCATGCGGCGTCGCCGCCTCGTTGTGGGTCTCGGCCCACGCGTCGCCGGGCGCCGTGCCTGGCCCCGCAACTCGCCCCGGCGCGGGCCATGCCCTCTGCCGCGCAGGCTCCTGGCCACAAGTCAAGAGCACAGACCTGTCGCCTGCTTCGGTTTCTTCCGATTGAGGACGCGCCGGCCGCCGTCCCTAACAAGCAGGATGACCACCGCCAGACCCGCTTCCTAGGATGGCCTCGCCCTGGTTCCAGCGGGGCGGAGGCAAAGGTCAGATGGCGCAATACGCCGCAATCCGCGCAGTGGGTGAAAGCGTGCTCGAGCTGATGCGCGAAGCCTGCCCCGTGGCCGACCTGCAGCTGGACGGCTCGCCCAAGTTCGAACTGGCGTCGCTGGGCAGCCTGACCGATGGCCAGACGCCGCCGGCCGAGGGCTTCTACCTCGTGCTGTGGCGTGTCGGCATTGGTGGCTCGCCGCGCAACCTGCCGCCGCGCCGCGCGCGTGATGGCCGTCTCTACAAGCCCTCGCTGCCGGTAGATCTCTACTTCCTGATGCTGCCGGTCGCCGCCAAGGCCGACAAGCAGACGCAGATGCTGGGCTGGGCGCTGGCCTTCCTGCACCAGCTGCCCGCGCTCAGCGGCGAGGTCATCAACCGATACACCATCGGCAGCCCGGCGGTGTTCCAGCCGGAGGAGTCGGTGGAGCTGATCGCCGACCCGCTGGCGACCGCCGACTACCTGTCGCTGTGGGACCGCGTGAAGACCGGCTTCCAGGCCGGCATGACCTATGTGGCCCGCATGGTGCTGCTGGACATCGACCAGCCCGAGCCCACCGGTGCTCTCGTCACCGAGCGCCGCTTCGGCCTGGGCACGCCGGGAGGCCCGGCCTGATGGTCGCTACCCTGCTCAAGCCGCCGCGTGACGACCTGGTGCTGCCGGCCAGCGACGCGCTGGCCTTTGTGGACAGCGCCACCGGTGTGCCCGTCACGACCGGGCTGGCCTGCAGCCTGGTGTTGCGGCGCGACGGCCAGCTGCTGGGCCGTTCGCGCAGTACGCCGAGCGGCGTCCACCACTGGCCGGATCTCTCCGACCGCTGGCGTCAGCCCACGCCGCCGGTGCTGGCCGATGTGGTCGTGCGTGACGAGCTGGAGCGCTTCCTGCCGCTGAGCCTGCCCTGGCCTCCGCCGGTGGCACTCGCCGGCCAGATCATCGCCAGCACGGTGTTCGGCGCCGCGCGGCTGCTGCGCGTGAGCCTGCTGTCCGCACCAGGCCGGCCTGCGCCGCCTGGCCTGGCCAGCATCTACGGTCAGCTCAGCTGGCAGGCCGACGACACCCCTGTGGCCTGGGCATGCGTCCGCTACATCGACGGTGCCGGTCGCGTGCACGACGGCGCCAGCGACGCTCATGGCCGCCTGGCCCTGCACCTGCCGCGCCCGCGGCCCGACAAGGCCGGCTCGCCGCCCGAGCCCGCCGCGCAATTGCGGGTGTTCACCAGCCCCGCGCTGGCCGACGTGAGCGTGCCCGATGTGCTGGCCTTTGCTGGCCAGCCCGAGGTGCTTGCACTGGCTGGCGAGGCCGCCAACGACGCCTACGCGCCCCCTGCATTCATCGCCGGCGAGCCGCTGATCCTCGCCACCACCGGCTTGCCGCCGGCCCGCCGCGAACTGCGGTTGAAGCCCATCTGAGCTCTGTTCACGAAGGAGACCGTCATGCCCGAATATCTTGCGCCCGGTGTATTCGTCGAGGAGGTCTCCTTCCGATCGAAGTCCATCGAAGGCGTCAGCACCACGACGACCGGCTTCATCGGCCCCTGCCGCTACGGCCCGGTCACCGAGGCGCCGGACATCCTCACGAGCTTGACTGAGTTCGAGCGCACGTACGGCGACGGCAACCAGCTCGGCTTCGGCGCTGACGGCAGCACCACCGGCAGCAACTACCTCTGGCAGGCCGCGCGCAGCTTCTTCGAGGAGGGTGGCAGGCGCCTCTATGTGAGCCGGGTGTTCCGCCCGCGCAGCGGCAACTACCCGACCAACCTGGCCGCCGCTGCCGGTGTCAGCCCCTACGTCGATGGCCACGCCCGCCTGCTCGTCGGTGCGGCGCCTGACCAGTTCCGCATCGTCGCTCGCTACCCCGGCGCCATGGGCAACCTGCAGGTGCGCTTCGGCGTCAAGCTCGGCCCCAATGTGCTGGGTGCGCTGCCCGACCCCGGCGGCGGCCCCACGCTGACACCCACGCTGGCCAACCTGGCCGACGGCGACGTCGTCTGGATCTCCACGGCCGGTGCCGCGCTCAACGCGCCGGCCGCGGGCGCCAACCCGCCCGTTGCCCCGCGCACCATGGCCGACCTCCCGCTCTACGTCGCCCGCAAGAACGTCGCCGGCGTCTGGAGCTTCACGGCCGGCGTCAGGCCTGCCGGGGCACCGCCGGCGGCGACGACCTTCTCGCTGGCCGACTTTGCGCTGACGCTGACGCCCGCCAGCGGCGACGCCATTCGCCCCGTGTCGCTGAGTCTGGAGGTGCTGACCGCCGACGGCCGGCCGCTCGGCGCCTGGAGCGGCCTGCCGCTGGAGCCCGCGCACAAGACGGCCGGCGTGCCTGACGGCATCTTCGACCTCTTCAGCCTCGCTGGCCCCAGCAGTGCCGGCCTGCCCATCGTGCTGCTCAACGGTGCGGACGCGGGCGCCAACCCCATCGACAACGGCGGCGACCTGCTCAGGGCGCTGGACTCGCTGGGCACCGGACTGGACCTGAGCATCACGCAGATCGAATGGGACGATGCCGGCCGCGACGAACTGGTGTCGCTGCGCAAGAAGTTCGAGCGCGGCCTGCAGGCCGTGGCCTGGCTGGCCGGCGGCCATGACGGCCTGCTGCCCGGCCGTACCGAGTACGAGGGCCGCGCCGACCCGACGCAGGACTACTCCACCGGCCTCAAGCAGTTCGAGGCCGTCGAAGACATCTCCATCGTCGCCGCGCCCGGCTCCACCTGGAAAGCCTCGACCCGCCCCGAGGACGTGGCTGCCATCACCAACCTGCTCATCGCCCACGCCGAGAAGATGCGCTACCGCATCGCCGTGCTGGACTCGCACGAGGGCATGAAGATTGCCGACGTGCGCAAGCTCAAGGCCAAGCTGGACAGCAAGTACGCAGCGCTCTACTACCCCTGGGTCACCGTCTTCGACCCGGTCACGCGCCAGCCGCTGAACCTGCCGCCGTCGGGCTTCGTCGCTGGCATCTACGCCCGCAACGACACCGAGCGCGCCGTCTACAAGGCGCCTGCGAACGAAGTCGTCCGTGGCGCCATCGGCTTCGAGACGCTGATCAACACCGCCCAGCAGGAGGTGCTCAACCCCGAGGGCATCAATGCCTTCCGCTTCTTCGAGGGGCGCGGCAACCGGCTCTGGGGCGCGCGCACGATCAGCTCCGACCCCGAGTGGAAGTACGTGAACATCCGGCGCTACTTCGCCTACCTGGAGCGCTCCATCGACAAGGGTACGCAGTGGGCCGTCTTCGAGCCCAACGGCGAGGCGCTGTGGGCCAACGTGAGGGCCACCATCCGCGATTTCCTCGTCAACGAATGGGCCAGCGGCGCGCTGGTGGGCGACAAGCCCGAGAAGGCGTTCTTCGTGCGCTGCGACCGCTCCACGATGACGCAAAACGACCTCGACAACGGGCGGCTGGTCTGTCTGATCGGGGTTGCGCCGCTCAAGCCCGCCGAGTTCGTCATTTTCCGAATTGGCCAGTGGACGGCCGACCAGAAGGCATGAATGGACCTACTGCGCGATCGCATGGCGGGACTGCGCTGCTCGCCGTACGCCTGTACGGCTCCGCTGCTCGACCCACCCTGCAACCGCTCGCTACGGTCCCTTCACGCCTTCTTTCAAAAGTTCTGATTTGAGGAGCCCACCATGGCCGTCGTTCGTGATCGACCCTATGTCCAGTTCAACTTCCACGTCAACCTCGGCGACGGGGTGACCAACACGCCGCAGGCGGGCTTCCAGGAGGTCAGCGGCATCGGCATGGAAGTCACCATCACCGAGTACCGCCCCGGCAACTACGCCTTCAACAACGTCATCAAGACGGCCGGCCTGAACAAGGCCACCGACGTGACGATGAAGCGCGGCGTCATCGGCTCGCTGGACCTCTACAAGTGGCTGGACGACGTGCGCAACGGCGCCAACTCGGGCCTGCGCACCGTCACCGTCGAGCTCAAGAGCGAGGACCGCACGCAGACCGTGCAGACCTGGCGCCTCATCAACGCCCGCATCATGAAACACACGTCGGGGCCCTTCAACGCGAAGGGGACGGACGTGGCGATGGAGGAACTCACTCTGTCGTACGAGCGGCTGGAAATGGAGTGATCCATGGCCGTCGGGGTACGCATCGTCGATGACCCGACGCCCAGCGGCGACGGCATGCCCGTCATGGACGTGCCGGTCTTCGTCGGCTTTGCAGCCAAGGGCCCGCGCGACCGGCCGGTGGCCATCGACAGCGCGGCGGGCTTCGAGGCCGTCTTCGGCGGCCTGCTGGACCTCGTGCAGGCCGGCCGCGGCGAGGACCCCTCGGAGCGCCTGACCGCCCATCTCTTCCCCGCCGTCGCGGCCTTCTTCGCCGGCGGCGGCCGGCGTTGCCACGTCATCCGCGTCGCGGGTGCATCGGCGAAGTCAACGCGCTTCTCGGTGCCCGGCTTGCACCTGCTGCATCTGGGCCCCATGTGGACGCTGGACAAGCAGGACTTCGAGCTGCGCGCCAGCAGCCCGGGCACCTGGGCCGACCGGCTGGAATTGTCGGCCCGCGTGCGCACCCAGGCGCTGCAGGGCGGCGCCCCGTTGGCCCGCGGCGACCTGCTGCGCGCCCGCCGGCCGGCGTTCCCCAACCAGGTGGCCTGGAAGTGCGTGCGCGCCGATGCCGTGCTGAGCGACGCGTGGGCGTCGACCGGCTGGATACGCCCCAACTTCACCAGCCCGGCCATCGATCTTGAGCACTGGCTCATCGAGCGTGTGCAGCTCGACCTCGCCGTGCGCGCCCCGGGTCAGGCGCTGCTGCGGCTGGACGCTTGCGGCCTGGCGCCCGGCGCGGCGCCGCTGCCCTGGTTGGCAGCCGATGCAGACGCGCGCTTCGATGCCGGCCTGGAGGCGACCGACTGGCCGCTGGCCGGCCCCGTCGATGCGCCCGCCGGCGACTGGGCGCTGCTGCCCACGGGCATCTGCAGCGACTTCGACATGTGGCAGCCGGCCACGCCCGAGCCCGGCGATGCACTGGAACGCAACGGCCTCGCCAGCTACCAGCCCGCGATCTTCCTCGACCCCGACTGGACGCCCGGCCTGCGCGGCCGCCTGCTGCTGAGCTGGGCCGACGAGGTGCGCTTCTTCGGCTCGCAGCCGCGCCGCCTCAAGGGCCTGCACGGTGCGCTGGGCCGCGATGACGCCTGCGCGGCCGAGGCGAGCTGGGTGGTCGTGCCCGATGCCGTCCACCCGGGCTGGTTCAAGACCTCGCCTCTGCCCGGTCGCGACGTGACGGTGACGACGACGCCCGACCCGGTCTGCACCTGCCCGCCGGCCACGTTCGACGACTGCGCGCCGCCGCCACCCGTGCCGCCGTGCCCGCCCCGCATCGCCTTCAAGCCCGATGCGGCGGCGCTGCCTGCCGTGCTGCCTGCAGGCGTCCCGTTCACGCTGCGCCTGCTGGCCGACCCGCTCGACACGGGCGCCGTGCAGCGGCTGGAAGTGCAGCTGGCCGGCCAGGCCGATTTCTCCGACGCCCGCCTGTTGCTTGACGCCCAACCGCCAGCCGAACTGGTGGTGCCGGCCATCGCCGCCGGGACCTGGTGGCTGCGGGCACGCGCCCATCGGGCCGGTCTCGTCAGCAGCTGGAGCGAGCCCACCGAGCTGGACGTGCGCGCCACCTGCTGGCGGGCGAACGCCACCACTACGGGCACCGTCATCGATCCGGTCAATCAAGCCTTGCTCGCCCTGGGCGCCGCGTCGCGCGAGCACATGGCGCTGCTGGCCCTGCCGGCGGACTGGCATGAGCGCGACATCGCCCGCCATGTCACGGCGCTGCGCCGCGAGGGCAGTCTGGTCGACACCGCCCAGGCCGCCAGTGCCGCGAGCTTTGCCGCCATCCACCACCCCTGGCTGCTGCAACGCGACGCCGACGAGCGCCTGCGCAGCCACCCGCCCACCGGCGCGCTGATGGGCCTGCTGGCCCGCCGCAGCCGCCTGCACGGCGCCTGGGGCGCGCCGGGCGCCGACCCGCTGCCCACGGCCCTCGCGCTGGCCGGCGAAGTGCAGGGCGCCGACACGCTGGAAGCCTTGGGCCTGAACCCGCTGGCGCTGCGTGCCGACGGCATCGCGGCCGTGCGCAGCCAGACGCTGTCGCTGGAGGCGGACTGGACGGCCATCGGCGTGCGCCGCCTCTTCATCCTGCTGCGCCGCCTGTGCCGCCGCGAGGGCCAGCGCTTCGTCTTCGAGCCGAACGACCTGACGCTGCGTCGCGGCCTTGAGCGTTCCTTCGACGCGCTGCTGCACCGCCTGATGCAGCGTGGTGCCTTCCGAGGCGTGGATGCAGCCTCGTCCTATCTGCTGAAGACGGCCGCCGGTGCCGATGCAGCGCGCGAGATTGAGCGTGGCGAATGCAGCCTGCTGATTCAGGTCGCACCGTCACGGCCATTGCGCTTCCTGACGCTGCATCTGCGCCGCAGCGGTGAACAGTTGCTGATCGAGGAACGCTGACATGGCCGAGCAGTGGCAGCCGTTTCCCGCGCTGAACTTCGTCGTCGAGATCCTGCCCGACGGTGACAGCAAGCCGCTGGCCGGCGCGTCGTTCTCGGACTGCGACGGGCTGGAGGTCAGCCAGGAGGTCAAGACGCTGAAGGAGGGCGGCAACCAGAACCGTGTGCATCGCCTGGCCGGCCCCGTCACCTTCGGCCAGCTGACGCTCAAGCGCGGCGTCACGCGCGGCACCGATTTGTGGAAATGGTTCGACCGTTCGCTCGCCAACCCCGCGCTGCGCGCCGGCATCACCATCAGCGTGCTGCGCCACGACAAGAGCGAATGGGGCCGCTTCGTGCTGTCGCGCTGCCTGCCCATCAAGCTCAAGGCGCCGACGCTGAATGCGCGCGACGGCAACGTGGCGGTCGAAGAGATTCAGGTCGCTTACGAAGCCTTCAAGTGGGAGGACAAGTCGGATGCCTGAACTTGAAATCCAGCACGCCAAGCTCATCGAGCTCAAGGACGACCTCAGCGACGTGATGCCCGGCGGCAAGTCGCTGACGGTGCAGTTCAACCCCGAGTCGCTCAAGCTCTCCTACGCCAACCAGGTCAAGGAGCAGCCCAACGCGTCAGGCGGGGGTAGTGGCGGTGGCAACCAGAGCCAGGGCAGCGCCGCGCGGCAGTTCGTGGGCACGGGCTCTACCAAGCTGTCCGTGCAGCTGTGGTTCGACGTTGCGGCGGCGACCAGCGCACCCTTCATCGTTGACGACGTGCGCCGCATCACCGCGCAGGTGCTGTACTTCATCAAGCCCAAGCCGGCCGCAGCCGGCGCGCGCGACACCTCGCAGCGCACGCCGCCGGGCTTGCGCTTCTCCTGGGGCAACTTCCTGTTCGACGGCATCGTCGAAGGCATGGAGGAGAGTGTCGAGTTCTTCTCGGCCAAGGGCGAGGCGCTGCGCGCCAGCATCACGCTGAACATGGTGCAGCAGGAGATCCTCGTGCCTGCCTTCAGCGGCAGTGGTGACGTGCCCGGCGCGCGGCCGCTGTGGCCGGCGGGTGGCGGGCAGTCGCTGCAGTCCTTGCAGGATTCGGCCAAGGCCTCGGGTGCGGTGCCATCGTCGCCGGGTGCAGGCGCTGGCGCTGGCGGCGGCTCAGGGGGTGGCTTCGGCGGCGGGCTCAGCGCCGGCTTCAGCGCCAGCATCGGGGGCCGCGTGGGTGCGGGTGCCGGCGTCAGCTTGGGCCTGAGCACCGGTGCGGCCTTCCAGAGCGGCGGCTGGCAGGCCGTGGCGCTGGCCAACGGCATCGAGAACCCGCGTGCCATGCCGGCGGGGCAGCTCATCGACCTTTCCGCCACCAAGCCGCGCATCGTCAGCGGTTGAGGGAATCTCCATGCCCGTTGAAATCCATGAGTTCGAAGTCAGCCCTGCGCCTGCGCCCCCGTCCGCGCCGGGCGGAGCGTCGGCGCCGGCGGCAGCGCCCGTACCAGAGCCCGACATCGAACAACTTGCCCGCGCCCGCCGCGTGGCTGCCGCAGCACGCGAGCTGCAGTTGCGCACCTACTCGCACTGAGTCATGCCCGAAGCCTCGCTCCCCCTCGCCAGCGGCCGGCCCACGATCGCCATCGACGGCCAGATCGCGTCGGACCTGGCTGCCGCGCTGAGGTCGCTGGAGATCCGCGAGCGCATCGACGGCCTGGCGCAGGCCCAGCTCGCCTTCGGCAACTGGGGCACGCGTGACGGCGCGCCCGGCTACACGCTGTTCGCCCGCGACCGGCTGGAGTTCGGCAAGAAGCTCGAAATCAAGCTCGGCAACGACCTGCTCTTCGCGGGCCGGGTGATGGCCCTGCAAGCGCGCTTCCCGAAAGCCGGTGTTGGCGAGGCCGAACTCGTCGTGCAGGTCGAGGACCGGCTGCAGGACCTGCGCATGCTGCGCCGCAGCCGCAGCTTCGATCAGGCGAGCCTGAGCGACGCCGCCCGGCGCATCGCCAGCGACCATGGCCTGAGCGCCGCCGTCGACGCCGACTCGCCCACGCTGCCGCTGCTCGCCCAGGTCAACCAGAGCGATCTGGCCTTCCTGCGCGAGCAGGCGCGGCGCTGCGAGGCCGAGGTGTGGCTGGACGATTCGACGCTGCACCTCGCGGCCCGCAAACGGCGTGGTGGCACGACCTTGCAGCTGGACTATGGCGGCAAGCTGATGGCCTTCGACGTGCGGGCAGACCTGTCGCTGCAACGCACCGAACTCAGCGTGGCCGGCTGGAGCGTGGCCGACAAGCAGGCCATCAAGGAGACGGCCAATGCCGCCAGTCTGCTGGGCAGCGAGACGAGCGACGGTGAGGCCGGCGCGGCTCTGCTGGAGCAGAAGATTGGCGCGCGGCCCGACACCGTCGCCCACCTTCACCCCGGCTCGGCCGACGAAGCCCGCCAGCTCGCCGAAGCCTGGCTGCGCCAGATCAACCGCCGCTTCGTTGTCGGCCATGGCACCGCCCAGCCCGATGCGCGGCTGCGCTGCGGCGCGACGGTCGAGTTGAATGGGCTGGGCGCGTTGTTCAGCGGCAAGTATTCGCTTGCTGAAGTCACGCATCGCTTCGACATGGCCGAGGGCCTGCGCACCGAGTTCGTCGCCGAGCGGCCTTGGATCGGACGTGGGTTATGAGCCTGTTCGACTTGTCGCCCGCCGAGGCCTTGTACGCCGACCGCCACCCCCAGGGCTGGGGCGGGCGCTGGTATGGCGCCCATGTCGCCGAGGTCGTGGACCTGATGGACCCCGACAACCACGGCCGCGTGAAGATCGCCTTGCCCTGGGCGCCCGACGCCGACGGCCAGCGCTACGAGGCCTGGGCGCGTATGGCGACGCTGTTCGCCGGCAACGACCGGGGCAGCTGGTTCATGCCCGACGTGGGCGATGAGGTGCTCGTCGTCTTCCAGGGCGGCGACCCACGCTGGCCCTTCATCGTCGGCGGGCTGTGGAACGGCCAGGACAAGCCGCCGGAAAGTGCCACCTCGCAGAACAACCACAAGGTCATCAAGAGCCGCAACGGCGTCGTCATCACCATCGACGATCAGTCGGGCCAGGAGAGCATCAAGCTCGAGACCCCCGGCGGCTGCGCCATGACGCTCAAGGATGGACCCGGCTCGGTGACCGTCGAGGACAGCAACGGCAACAGCGTCAAGCTGGAGACCTCGGGCATCACCGTCACGGCGTCCGCCAAGGTC
>Ga0187843_10001706_pt1 | contig 13683 bp, 7 predicted proteins | sample SpaLakP09_SKY_43_FD_134516 | JGI IMG/M metagenome (GOLD analysis project Ga0187843, IMG submission 134516) | Oligotrophic lake water microbial communities from Sparkling Lake, Wisconsin, USA - SP09_SKY_43 | ecosystem: Environmental > Aquatic > Freshwater > Lake | place: USA: Sparkling Lake... | reverse complement strand
CGATATGACCGTGCCCTTTGGCGGCTACAAGCAAAGCGGCAATGGACGCGACAAGTCCTTGCACGCCTTCGACAAATACACCGAGCTCAAGACCACCTGGCTGCGCATCAATTCTTAAGGCGAGGGTGAAAAGTCTCTGTGATGCTGGGCGCCACGCTTCAGGATGGGCCACAAGGCTGAGCCCGGACCCAACAAGCCCAGAGGGCTTGTTGGGTCTGGCGAAGGCCAAACCCGCTGGGTTTGGCGCAAACCACAGCCATGGCCGCAGCTATGGCGAGGATTTGCAAGGCAGCCCTGCGTTCAAAGCGCCCACCAGCCGACCCCGGACTATTTAGGGATAAGTTCTAAATCTCGGCCGGGCAAGCCAAGCTTTTTGTTGCGGCCAGGAATGCTCGATACCAATGCGCACTCTGTTTCAGGGTGCGTTTTTGATTGCTGTAGTCCACATGAACGATGCCAAAGCGTTTGGCATAGCCCGAGGCCCATTCGAAATTGTCGAGCAGGCTCCAGACCATATAGCCCGCCATCGGGACCCCCTCACGCAGCGCGGCCGCCACCGCCGCAATGTGCTCGGCGATATAGCGCTGCCGGTCCACATCATGGATCTCACCCTGCTTCATGACATCGGCAAAAGCGCCGCCGTTTTCGGTGATATAGGTCGGCGGCAGCAGATAGTCTTTGTGCAGGCGCAACAGCAAATCGGTCAGACCCTGGGGATAGATCTCCCAGCCCATCTCGGTCAAGGGCAGGCCGCTCTTCTTCACATCAAAGCTCTTATCGGCGCTGGCCATATGCCGGGAATAGTTGTTGATGCCCAAGAAGTCCAAGGGCGCGGCGATATGGGCCATATCTCCGGGCTCGACCCGAGGCGCGTCGGCCCCCAGATAGGCCCAGATGTCGTCGGGATAGGCACCACGCAAGAGGGGATCAACATACCAGCGCAGCAAACAACCGTCGTCCAGTATGGCTTGGGCCCGATCTTCGGCGCTGTCGGTGGCGGGATAGGTATGCGAGAGATTGAGCACGATGCCCAAATCGGCCCGACAGCCCTCGGAGCGCAGGGCCTGCAGCGCAAGCCCGTGGCTGAGCAGCAGATGATGCGTTACCTGCATGGCGGTGGCCCGGCTCTTCAAGCCTGGAGCGAAGATGCCTTGCTCATGACCCAGCACGGCAATCACCCAGGGTTCGTTATGCGTCGTGATGGCAGCGACACGGTTGCCCAGCCAACGGTGCATGCCGAGCGCGTAGTCCACAAAATGCGCGACCGTGTCCCGATTGGCCCAACCGCCCTTGTCTTGCAAGGCCTGGGGCAAATCCCAGTGATTCAAGGTCATCGTGGGCTTGATGCCGCGTTGCATCAGCCCATCGACCAGACGGTCGTAGAAGGCCAAGCCCTTGGGATTCCAAGGCCCCGAACCGAGCGGCTGAACGCGCGGCCAGGACACCGAAAAGCGATAGGCGGTGACGCCCAGGGCGGCGATCAGGTCCAGGTCTTCGTCCAGGCGATGCACATGATCGCAGGCCACATCGCCATTGCTGCCGTCCGCAATCGCGCCCGGCTGGCGGCAAAAGCGATCCCAGATGGACTCCCCCTTGCCATCCTCGAATGCGGCGCCTTCAATCTGAAATGAACTGGTGGCAACACCCCAGGTGAAATCGGGCGGAAATTGCCGCGCCAGGGCTTGAAGACTGTCGGCAGAAAAGGCTTGGCTCATAAAGAAAAGATGGACGTCGAATGACAGGCTGAGAAAAAGAGAAAAGGACAAAATAGCCGGGCCGGCCGCGTTAGCGCCGACCCGGCCCCGCGTCCAGGGCGTCAGTTGAAGGTGATGGCGCCGGTCACATTGACCGTGGTGGGATAGAGCGCTGGGCTCACCCCTGCCTGGGGCACGCTGAGGTTGGCGCCGCTCTTGGGGCCCGAGCCCAAGGCCGACTGACCACCATCCCCTTCAAAGGTAATGCTGACCACCTTGGCACTGGCCAAGGCGGCAGCTGTTGTGCTGATCGGGGCACCGCAGTTCTGAATCACATTGAAGGAGCTCAGCGGGATCGAGTACGCGGCCGAGGCACCGGTTGTATTGGACGGCGTCACCACCGCCAACAAGATGACATTGCAGGCCGCGGGCGCACTGGCGCTGCCCACGTTGTAGTACTTGCCCAGAATCATCTTCACCGCAAAGTTGTTGGTGGCACTGGCGGCCCACTCGGGGTTTTGGTTGAAGGTGAAGTTCAGCTTGGTTTGAGCACCGATGCTCAGGCCACCAACGGTGTCGCCCGTGCTGCTCACCGCGGCCACACCAGGGCCTTGCACCGCCACGCCCACATATTCGCCCAATGCCGCGGGGGTCGGCGAGGTCTGGTAGTACTGGTAGAAATTGCTATTGGCCGAACCGTCGTTCGTGCCGCCATTGCCGCACCAGCCCGGGCCGCCGGTGCAATTCCAACCGTCCAGATCACTGCCGGAGAATCCGTAATAAGCGCCCCCCTCATTGGTCAGATTGCCGGCCTTGAAGCCGGAGGAGAACACCAAGGTGCCGCTGCTCACCGGGGCGGCCGCGGCGACCGGGTACTTGAGTTCATCAAAGTAGTAGGTCGCGGCGCCATTGGGCTTGGGGTCGGAGGTGGCGAAGTCCGGGAAGATGCTGACCATGTTGTAGGTGCCCGCCGGGTCGTAAACGCCGCTGGTAAACGGGAAGGTCGCCGCACTGCCTGTGCCCAGGGTAGAGTAGTCGAAGCTGAGCGTTTCCCACTGATTGGCCACCGTTGTCTTGGCGGCAATCTGGAAGTTCTGCGCCGGATTGGCGCTGTTCTCAAATTTCAGCAAGACCACGCGTCCGGCTGCAGGCGAATAGGCCCGCAAGGTCACGATCTTGTTGCTGCCAAACACCAGCGCAGGCATGGCGCTCGCAGGCTTGACGGTGGCTCCCGCCCAGCCCGGATCACCCGCGGCCACCATGTACTTGGCCACCTGGTTCGCCGGCGTGCTGGCCACTGGATCGTTGGTCACGCTGGCAGTCAAGCCGCCGCCAAAGGGCACAAAGCCCATGCCGGACTCGGAGAAGGAATAGCATTGCCAAGCGCTCGAGCTGGTGCAGCTGCCGGTGCTACCGCTGGCTTGGACGGTTTGATAGTTCAGCTCATCGATCAGATAGCTGGTGTCGGCCGCCACCTTGCTGCCATAGTGGGGGAAGATGCTGACGCGGTTATAGGTCTTGCTGGCGTCATAACTGCCATTGCTGGGGTTGGCAAAGTCAAAGCTCAGCGTTTCCCAATCTGCGGCCACCGTGGTCTTGACCTGCGCCTCCATGAAGACCGTGGCATCGGCGGCGTTCTCCACCTTGAGCATCATCACCTCACCCACCGCGGGCGAGTACACGCGCAGGGTGACCTTTTTGCTGCTGGCGAAGGCAAACTCAGGCACCGTGGCTGCACCCGTGCCGCTCGGGTCCACCGTCGCGCCGGCCCAGGTCTCGTTGGCGGGCGCTTTGACCAGCTTCACCACCTTGTTGCTCGCCAGGGCTGGGTCGTTGATGACGCTGGCATCCAAGCCGCCAAATCCCACCATGGCCATGCCGGCCGCCTCAAAGCCTATACAAGGGGCGGCCGTGCAATTGCCTGTCGAGCCCGGCGTCAGCGGTTTGGTGTTGTAGGCCTGGGTGAATTCGACGCTTGTCGTGTTGGCATTGCCGGCGGCGTCTTGATAGGCCAGGGCCGGAATCGAGATCTGGATGGAGCCGGCCGAGTTGGGCGTCGGTGTCACCACCAAGGTGGCGGTGCTGGTGTCCTTCATAAAGAACAAGCCCTTGCTGCCGCCGGTGACAACAATGTCGTCGGCGGTAAAGCTCGCCCCCACAGACTCGTTGAAGCTAAAGGTAAAGGTCACATCGCCCGTCGCTGTCGTGCCTGCGGCACTGCTGCTGATGGTGAGCACGGGCGGCACGGTATCGGCAGCCGGCGCCGCCGGCACCACGGTGGCCGAGCCCGGCGGCAAGGCATCGCCCCCGCCGCAGGCCGAAACCAGCAAGACAAGGCCGAGGCTCAGCAAAGACAAAGGGAAGTGCTTGGGTGCGGAAGTCATGATTTGTCGTCCTGTTGTTTTGTTAGACGCTTAAAGCGCATTGCGGGCCAGCTCTTGTTTCAGCGGATTTGGCCCAGGGCACGGGGAGCAATTTGCAGCGAACGTCCATCGCTGAAGTTCACGGTCAAGGGCGCGGAGCCGGGGTTGTAGGCCAGATAGGTCCGGCTCCCGTCGGCGCGCCTGAACACCGAGTAGAAGGCGGTGTCGGCACTCACGCTGAAATCCGGGCTGCCCAGCTCTTGCAGGCTCAGCATCCAATGCAAGCTGTGGCTGCGGGAGTCACCCAGTTCGAAGCTGCCCCAGCGATTCCACTGGCCTTGCGCCTTGGCGGGATCGACCAGGGCCTGGTACATGGCAAAGATGTCTTGCCAGATATCGGCCGGGGGTGGATTCTTGGGCTTGCTGCCGCGCGCCTCGTAAATTGCCGTCTCGGCTGCCAAGCTGTCCAGATTGCGCTGGACATAGGCGGCATCGCGGGCAAGATAGGTGGAGGCCGTCGTGAGAGGCAGCAGATTGATGCCCTTGATCTGGCGCGGCTCATCGGTCCACCAGGTGTTGTGCTTGTAGGCGCCGCCAAAGACCTGGCTGACCTCGACATTCTTGTACTCGGGTGGGAACACCAGCTTGTGCACGTCGAACCAGTAATGCTCGATGGCATTGGCCTCGGTGGTATAGAGATAGACGCCCAGATCGCGCAACTCGCGCCTGCCGCTGACCTCGCCCCACAGAATCAAAGCCGCCCAGGCGTTGATGGCCTCCGAGGAGGACTCCTGGTTATTGCCCAGCGGCCCCAGGCCGATGCCGGAAGCCCAGGAATGGCCTTCGTAGGGATCGAAGTTACGCAGGAAGGGGAAGTCCGCGCGCCCCCGCTCGGCCGTGGCGATATCGGCCACCAGCAGATCCACCATGCCCCCCCATTGCTGCTTGGACGCCCAAGCAGGGTCGCGCAGGGCGATCTCGGCCGCCACCCGAATCCAATAGCCATAGGTGAAGTGGTGATCGTTGATCTGGGCGACCGTGAAGAAGGAATTTTCCGGATAGCTGGCCACCGCACCCAAAGCCCGGTTGTAGTGGAAGTAGTGCTTGCGGCTCTCGCCCGAGAACCATTCCTCCATGCGCTTTTTCATCATCTCCAGCAGCGTGTCGCGGCCCTTCAGATCGCCCTGCTGCTCAAACACGTCCAGCAGCATCAGCGTGCGCTGCAAGCCCTTGCCCTGCCAATAGGCGTCATCGCCCTCTTGCAACATCATGCGGCGGGCCTCGCGCAGGTCCTTGGCCATGTGCTCACCCAGCTCGGCCAAGCGTGGCGAAGCCTTGATGCCGGGCCAAAAAGGCACGAAGGCCGTGTAGCGCTGTTGGGTACTGAACTGATGGCCGGGCAGCAGCTGCACGGCGCCACGTACCGTTTCGAAGCCGGGGCCAAGCTTGCCCTGCAGCGACGCATTGCCAAACCATTGATGGGGATACAAGCCCAGCAAAGTCCCGTGATCCTCGCCCTCCATCACCTTGACGCTGGCTCGATAAATGGTCTCCACCTGGCTTGTTGCCTGGTCATAACGCCATTCCACCCGGGTGTCATCCAAGAAGGCGTAGGCATGACGGGTGAATAGGCCCAGGGTCTCGGCCTTGCCATCGGGCAGGGCCGCCGCGCTCAGATAGCCAGAGCCTTGCGGCAGGCGAGCCAACCATTCGGTGCCGGAGACCTGCTCCCAGCGCACGCCGCTGGGGCCAAACAAGGCATAGTGCTTGCCCTTGATTTGCAAGACCAGGACGCGTGGGTCCTGTGCCACCGCTTGTTGTTCGGCCGCCAGCGGAAGCTGCACCCGCAGATCCCCACGCGAGATCTTGAAAAAAGCGTAAGGACTGCCATGGGCGATGGTGGCGATGAATTGATCCGACCCCTGCCCCATGCTCACATCTATGGCCCAGTCCGAGGCCTTGGCCAGCTTGGCCTGAGCCAGTTCAAAGGCCACCGGGGAAATCCGCAAAGGATCCAGATGGGGATAGTGGATCTCCACATCCCGGCGCTCCGTGGGCAGCACCTGCTTGCTCGGCAAGGCCATCTCAAAACCCGCCTTGCTGGCCTTGAAGCTCAAGGGCTGGGCATAGATGACCTCGGGCACCGGATTGAAGATCAGGCTGGAATACCACTGGTTGGTGGGCGCGGCGCGGGCAAGCATCGCTTCGGTGCGAAAGCCCGCGGCCGGCATGGCGGGATCGCCCCCTTTTGGCGCAGCCGCGTAAGCACCCGCACCCAGCCTTACCAGGCCCTCATCGGCCGCATGGGCGGCGCCCGCACTCAAGAGCAAAGCGATGCCAAACAAGGAGATGCACTTCATCATTCAATCCTTCCACGCCATTTAGCGTGTCCTGCGGCAATGATATTGAAAGCGCTTTCATTTTTCATCCTCAGGTTTACCCGCACAACCATGAAGCAAGCCGCACCATCATGGGGAAAGTACTGAATTGCCGCCGTTGACCGCGGCGGTCGGCTTGCCATATGCTCTGAAAGCGCTTTCACGCAGAAGCAAGATTTGCCTGCTAAAGCCCCCACCCCTCAGACCAACTGCACGCCCTCGGGCGCCCTCGCCATGCACACCGACTCAACGGCCCTTGCGTCTCAGCTTCGACCCCAGCAGGGCCGCCAACCTCGCCCCTGCGCCGCGGCAGTCCGCCTGGCGGTCCTGGCCCTGGGTTTGGCGAGCGCCGGCACCAGCTCCGCCTTCGACTTCGGCCCTTTCAGCCTGACCGGCTTTGCCAAAGCCGAAGCGCTGCGGGTCTCCAACTACTGCGAAAGCTGTCAGGTCGTGCAGGGGGCGGACAAGCAGTTCTCCTGGGCCGATCAAATTGCCTCCAACAAGAGCTACGGCACAGGCACGACCCACGTGACCCTGTTTGAACCCTGGTTGGGGGCGAAATTTGATCTTGGCCATGGCTTCAAACTCTCGGGCCTGCTCAGCCAGCGTTGGCGCGATGGCAAGGAAGACATCCCAGGCTTTTGGTACGACAGAAACATCGCCCTGAGCCATGAGGACTACGGCAGCCTGCGCATCGGCGCGATGACCACGCGTGCCTGGAGCGTGGCCGACTATCCCTATGGCACCAATGTCGGCGTGGCCGATGTTTGGGCCTCCTCCGGCGCCGGCTACGGCCTGCTCAGCCAGGCCCTGCGCTACACCTCGCGCATCTTCGATGTGCTGGATGGCGATCTGGTGCTGGAGGCCACTTATGACCGGGGCGACACCGCCTTCAAGATCAACAAACCCCGCTTCTGGGAGTTCTACGGCCAGTTTCACAGGGGCGAGTTGGTGGTCGACGCTTTCTACCAGGACAGCCGCAATGGCAACCCGCAGGCCTGGGGTCACGGGCCCTTCAAGAGCCTGACCCCCTTCCCTGTCGATGATGCGAAGTTGGGCTCCTCCGGCCAGAGCATCGCCATGGTGATGGCACGCTACAACGTCGACTCGCGTATCGAGATCAGCGGTGGGCTGCGTCGCAATCGTTGGAGCGGCGCCGACGCGGTGTTGACCACACAGGGGCCACCGAACGACATCTGGAACAACCCCTTCAATGTGAACTGGGGTGGCGCGCTGGACTTCCCGCAGGCCGATGGCAGCACGCTGCGGGTCAGCAACCCGGGCTATGCCGCCGTATCGGTCGATGCCATGGCCGGCCTGCGCTACAAATTCGGTGCCTGGACGGCCCACACCGGCCTGACCTATCTGGGCACGGCCAGTACCAGGAATCCCAGCGAACGCGGCCAAAGCAACTCGGCGCTGGTCAACACGATTGGCCTGGACTACACGGTGCTGCAGGGGCTGCAGATCTACGGCATGGCGGGCATGGTGCATTACGGCCGCAAGGGACTCGCCCCCATGTCGATGCCGGGGAATTCGGCCTTCGTCAATGTCGACTCCCGCGTGAGCAGCTATGGAAACTGGTTCGGGCTCGGCGCCCTCTACGTGTTCTGACCCCTCACAGATCAAGGCAAGCACCATGAAATTCATTCGGATTTGCAAGCAACTGGCTTCGCTCGGGGCCGCAGGCTTGGCCCTGTCGCTGAGTCTCACCCTGGCCTCATGTGGCGGTGGCGGCTCCACGCCCGATCTGCACAACAGCTCGGTCCGCCCTTTGAGTGCGCAGTTCAACAGCCGCAAAGCCGTGGCTTACTCGCCCTACAGAGTCGCCAGCAATGAAGCCGGCCTGGCCGCCGAAGTCATCCCCGAGGTCAATATCAAGCAGGACCTGGATTTGCTGGTCCAGGCCGGCTTTGGCCTGATCCGCCTCTTCGATAGCGATGACAAGGTCGGCCGCGCCACGCTGCAAGTCATACGCAAATACAACTTGGACATCAAGGTGCAGCTGGGCGTCTATCTGCAAAGCGGCAACGATGGTTTCAACCAAGCCCAGCTCGGCCGTGCCGCCGACCTGGCCAACACCTATAGCGACATCGTCTTGGCCGTCAGCGTGGGCAATGAAAACATGGTGAGCTGGTCCTTCAATCCGATCAGCCCCGAGACCATGGCGGCCTATCTGAAGAGCTTGCGGGCCCAAATCAGCCAACCCCTGACCTCCGACGACAACTACGCTTATTGGGCCGGCGCACAGAACTCGGTCGTGACGGATCAGATCGACTTTGCCTCCTTGCACACCTATCCAGAGCTCGACACCGTCTTTAACGACAAACTTTGGGACTGGCGGCAAACCGCCCAGCCTGCCGCCCAGCGCGCCGCCGCCATGATGGACGGCGCCATCGCTGAGGCCCGCCGCCAGTACCAGCTGGCGCGCGACCATCTGGACCAAATGGGCCGCAGCGACCTGCCCATCACGATCGGCGAAACCGGTTGGAATGCGGTCGATCTTGGAACCCTGAAATTCCGCGCCCATCCGGTCAATCAAAAGATGTACCTGGACCGCCTGGCCGCCTGGGCGGCCGAAGGTCGCACGGGCGCGGGCCCCAAGGCCGTGTTCTACTTTGAAGCCTTTGACGAACCCTGGAAGCAAGGTGACGATAAATGGGGCTTGTTCAATGCAAAGCGCCAAGCCCGCTACGCCCTCAAGGACCTGATTCCGGCCGCCCAATGGGTTCCCGCCGGCGACAGCACGGAACCCGCCACCGCCTCCCTGAGTGCAACTGACGCCGTCTACTTCCAGCCCGCGGTGATCAACCCGGCCGTCACGCAAGACCGCTATGTGATCTATGCGGACGCCGTCACCAGCTCGGAGCTGCGCGAGGCCGGCCTGCAATTTGACCCCTTTGTCAAAACCTTCTGGCAGACCGTCACGGACTTCGCACCGGGCGATGGGCCGCAAGCCCTGGAGGTGGAACCCAAGCCCGAGACCTGGGGCTGGGGCATGCTGTACCAATCGCGGGCCGCCGTGACCACCAATCTTTCGGCCTTTGCCAATGGCAGCCTGCACTTCAGCATCAAGACCAGCTACCCCGGCAAGATCGAGATCGGCTTGATCAGCGACAGCAGCGAGCGTGTCCAGCAAGAGGCTTACCTACAAATTGCCAGCGGCAGCTATGGCTATGCCAACGACGGCAATTGGCAGCAGGTCGTCATTCCCGTGGCGGACCTTGTCGCCAAGAACCCCAAGCTGGATCTCTCTCTCATCCTGGGCCGCTTCGTCCTGGCCGATCGCTATGCCTACACCGGCAACACGGCGGGCAGCGATGTCAAGCTCACCATCGATGCCATCTACTGGAGCAAGTGAGTCGGCCATGCAGTCCAAACCGTCCAAACTGTCCCAGGGCGATGGCTGGCGCCTGGTCTGGCATGACGAATTCGAAGGCGAGGCCGTCGACCGCAGCAAATGGGACTTTGACCTGGGCAATGGCTTCTACGACTATCGCAAGCACGCCTGGGTGCCGGGTTGGGGCAATGAGGAGCTGCAGTACTACACCAGCGAGCCCGAGAATGTCAGCGTTGGCAACAGCCTCCTGACGATTCGTGCCGTCAAAGCGCCCCTGCATGGCTGTGGCTACACCTCGGCCCGGCTCAAGACACGCAAGCGCGACGGCACACCCTTGTTCAACAAGCTCTACGGCCGCTTTGAGTTTCGGGCCAAAGTGCCTTGGGGCAAGGGCTTGTGGCCCGCGCTCTGGATGCTGCCGCAAGACGATCGCTATGGCGGCTGGGCCGCGTCCGGCGAGATCGATGTGATGGAAATCGTCGGCGAGAAGCCGCAGCAGGTGCTGGGCAGCATTCACTTTGGCTCCCAGTTTCCCGCCCGTTCACTGCTCACCCATGTGCATGATCTGCCGGGCGACAGCTTGGTCAGCGACTGGCATGTCTATGCCGTCGAATGGGAGCCGGGCGAGATCCGCTTTTACGTCGACGAGGTGTTGACCAAGACCCAGTCCTTTTGGTGGAGCTCCAGCAAGAGTCGGGGTGGGCTCGGCATCCACGCGGCCAGGGCCGCGGACCTGAATCCCTGGCCGGCGCCCTTCGATCAGCCCTTCTACCTGCTGATGAATGTCGCCGTCGGGGGCAATTTCCCCGGCGCACCGAATGAAGCAACCCAGTTCCCGGCCGAGTTGGTCGTCGACTACGTGCGTGTCTACGACAAGATCGGTGGATATGGCGAAGCAGCACCCCGCGGCAAGGGCCAATTCCCCTGGCACAAGCAAGCCTGAACAAAGCGCAGCCCATGACACAAGCATCAGAACACCAGTTGTCGGTCCGCGAGAAGATAGGCTACGGCTTCGGCGACCTGGCCTCCAATATGTTTTGGCAGATGTTCTCCATCTTCATCGCCAAGTACTACACCGACGTCTTCTTGCTCAGTGCCGCGACCATGGGCACCATGCTCTTGCTCACCCGCATGGGCGACGCGGTGATCGACCCGGTGATCGGCGCCATTGCCGACCGCACCCGGACGCGCTGGGGTTTTTTCAGACCCTATCTGCTGTGGATGGCCATCCCCATGGCCGTCACGGCCGTGGCCACCTTCAGCGTTCCCAATCTGCAAGGCACGGCCAAGGTGGTGTACGCCTACGTCACGCTGAGCCTGATGATGGTGGCTTATTCGGCCATCAACATCCCCTACTCCGCCTTGCTCGGGGTTTTGACGCCCGACTCCAAGCAGCGCACCAGCGCCTCGGGTTACCGCTTTGTGATGGCCTTGCTGCCGGTATTCGTCATCGTCAACACCGCCATGCCCATGGCGCATTACTTCGGCGGCAGCGACACCTCGCCGCGCGGCTGGCAGATGACCATGTTGGTCTACTCGGTGATCGCCGTCATTTTCTACTGGGCCTGCTTCGCCCTCACCCAGGAGCGTGTGCATCCGGAGCCGAGCCAGAAGACCAGCCTTAAAAACGACGTGAAAGACCTGCTGGCCAACCGCCCCTGGGTGGTTCTGTGCGCCGTCGGCATCGCCGCGCTGACCTTCAACAATATCCGCGGCACGGTCACCATCTTCTATTTTGAGAACGTCGTGCCCGGCGGCAAGGCCTGGTTCGGGCCGGTCATGACGACCGGCGCCGTGGCCTTCATCGTCGGCGTGATGCTCACGCCGGTCCTGTCCAAACGCTTTGGCAAGCGCAATTTTTATATGGTCTCGATGTCGGTCACCGCCGTCTTGACCGCTGCCTTTTACCTTGTGCCTTCCGACAATCTGGCCATGGTCTGGGGCGCCAACACCTTGATCAATCTGTGCGCGGCGCCGACCGCGCCCCTGGTTTGGGCCATGTATGCAGACACGGCCGACTATGCCGAATGGAAGAACGGGCGCCGCGCCACCGGACTGGTGTTCTCCGCCGCATCCTTTGCCCAAAAACTAGGTTGGGCGGTGGGTGGCGCAGGTGCCGGTTGGCTGCTGAGTTTTTACGGCTATCAGGCCAATGCGGCGCAAAGCGCACAAACCATCGACGGCATCGTGAAGATGATGAGCCTGATTCCTGCCGTCGGCGCCGCCCTGGCCGTGGCGGCACTCTGGTTCTACGAGCTGGATGAGCAGACCGTGGACAAGATGGCCGCCGACCTCGCCGTCCGGCGTGCCCAGGCCCACGCACCCATCCAAGCCAGCCCAGCAGCGCAGGCCGAGGCGGAGATCGCGCTGCCTGCGCCCGAACCGGAGCCGGCGCTAGCGCCCGGCCCCGCCCCAAGCTCGACCACCGATCCAGCCCCCAGCCCATTCCACCGCATGCAAACCGCCCTTCCCCACTCCCCCCTTCCACCATCCATGCCCCGACAGGCAGACGGCAGCCCCGCACATTTCGTCGGCGTTCACACGACGACGAAAAGCTCTGACAAGCCCTCGGCGACCACAGCGGCCAGCCAAATCCATGAGGCCGAGGCCCTGGCGGCCTTGGGCAGCGAGTTCCGTCGAGCCCTGAATCAAGGCGTGCATGGCCTGTGCTTCAGCCCCTATGTCGAGGGGCAGGCGCCCGGCGCAAGAATCAGTGCGGCGCAGATTCGCCGCCGCCTGGAAATCATTCGCCCCCATACCCAATGGATACGCAGCTTCTCTTGCACCGAGGGGCATGAGCAAATCCCTCGCATCGCCCATGACTTGGGCATCAAGACCTTGGTCGGCGCCTGGCTGGGCACCGACAAGGCCATCAACAAACGCGAGCTCGAGGGCTTGATCGCGGTGGCGCGCGCCGGCCATGCCGATCTGGTGGCCGTGGGCAATGAGGTGCTGCTGCGCAAGGACATGAGCGAGGACGAGTTGCTGGCCGCTATCGAGCAGGTCAAAGAGGCCCTGCCCGGCGTGCCCGTGGGCTATGTCGACGCCTACTATCTGTTTGAACAACATCCCCGCATCAGCGCCGCCTGCGACATCATCCTGAGCAACTGCTATCCCTTTTGGGAAGGCTGCCCGCGCGACCAAGCCGTGGCCTATATGCAAAACATGTGGAGCCGCACTCAGGCGGTGGCGGGCGGCAAGCGCGTCATCATCAGCGAGACCGGCTGGCCGAACCAAGGCAGCCCCTTCCACGGCGCCAAGCCTTCGGCGGAGGGCGCGATCCGCTATTTCCTGGATACCCAGCAATGGGCCCAGCAGGCGCAGGTGGATGTGTTCTATTTCTCCGCCTTCGACGAGGCCTGGAAGGTCGGCCAGGAAGGCGACGTCGGCGCCTTTTGGGGCTTGTGGGACAAAGACGGCCAACTCAAGTTCGCATGAAGAAAATCGATGCCATGTTGAAACTCCCCTCCGGCCGCGCCATCTGCTACTCCGGCTATCGTGAAGGGCAAAGCCCCGACAGCCGCAGCTACCCCTCCGCGGAGCAGATTCTGGAAGACTTGCTGATTCTTCAGCCCAAATGGCGCCTGTTGAGACTCTACGACTGCAGCCTGCACGCCCAGCGTGTGTTGGCGGTGATCCGCAAAGAGCGGCTTAATTTTCAGGTCATGCTGGGCGCCTATCTGGGCGCGGAGATGAATAACTTCGGCTGCCCCTGGGGTGGCCAATACACGCTGGGCGTGCAGGCTGCAGTCGTAGAGTCTCAACAGGCGCCATTTGGGCTGGAGAATCAGCAAGTCTTCCAGAATTTGCTCCGCGGAGGGGTAGCTGCGGCTGTCGGGGCTTTGCCCTTCACGATAGCCGGAGTAGCAGATGGCGCGGCCGGAGGGGAGTTTCAACATGGCATCGAT
>Ga0187843_10001705_pt1 | contig 13685 bp, 12 predicted proteins | sample SpaLakP09_SKY_43_FD_134516 | JGI IMG/M metagenome (GOLD analysis project Ga0187843, IMG submission 134516) | Oligotrophic lake water microbial communities from Sparkling Lake, Wisconsin, USA - SP09_SKY_43 | ecosystem: Environmental > Aquatic > Freshwater > Lake | place: USA: Sparkling Lake... | reverse complement strand
TTTTTGAAATTTATAATTCAAACGACTACGAGACATTTGGGTATTATACTATAACGCAACAATAATATTTATTGTACAAATTTATTGCGAATATTTCAAATCAAATATATTCTTGTATTTATCATTCCTCATTAAACCAATCAATGTTTCCGCGGTAAGTATTTTTTCCCGTTTCAATATTTGGGCACTTTCATAAATCAAATCCTTGGAATTCTTAACAATAAATTCCGCATAAGCATACGCATCATTAATCAAATTAAATACCTCATTGTCTATTTTTTCCTTGTACATTTCGCTCAAGTTGGGATATATTATTTTCTTACCCATTCCATAATAGACAATCATTTTTTCTGCCAATTTAAATGCCTCCTCAAAATCATTAATCGCGCCTGTTGTGACCGATACGTCGTAAAAGACTTCTTCGGCGATTCTACCCGCCAATAATATCGCCAAATGCTCAAATAGCGCTTCCCGAGTATAAATTGTGCTTGTCGACCCCTCAAAAATCGTATACCCAGGACTCTTTGGCGACGACAAATTGATGACTACTTTTGTCATTTTTGAATGATGTTTCGCAAGCATGCCAACAATAGCGTGACCCATCTCGTGAATCACTATATGGTCAATGATATCTGAGGTAAATTGATGGTCATTCGGTTGCCATCCTGCCATCATTCGGTTCATAATAATATCAATATCTGAATTAGTCATGATTTCACGGTCATTCCTTAACGCATTTAACATTGCCTCGTTTAATAGATTTTCAATTTGTGCTGCGCTTAAACCCAGTGTAATATCGACGAGATCTTTTATATTCACCGAGGCATCATGGGGTTTTCCTTTGGTATGAATTTCTAGAATCGCCTCCCGAGTGTTTGAATCAGGCAAACCCACAAAAATGCGTTTGTCAATTCTGCCGGGTCGGGTTAATGCGGGGTCCAACAAGTCCGCGCGATTGGTCGCACAAATGAGAAAAATACCGTTACTATTCTTGAATCCGTCCAAGGAAACCAAGAGCTCATTTAAAGTGCTGTCCCTTTCGCTCGAGGATGTTTCACCATCACCAGATCTTTTTCTGCCAATTGCGTCCACTTCATCAATAAAAATAATACACGGCGTATTTTTTTTTGCCAAGGTGAATAATTCCCGCACTCTAGATGAACCAACACCTACATATTTTTCTTGAAACTCTGATCCGGAAACCGCAATAAAGCCGACTTTTGCCTCACCTGCGAGACCTTTTGCCAATAGGGTTTTGCCGTTTCCAGGCGGTCCTTCTAAAATAAGACCTTTGGGAACACGGACATTGTATTTGGAATATTTGGTATAGTTGCTTAAAAAATCAACACATTGCGACAATTCATTTTTGATTTTATCAAAACCGCCAATATCAGTGAAATTATAGAGAAATTTTGTAATCACCACAAAATTTTCCGATTTTTTATCGCGATTTTTGGACCTTCCACCAAATGGGTCGTCCTCCTGGTTATCGTGATTCTCGCCACTATTCATAAATTGATTAAACATCTCCTTGTTCATTACAATGCGAATACCGCCTTGTTTTCTTCTATTTGGGGCAGGTTCGCTTTCACTATCATTTGGTCCCTCTAGTAATTTTGTAATGAGATTTTCTATGTCTTTGTCTTCTTCAATATCCTCATCTTCTTGTTCCTCCTCACCAAGTATTTTCAAATCTTGTTCTGTTCTATTATTTGAATTCAAGCGTTTAATATAACCTTCATGATAATTTCGTGATAAAGGATATTTTCTTTCAGGTGGAATCAATGTGGTTCTATTCAAACAGCGATCGCCGTGTTGTAGTCTATTTTTATTTATTCTTGTATTTTCATAATGAGGGCGAGAGACCGGATATTTTCCGTTATTGTTGTTGGTCTTGATAAATGTAAAACTCTTGGTATTTGATACAAAAAGAAAAAACAAACAAATATATGACCACATGTATATAATAAATAATAATTATTTTATATACTTTTTTTAAATTATTATTTATATTTTCTGGTATGACGGCGTTTGTTACGACGTGTTTTCTTTCGCTTTGTTTTACGAATGGTTTTGCGATGGGGTTTTCGTCGACGTTTTCCGCCTATTTCTTTTTCTTTATCAATATCATCCATAATATCATTCATAAATATTCTATTTTCAGGAAGGTGTTCTCCCCTTGGAATTTCATTACCATTTTCATCATAAACAGGATTATCGCGATTATAATTATCGTTAGTTACTGCTTCCATTTTATCATTTATTTTATAAAACATTCTCCTTCCATCACTGGTTAATAGTTCGGTACCAGGTGGAGAAGAATAGATTTTATCATTTGTAGGAGTTGAATTCACATCAGTTATTTTCATATTCAACATATCAGATTTTTCCTCAGGACCATAAGGTTCATCAATAATTTCAGTTTTGGTACTATCATCACTATCATATCCGGTGTCTTTTAATTTTGGTAAAAAATTAAAAAAACTTTTTGGTCTATTCAAACTACCTTAAGGACAAGTCATAAATTATATATTATAAAGATATATTATTTATGTAGTAACCTAAATAAAAAGATGTATAAAGTTATTTTGAATTATTATTTATATTTTTTGCTATCACGACGGGTATTCTTTCGCTTTATATTACCCCTACGTTTTGTCTTTTTCATTGTCTTTTTTGTTGTCTTTCGTCTTTTTTGTAGACCCCTGGCATTTAATGACATTTTTTCAAATTCATTTACTAATTCATCATCTTTTTCTTTTTTTTCTTTTATTTCTTTTTCTAGTTGTTCTTCGTGTGTGCGAATCCGTTGTTTTTTACTTGGTGGTTTGTATTCTTTTGTTTGTCTTAGTGTAAGATTTGAATTTAAAGGATGAAATTGTTTAGTATTACGCAAAAATCCTACAAAATTAAATTTTTGATCACGAATATAATCTGATGGTTGCTTAAAATATTTATTAATTTGAGCGTCAAAAACAAATAATTCATTACTATCATTTTTGCCAAGTATAAATGAATGAGCCGTTTTATCACGCTGACCATCGACTATTGTAAATTCATTTTGTTTTAATTCACTTGTTGCCTTATTTATATTACGATAAAAGACTATTTCATAATTTTTTGTAGAATATCTTTTATATATAGTATTCAAGGTATCTTGAGTAGGTAAGCCGCCTATATTTGACGATTTCTTTCCTAATTCTTCTATTACGGAAGGATCAAATGTTCCTATCCACTCAAGGACAGCCACACCACAATCCGTATCATGCCGACAAGATGCCATATAATCGTTCAGTTGGCCTTTAGATAGTTTAAATTTTAAAAGTTCTCCTCGTTCATTATTTTCAATCATATATTATAAAAATATATTATTTATGTATTAACTCAAATAAAAAGATGTATATAATTACTAAATAGAATGACAATGCCCGTGAATATTTATATTCTTTGTTATAACGAATCCGTTTTATTACCCCAAACGATTGCGCATTACAAAAAATATCTTCCCAATAGTAAAATCACTATTTATGATAATAACAGTACCGACAATTCCGTAGAAATTGCGAAATCATTGGGTTGCGAGGTCATGTATTTTGAATCAGACAATCAACAAAACGAGGAAACCCAAAGAGGTGTTAAAAATCATTGTTGGAAAGGTGTTCAAGACGGATGGATTCTTGCCTTGGATATGGATGAATGGTTATGTGTCACCGAAAAAGACCTCGAATACGAAAGGCAACAGGGTACTACGATTCTCACAGTCCAAGGCGTGGAAATGTTGGGCGAAAGTCAGACCTTAGATTTGAGCGATATTGATTTACATTCCATCAATAAGGGCATGGATTTCATACATGAAAGCAAAAGTCTTTGTTTTTACCGCCCCGAAATACAAGAGATGAATTACGGTCACGGCGCACACTGGTGTCGTCCCGAGGGTACCATAAAGCACAGTGAAAAGGCATATTATAATAAACATTTCCGTTACCTAGGCGTGCCATTTATTGTCGATAAGGTGATTAAACGGTTTCACAGGACACAATTGATGCGAAGTATTGGTCTAGACACGCACTATACCGACGATGTAGAAAAAATCACCAAAGAATACACTGATTTGGCGGAACAGGTCACGACTTATGATTTTCCCTACAATATATGAATGGTTTTGGATAATAACTTAAAAACTATTTTTTTATAAAATATAATGAGTAATCAAATAAAAATTGTATTTTATAATTTTTTTAATATAGGAGATACTTATTTTGCGCAACCTTTTGTAAAAAATATTATTGATAATAATGGTAATAATTTTCAATATTACATTATGGCAAAGTTCAATTATTTTATTTACCAAAGTATATTACCAGATATAAATATAATAGATAATGATAATATAAATTTATCAAGCGGCAATTTACAGAGCTATGATTATTATTTTTTCAAAGAACAAAATATTTTATTTATCAATACGTGGATTGGGAATTATATATATATTCACTGTCATCGTAAAGAATACTTTTTAACATATTATAAAGAAACTATGGTTGAATGTGACCCAGTAAGTTATATAAAGTCATATCAAACAATGTTAAATTTAATTTTAAATAAAGAAAATATCAAAATAAATTATAACAACGACCCGTTATTAGCAGTACCAACTTTTCCTCCAAATTTAGATATTAACAAATTTTTGAATTTCAAGAAAAATAATACTGGTAAAAAAATTGTATTTTTTAATAATTATTATCCTGGGTCCGGACAAATATTATCAATACATAATGTGGACGATAGAATTAGAATAATAGATTTTTTTATTAAGAAAAATTATATTGTATTATTGCCCGAATACGAACATTATTTACAAGTATATAAAGAAAAAAATAATGTTATAGATTTGTATTTTGCTCCTGTTATATTTGATATGGTTATTAATAAATCATGTTACAATGTATATTTCAATGCGAAAGTTGCACATAATTGTGATGTAGTATTGTATTTTGATACAGGTAAAAACTTTACATATCTAAATCAAGAATTCATAGATGAATATAAAAATAATATCAATAGAAATACCAAAATACATTTTGGTATAAGTAATTATTATTTCAATAGTTTATCTAATCCGGTATATTTTCCCGAAGGATACGTGAATTTTATACAGGCGGAAAATTGTGATACTATTATTGAAAAATTAGAAAAAAGTAATTATCTATAAAATAAATATAAAATTTTACACTTATATGAATATACAAGTCTAAAATATGGATTATAATTATAATCAAGAAGAAAAACGTGTAGGATACGGGTCTAATTTTAATAATATATATATTGATCATAAAACAAATACAATAAAAAAAGTTTGTTTTAATGATTATGGTATGAAAAAAATTACATATGAAAAAAAGTTTTATGAATTTTTAATAAATCATACAATTGATTTCCCTGTTCCAAAAATACATTGTTTTTTAGAAAATGGCTATATTATGGATTATTTATATGATTACAAACCATTGTATAAAATATTTACAACATGCGACAAAGAAAAACAAAATGAAATAATAATTAAAATAACTCAATATTTAAAAAATTTACACGATTCAAATAAAATATTGATAACTAAAGACGAATATTATAAACATTTAAATATTGAAATAAATATCAAGCTATTACAGCGTTATGAAGTTATAAAATCATTACTACAAAATTATGATTATATTAAAAAAGTCAACAATGTTGAAATAATACCTTTTCATACACTAGTTGATTTGATACAAAAAGAAATATATAAAATTGTAAATAATGCAAATGAATATTCTTTTGTTCCACTCCACGGAGACTGTCAATTCAATAATATACTATATAATGAAGGAACCCAGCAACTATGTTTTATAGATCCAAGAGGCTATTATGGAGAGAAGGAAATATTTGGAATACGCGAATATGATTACGCAAAAATTATTTTTGCCTTGTCGGGTTACGATGAATTTGACAATCGCCATGTAGATAAATTGAATATAAATGGAGATAATATTTCAATACAAACTGATGATTTATTAGATACACACGCGATTTCACACGCGTCAATAAGTTCAAATAAATTGGGTTATTTATTGATGCTTTCAATATGGTTAGGTAATTCTCATTGTTTTATAAATAATGAAAATAAGGCGGTATATAGTTATTTCATTGGATTATACCTGGGGTCCAAATATTTTACTTGATTTTATTGACCCAATAATATAATAAATCTTTCAAGGTTTCTTCTATTGTATATTCTGGTTTCCATCCAAGTTCTGTTTGAATCTTGCTAGAATCACCATCTTGATACTGAATATCTATCGGTCTCCAAAATTTGGGTTCGATTTCTTGTGTTACATCATCCAGACCACTTATTTTAAGTAAGGTTTCTGTATAAAATCTAATTTTTTGAGGTTCGCCCGAGCACACATTATAAATTTGTCCAGTAGATTTGTCGCTAATCATTACAATATAAAATGCGTTTGCTATATCACGAACATCAGCCACTATACGTATTGTATCTAAATTACCAATTTTTAATACCTTTTCTTGTTTTCCCAACATTATTCTTGCGATTTGAATAGCATCAGATGAAATAGAAAATTTAGATCCTCTTCTTGGACCAGTAAAACAAAAAGGACGAATAATTGTACAATTCAATTGACCATTTTTCATTCTTTCTTGTAAATATAAATCAATGGCAGCTTTAGAAGCACCATAAGGATTTGCCGGTAATAAAGTATTGTCTTCTTTTATTTTTCTTCCATCAATACCCTCATTTCCGTAAACTTCTACAGTTGAACAAAATATTAATTTACATTTTGGTTGTCTATCCGATAAAGTAGTGATCAAGTTGATCGATCCCATAACATTCCATTCCCACGTTTTGATCGGGTCTAAAAAACTGGTTGGAGGATGTGTCTGTGCCGCCAAATGAAATACACCGTCAAATTGATATTCGGCAAATATTTTATCCATCATACGAAAATCTGTCAAATCTCCATAGACAAATATAATTTGATTATAATACTCGTCTGGAACAATATCACGAATATCATTTTCTCTTCCATTATTTATTCTAACTAAGCCATATACCTCATGACCTTCTTTAATTAATTTATTTGCCAAATGAGGACCAAGAAACCCAGTAATACCTGTAATGAGATATTTCATGATAATATTCAATAAAGAATAGTATTTATATTGTTATATTTTATTATATTTGTTATATTTTCATGTGTCTATATTGATTTATTTGGTCTGTCCAATATTTTAATTTTAATTTTTCATAGTTAAACGTCATATTTTTGAACTTATGAACTGTATCTACTAATAATTCATTCGTTACTTCATACCATTCATTGACAATTAATACCGGTAGATCTATAAATAAATCTTCGATTCCACATTTTTTAAAAATGGGAATACATCCAAAACATAATGCCTCCCATGTCCGAATACAATCGATTCCATTGCCTTGTGGACTAATAACAAAAGCATATTCTGTTTGATTCATCCACGTTGTTTCACGTGTTAATAATCCGTACTGATAATATATTAAATTATTTGGAATTTCATTTAATGCATTTACACGATCAATGTTATTCACTAAAGAATGATGAAAATTGGAATAACACATTATTTTTCTTTCCCAAAATGGTTTTGCTTGTTTTTTATTTTTTTTAAAAGTAATTCTTGATCATAAGGGCTTATAATATCACCCCATTTTGGTACTCCTCCAAAAGACATCGTATGATAATCTAAACCATATGGAATAATTGTTAATTTTTTATGTTTAACTCTTGAATTTATACAATACCAATGAATGATTTTTTCACACTCAATAAAATTTAAAAAAGATTCTATATTATGAAAATAATATTCGGGTGTTTTATCACCATCTCCGGAAACAAGAACAAATTTACAATTCATATTTTTTAAATGATTATTAGCAAAATCCTCTATAGCATCAACACAAATATATAATGAATCTCCGTCTTTTAATTTATCAAAATCATATGCGCGACAATAATAATCACTCGAGTTACGTTGATTAGAATAAACAGAACAAGATTTAAGTATACCAATTGACGATACAAATTCGTTGTTTTCTTCGCTATTTACGATTTGTGTAAATAGTTGAGAAAAATCATTTATTAAATAAACATCTTTTGATTTCAATGTTTCATAATTTTTCAAATGCTTATCCGTAACAATATATATACAATCTGTAACATTTTTTATAGATGAAAACCCACTCATTGTATTTTCAATACCAATGATTGTCTCTTCACCATTGTAATATTTTTGTTTTGCGAATTCATAGCATTCGCCACATGGTTTGGAATATGTATAATCCTCGCGAGTAACCCAATTTTTGATTTTATTCAATAGTGGTAATTTCTTTTTGAAATGTTCTATATTTCTCAAACTCGTATTTGTTACAACAACATGGTTTACATCATATTTATCTAAATACTCTATAAAAGTATCCGCATTTTTGATGAAATCAATGGTTTCAATTTCTTGAATTTTTTCATTTTTGAGTATTTTAATTATATTTTTCATCTCTATTCCAAATGTATTTTCTAAATAAATATCAATTCCTTGATTTTCCAATATATCAAAATAATCATCATAATTTAATTCAATATTCATTTCTTGTTTGAATACATTTTTATAACATTCATAATGTATTTTATCTGTATCAATAAGTGTACCGTCCAAATCAATCATAAAAAACACATTTTTAGTATTCACATCGCGATTCATATCCAATGCCGGGTGCCATAGTTTTTGAAAACATCTCTCTAAACCTCGTTTCAAAGGAGTAAATGTATAGTCTAAAATATTGTATTTTGTATCTTTCAAAAAGGTATCTTTGGGTCTTTCAGCGCCATCATTTGGTTCAGTATCGATACCGATGACATTTATTTTTTTATGTAAAAATTCCGATATAATTTGTGCGACTTGATATTTACTGACTTTTTCATGAGGATTACAAAAATGATATACTCCTATTTGAGGATTCATTATCATGTCGTAAATGAAATTACAAAAATCAGGAATATAATTAGGTCTTCTTACTGAAAAATTGTCCTCTTTACTGGTGTCAATTCTATTTAATATTTTTTTACCGATTAATGTAACTGCCGTGTCCTGTAAATTATGTATATTGTCGGTATACAATACAGGAACACGTATAATTGTATATTTGGTTGTATTTGATTTTACCTTGTATTCTGAAATCAGTTTCGAAATGCCGTAATTTTGTAAGGGATTTGGTGGACTATCTGGATAATAAGGAGCATTCATTCCATCAAATACGTAATCTGTCGAAATATGTATGAAATGTATATTTAGTTTTGAACATATTTTTGATAGATGATTGGTAATGTCAATATTTGCTTTTTTTGTATTATTCCAATTTTTTTCGCATATTTCCAATTGTCTCTCAACAATACAATTTACACAAAGGGTTACATTTAAATTTATAAAAGCTTCTTCTATTTTTTGACTATTCAAAAAGTCCAAATGAATCGCGTTTTCAACCTTGTTGTAATTATAAGAACCCGTATATTCAATATTTTTGCTTTTTAGTAATTTACACAATTCCCTACCTAAAATGCCGGAGGATCCACAAACAAATATTGTCATATTATTCAATAAATATAACAATATATTTGTATTTATATCGTATTTTTCACTTTATTAATTATATTTGTGGTACTTTTATTTTCAATATTATTAATTAATTTAATATTTTTTAAATAGGGGTGTTTCTCTAGAATCTTCTGTACAGTATAATCCGTACCTTTTACCCAATAAAAAGGGTCAACTATTTTCATAATAGTTCCAAGTGATTCCTCGGTTTGTATATTTGTTTCGTCATACAATATAACATAATCGACATATTTGATTGTTTTGAATAAATCAATACGATCTTTATAATTGTTAATAGGTCTTTCATCGCCTTTTAGTTTTTTGATTTGTTCGTCATTACTTAGGCATATCATTAATACATCTCCTAATTTCTTTGATTCCATCAAGGTATGGATATGCCCAACATGGATAATATCAAAACAACCCGACGACAATATTATTTTTTTACCATCATTTTTTAATTTATTTACAATAAGCTGTAATTGTTCGTTGTCATAAATAATTTTTGAATTTTCTTGATAATCATATTTATTTAATGTTAATACGAATGTTTTGTCCTCTAAACAATGGATAGGTTCGGTGCTGTTAATAATCGAACCTTCTCTCAAATACTTGAGATTTTGATAAATACATCCATCTAATAAAATAGTGAAATTATTGGATTTTATAATAGTATTTGCGTTTTGAGAATTTATTTCAACAACCTTTATTTCAACGTCTTGTACGATTTGGTTGAAATTATTTTTCAAATAAAAATACTCATAATCATCTAAATTATCCTTTACAGTAGTCACGGATGATTCGTAATTGTTATTGTTTCTTTTATACAAGTCATCAATACGTAATAAATCGTTTTTATCTGTAAAGTCAATACTTTTATTATAGATTTCAATTTCCATGATATATGTTTCATCAGAATAAGTTCCAATACCGTGAAATTTATAATGAGGTAAAAATATACTTTCCATATTGTTCAAATTAATTACCTGGTCATTTATTAACGATATTTTAGCGGATCCCTTCAAAACAATAATAAACGTGTCTTTGTTAAAATGACAATGTAATGATGTTTTATGTCCCTTATTTAATTTTAAAAACCATATACCAATATTTTTATTTTGAAATATTAAAAATTCATGTCCCCATGGTTTAACACATATCGTTTTATTGTAATCAATGAAATTATGAACTTCACTCTTTTTATGTATATTGTTCGTGACAATACTCATTTCCTTTTCTATTGGTTCATTCATACAAATAATATAAATAATACACTTATTTCTATATTAGTTATATTGAATAAATATAACCCCGTCTTTTTATATGTTTATCCAAAACAATTTAAAGAATCTTGTGCCTAGGGTAACTTATTATTATTTATTCAAAAAATATAGGTTTTACCGAAGAACCTAGATTCTAAAAAATTGAAATTTCAACAAAAGAAAATCAGAAAAACTAAAAATGGACATTTTTGGTATGTCCATTTTTGAAAATCCCTGGGATTCATGTTAAAAACGCTGTTTTTTAGGGTCATTTACAGCATAAAGCTCTCCCGAATTTTTCATGGTTAAAACTCCGAGAGCATAATTTTGTGAGCATAAAAATAGATTTTAATTGGGAAAAGGTTTAGAGATTTTTCTGTCACTATTTGTATAGTGACATATAATGACAAAAAAGTCGCAAGAAATCTTCAATATTTTTTACTGTGATATTTGTGATTATAATACATGTAAAAGTAGTGACTATAAAAAGCATATAATGACATCTAAACATCAAAATAGTGACAATAGTGACAAAAATGATGACAATTTGTCGCAAAAAGTCGCCAAAAAATTTATTTGCGAATGTGGAAAAAGTTATAAATATCGACAAGGGTTATCTTTTCATAAAAAGACATGTAATTCAACACAAGAAAACATAACCATAGACATAGAAGATCCAGAGCCAACTGAAAAAAGTGTACCAGGAAGCATGGATTTTTCAAGTGAAATGATACTTGAGCTTTTAAAACAGAACCAGGAATTCAAGGAACTGATCCTTGAACAGAATAAACAAATGCTTGAAATAAGCAAAGACAGAAGCATCACAAATAATAACAATATAACGCAAAACAACAATAACAAGTTCAACCTGAATGTATTCTTGAATGAGACCTGTAAAGATGCGCTGAATTTAAGTGATTTCTTGGAATCACTGATTCTAACCCTAACCGATTTTGAAAATTTTGGACCCCTCGGCTACTGTGGAGGGATTAGTAACATACTGGTAAAGGGATTAAACCAATTAGATATCAGCAAACGCCCGATTCACTGTAGCGATTTAAAAAGGGAGGTCATTCATATTAAAAACAACGATACTTGGCATAAAGACGATAATAAAGAACAAATGATAAAGGCTATCAAGGAAATCGAGCACAAGAATATCAAGCAAATGTCTCTTTGGGGAAAAGCCAACCCGGAATACAAAGACCCGACCAATAAAAAGAGCGACCTGTATACCAAGCTGATTGACAATAGCTTGTGCGATAGTGACAAGGAAAAAGCTCAAAAGAATTATAATAAAATCATCCGGTCTATAGCAAAGGAAATCCTTGTGGATAAATAATTATTCAAAAAACCATATTTTTGAATAATTTATCAAAGAATCTATATCCTAAAATTTCCAAATTTCAACAAAAGAAAATCAGAAAAAGTGAAAATGGACATTTTTGGTATGTCCATTTTTGAAAATCCAGGGGATTCATGTTGAAAACGCTGTTTTTTGGGTCATTTTAGAGCATAAAGCTCTCCTGAAAAATTCATGGTTAAAAACACGAGAGCATAATTTTGTGAGCATGAAATTAAGATTTTAATTGGGAAAAGATTTAGAGTTTTTTAGATTGCTATATATATCAATGTTTAGCAATAATAAAAACTCAAAAAAACTCAAAAAAAACTCAATAAATTATATTTGTAAAAAATGTGACTTTAATACATGTAATAAAAATGATTTTAATCGTCACAATAACACCAACAAACACATAATCAATGTTACGCAATGTATGTCAATCCAAAAAACTCAAAAAAACTCATATGAGTGTCATTGTGGAAAAACATATAAGGACAATTCTGGTTTGTGGAGACACAAAAAGAAGTGCGAATCAACACCGGAAAACATAACGATGACGGTAGAAGAGGACCCCCCGGTAGAAAATAACCAATATTCAAGTGATTTGATACTTGAGCTTTTGAAACAGAACCAGGAATTTAAGGAACTCATTATTGAACAGAACAAACATATGCTTGAGATGAGTAAAGACAGAAGCATCACAAATAATAACAATATAACGCAAAACAACAATAACAAGTTCAACCTGAATGTATTCTTGAATGAGACCTGTAAAGATGCGCTGAATTTAAGCGAATTCTTGGAATCACTGATTCTAACCCTCACTGACTTTGAAAACTTTGGACCACTTGGGTATTGCGGTGGGATCACTAACATATTAGTGAAGGGATTAAACAACTTAGATATCAGCAAACGCCCAATTCACTGTAGCGATTTAAAAAGGGAGGTCATTCATATTAAAAACAACGATACCTGGCATAAAGACGATAATAAAGAACAAATGATAAAGGCTATCAAGGAAATCGAGCACAAGAATATCAAGCAAATGTCGCTTTGGGGAAAAGCCAATCCTGAATACAAGGACCCAAATCATAAAAAGAGCGACTTGTATACAAAACTTATTGATCAGAGCCTGTGTGATACGGATAAAGAAAAAGCCCAAAAGAGTTATAATAAAATAATTAAAATGGTCGCAAAAGAAATATTGGTAGAAAAATAATATTTTTGTATTTATTTATATTATAAATGGAGGAAGAAAAGCAAGAACAAAAAGAACAAGACAAACATGTAGAGGTACCTTTAGAAGATAAAACTGTGGAAAAAGAAGAAGTGACCAAATGTTGTGGATCTAGCGATTGTACTAAAAAAGGGTGCGATGATTGTTGTCCAGTATCATTAGA
>Ga0187843_10001704_pt1 | contig 13692 bp, 10 predicted proteins | sample SpaLakP09_SKY_43_FD_134516 | JGI IMG/M metagenome (GOLD analysis project Ga0187843, IMG submission 134516) | Oligotrophic lake water microbial communities from Sparkling Lake, Wisconsin, USA - SP09_SKY_43 | ecosystem: Environmental > Aquatic > Freshwater > Lake | place: USA: Sparkling Lake... | reverse complement strand
TTTGATGACGTTGTCCATGCCCAGGCCCATGCCTTTGAGGATGGCGGCGACGTTCTCCATCGCCTTGCGCGACTGCGCTTCAAAGCCGCCCGGCACCAGGCCCTTGTCGTCCGTACCGAGTTGGCCGGACAGGTAGACCACATCTCCGGCGCGCACCGCCAGTGAAAATGGGCGGCCAGGCGGATTGCCCTGATTGTAGAACTCCGCGTCGGCAGCCGACGCAATCCCCGTGCAAGCGAGCAGGGACAGGATGATGGTGAGGCGTTTGAGCGTCATTTTGGTCTCCTTTGCGTTTATGGTATCAACAATTTGTTTAAATGGTGAGAAAATATAAGAACAAATCAACAAACTGTTTTGACTTCATGAAACCAGTTGCATTGGCTGCCGAGCGCGCAGCCGTTATCAACGCCTTGCGGCCCATCGTCCCCATGCTGGCGGCGATGGCCGGGCCGCATCTGGAAGTGGTGCTCCACGATGTGAGCAAGCCGGAAAATTCGGTCATCGCCATCGCCAACGGCCATATTTCCGGCCGCAGCGTAGGCAGCTCGGTGCTGGAAGGGCCGCAGAACGATAAGGGCTTTGCGGCCGCCACGCGGATTAAATCGCAGGACGGCGCTGTGCATAGCCTGGTCGAGGACTATGTGACGGTGACTGCGGATGGCCGCGAATTGCGCTCCGCCTCTGCCATCTTTCGTGATGCAAGCGGCGAACCGTTTGCGACGCTATGCCTGAATGCCGATATGTCGAGCTTTCAGGCGGCGCATGGCTGGCTGTCGCAGATACTCAAGCCGGTGGTGCAGCAGGCCCCTGTCGCCGCGCCGCCGGCGGAATCGCAGATGGATACGCTGATGCAGGAAATTATCAGTGAGGCTGTCGGACCGGGAGGCAGCGCTGCAGCCCTGACGCGCGAGGGAAAGATACAGGCGGTCAGCGCCATGCAGCGACGCGGCCTGTTCATCGTGAAGGGAGGCGTCGAGCGCGCGGCAGCAGCGCTGCATGTCTCGCGCTTCACCGTCTACAACTATATGGAGCAGCTGCGTCGCCGCGAGCGTGGCTGATTATTGCCACTCCATCAGGCATGGAGGGAGCAGCAATAACAGGGCCAAAGCTGCATAGGCAATTTGCAGCGGTATCATCCAGCGTGCCCAGGTGAGCCAGGGAATGCGCGCCAGTGCGAGCACACCGACGGTAATGCCGGACGTCGGTATCATCGGAGTGGTGAACTCGCCGAACTGATACGCCAGTACTGCCGTTTGTCGGGTAACGCCCACCAGGTCCGCCAGCGGCGCCATGACAGGCATGGTCAGCGCCGCTTGCCCGCTGCCGGAGTGAATGAAGAAGTTGATCACGCTTTGAATCAGGAACATCTTTTGCGCGGCAAACACCGCGCTGGACGAGGCGACCAATGGCATCAGCGCATGCAGCAAGGTGTCAATGATGTGCGCATCGCGCGCCAGTACCAGCGCAGCACGGGCCAGTGCTATGACCAGTGCAGTGCCTACCAGATCCCTTGCACCCTGGATGAAGGTGGCGACCAGCGTGTCTGCATCGATACGCCCCGCAATGCCCGTTACTATCGCCATCGCCAGAAACAATGCAGCAATCTCCTCGATAAACCAGCCGTAGTACATCACGCCTACTACCATGGCGGCCAGTGTGGCGGCAAAGATCGTCAATACCAGCCTATGTCTGCGGTTGAGCGCAAGGTGGTCGCCGGCCGGCATGCTCAGTCGCTTTTCCTGATCGAGTGCGTAGGTCGGGCTGTGCGTGGGGTTGGCTTTGATGCTGGCGGCATACTTCATCAGGAACGCAATGGTGAGCGCCGTTGCCAGCAGCCAGACCAGCAGGCGGTATCCGATACCGGAAAATATCGGGATCCCGGCGATGCCCTGGGCGATGCCGACGTTGAACGGGTTGAGAAAGGCGGCGGCAAAGCCGACCTGCGAGCCGATAAAGGGGATCGCCACGCCGACCACCGAGTCATATCCCAGGGCCAGCGCCAACGGCACAAACAGCAGGACAAACGGGATAGCCTCTTCGTTCATGCCAAAAGTGGCGCCGCCAAGCGAAAACATGGTGACAAACACCGGTATCAACGCCGCCCGCACGACAGGCGAGCGCGTATGGGCGCGCGCGATGGTGTGGATCAACGCTTCGATCGCATCGGTTTTTTGCAGTACTGCGAAGGCGCCGCCGACGATCAAGACAAAGCCGATGATCAGTGCTGCTTCCGTGAAGCCTTTGATGGGAGCTGTCAGTAGCTGCACCACTCCTTGCGGCGCCGCTGCCACGTAATGAAAACTGCCGGCGTCGACCAGTTGTTTACCATTCACCATGTGGGTGTCGTAACGTCCCCCCGGCACTATCCAGGTGGCGGCGGCGATCAGGATGAGTATTGAGAACAGCAGCACGAAGGTGTGCGGTAGCTTGAATTTTTTCATGGTCATAGGCTCAGTAGTTTGCCTTCGCGGAAGGCATCGCGGCCGGCGACCTTGCCAATATTCATCCCCCGTAGCACGTGCCGGTATCCACTGCGAGCGAAAAATACGCCCGCCACTTCTGACCGTAAGGGTGTGGTCTGGCCGCTGACAGGATCGATCAGCTCGGCGATCACGTTACCTGCTTCGACGCGCTCCCCTAACTGGCGCCGGTAGAGCAGGATGCCTGCGTGCGGCGCCAGCAATGGCTGCACCGCTTCCAGTGCCGTCGCGGCGCACAGGGGCTGCGGTATGGCCTGGTTCTCGTCGAGCGCCAGCGCGCCGTTCAGCGCCAGGTATCGCAGGATGGCGTCGGCGTCCGTCTCGGCCAATGCTTCACTCACATCGCGTTCGCCGCGCAGCTCGATCGTGGCGGCAATGCAGGCGGCAGGAATCGGATAGCGGTCGCCGAAATGCTGCGCCAGCTCCCACCACAGACGGCTGCAGGCCTCGTCAAACGGCTCACCACCGGATGCGGTTGTCAGCAATGTGGCGTGTGACTGCATCAGCGCCGCCAGTGGTGCAATGGCGCCGGCCAGTGGCGTGCCGCTGTAAATATGCAGCGCAGCCTCATTGTCGCAGTGCAGATCGAGCACGATATCGGCGTCAATGGCCAGCCCGAGCAGCGTCTTTTTAAGGGTTTCGCTATCGTCGGCTGGCCGCCAGTCGGCCAGCGCTGCGCGCGCATGGCGCCGGACGATACGGACATTGGCCGTTGCATCGCTCCCCAATTGCCCTGTCAGCGTGGTTTTCAGCTCTGCCGCTACATGCTTGTAAGCCCGGTTGAAATTGATGCCGGTGCGCAGGTCAAAGCGGCCAAAGGGCGCGCCATGCACTGCCTGTGCCAGTCCGATGGGATTGGCGGCTGGGACCAGCACGATTTCCGCGCGCAGCTTGGCCTCCGCCTCCAGCGCGATGAGCCGGCGGCGCAAGAACTGCGCGACCAGCATGCCGGGCACTTCATCGGCGTGCAGCGATGCCTGGATGTAGACCCGCTTTTCGCTAGCCGGACCAAAGTGAAAACTGTTTAGTTCATACACGGCGCTGCTATGCGGTGCGGATATTGCGTGTCTCTGCACTCTCATGGTGATCGGGCGCCCAGGTTTGGGGCATGGTGGTTGGGATGCGGTCGATTATGTATCGAAATTTTCACAAAGTAAATCGATGTAAATAAATTTACAGAAAATTGTTGAGTTTTGTTTTTGGCGTTGCTACAGTTGTCTGCAAATAGAGTTCCGTTTTTTTCGAAAATGTAAGTATCCTTACACTTTTCGGAAAGGGAGAATCAGGCATGAAATCAGTAAGTACGGCAGAAGTGGCTTTTGCGCATTCCGAGCTCGGGCAACGCTTGTCCGGCGTGCTGGCGGAAGGTTCGGCGTCCAATCGGAACATCGCCGATTATTTGTTGCGCAATCCGTTACGTGTGACGGCGCTGAAAATAGATGAGATGGCCGAAGTGTGCGAGGTGTCGAACGCCACGATCAGCCGGTTTGCGCGCGATATCGGCTTTGGCAATTACGCCGCCATGCGGAGCGCGGTGGCGGAAACCCTGCACACGGAAATGCAGCCGGTGGACAAGCTGCGCCACACGATTGAACACCGCAAGGGCACGGTCTGGCCGGGCGACGAAAGCATGGAATACGCCTTGGCCAATATCAGCAATACGCGCAACGCCCAGTCGCAGCAGGAGATGAAACAGGTGGTGCAAAAACTCAGCAAGGCACGCACGGTGTATGTGCTGGGGTTCGGCCTGTCGTCGCATCTGGCGGGGCTGTTGACATTGCATCTGCAACCGTTCTGCCATCACGTGGTGGAGGCGGCGGCGGCGGGTGGCACCGAGGTGGCGGCAGGGCATTTGGCGCATATCGGAGCGCATGACGTACTGCTGGTGATTTCCTTCCCGCGCTACGCGCTGGATGTCATCCGGTTGGCTCAATATGCGCGTGACCGTGGCGCTTGCGTGATAGCGATTACCGATGCGCCGGCATCACCGCTGGTTGAGATGTCCGAGCATGTGCTGTACGCCACCAGCAGCCATGCCGTGCTGCCGAGCAGCGCGACGGCTGCGGTTGCCGTGATCGAGGCGCTGGCCGTATCGCTGATGGTGTCGAACCAGGACAACGTAGAAAAAGCTGCGCGGCTGACCGAGGCGATTTCCGCCTATCTGTACGGCACGGCAGGAAGCAACACCAGGAAGGTGAAGAAGCGCACCGCCAGGAGCGGGGCCACATAACGGCAATTTCAACAGGGGAGTGGGAATGAGTCTGCATCAGAAAAAAATAGCAATCAGGCTTGCAGCAATAGGCGTTACGGCAGCGGTGGTGTTGCCGGCGCAGCAGGCGCAGGGGCAGGAGGACACGCAAAAGATCCATCGCGTGGAAATCACTGGCTCCTCCATCAAGCGCCTGGACGCGGAAACCGCGTTGCCGGTGCAGATCATCGGGCGGGACGACATCGATAAGAGTGGCGTGACCACGGCCGCCGAACTGCTGAAAAATATCAGTGCCAATACGGCGCCGTTGTCGGACGGCGCCAGCATCACAGACGGCACCTCGGGCCAGCGCGGCTTTAATGGCGCCAATTTGCGCGGCATCGGCGTGTCGTCCACGCTGGTGCTGCTGAACGGCCGGCGGCTGGCCAATTTTGCCTCGCCAGGCGATAACGCCGGCGTCGATCTGAACAACATTCCGGCGGGTGCGATTCAGCGCGTGGAAGTGTTGAAGGACGGCGCGTCGGCCATCTACGGCACGGACGCCATTGGCGGGGTGATCAACTTCATCACCCGCAAAGACTATACCGGTGTCGAGGTGAACGCTTCAGCGGCCGGCACGCAGCAGGGCGGCGCTGGCAAACGCACCGCCAGCATGAGCGCTGGCTATGGCAAATTGCAGGACGACCGTTTTAACCTGTTTGGCGTGCTCGATGTGCAGAAGCTCGACGCCCTGCGCTCAAGCCAGCGCGACTTTATCAAGGAACGGCCACTGGCCGCCAATCTGCCGGCCCTGATGTCCAGCAATACGTATCCGGCCAATATCGATATCTCCAGCGCCCAGCGTAACGCGCTGATTGCCGCCGGCGTATTGCCCAAGGGAGCCAGCGCCAATCGCATCAATCCCAGTGCGCCGGGCTGCGCACCACCAGCGACGGTGTATGCGCCCAAGGGCCCGGGTGGCGCCCTGGGATGCAGCTACGACTACATGGAAGATACTGAAATCTATCCCGAGTCGAGCAAGATCGGTTTCATTGGTCGTGCCACGTTCCAGGCAAGCGCAGACCATCAGGTCTTCCTTGAACTGGTGCAGTCGGAGGCTAAAAGTGATTATGTTCTGAGTCCCAACCCGCAGCGCATCCGCAATTTGCCAATCGGCCTGCTGCCAGCCCAATACCGTGCGGCGCTCAGCGCGCCGGGGCTGCCGGCGACGTTCAGCGGTGTCCGCTACCGCATGACAGAGGCGGGCAATCGCACCAACCAGGTGACCAGCGAGGCCCAGCGTGTCGTTCTCGGCGCCACCGGCACCATCGCTGGCTGGGACTATGACATCGGCCTGTCGCGTGCCGAAAACCGCGCGGTTGACAAGTATGTCAATGGCTACGTCCTGTACGACAAATTCGAAGCGGGCGTGCGCAGCGGTGCAATCAATCCTTTTGGCCCCTCGTCCCAGGCCGGACTGGATCTGATTAACAGCATCAAGGTCAACGACGAGGCGCGCAAATCCAAGGGTACCTCGACGGCAATCGACGGCAAGGTATCGACCACGCTGACGACGCTGGAGGGCGGCGACCTGGGTCTGGCGATCGGTGCCGAGGCGCGGCGCGAGCGCGCCACTTTCACACCGTCGGCGCTACTGCTGTCAAATAATATCGCAGGGGACCGCGATACCGGCCTCACCGCAGGCTCCACCACGGACCTGGTAGCGACTGACGATGGCCGTACCGTGGCCTCGGTTTATGCGGAGATTAACGCGCCGCTCACGCGGCAACTGGAATTGCAGGCGGCGTTGCGCTACGACCGTTATAGTGAAGTCGGGTCGACCATCAATCCCAAGTTGGGCGTGCGCTGGCAGCCTGTCAAGCAGCTGGTGCTGCGTGGCTCGGCTGGTACCGGCTTCCGCGCCCCCTCGTTATCGGACCTGAAACGTCCGACCACCTACGGTAGTGCGTCCAGCTTCCTTACCGATCCGGAGTGCGTGAAAAATGGATTGGATAGCATCGACGGCTGTACTGATCAATGGCCGGTGGAGCGCCGTTCGAATCCGAATCTGAAGCCGGAAAAATCACGCCAGTTCTCGCTGGGCGCGGCACTTGAGGCGGCGCCGGGCGTGAATCTGACGCTGGATTACTGGGATATCCGCAAGACAGACGTCATCAGTACACTGGGAGAGCAAATCATCGTCGACAATGCGGCCAAATATGACGGCAAATATATTCAGCGCGACAGTGACGGCTTCATCACCAACATTATTTTGCAGAAGGAGAACCAGGGCAAGCTCACCACCTCGGGCCTCGATCTTGGCCTCGACTACAAGACCGCCGCTGGTGCCGCCGGGCGTTTCTCGGTCAATATGACGGGCACGCTGGTGCTCAAATATGACCGTCAATTTGGTCCACTAGAACCGGTGCGCAGTAATCTGGGCGTGTTCCTCAACGATCAGGTTATCCAAAAATGGCGTCATCGCATCAGTTTCGGCTGGGATCGCGGGCCGCTCAACCTGACCCTGGCCAACCAGTTCTCGTCAGGTTATACCGACCAGAATACGACCTATGATCCGGTCGCGGACAGCTTGTTGCCGTCGCGTCGCGTCAAGCCATATTCGCTGTGGGACCTGACGGGCAGCTGGGCTGTGAGCAAGCAGATGAAGGTGCGGGCCGGCATACTGAATCTGGCCGACACGGCGCCGCCATATTCAAATCAGGCTTATTATTTCCTGGCAGGGTATGATCCTACCTACACGGATCCACGCGGACGCAGCGCATTTATCAGCGCAAGCTACGCATTCAGGTAAGTTGGGCCGGGGAGGGCGGCAGCCGCTCCCCTTTTTTGAAACAGGGATAAGGTATGACGATTTTAGTAAAAGCGGTACGCCTGCTCGGGGTATTGCTGTTTGCGCTGAATGTGCAGATTTCCTATGCCGCCGAGGCGCCGCCGCAAGGCAACCTGCTGATCGCGGGTGGTGCGATACGTGCCGATAACACGGTTGTATGGCAAAAGCTAGTAGAACTGGCTGGCGGGCAGGGCGCGCGCATCGCGGTCATGCCCAGTGCTGCGGGCAATCCGGAACGTTCCGGTAAAAATCTGTCGGCGACGCTGAACAAGTATGGTGCATCGGCGTTTGTGGTGCCGGTGGCGGTGCGCTTCAAGGACCGCAACTACCAGCGCGACGCGGAAGACGAAACGCTGGCGCGCTCCATCCGCGAAGCAGGCGGCGTCTATTTTGTTGGTGGCGACCAGGGTTATATCACCAAGGCGCTGGTGCGTCCCGACGGTAGCCGTACCGCAGTGCTGCAGGCGATCTGGGATGTGTACAACAAGGGCGGCGTGATCGGCGGCACCAGCGCCGGCGCGGCGATCATGAGCAGCACCATGTATTACGAAGCGAAGACGGTCCTGGGCACGCTGGCCGCTGGCGTCAACGATGGACGCGAGCTGGCGCCGGGCCTGGGCTTTGTCGGCACCGACGTGTTTGTGGACCAGCACCTGCTGGCGCGCGGCCGCTTTGCCCGCATGCTGCCGGCCATGCTGAAGAAGAACTACAAGCTGGGACTGGGCATCGATGAAAACACCGCCATGGTCATCAATTCAAAACGGGAAGTTGAAATCATCGGCTATCAGGGTGCATTGCTGCTGGACCTGACCCAGGCCACCACCAATGGCGACGTCAAGGAATTCAACCTGACCAACGCCCGTATCAGCTATCTGGATCATGGTGACCGCTATAACCTGGCGACCGGCCAGTACACGCCATCGGCCGACAAGATCGACGGCAAGCTGGATGCCGGCAAGCCGTATCTGAACGAGCAGGTATATTCGGCCGATATCCTGGGCCACAATACGGTGCTGGTGATGATGGAAAAGCTGATTACCAACGCGCGTACCGAGGCGATAGGCGTGGCGACCGCCATGCCGGGCGAGCCGCAGGATGATCTGGGATTTGAATTCAAGCTGACGCGCGATGCCCGCAGTGCGGGCTACGAGTCAGCCACGGCGGACGCTTACAGCATCCTCAATCTGCGCATGGATGTGCGCCCGGTGCATATTACGCGGCCTTGGTATCGTTGACTTTCTCGCGCAGCTTCTGCTTGCGCAGTTCTTCCTGCTGAATGTTGGCGATCTGCTGCTCCTGCATCTCGATCAGGCGCTGCAGATCCATGATCTGCTTCATCAGCATCTTCTGCTCATTGGGATCGGTGGCTTTTTCCAGTTGCTTGCGCAGCGCCGTGAGCTGCTTGCGCAAGCCCCTGATCTGCGAGAGCAGCATGCTGATCTGGTTCTGGACGGCGGGGCCGCCTGCGCGCGCGCTGCTTTCGATTGATAAGGCCATGATGTACTCCATAGTGTCGTTGTCTAGGTAAGGCGGCCACTTACGGGTAAATACTAAGTTCACAGTTGCCTGAAATGTACGTATGCTTGCACCTTTTTAAAAATCGAGTGCGGCATGACTTCAGGTAAATCAGTTCCGGCGGACGTCGCGTTTGTGCAATCGGCGCTGGGCAAGGTGCTGGCCACGGTGCGCGCCGAGGGATCTGCCTCCCATCGCAGCATCGCCGACTACCTGATGCGCAATCCCATGCGCGGCACCGCGCTCAAGATCGAGGAGATGGCGGACGGCTGCCAGGTTTCCACCGCCACCATCAGCCGCTTTGCGCGCGACATCGGTTTTGCCAGCTACGGCGCGATGCGCAGTGCGCTGGCCGAAACGCTGCACACGGCCATGCAGCCCGTGGAAAAGCTGCGCACCTCCATTGCGCGGCGCAAGGAAGCGCTGTCGCCGGGCGAGACCAGCATGGAGTATGCGCGCGTCAATCTGGCCACGGCGCAGGATGCCAACAGCCAGCAGGTGCTGGATATGGTGGCCCGCCAGATCAGCGGCGCGCGCACGGTGTATGTGCTGGGGATGGGCATGTCGTCCAGTTTGGCCGCGATGTTGGCGTTGCACTTGCAGCCGTTTTGCCAGCATGTGGTGGAGATGGCGGGGCCGGGCGGCGCCGAGGTGGCGGCCGGCCATCTGGTGCATATCGGACGCGGCGACGTGCTGGTGGCGCTGTCGTTCCCGCGTTATTCCGCCGATACCATGCGGTTTGCCCAATTCGCCCGCGATCACAAGGCCCGGGTTGTCGCGATTACCGACGTGCCGTCCGCACCGATGGTGGCGCTGGCCGACCAGGTGCTGTACGCAAGCAGCGCACACGGCGTGCTGCCCAGCAGCGGCGTCGCCACCGTGGCGGTGATCGAGGCACTGGTGGTGTCGCTGATGGTCTCCAGCAAGGCCAACGTTAAAAAGGCGGCGCGCCTGACGGAAGTGATTGGTGAGTATTTGGTAAACGTTTAATTTATAAAATATGGCTTAAATATTGATATTTTGCGTAAACCACGCGAACGATAGAAAAACGTTTACCTTCATTTTTAGCTTGAGTATGCTGACCCTGGATTAAAAACAACTTTACAGGGGACACACCATGCTGAAAATATCTGCTGTCGCTTTGCTTGCCGGCGCGATGCTGGCGTCGTTGCCGGTCCTGGCGCAGACCAGGCTGACAATACCGAACGCCAATGTCTCGGCCAGTTCCAGCGATTCCAACCTGCCGGTGAATGCGAACGACGGTTCGCTGGCCACGCGCTGGTCGGCCGACGCCACCAATGGCGCGCAGTGGCTGCAATACAATCTGGGCGGCTGCTACAAAATCTCGTATGCCAATCTGGCCTGGTACAGCGGCGACTCGCGCAAGTACAACCTGTCGCTCAAGATCTCCAACGACGGCAATACCTGGACTGAGGTCTTCAACGGCACCAATAGCGGCACCACGGCGCAGCTCAAGCCTTACAGTTTCGCCGACCGCTCGGCGCGTTATGTGCGCCTGCAGGCGACCGGCAGCAACGTCAATAACTGGGTCAGCTTGTCGGAGATGGAAATCTGGACCAATGGCGCCGGCAGCTGTTCCGGCCTGAACCCGAACCAGCCGCCGGGCGGCAATTTCGACCTGTCCATCTGGCAGCTGCAGTTGCCGGTCGGTTCGCCAGGTTCTCCGGAGACCAAGACGCCATCGCAACTGGAGGGCGGCTACACCAGCGCTTACTTCTACACCGATACGGATGGCGCGATGACGTTCTGGTGCCCGGAAACCGGCGTGACCACGCCCAACTCCGACCATCCGCGCTCTGAACTGCGCGAGATGAATGCCAACGGCAGCGCCGCCAACTGGGATGTCGCTGGTACGCACATCATGAATGCGACGGTGAAGGTGGTCAAAGTACCGAGCAGCACGGCCATCGGGCAGATCCACATTGGCACGGCGCTGCAATCCGGGCTGCCGTCATCGACCAAACCGCTGCTTGAACTGTACTACCGCAGCAGTGGCGACATCGTGCTGGGTATCGAAAACAGCCCGGCCGGCGGCCAGACACCACATACGCTGACCAATATCCCGCTGAATACGACCTTCACTTATCAGATCAAGGCCACCAGCAGCACGATTACGGTGTCGATCAATGGCACGCCGTATTCCTTCCCGCTGCCGCAAAGCTTTATCGGGTATGGCGAGTATTTCAAGGCGGGGAACTACATCCAGTCGAACGGCACCGATCCAAACAACGGCGCGCTGGTGAAGTTCTATGCCTTGAATGTGTCGCATAACTGAGCATGAAAGCCCGTCAGCGCGGCGTGGCCGTGGTGACGGCCTTGCTGCTGATGGCGCTGTCGGTCACGCTGGTCACTGGCATCTTCTGGCAACAGCAGATTCTGGTGCGCGGTATGGAGGGGCAGCGCCAACGCCTGCGAGCCCAGTGGCTGGCGCGGGCGGCGCTGGACGCGGCACGCCTGTCGCTGCTCGACGATACGGCGCACAGCAGCGTCACGGCACTGGATGGGGCCTGGAGCACGCCGCTGCTGGAGGCGACGGAGCAGGGCGGCCGCCTTGCACAGCAGGTCGCGGATGCGCAGGGTTTGTTCAATCTGCGTAATCTGGCTGGCGCTGGTGGCATCGACCTGTTTCAGGTGACGGCATTTGCCAGGCTGCTGTCGGCACTGAGGCTGGAGGCGGCGCTGGCGTACAGCATTGCCGAGGTGCTGGCGGCCGATCAGAAAGGACCGGTGATCCAGCAGCTGGATGATTTGCGCGGCGTGCGCGGCCTGAATGACGAAGTGCTGGAGCGTTTGCGTGGCTTTGTCGTGATCCTGCCTGCGCAGACGGCAATCAACGTCAACACCGCACCGCCTGAGGTACTGACCTCGGTGGTGAATTTCTCGCTCAACGATGCGCGCCTGCTGGCCGAGCGCAGAAGGCAGGCGCACTTCAAGGGACCGAGCGACTTTGCTTTCCGCCTCAATGACAAGGAGACGCTGGAAGGCATTAACTACGGCGTCACCAGCGACTACTTTCTGGTGCATGGCATGTTGACGCAGGGCGCCGCCAAGCTGCAAACGGAGGCGCTGATCCGTCGCAGCGGCGGCGCCGCGCTGGTGTGGATGCGCTACGATTATCTGGCTGTGTTTAGTGAACTCACTAAACAATCGCACTCCCGGGGACGGGCGATTGACCGTGGCCTGGGCAAGCGCTATAAAGTTGCATCGTCTTGATAGCGAGTGCTGAATGAACGTGATTAAACTCTTCCCGGCTGGCGCACTGGCGCTGGCACTGGCATTTCCTGCGCTGGCCTGCGCCCAGACCACCCCTGCGGCGGCAGTCGATGTCTTTATCGGCACCGGTGGCGATGGCCACACCTTCCCAGGCGCCACGCGGCCGTTCGGCATGGTGCAGCTTAGCCCGGACACACAGGTGCGGCCGTTCCGGCAGAGCTATCCATGGGCGTCCGGCTACCGCTACGATGATGACTCGATCCTCGGTTTCTCGCATACCCATTTTTCAGGCAGCGGCCACTCCGACCTGGGCGACGTGCTGCTGATGCCCTATAGCGGCGAAACCAAATGGGAGCCGGGCTACCCGGAACGGCCTTTCAGCGGCTACCGTTCGCGCTTCAGCCACAAGGATGAACGCGCCGAGCCGGGTTACTACTCGGTCAGGCTGTCGGATAACGAAGTGGATGTCGAGCTGACGGCGAGCGAGCGTGTGGGCTTGCATCGCTATCGCTACGCCAAGGGCGCGCAGGCCAAGGTCATGCTGGACCTGCGCAGCAGTATTTATGACTACGCTGCCAAGAACCTGTGGTCGCGCGTGCGCGTGCGCGACAACACGCTGATTACCGGCATGCGCGAGACGCGCGGCTGGGCTCCAGGGAGGCAGCTGTATTTTGCGATCCAGTTCTCGCATCCCCTCACTGCGCGCTCGCTGCGCAATTTTGAACGCGACGTCGAATACAAGGGCTTCGCCGGTCCGGGCAGCGGTCCTGGCGACAAGGTGGTCGTTGAAGGCAAGGCGCTGGCCGGCTCGTTGGAATTCGGCGTTCCTGCGGATGGCCAGTTGCAGGTCAAGGTGGCGATATCGGGCGTGAGCGAAGAGGGCGCGGTTGCCAACCTGGCCGAGATGCCGGGCTGGGATTTTGACGCCGAACGCAGCAAGGCAACGGCGGCATGGAACGAGGCGCTGGGCGCTGTCGCCATCGAGGCCGAGCCGGAGATGCGCAAGATGGCTTACACGGCGCTGTATCACAGCATGCTGGCGCCTAGCCTGTTCATGGACCGCGACGGCCGTTATCGCGGCCCGGACAACGAAGTCCATCAGGCCAAGGGCTTCCGCTATCATTCGACCTTCTCGCTGTGGGATACCTACCGCGCGCTGCATCCCTTGCTGACGCTGATACAGCCGGAGCAGCGCAATGTGGACTTCGTGCGCTCGCTGGTGGAATCTCAGAAGGCCAGCCCTTACGGCATTCTGCCCGTGTGGCAGTTCCACGGCCAGGAAACCTGGTGCATGATCGGCTATCACGCCGTGCCGGGGATCGGCGACGCCTACATGAAAGGCCTGAAAGGCTTCGATGCCGAGGAGGCCCTGAAAGCCATGACGAGCAGCGCGGAATACGGTCCGTACGGCGGCGTGCAGCACT
>Ga0187843_10001703_pt1 | contig 13693 bp, 9 predicted proteins | sample SpaLakP09_SKY_43_FD_134516 | JGI IMG/M metagenome (GOLD analysis project Ga0187843, IMG submission 134516) | Oligotrophic lake water microbial communities from Sparkling Lake, Wisconsin, USA - SP09_SKY_43 | ecosystem: Environmental > Aquatic > Freshwater > Lake | place: USA: Sparkling Lake... | reverse complement strand
TGTGCTGACATGCAAGCCACGCCTACGACAGCTGACCGCCTTGGATATCATCCTGACAGTCCTAACCAGGGTGTAGCACCCAGGGCAGAAAATGGAGGATTGTTAGTACGCCCACAGCATTAGGACTGAACCATTCGGGATTGTTCTTCTGCGTACATTTCGCGAAGCCGTCCCTTCAGGACCTTCCCTGTGCCGCCGATGGGCAATTCAGTTACGAATCTGATGTCGTCCGGGAGCCACCACCGAGGCAGTGCCTTGCTTAAAGCTGTAAGCAACTCCGACTTGCATAAAGCGTGCTCTGGCTTGCACTTTACATACATGAGCGGTCGCTCGTCCCACTTGGAATGAGGAACCCCGATTACAGCTGCTAACAGCACAGACGCGTGCTCCATGGCAGCCTGTTCGAGGCTTTGAGAGCTGATCCACTCGCCGCCGCTCTTAATCAGATCTTTGGCTCTGTCACGGATCTGCATATAGCCGTCTAAATCTATGGTCGCAATGTCTCCCGTCGGAAGCCAGCCCCCCTGAAGCGCGGATTCGTCTGTCTTGTGGTAACGATCCATGATCCAGTGACCTTTGACCATCAACTCCCCTTGGGAGTTGCCATCGCGGGGCAATAGTCTTCCTGATTCATCCACGACTTTGAGATTGATTCCAAAGAGACTGCGCCCCTGTCTCGATAGAAGTTGATCCTGCTCCTGCACTGGCAACTGGCGCTGTGCTGAACTGAGCACGGTGATTGTTGCTGGGCCTGTGGTTTCGGTCATGCCCCATCCATGGCGGACATCGATCTTGTATCGGTCCAACAGCTTGGCTATCAGGGGGCGTGGCATCGCAGCCCCTCCAACGACGATTCGCTTTAGAGAGCTGAGGCTGGCGTCATGGGCTTCAACGAATTGGAGCAAGTTGCTCCACACAGTGGGAACTCCGACGCTGACCGTGACGGATTCCTGGGCTATCAGTCCACACAGACTCTCCCCGTCCAGTCGTGGTCCCGGCAAGACAAGCCTTGCTCCGACCATCATGGCGGAATAGGGCAGGCACCAAGCATTGATGTGAAACATCGGGACGGCCGGCAATAGCGAGTCATCGCTGGACAGGCACGTCACATCGGGTAGGCAAGCACTAAGCGCGACAAGCGAAATCGCGCGGTGTGAATAGAGCACGCCCTTTGGATTTCCTGTGGTTCCAGAGGTGTAGCACAAAGCGGCAGGCAACTCTTCATTCAATTCTGACCAAACGAACACCTGGTCTTCGAGGGCGATCAGCGCTTCGTAGCTCGTGTAGCCGCAAAGACCCTCGCACGTTGGCAACTCTGCTGGAGGACACAAACATACCCAGGCGATGACATTCGGGCAAAGAGGCGCAAGTGCCCGAACTAGGTCCAAGAAGTCTGTGTCGAACAGCACAACTCTGCTGCCCGCGTGATTCAAGACATATGCCAACTGGCTGGTCGGTAGTCGGGGATTGCAAGTGTGCATAACCATGCCACTGCCGGAGACGGCGAAGTAGGCCTCCAAATGTCGATGGCTATTCCAAGCAATCGAGGCCACGCAGTCGCCAATAAGTAGCCCAAGGTTTCGTAGGCTGTTTGCAAGCTGCCGACTGCGGGTGGCGCAGTCACCAAAGGTATAGGAGAACCTGTCATCGCCGTCGCAGATCGAGACGATTTCCACATTGCCGAACTGGCTCTCGGCGTGTTCAATGACTTTTGAGAGAAGTAATGGATGACGCATTTCAATACAAGGAATAAGTCGAGGACGCTGAATCGAGAAAGTTCGCACCTAAGGCGTTTGCCCGCCAAAGGGGCAAAGTCTGATGACTTCAAGAATGGCTTCGGTCACGAGGTCTGGTTGATCGAGTTGAACCATGTGCCCGCTTTGATCAGCGATTAGGTGCTTGCTGTATGGGCTGAGACTGCAAAGCTCTGAGTGCAGTGACACCAGTCGTTCGAACATCGCTTTGTGAGGCGAGTTTGCTTCGAGACCACGGCCCTGACTGATGATCCGAACGGGAACTTGAGGAAATGCGTAGAGTCGGCGTAGTTCGGTCACTTGGCTCGCACTTCGAATCACGCTCCCAAACTCGTCGTACATGCCCTTGAACCAATGGCCGTTTGCTTCGTCCATAAGCGAGAAGACGTTGAGAATTGGGGTCATCTGCGCAGGCGTTGTTTGGCCGCTGGTGAGCATTCGGAAGTAGATGTCTCGAACAAACCGCTTACCTAACAAAGGCCGTAGCAGGATCAGTCCACGCATCACATGAATCATTGAGCGCAATAACCATTGCCCCTCGTAGGCCCTGTTATGCGCCGAGTCAACGAGCACTACGCCGGCAACTTCCCTGGGAAACATCAAGGCGTAAGCCAGTACATGCAGCCCACCGAGGGAGTGACCCACTAGAACATATGGGCCTGGTCTGTCGAGGGCCTGGAGCAGCTCCTGGATGTCCTGTGCGGCCGCGACCGCGGACCTATCGCGGTCTACATAATTGCTCCAGGCAAAGCCGGGGCGATCCCTGCACACGACGGTCGCCTGAGAGCTCAATGCCTCCGCGACAGCCGACCATTCAAGTACGCTACCGCCTGCGCCTGATTCCAAGAAGACAGTTGGCTTTCCTGTACCTCTGACGAGTGCGTGCATTTGAGCTCCGCCAACCGGCACCAGTATTCCCGGTGCGGACGGCGAGATTTGAGGTGAAGATTTGTTTTGCACCAAGCCGCTCACTTTCCTTGCTCGCCTGTTTGATCTTTGGGCGCACGTAGGTGCCAGCGGAACATCTCTTCTAGCTGCGCCGATATCGAGATGAGTAGTCGGTCCTGATATGCATTTCCGATGAGTTGAACGCCTACCGGCAATCCGTCCTTGGTGGTGTGCATTGGCAAGCTGACAGCAGGTAGGCCGGTTAAGTTCGCCCAGGGAGTGAATGCACTCCATCGCAGCATTGCTTCTAACGACTTTTGGCCTTCGTCGAGGCGAAACGCGCCTGTTTTTCTCGCAGGCGCAGTAGTTGTCGGCGTAAGAATTAGGTCGAAGTCTTGCTGAAGTCGCAGCCAGGTAATGGAAGCCTGTGCAAGCTGGGCCTGTGCCATCGCAAATTGAAAACCTGAGCGCGAGCGACTGTGTTCCAGCAGCCAGCAGGTGAACGGCATCAGGTCGTGATGCTGAGAGGGCGGCACCAACGCGTGAACGGCGCCAGCTATTGAAACGGACATCACGGTCAGAAGTGGATCAAGCAGCCGTGACATGAAGGCGCGGTCCGGCAACTGTGTGCTGACCACCTCGTGTCCGAGGTCCGTGAGCGCCTTTTTTGCAATACTCAGCGCCTCTAGGCATTCATCGTCAATCGGCCCCTCAATCCCGGGATCCGCCATCATGCCTATGCGTAGGCGGCCAGGGGGCTGAGTCAAGGCATCGACGTACGACGACGGCCCCTGGTTTGGTGCACGCCAGAGCTCATGCTTGCCCGCTGGCCCAATAGCGTCCAAAAAAAGCGCGGCATCTGCTACGCAGCGCGCGACGGGGCCCTCAACTCCGATGGAAAGCCATGTCTGCGCACCCGCCGGATGTTGGCCGCGACTTGGCTTAAACCCCACCAGCCCACAGTTGGCGGCGGGTGTTCGGAACGACCCCAGGCCATCACTTGCATGTCCGACTGGCGCAAGCCGCGCGGCGACTGCCGCTGCTGCACCTCCGCTGGAGCCACTTGCAGAGTAACCCCTCATGTATGGGGTTTCGGCGTTTCCTCCCACCTTTGTTTCTGTGTAACAAGCCGGGCCGAACTCCACCGCATTTGTCTTGGCAATGAAAATTGCACCGGCTTTCCGTAGTCGAGAAATCACGGGACCATCTTGAGGCGGAAGCCAGTTCTTGAGCGGCGCGCTTCCCATTGATGTCGCTTGACCCGCACTTGGATGTAGGTCCTTTAGAGGAATCGGCAGACCATGGAGGGGGCCCCGTACCGTTTGCCTGTCTGCCGCGTCGGCATCTTTCAGCGCTTGCTCGGCGAATACGGCAGTGAAGGCCCCTAGGCGATTGCCTTCGTCCTGTATGCGCGACAGGTAATGCTGGACGACCTCGCGTGAACTGATGTGCCCATTTTTGAGCTCTGCGACCAGCGCAGACGCGCTGAGGTGATGTAGTTCGGGCATGGGCAATCCGGCGTTAGGGGATGTGCCATCGTGTAGAAGGGGCTTTGCCGTGCAAAGGCTCAAATCACAGATGGGGAGAAGCTAGGCGAACAGCCGCAGTTCTGAATCGACGATCGCAGTGAGGATGCTTGGACATCCTCTGTGCGATTGAGCGGGCGATGCCGGTAGGTCAGAACCTGCTTGGAGAAAGAGCTGGTAGCAGGTCAGCGAGCGAGGAAAGATCCGCGGGCAGATGTCGCCGAGTAATGAGTGATGCTGCCACTTGTGCCATGGCTGGGGCGGACTGAATGCCGTAGCCGCCTTGCCCAGCTAGCCAGAAGAAGCCAGGCTGGACCGAGTCGAACCCGACGACGGGCGTTCGATCTGGCGCAAATGTCCGTAGACCCGCCCAAGAATGATTGATACGACGCACATCCAAAGTCGCCACTGTTTGGATGCGATCGATACAGACCGCGATATCCATTTCGTCCGGCTGAGCATCGCAGGGCAGGGACGGAGTCTCGTCAGCTGGCGACAGTAATAGCTTGCCTGCGTCAGGCTTGAAGTAGAACTGCTCATCAATGTCCACGACCGTTGGCCATTCATGGATACGCATGTTGATAGGTGGATCGACAAGAAGGGCGGTGCGTCGCAACGGCGTCAGCCCCAGGGGCTTTGCCCCAGCCTTTATTGCAATTGCATCTGCCCATGCGCCAGCCGCATTTACAACGATTGCTGCGCGCCAACGTCGATCGCGAGTAGCCAGCAGCCAACTATCGCCATCTCGTTCGAGTTGCTCCAGCGACGCATCTAAGATGAGCGCTGCGCCACGAGCTTTCGCGCCGCGGAGAAAACCCTGGTGCAGTGCATGCACGTCAATGTCCATAGCGCCCGGTTCATGCATAGCACCCGCAATAACGCCAGGCTTCAGCATGGGCACCTTGGCGAAAACGAAATCGGGCCCAACTACTTGTACATCGTTTGACATCGCAGATGCGCCTGCAGCTTCGGCAATGACTTTTGCCATCTGATCTTCCCGACCGACCATGAGAACTCCGCGTGGACTTAGCAGTGGCGTCTCGCAGAATCCCGCAGGTGGATCCTCTAGCATGCGTCGGGAAGAACGCGTCAACGCACGGATGGTTGCGTTGCCGTAGATTTCGCTGAAAAGCGCAGCTGATCTACCGGTGGTGTGGTACCCAGGCTGGCTTTCTTGCTCTAGAAGCAGCACCCTGCAAAGGGGGGACAGCTCGTAGGCGAGAGACGCTCCAGCTATTCCCCCTCCCACGATAGCCACGTCGAAAAGGCCGCTGTACTCAAAGTCGTATTTGCTCGTCATGCGGCGCACTCTAGTTTGCTCATGCAGCTTTGGGTGGCAAGTGCAAAGCTTGGCTAAGTGCGAGATCAAATGGACTAAGCAATACTCGGGTGAAAGCCGCAGTCCCAGTCTTTTCGTGTTTAGATTGCGCCTGAGCGCTCATCAGTTGCTTCGCGCGAAGCAGAGGTAAACATGTCCGATGTGATCCGTTTTCGTTCGGTAGATTTGTCGCCGGCCATGTTTGGGCGAATGGGGACTTGGCCGGAAATGTCTCACCCCCCCGTGGGCATGGCCCATCGTCTGATTCCACTAGCGCCGGCTGTGGCCAAGCTTCGATCCGAGTATCCCGGGGGCCGAGCTCAAGGTTATGTGTGTCGACTCGGCCATGGAATTGTTGCGAGTGTTAGCTGCAGCGATAGCCAAGTTCACATCTTGAACAGCGTCGATGGCAATGACATGCTGTCATTTAACCTTGTGATCTCGGGCCAGCTGATTGTTGGTTCAAATCACGCGGGTCTCGCGCCTCTACCTGTCCATGCCGGCCAAGTCATGACGGGCATCACAGACAGTCGTCACATCTACTTTGCTCAGATGTTTGCAGGCGTATCGGTTCGCACTGTGCGTGTTGTCTGCGATCCCGATCGATTAGCCGAGGACTTTCACATTGCAGGTGGTGCAGCAGCAGTTCGCCGATGCTTCGGGAGCATGCGCGTTTCGCCGATCAGCGCTCGAAGCCAACGTGTGGCTCAAGAGCTCTTGGAAATCGACTTTGACCGGCCTATGGCCTTGCTCCGATTCGAAGCCAAGACGCTTGAATTGATGTGTGAGCTGTTGGAGCCATTGCTTCCAAGCCCTGGCGAGACCTCACGTCCCGGGGTCAAACTTAAGGAGCATCGGCAGGTGCAGGATGCGCGAGCTTTGCTGGAGCTTAGGTTTGATGAGCCGCCAACCATCGCTGAACTGGCCTCAAAAATTGGCGTCAATCAAAGCAAACTCATGCGCGAGTTCAAGGCCGAGGTGGGCTGCACAATTGCAGAATACGCCCTGCGCCAACGCATGGAGAAAGCTCGAGAGCTGTTGACGAAAGAAGGGCTTGGCATTGCTCAGGTGGCGTACCGCGTGGGCTATCAGCACCACAGCAGCTTTACGAGTGCGTTCAGCAACTATTTCGGATGCACACCTAGTGCGCTACAGGCCAAAGAGACAAGCGGCGCGGCCTAGTGTGCCGCGCTAGCTCTAACTGTTTACTGTCAGTTGGTGGCGTGCGGTAGCACTGGCAATGTGAGTGTTGAAGCTCGTTGTCCCGCGTGAAAGATGGTTGTGGTCGCACATCGCATTTCAACGGCGCTTGCAATCGGCTCGCCGGTGTTTGGATTTGGATCCAGCAGTGGAAACAAAGTGCCCCCAATGTAGAGGCAAAGGCTGCTGCCGGCCGGCAGTTGGTGCGCAACGTAGGTGAACATCAGTTTGACTTCCACGGGTTGGCCTCGTGTGAGAAGCACTTCTTTGTCGTTGCCGAGTCGGTAACGTAGGCGCAGAGTTGCAAGAGCCAGTCGAATGACTTGACCGTCTGAGCGTCGCTCAGCGAGTTGGGCGATCACGTCACAGTCAGGCGTGTCTGCCTCCATGAACAAGTGCAGTCCGGCCTCCCCAAGCAATGTCAAGGGCTGCGTAAGTGGGCTGCCGCTATAGCAAAGCACATCGTGGCAGCGATCGAATTCACGGAGATCCAATTGAAACGGGTCCGCTGCGAACAGAGCAGGCGAAAACGGTAGGCTAGGGTCTGCAATGAAATGGTCTGGCATTTCATGGGAGGTAGGTGCTTCCAGGTGGAGCCGGCCCTGGCCTCTTGCTGAATTGGCTCGACCGTCACTTCTCAAATGCAGCGTAATAGGCGTGACTACACTGGGCGGGTATTCATTGAACTTCAGCCAGTGGTTCGCTCCTGTGATGTACAAGCGCACGCGTGATTGCAGATCCGTTTCGTTGTCATTTCCGCGCAGGTATCGATCAAAGAACGCGAGCCGCACAGCCATGGGATCCAGTGGCTCAGCTTCGCCGAAGTCATACGGGCCGTAGCTACCGCCCCCTCCCACATACGATTGGCCATGATCCCATGGGCCGATGAGGAGTTGGCGTCGGTCTGAGTGAGCAGCATTTGCTTCCAACTGGCGCCACAGCGTGAGGGCTCCGATGCAGAGATCGAAGTTGCCAGTTACGACGAGACAGGGAATTTCAATCTTCGCGTAATCATCTGACGAAAGACTGCGCTCGCGCCACCATTCGTCAAAGGTGGGGTGGGCCAAGCAATCCTTGTAGTGATCCAGCAAAGCTCCCTTGAGTACGCCATCAGCCGCCTCTACCAAGGGGCGCGATCTCATGCGCTGTAGCCAATCGGGCTGGCTCAGAATCGGTCCGGGACTGGCAAACCCCCCCCGTGCCTCCGCAAGCGATTCGATCTGAAGCAGATTTGCCCAGTTGATCGAGTGCAGGCGACTAAATATGCCCCCCATGTATGGAATTTCGCGGAAGAAATCTACAGAAGGTACGCACGGCACGATGCACCGTAAATGTGGCGGACGCTCTGCAGCGGCTGCAAGTTGTGTCATGCCGAGGTATGAGGACCCATCCATTCCAACTTTGCCATCGCACCAGGGCTGACTTGCGATCCATTCCACCGTGTCGTAACCATCCAGACGCTCATACGGACTGTTGAACGAGAAGGTGCCTTCGGAACTTCCGATCCCGCGAATGACCTGAAACACAACGGCATACCCTGATTTCACGTATCGGAGGATCCCTAGTCGTCTCCAGCCCATAACGTGCTGCCTGTACGGCGTTCGGAACAAGATGGCAGCAGACGGGTCTTGGCTCATCGGTAGCCATATGCTGGTGTCGAGCTGTACGCCATCACGCATCGGAAGCCGAACTCGGATGTTCGGTTGGGGCATCGCTTCTATGGCTGGTGCGCCATTGCGCCCAGCGTTCTCTAGCACCGCCATAGAACTTGTGGTGTTGCTGCCAGAGGGTGTGGTGCTTGCCGGTTTGCTCATGGCTTGAATACCTCACGCAAACCGCGACTCAGCGCGGCTGGATACACGGACATATGGTGTTCGTTTTCAAAAACCATGTGTTCCAACTCGAGACTCGGATAGCCGCGCCGATGCAACTGCTCCACAAACGGAACCACAAGTTCCACCATTCGTGGACGCCATAGCTTTTGCATCAGTGCTTTGAGCGCTGGTGGTTGCTTGTCGAGGAATCGGATCATTTCCTCCTCTGTCTCCAGGGCTCCGCATGCAATGAAGACTCGTGCGCTCAAGTCGCGGCGCCCTGCGGCTATCTCACGCTCTTGCATGAGCATGATTTCGCCGTCGTATAGAAGTGATGGGCTGCACGCGATGTATCGCCGAAAGGTGTCCGGCGCGTTCAGCAAGGTGTAGGTTGCGAATAGGCCTCCGAAGGACAGCCCCGCAATGGTGGTGTCGTCAAGATCGGCGTCAGGAAGACTTGCCTTGACCCAGGGCTTCAGTTCTTCGCGAATGAACCGTAGGAACCGTGCCGCCCCACCCGTTTGCCAACGGGCTGTCGATCCCATCGTCTGCGGATAAATCGTTTCGAAACTCGGGGAAGGCGTAGGTGTGTAGTCCCGAGAACGCAGCGCAAAGATGTCCAGCAAGTTGTCGCTCGGGTACCCAATTCCCACGACGTAGCAAGCGGGGAGCTCGCCACCGAATTGAAGCGATCGAACGGTCTCAACGACCGTCCCAAACTGTGCGTTCGCATCCAGAGCGAAGACCACTGGGACTTTCTGGCCTGGCAAGGTCGGCGTCCAGGGCGCCGCCACAAACAGTTTGAATTCATCTGCGACGAGGCGGGATTGAAGATAGTGAACTTGTGTGCAAGCGATGGTGTGGGTGGGGTGCTGGCCTGACATGGGCAATCTCCGTGAAAAGGATGACCCAATGTAGGAGCGGCAAATCCTGTCAGCTTTGGCGAGTTGGGCTTGCGCTTAGGCCCCCTATCACCCCGTCGGAACTGGACACTCAGAAGCCGCTTTCAGTTCACCTGTGTGAGTGTCTTGGCGGACTAAGAAATGTGTGGCGCGGGCATTGGCGCCATGCGTACTTGCATCAAGACGCCTAAGTCTGGCCTTGGTTTGCCAAAGCGCGTTGATAGCGGCGCAAATAAATTGAGCTCAAACCAGTCAACAACGGAGATCAAATGAGTTCTGCACCAAACACTTGCATTGCAGTCTTGGCGCCCCTCGCGGCCGCTGTGTGTACAGCTTTCCTAGCGATGCCTGCTATTGCGCAACCGTCAACTGGTACAGCAGATGGCGGCTCTTCAGCTTCAGGCGGGAAGGAAGCCCGCCCAGTTGCAGAGAAGCAGGAGTCTGATAACGCCAAGCAACTGGATCTGGTTACTGTCACTGCGACCCGCCGACGCGAGCCCATTCGTGAAGTTCCAATGCAGGTCAATGTCATGCAAGCGGAGGCGTTGCAAGAAGGTGGAGCAAAGTCATTGGCTGATTACTTGTCGGTTCAGCCTGGCATTGATCTGAACTCCCAAGGGTCGCCAGGACTTGGCGGCGTGAGCATGCGTGGCGTGAGTACTGGGCAACAGACCACAGCGACTGTCGGTGTTTATGTGGACGAGATTGCCAGCGGGTCTAGTGGCGCGTGGGGCGGCGGAGGCATCACATCTTTGGACATGGCACTGCTCGATTTGAGCCATATTGAGATTCTTCGTGGACCGCAAGGGACCCTCTACGGCGCTGGCGCCATGGGTGGCCTGTTGAAGTATGTGACGAACGAACCCGACACTTACGACTTGTCTGGAAAGGTTGCGCTTGGCATATCCAGCACTCGGTTTGGCCGACCTGGATTGACTGTAAATGGGGTTGTCAACATACCACTTCAATCGGGCGTAGCGGGCATTCGGGTGGCTGCGTTTAGTGATCGAGCCGGAGGATATGTCGACGCAGTGGGCCCGGCTGGTGGGTCTGACGTCAACAGAGGGCAGACGCGGGGAGCTCGGGCGTCTATGCTGATCACACCGATGCGCCACCTGAAAGTCCGCCTCACTGCAACCCAGCAAACTATCGAGCGTGAAGGCCGGGATCTGGTCACCTACGAGACCGCGAGTGGGCGACCTGTAGCGGGAGATCTTGTACGGCGTCAGTTTGTCACTGAGTACGCTGCTCCTCGTTTGAACCTCTACAGTGGTGACATTGAGTACGACATCAGTGGGACCAGGCTGAACTTGATCGTCTCCCACCAGTCTTCAAGTACGCCGGTCAAAAGCGACCTCAGCGAGCAGTACTTGCCCCTCCTAGCAAAAATGGGTGTCATCGCAGACGGGGTGACGTTTCGCAGCAACCTTAGCCAGTCCAAGGACACGCAAGAATTGCGGCTGACCTCCAAAGCAGACAAACGTTTCGAGTGGTTGCTCGGCCTATTTTCTGCACAGGAGTCTGCAACTCAGCACCAAGAAGTCAACACCGTAATGGCTGGGGGTCTTGCGGGGCCGCAACTGCTGTTGGCTGATGTCCCCAGTAGCTACCGGGAGATAGCCGCGTACGGAAATGCCACCTGGAAGTTTGAAAGCGGGCTTTCCCTCACCGCAGGATTGCGTTCAGCGAGAAATCAACAGTCCGTGAGTCAGATCTCAAGCGGTCTACTTTATGAGCCCGTTGTTCGCGATGGAACTTCATCCGACTCGACCCTGACCCAGTTGCTGGCTGCTGCTTATGCGATAGATCCGAGTAGCAGCGTGTATTTCCGGTATGCGACCGGCTACCGGCCAGGCGGTCCAAACACCGTCATTCTCGACGGCAGCGGCAAACCATTGACGCCCGCCTTCTTTGGCCCCGACACGCTGAAGAGTTATGAGATTGGCTACAAGGCTGACTTCCTGTCTCGACGGCTTGCGCTTGAAATTGCAGCGTATGACATTGAATGGAAAAACGTTCAACAAATGAGTTCGGTTGGCGGTCTAAGCGTGATCGTCAATGGCGGCGCAGCTCGCGTCAGGGGTGCAGAGCTGTCTGGAACATACCGTGCAACGAACGATCTTTCGATGAGTGCCAGCGGCACGATCATTGACGGGAGGTTGCGGGAGGACTGGGCTGGCTTGAATGGCAAGGCCGGTGATCGTATGCCTAGCAGTGCAAAGTTTTCAGCCAGCTTGTCCGCACGCTACGGCTTTGTACTTGCTGGTATGCCTGCGTACGCCTCGTTGTCGCAACGATTTGTGGGTGACCGCCGCGCGGGTTTTGCTGGCAGCCCATTGGCGCCTGACTATGCTTTGCCCGCATATGCGTTGACAGATTTACAGGCTGGGTTTGACTGGAATCGAGTCAACGTCTCGGCGTATTTGAGGAACTTGTTTGACTCGCGCCCTCAACTTGGCAGCTATCCGCTTGGTTCATTGCCTGGGCAAACCTACGTCAGCGTTGGGCAGCCGCGCTCGATTGGAATCACCGCCGCGTTGGCGTTTTGATCCCAAGCAAATCAGCAGAAAAGGTTATCTCCCATGAAGCTATTTGCGGCCGAGTTGGCCACGGAAACAAACACTTTTTCACCCGCGCCAACTGGATTGGCAGCCTTTGCGGAAAACGGCATTTACCGAGGTGACGCCAGCAGGATGGCGCCAGAGGGCATCGGCTTGATGTTGAGCACCCTACGTGGGCTGGCGGAAGCAGATGGAAACAGCCTGGTAGAAAGCGTCTGCGCTGTTGCACAGCCCGCCGGCCCTACCTTACGTGCTGTGTATGAAAGATTCAGAGACGAAATCCTGACTGACTTGCGAGCGGCAATGCCGGTGGATGCTGTCCAACTGTTCTTGCACGGTGCGATGGTTGCTGACGGCTATGACGATTGCGAGGGCGATCTTTTGGCAAGGGTCCGAGAGGTCGTTGGGCCTGGAGTTCCAGTGGGCGCAGAGCTCGACTTGCACTGCCACTTCACGGAGCTGATGCGCGCGTCCGCGGACATCATCATCGCCTACAAGGAGTATCCGCATGTCGATGCCGTACCTCGCTGCGTCGAGCTTTATGGCTTGCTTGTTCGCATGCACCGGGGAGAAATTCGCCCGGTGACTGCAGTCTTTGACTGCCGCATGGTTGGACTCTGGCACACGACGAAAGAGCCGATGAAGAGCTTTGTGCGCCGTATGCAGGAGCTGGAAATGCAGCAGGATGTGCTGTCTGTGTCCTTTGGTCACGGCTTTCCTTGGGGTGACGTAGCGGACAGTGGGGCGAAGGTATGGGCAATTGCAGATGCCGACGAGTCTTTGGCTCAAAAAGTGGCTCGCCAACTTGGCGATGAGATTTGGGCAATGCGTCTCTCAACGCAAATACCCGCCCTTTCTGTTGACGAAGCGCTTGAGCAAGCGTGTGCATCATCTGACGGCTGCTGTGTCTTGGCTGATGTGGCGGATAACGCGGGCGGAGGTGCGCCAGGGGACAGCACGTTCATCCTGAAGCGCATGATCGAGCTCAAAGTGGGGCATGCTGCGGTAGGCGTGATCTTTGACCCAGGTGCAGTTCAACTGTGTGTTGATGCCGGTGAGGGCGCAGTGATTGATTTGCGCATTGGCGGAAAGCAAGGCGTGACATCTGGCGATCCTCTGGACCTCCGCGTAGCCGTCAGGGCGATCCGGACACAGCACGAGCAAACTATGTTTGGAGCTCGATCGCCGTTGGGGACCGCCGTCTGGCTGGAGGTACTCAGCGCTGGAGTCCAAGATTTGCACCTCGTTGTGGCGACGATGCGCAGTCAGGTGTTTTCGCCAGATGCCTTTTCTGGTCTAGGACTTGATGCCTTGTCCAAGCGCCTTGTAGTTGTGAAGTCAACTCAGCACTTTTACGCCGCATTTGCTACCCATGCGAAGCAAGTGCTGTACGTATCGACGCCCGGAGCAATATCGCCTAACTTCAAATCTATTCCGTACGCTAAGAGAAAAGCAAACTACTGGCCGCGTGTGGATGACCCGCACGTGAGCGAAGCTGGTTTGGGCTGCTGCTGATTTCTTTGACATTAACCCAAGCTAGGCGAAGGCGGTGAGGTTGTCGAATACCCGATGAAGGCATGAGGCTGTCAGCCATCAAGGTTCGGAAAGTGCCCATAGCAGTCGCCCGACTGCGCACCTTGCCCCTGAGCCTCGGCCGTTAGCAGTCATTGCCCACCGTCTGCTTTCGGGCCAACAGAACGCACTCACTCGAAACGCATCGAATCTATGGG
>Ga0187843_10001702_pt1 | contig 13694 bp, 7 predicted proteins | sample SpaLakP09_SKY_43_FD_134516 | JGI IMG/M metagenome (GOLD analysis project Ga0187843, IMG submission 134516) | Oligotrophic lake water microbial communities from Sparkling Lake, Wisconsin, USA - SP09_SKY_43 | ecosystem: Environmental > Aquatic > Freshwater > Lake | place: USA: Sparkling Lake... | reverse complement strand
CGCAGCGGCCGCTGCGTCGCCGGTGCCACGCGCGGCGTTGTTCTGATCGTCAACGGCATGGTCGTCGCCGGAGGAGCTGCTGTCGTCCTCCTTGCCGCCCACGGCGCTCGCCTTGGCGCTGGCCGTGCTGGCCGTCTGGCTGGCCGCCGTGACGCCGACAGTGGCGCTGGTGCCCAGGGTGCGGTTCAGGCTGGCGGTGCTGCGGTCCAGCTCGACATTGACGGCCACGGCTGCGCCGACGGCGGCGTCCTTGCTGCCTTCGGCCTTGCCCTCGGCCTTGGTCGTGTTGGTGGACTTGAGGCTGGCGTTGACGTTGACGGCACCGGTCGCGGCGATTGCGCTGGCGCTGGTGCCGATGCGGGCGATGGCGTCCTGGTTGGCGACCGTGACGGCGACGACGGGTGCGACGGCGGTCTCGCCCTTGGCGCCGCCCTCGGCGGTCGTCGTGATGACGTTCTCCAGCGTGCCGCTGACGGTCAGCGCGCCGCTGCTGGAGACGGTGGCGCCATCGGCGATTTCGCCACGGGCGATGACGTCAGGCACGTTGACCGCGACGGACGCACCGACGCCGGTGTTCTTGGCATCGGCCTGCACGCCGGAGTCGGTGGGCGTGGCGCTGGCGGAATCAGCATGCTTGGTGGCGGCGCTGATGGTGCTGGCGCCCCCGCCGGCATTGACATTGGCACCGGTGGCGACCTCGGCCGTCGTGCGGTCCACGGCCACGTTGACGGCGAGCGCACCGGCAATGCCGGTCTTGGCGCCGCCCGCGCCGCTCTTGGCTTCGGCCGCGTTGGTGTGGGTGCCGTTGCTCGTCATGCCAGCGCGCACGTTGGCGCCCTGGCTGGCGACGACGGCGTCACCGAGCAGCTTGGCCTCGTTGGTGTTGATGCCGACGTTGATGGCCACGCCGACGCCCACGCCGGTGTCGTTGGGGTTGGCCGCGTCCTTGGCGCGCGTGCTGCCATCGGCCGTGGCCTTGGCATCGGTGTCGGCCTTGCTGTCCAGGCTGACCGCGCCGCCCGCCGTCAGCGTGCCATTGCCGGCCGTCGCGCGGCTGGTGGCCTGAGCGATGTTGACCGCGACGGCTGCCGCCACGCTGACCGTGCCGCCGCCGGTGCCCTGGGCGCTGGGCGTGGCCTGCGACGTGGACGAGTTGCGCGCGCCGGCCGAATTGGCGGCCGAGTTGCTGCTGTTGCGAGCCGCGGTGTTCTGGTTGTCGACGGCGGCGTCGTCGCTGGATGAGCTGCTGTCGTCTTCCTTGCCGCCCACGGCGCTGGCCTTGGCTGAAGCCGTGCTGGCCGCACTGCTGGTGGCCGAAATGGCTATGGCGCCCGTGCTCTTCAGGCTGCGCGCGGTGGTGGCGGTGCTCTTGTCGTTCTCGACATTGACGGCCACGGCGGCGCCGACGGCGGCGTCCTTGGCGCCCTCGGCCTTGCCTTCGGCTTTCGTCGCGTTGGTGCTGGCCAGCGTCGCGTTGACGCCAATGGCGCCGCTCGCGTCGATGAGGTCGCCGGTGCCGATGCGGGCCAGCGCATCCTGGTTGGCCACCGTCACGGCGACCACCGGCGCGACGGCCGTGCCGCCCTTGGCGCCGCCTTCAGCCGTGGTGGCGATGGCCGAGTCGGTCTTCGCGTTCATCGTGACCGAGCCGGCCGGCGTCAACGTGGCGCCGTTCTCGATCTCGGCGCGGCTCAGGTGGTCGGCCACGTTGATGGCGACGGACGCACCGACGCCGGTGTTCTCGGCCACCGCACCGCCGCCGTCCGGCAAGGCCTTGACGGTGTCGCCGGTCGTCGAGTCGGCGTCCAGCGTCACGGCGCCGCTGTGGGCGTTGACCTTGGCGGCCGGCGACAGCGTCGCCTCGAACTTGCTGATGCCCACACCGATGGCCAGCGACCCGGCCACGCCGGTGTTGCCGGTGGCCGCACCCGAGGTGGCGGTCGTCGTCGCGTCGCTGCGCTGGCCGGACACGGTGGTCGCGCCCAACGCCAGGCCCTGGCTGCTGACGCTACCGGTGGCGCTGCCGCCCACGCGGGCACTGCTGCTGACCTCGGCCACGTTGATGGCCACGGCCGCGCCGACGTTGGTGCTGCCCTTGCTGGCCACGCCGCTGGCGTCGGACTGGGCGTCCAGGTCGGTCTCGTTCTTCAGCGACAGCAGGCCGCTGGTGGCGATCTGGGCGTTGTCGCCGACGCGGGCCGTGCTCTGGCCGCCGAGGTGATGGATGGCGATAGCCGCGGCCACCGTGACCGGGCCTTCGCCGCTGCTGGCCTGGGGCGTGGAGCCGCTGGCGCCGCGCGCGCCGTTGTTGCTGGCCGCCGTGTTGCCAGCACCTTGCGCCGCCGTGCCCTGCTGGCTGGCGTTGTTGCCGTTGTCGGTGGCGCCGCGCGCGGCGGCCTTGGCCTCGCTGCGCGTCATGCCGGTGTTGCGGCCGGTCAGCAGCACGGCGGCGCCGGCCTGCAGCTTGCCGTCCAGCGCGAGCTCGACGATGGGCGCCACATGCGTGACGACGACGGAGGCGCCAACGGCGGCGCTGTCGCTGCCCACCGCGTCGCCATGGCCCTTGGCCAGCACGTCGACGGCGCTCTTGGCGTCGCTCGTGAGGCCACCGCTCAGCGTGATGTCGCTGCCACCCAGGGCACCGACCTTGGCATCGGTGTTGACGACGGTGATGGCCACGACCGGCGCAACCGCCGTGCCACCCGAGGCGCCACCCTTGGCTTCGGTGTCGACGTCGCTGGTGGCATTGGCGTTTTGCGCCAGGCTGGTGCCGGTGAAGGTTGCGTTAGCGTTCGTCTGCGCGCGCGTCGTTTCGTCCACGACGTTGATGGCCACGGACGCACCGATGCCGGTGCTCTTGCCGGTGGCGCCATCGACCTTGGGCAGCGCGCGGGCCTGGTGGTGGGTATTGCTGGTCGCATTCAAGGTGACCGCGCCGGTCGACGACGCCGTGCTGCCGGCCTCCTGGACGGCCTCGGTCGCCAGCACACCCACGTGCAAGGCCAGCGAGCCGGCCACGGCGACACCGCTGGTGCTGCCGGCGCCCGACGTGGCCATGGCACCGAAGTTGGTGTCCGTCGTTGTGCTGGCCGAGAAGGTGGCGCTGGGCGCCGTGATGACGGCGCCGTCGCCCAGCGAGGCGCGCGTCGTGCCGTCAATGAAGCTCAATGCGGCGGCCACACCCACGCCGGGGCTGCCAGTCGCGGCGCTGCCGTCGGCCTCGGTGGACGCGGCGGCGCCGGCAACGGTGGCCGTCGACGACGTGGCCGACACGGTGACCGCGCTGGCGCTGGTCACATTGCCGCCGGCCAGGCGGGCGGTGGTGTCGCCGCCCACATGGGTCACGGCCACGGCGGCGCCGAAGTTCAGCGCGCCGTCGCCGGTCTGGGCGTTGTTGTTGGCGAGCTGCTGCTGGCCCTGCGTGGGCGCGCCGGCGGCCGGCTGGGTCGCGCCACCGGCCGTGGCCTTGGCGGAGGTATGCACCGTGCGGGCTGCGGTGGACGCTGCGGTGACGCTGCTGCCGGCCAGGCCCGCCGTGTCGGTGACGTTGACGGATGTGTTGCCGCCCAGCTGCGTGACGGCGACCGTGCCGCCCTTGGCGCCGCTGGCATTGGCACCGGCCGTGCCGTCGGCGATGGTGTCGACGCTGACCGTGTTGGTGGCGGTCAGCACCACCGCGCCGCTGGCTGTCAGGGACGAGCTGCCGCCGACGGTCACGCCGGCTGCGCTGCTGACGATGGCTGAGGCGACGGACGCATCCTTGTCAGCCGCCGTGCTGCCGGCGTCGGGCTGCGTCGTCGCCTTGGCGGTGACTGTGGAGTTGGAGGCCAGCGTGATCTTGCCGGCGGTGGCGTTCAGGTTGGTCGCGCCCGACAGCGTGATCTGCGCGTCGGAGTTGGTCTGGACAAAGGCAACCTTGATCAGGTTGCTGGCGTAGCTGGAGTCCGTCGTGCTGACGTTGACGCTGGTGTTGACGATGAGGCCGATGTCGCTGGAAGTCAGCGTCGCGCCGATCAGGTTGATGGCGCCGCTGGCATTGCCCAGCAGGTTGAAGCCGTCCAGCAGCGTCACACCATCCGTCACGGCCTTGGTGACGCCCAGGTACATGTCGCTGGCCTGCAGCGTAACGCCGTTGGCGGTGATGGCCTCCTGGGAGTCGACGTTGAGCTTGCCGGTCGACGTGAAGCTGCTGGCGAAGACGATGTCGTCCGTGCTCTTCAGGAACAGCGTGGTCGGGTTGTAGAAGTCGGGGCCGCTGCTGTTGAACGTCAGCGTGTCGTCGCTGAGCAACGGGACATCCGTGCCACCGTCCAGTTCCACCATGACGGCGAAGGGCGAGGTCGCGGTCGTGCCGGCCGCACCGTCGTCGTAGCCCAGGTCCACCTGCACCTTGTCGCTGATGCCCGGCAGGCCGTTGATGCTGATCTTGACGTTCTGGTTCAGCGCCACCTGGCCAAGCGACGTGCCCAGCGTGTTGTCCCAGACGCGGATCTGCGGCCCGCCACCGCTGTAGACGGTCTCGACCTTGAGGTCGCCGGAGTGGACGTTGATCGTCAGCGTGCCGGCCGGGGCGAAGGCGGCCAGCGGGATGGGCGTGTCCGACAGCAGCAGGCGAGGCTCAAGGTGCTCGAAGACAAGCTTCTCGCGGGCCGGCGCGGCTTCAGGCTTGGACGGCGGCAACGAAGCGGCGGGCTTGTCTGCATCGGGACGCAGGGTGTGCTGAAGCTTCTGCCAGAAATTCTTGCGCTTGGCCATGTGCCGTCTCCACTGACGTTGGACACCCACGGGGCCGGGGCGCGCATGCGCGCGCGCCCTCGCTGCAACCGGGCGAGTGCCAATCTCGCGATCTTCCGCCGGGAGTGATAAATGACGCACCCCTACCGTCACCGTTAGGGGCGACAGTTGCCCCCCTCAGCCTGGGGGGCAGCGCCTGTCCGGATCAGGGCGACTTCGTATTCGCACGGGTAAACCCCGAATTCAAATGCCGGGATTCGTTTCTCCGCCGGTCCGGAACCCCCTAGGCTGACACCCATGGACAAAGTCGAGGTCGTTGTCATCGGTGCGGGCGTCGTCGGGCTGGCCGTTGCTCGCGAGCTCGCACAACGTGGCCGCGACGTCGTCATTGCCGAAGCCGTCAGCGCCTTCGGCACCGGCATCTCCTCGCGCAACAGCGAGGTCATCCACGCCGGCCTCTACTACCCCGCCGGCAGCCTGAAGGCCCGGCTGTGCGTGCGCGGAAAATCGCTGCTGTACGACTACTGCGCCGCGCGCGGTATCGGGCACCGGCGCTGCGGCAAGCTGGTCGTCGCGACTCGCACAGCCGACCTGCTGCGGCTGGAACAGATCGCCGCTGTGGGCTTGGCCAACGGCGTCGAAGATCTGCGCCTGCTGGGCCAGGTCGAGGCGCTGGCCCTGGAACCGGCCCTGCGGGCGGCCGGAGCCCTGCTGTCGCCGTCCAGCGGCATCGTCGACAGCCATGGCCTGATGACGGCGCTGCTGGCGGACGCCGAAGCAGCTGGCGCGACGCTGGCACTGGCCAGCCCGGTGACAGCCGGTTCTCGCGAAGGTGATGGCTGGAGGCTGCGGGTCGGCACGGACTTCGAACTGGGGGCGCAGTGTGTCGTCAATGCAGCCGGGCTGTTCGCCGCGCAAGTAGCGACGTCGCTTGGCACCCCGGCGCCGCAGATGCGCTTTGCGCGCGGCCACTACTTCTCGCTAGCCGGTCGGGCGCCGTTCTCACGGCTGATCTACCCGCTGCCGGTGGACGGTGGCCTGGGTGTTCACCTGACGCTGGATCTGGGCGGCCAGGCGCGCTTCGGGCCGGATGTGCAATGGCTGGCCGACACCGACCCGGCCGGGCTGGACTATGCGGTCGATCCCGCCCTCGCACCCGTTTTCGAGGCCGAGGTCCGCGGCTACTGGCCGGGGCTGCCGCCGGGCGCATTGCAGCCGGCGTACAGCGGCGTCCGTCCCAAATTGAGCAGCCAGGGCCAGGCGGCGGCGGATTTCAGCATCGACGCCAGCCTGCCTGGCCTCGTCCAGTTGTTCGGCATCGAGTCCCCGGGGCTGACCGCCTCGCTAGCGCTGGCGGAGGAAGTCGCCGACAGGTTTTGAACGGCGCAAGCCGTCGCACAACGAAAAACGGACGCCGAGGCGTCCGTTTTTTGATTCTCATCGAGATATTTTGGGGTGGCTGATGGGACTCGAACCCACGACAACAGGAATCACAATCCTGGACTCTACCAACTGAGCTACAACCACCGCAGAGCCAAAGAGTATAGCCCAGAAATCAGGGCGCGCTAGCGGCCGATGCCGCAGCGGCCACCTTGATGGAGGCCTTGTACTGGGACTTGAGTGCAGCCAGGTAGGCCTGCCCTTCGGCGCGGGCCCAGGCGCTGGCGTATTGCTGGGCGGCGCGCTTGTCGTCGATGACGGCGGCGTCTCGCGGCTGGAGCTGGTTGATGCGCACGACGACGTAGCTGCCATCATCCGCCGCAACGCCCAGAGCTGCAGGCAGCTTGGTGGCGTCAGCGCCGAGCACCGCTTCAAGCTGGGCGCGCGTGAGGTTCAACGGCTTGGCGCGAGAGACGGTGATGGCCGCATCCAACCCAGCAGTGTCGGCGGCGTTGTTCTTCAGCGCAGCCAGGCGCGCCTCGCCGGCCTTCTTGGCATCGGCAGTGGCCAGCTTGTTGACGAGCAAGGTGCGCACCTTGTCCTTCACGTCGGCCAACGGCGGCACACGGGTCGGGTTGTGCTGCGTGACGCGAGCAGAGATGAGCTGGCTGGGGCCTGCCTCGACCGCCTCGGTGTTCCGCTTGTTGCGCAGCGCGTCGGCGCCGAAGACGGCGTCCAGCAGCTTGGCCGAAGCCAACGGGCCGACGGCACCCGGCTGCGGCTGGCGGGCGACGGTGGCGGTCTGGACTTGCAGCTTGAGCTTGTCGGCGGCCGGCTGCAGGCTGTCGGATTGCTCGTAGACGAGGTTGCCGAACTGCTCGGCGGCCTCAGAGTAGCGGCGCTGGGCGAGTTGCTTGCGGACCTCGGACTCCACCTCGGCGCGCACGGCGTCGAAGGGCTTCTTCTCGCCACCGCGGGAGCCGGTGAACTGGATGATGTGGAAGCCGAAATCGGTCTCGACGAGGTTGCTGATCTCGCCCTGCTTCATCGCGTAGACGGCGGCGTCGAACTCCTTGACCATGGCGCCGCGACCGAAGAAGTCGAGGTCACCGCCATTGACGGCCGAACCCTCGTCCTGCGAATTCTTCTTGGCGACTTCGGCGAAGGACGCGGGGTTCTTGCGCACTTCAGTCAGCAGCGCTTCCGCCTTGGCCTTGGCCTTGGCGCGCTCGTCAGCGGGCGCGCTTCGATCGGCCTTGATGAGGATGTGGCTGGCGCGGCGCTCTTCCGGCACACCGTAGCGCGAGGCGTTCTCGTCGTAGTACTTGCGCAGGTCTTCCTCGGTAAAGCTGACGTCCTTCTTCAGCGCTTCCAGGTCGAGCACGATGTACTGGATCTGGGCCGATTCGGGCAGTTGGAAGCCGGCGGCGTTGGTCGGGTCCTTGTAGAAGGCCTCGATGTCAGCGTCGCTGGGATTGAGCTTGGCGGCGAAGTCCTTGATGTCGAAGCGCTGCAACTGCACCTCGCGCTGCTGCAGCAGCGAATCAAAGGCAAGCTTGGCATTGGCAGCACCGGCGACCGTGGAGGTCTCGACGGGCCCGATGACCTGGCGCAGCGCGTAGTCCTGCCGCAGGCGCTCAAGGAAGCCGGATGGCGTCATGCCCTGGGCGGCGAGGATGGCCTTGTTGACCGTGCCGTCAGCGTTGCGCAGGAAGGCGAACTGCGGGTCGTTCCAGAATCGGGCGTTGACGGCGTCGGTGCTGGGCGTGAAGTGCTGGTGGGCGGCCGCAGCCTGCAGCGTGCGCTCGTTGACGAGGCTGTCCAAAGCCTGGCGCTTGATCTCGGGCGTGTCCAGCAGCTTGGCGTCAACGTTGGGGTTCTGGCGGCGGATGCGGTCAGCCTGCTCGCGCAGGGCCACGTCCCATTCGGCCTGGGTGATCTTGCGGCCATCGACGCTGGCCACACCCGCATTGGCGCCACCCATCATGCTGGTGTAGCCCTGCATGCCGACGAAGGCGAAGGACGGCAGGATGAGGATCAGCAGGATGAACTGGAACAGGCGCGTGTGAGCGCGGACAAATTCAAACATCTCGAAAGCCTTGAGGGATCGTGTGCGGCCTTGCGCGACCAAGTGGGCGCGCATCAAACGCAAGTCAAAACGCAACGAAGGCGAACCGAGGTTCGCCTTCGAGGGGAGTCGCATTCTATGGTGGGCGCTGACGGGCTCGAACCGCCGACAATCTCCGTGTAAGGGAGGTGCTCTACCAACTGAGCTAAGCGCCCGGGGGCAAAACCGGGAAATGCTGGCCGACTGGATTATCAGGTCAGTTCACGGCGTCCTTGAGCGCCTTGCCGGGTTGAACTTGGGCACCTTGGCCGATTTGATCTTGATGGCATCGCCGGTACGCGGGTTGCGGCCGGCGCGGGCGGCGCGCTTGGTGATGCTGAAGGTGCCAAAGCCCACCAGCGAGACGGTACCGTTCTTCTTCAGCGTCGTCTTGACGCCGCCGATGACGGCTTCCAGCGCACGGCCCGCAGCGGCCTTGGAAATGTCGGCCTGCTTGGCGATGTGCTCGATCAATTCGGATTTGTTCACTCGTGCCCCCCAGATTGGACGATTCAGCGGTTGGGCCTTGCACCCGTGGACGAGATGCAGAGCTGCTATGCGAATGGTTGCCCGCGTACTGCCGGGAGCCACGGGAGGCCGCGAAATGGACGGCCCGGGCTCGCGCGGGGAAGCGGATTCTAGACGCGCGCCAGTCGCCGCAAGGGGCGGGAAAAGTCCCGATACAACTCGGCTGGGCGGACGCCGCGCGGCGTGTCGTCAGCGCGCCTTGGCGCGGATTTCGGGCACGGCCTTGCGCATGTAATAGACCATCGACCAGATGGTCAGCACCACGGCCGCATAGATGAGCCAGGTCCCCCATACCTGAGTCGGAATGACGCCGAACAACAGGCCGTCATACAGCAGGAACGGGATAGCCACCATCTGCGCCGTCGTCTTGAGCTTGCCGACCATGTGCACGGCCACGCTGCGGGCCGCGCCGATCTGCGCCATCCATTCACGCAGCGCGGAGATCGTGATCTCGCGGCCGATGATGACCAGGGCCACGAAGGCGTCGACGCGCTGCAGCTTGAGCAGCACCAGCAGCGCCGAGCACACCATCAGCTTGTCGGCGACCGGGTCGAGGAAGGCGCCGAAGGAAGAAGTCTGGTTGAGCTTGCGGGCCAGATAGCCGTCCAACCAGTCCGTCAGCGCGACGACGACGAACATCACCGTCGCGAGCAGGTTCTGGTGGGCGGGCGTCAGACCCAGGTAGAACACCCCGACGATCAGCGGGATGGCCACGATGCGGGCCCAGGTCAGCAGAGTCGGCAGCGTCAGGAACATGCAGGCATTGTGCCCAAGCCTGGGGCACCGCTGGCGGGCGCCTGTGGTGGCGAACCCTCAGTCGAGGCTGCGCGGCTTGAAGCGCCGGTCCTCGTCGAACAGGAAGGTCTCCGTGAACTTCCAGGGCTCAGGCATGCGCCGCACGTCTCCAAAAGGTGCGGCGCGGTGCACGGCGTCGATGGCCATCTGCAGCGTTTCGGGGCCGAACTTGGGCGGACGGATGACGTTGATCTTGCGCACGCTGCCATCGGCCTTGACTTCCACGTCCAGCACGACGACGGTCAGCAGATGCGAGGGCGCGGGCGTCATGTAGCTGCGCTCGGGGTTGGCCATGACGAGGCGTTCGGCGGCCTGGCGGCGCAGGTCCTCGTGGGTACGCACCGGCTTGGGTGCCGGCATGCCCTGGGGCTTGTGCGAGGCAGCCGAGGGCTGTGGCGCCGGGGCTGGCGCAGCGGCGAGCGTTGTTGCAACGACGGGCGCGGGCGCAGGCGGGGGCGATGGCGCGGGAGCCGGCGCGCGCGGCGCGGCGCCGCAGGCGGCCAGCAAGGGCACGATCAACCAGGGCGTGACGCGCCTGGAACGGTCATTGATGGGCATGTCGTTTTCCTCCGGATCTGATTCTTGTCGAGGCGCAGTGCAACGCGCGGTAAATCTCTCCGGCGAGCTGTCTCGTTCTGCACGTGAGTGCAGCGCGCGGTAGATTTCTTCGGCAAGCTCGCGCGTTCTGCACTTCAGTGCAGCGCGCGGTAGATTTCTTCGGCAAGCTCGCGCGAGATGCCTTTCACGGTGCAGAGCTCATCGACGCTCGCACCGGCCACGCCGCGCACGCCGCCAAAGCGCTGCAGCAGTTGCGAGCGTTTCTTGGGACCGACGCCCGGCACGTCCTCTAGCCGTGAGCCGCCCGTGCGCGTGGCTGCGCGCTTGGCGCGCATGCCGGTGATGGCGAAGCGGTGGGCCTCGTCGCGGATCTGGGCGACCAGCATCAGCGCGGCGGAGTCGCGGCCGAGGTAGACCTTCTCGCGGCCGTCGGCAAATACCAGCTCCTCCAGCCCGACCTTGCGGCCCTCACCCTTCTCGACGCCGGCGATCAGGCTCAGGTCCAGCCCCAGTTCCTCGAACACCTCACGCGCCATGCTGACCTGGCCCCGGCCGCCGTCCACCAGCACGAGGTCCGGCAGGCGCCCGGTGCCGAGCTGGGCGGCCTCGGCCATCTTGGCGTAGCGGCGCGTCAACACCTGGCGCATGGCGGCGTAATCGTCACCGCCGGTGATGCCCTCGATGTTGTAGCGGCGGTACTGGCTGCTCTGCATCTGGTGGCTCTCGAAGACGACGCAGCTCGCCATCGTCGCCTCGCCGGCCGTGTGGCTGATGTCGAAGCATTCGACGCGGAACTTGTCGATCTCGGCGACGGACAGGTCCAGCGCGTCCACCAGCGCCCGCGTGCGCGCCTGCTGCGAGCCCTCCTCGGCCAGCAGCCGCGCCAGCGCCAGCTCGGCCCCCTTGACGCACATCTCCAGCCAGATGCGCCGCTGGCCGCGTGGCTGGGCCTGCACGGTGACACGGCTGCCGGCCTGGGTGCTCAGCGCATCCGGCAGGCTGGCGTCCACCGCCTCGCTGACGACGATGAGGCCAGGCAGCGGCGACGCCAGGTAGTGTTGGGCCATGAAGGCCTCCAGCACCAACCGCTCGGGCGACAGCAGCTCGTCATCGTGCAGCTGGACGGCGGTTGCATCCTCGACATGCTTGGGAAAGAAGGCGCGGTCGCCCAGGTGCCGGCCACCGCGCACCATGGCCAGGTTCACGCAGGCCTTGCCGCCCTGCACCTGGACGGCCAGGATGTCCACGTCTCGCTCACCACCGGTGGCGCTGCTTTCCTCCATGACCTGCTGCTGCAGCACCTTGGACAGCGCCTGGATCTGGTTGCGCACCTCGGCGGCCAGCTCGTATTCAAAGCGCTCCGCGTAGGCGCCCATCTGCTCCTGCAGCGAGGCCATCACCTCATTGGCTTCACCGCGCAGGAAGCGTTCGGCGCTTTGTACGTCGCGCGCGTATTCGGCGGTCTGGCCGGCCGGCACGCAGGGGCCGGAGCAGCGCTTGATCTGGTGGAGCAGGCAGGGCCTGCTGCGGTTGTTGAAGACGCTGTCCTCACAGGTGCGCAGCTTGAACACCTTCTGCATCAGCTGGATGGACTCCTTCACCGCCCAGGCGCTCGGGAAGGGGCCGAAGTATTGATGGCGCTTGTCCACCGCGCCGCGGTAATACGCCATGCGCGGCCAGGCGTGCGAGGTGATCTTCAGGTAGGGGTAGCTCTTGTCGTCGCGGAACAGGATGTTGAAGCGCGGATTCAACGTCTTGATGAGGTTGTTCTCCAGCAGCAGGGCCTCGGCCTCGGTGCGCACCACCGTCGTCTCCATGCGCGCGATACGCGAGACCATCACGCCGATGCGCGTGCCGCCGTGGTTCTTCTGGAAATAGCTGGAGACGCGCTTCTTCAGGTCCCTGGCCTTGCCGACGTAGAGCACGTCTCCCTTGGCGTCGAAGTAGCGGTAGACGCCAGGCATGGTCGGCAGCGTGTTGACTTCGGCCAACAGCTTGTCGCGCGTTTGACCCGCGGCGGCCTCCATGTCGGCGACACGTTGCTTCTCTGCGGCGTCGATGACGGCGCGCTCGTCGACGGGTTGCTCGCCGAGGTCGGCGCTGGTTGGGGGCGTGCTGGACATTGGCGAGATTCTGGCCTGGGACAATCGAGCCCATGCTTTGGGACATCTTCTGCCGCGTCATCGACAACCACGGCGACCTCGGCGTCTGCTGGCGGCTGGCGCGTGATCTGGCGGCGCGGGGTGAGCGCGCCAGGCTGTGGATCGACGATGCGACGGCGCTGGCGTGGATGGCGCCGCTGCGGCCAAACGGCATAGAGATCTGTGCCTGGCCGGCTGGCGAAGTGGATGTCCAACCGGGCGACGTCGTCATCGAAGCCTTCGGCTGCGATCTGCCACCCGCCTTCGTCGCCCTCATGGCTGACCGGCAGCCCGTGCCGCGCTGGGTCAACCTGGAATACCTCAGCGCCGAGGACTACGTCGAGCGCAGCCACGGCCTCGCTTCACCGCAGTTCAGCGGTCCGGGCGAGGGGCTGACCAAGCACTTCTTCTACCCCGGCTTCACGCCGCGCACCGGCGGCTTGTTGCGCGAGCCGGGGCTGCTGGATCGTGTCGCCACCTTCGATGGCCCCGCCTGGCTGGCAGAGCGCGGCTGGGCGGCGCGGCCGGGCGAGCGCGTCGTCAGCCTGTTCGCCTATGCCAACCTGGCTCTGCCTACGCTGCTGGAGTCGCTGGCCCACCAGCCGACGCTGCTCCTGGCCTGCCCCGGGCCGCTGCAGGCGCAGATCGCCGACGGGCCAAACTTACGCACCGTGGCCCTGCCCTACCTGCACCAGGCCGACTACGACCGGCTGCTGTGGGCTTGCGACCTGAACTTCATCCGCGGCGAGGACTCGTTCGTGCGCGCGCAATGGGCCGGCAAGCCCTTCGTCTGGCAGATCTATCCGCAGGACGACGACGCCCACCACGCCAAGCTGGAGGCCTTCATGGCCCGTGCCAACCTGCCAGACACCTGGCGCGCGGTCTGGCGCGGATGGAACGGCCTGGAAGCACTGCCAGCACCGCTGGCCGGCCTTGACCAAGCCACTTCACATGCAGTGGCCTGGCGTGCGCAGTTGGCGGCGCAGCCAGATCTGCTCAGTCAGCTTCTCGGGTTTCTAAGGGCTTCCAGCTAGAATGTCGGGCTTTGCCGCGCCAAGCCGAGACGGAATCTGGTGCGCTGCAACGGTTCATCGGCCGACAAACCTTCCCAACTTCGCGGCCCCAACTTCGCAACACACCATGAAACTCGCACAAGAAATCCGCGCCGGCAACGTGATCATGCAGGGCAAGGACCCGATGGTCGTGCTGAAGACTGAATACAGCCGTGGTGGCCGCGGTGCCGCCACCGTGCGCATCAAGATGAAGAACCTGCTGAACGGCTCTGGCGCCGAGCTGGTCTTCAAGGCCGACGACAAGATGGAGCAGATCATCCTCGACAAGAAGGAGTGCACCTACTCCTACTTCGCCGACCCGATGTATGTCTTCATGGACACCGAGTACAACCAGTACGAAGTCGAGTCCGAGAACATGGGCGACGGCATCTCCTACCT
>Ga0187843_10001700_pt1 | contig 13699 bp, 14 predicted proteins | sample SpaLakP09_SKY_43_FD_134516 | JGI IMG/M metagenome (GOLD analysis project Ga0187843, IMG submission 134516) | Oligotrophic lake water microbial communities from Sparkling Lake, Wisconsin, USA - SP09_SKY_43 | ecosystem: Environmental > Aquatic > Freshwater > Lake | place: USA: Sparkling Lake... | reverse complement strand
CACGATTTGGCTCGCTATACGCCCCCTCCTCTTCGCCGCGGTAGCTCAGTGGTAGAGCGCATCCTTGGTAAGGCTGAGGTCCAGGGTTCGAGTCCCTGTCGTGGCACCATGGTTCCCCAATCCTTTGAACGGGTTGGGGAACCACCTTCCTCCTTCAGACTGTAGCAGGCCAAAGCCTCGGCACCGGCAATGCCGTCGTCATGATCACGTTCATGGGCCCGGATCCCGGCTCTCAGGCCCAGACACATTGTTTAGAAGTCTTCGCCTCACGCCTGGTCAGCATGGACGACCACCGGGGGTCGCGGCGCCCCGCAACGCAGTGCTGCACAGCAATCAGGCCTGAAGATCTGCCGACTAGCGCGTCGCCCAGGCGCGGCCGATTTCCGACAGCGGTACGCAGCCGTGATAGGCACCCGGAACGGGATCATATTGCAGCGCCACCGTCGCGCCGAGCTCGGAAGTGAAATAGCCCACGGTCACCAGGTCCTCGAGCTCCGGGAAGAAATGGGGCTGGCCAGGGGTTTTGGCCCTGGCGTCCACACCCTCGCGCTCATAGCCCAGCAGAAGTGCGACCTGCTGCTGGGGGCTCAGGGCAGTAAACGCGGCACCGTGCGCCGTGCGGGCGTCATCGTCCATGCGCGCCAGCCCGTTCAGGAATTTTTCGACCTGACCCTTGTCGTAATAGAGGGCAAAGGCACGATCGATGAACTGGGGCACGCCCGCCTCGCGGGCTCCGGGCGTGTCGGTGGCAGGAATGATCAGCTCGGCGACCACATCCACCAGCCGCGCCTGGTCCGGCGTCAGGACGGTGGGGGTCCAGGTCAGGGAGGGAGCCGGAGCGGCGGCGGCCAGGGCGCGCTCGGCCCAACCCGTCGCGCCGACCCCGGCCGCAAGCGCCAGGCCGCGCAGCGTGTCGCGTCGGTTCAGCATCACAGGTCTCCCCGCTTGCGCGCCTGAACGGCGTGATCAACAGCCCGCGCCGTCAGCGCCATATAGGTCAGGGACGGGTTGACGCAGGACGCCGAGGTCATCGCCGCGCCATCGGTGACATAGACGTTCCTGCATTCGTGAACCTGGTTGTGGGCGTTCAGCACCGAGGTCTTGGGGTCACGCCCCATGCGCGCTGTTCCCATCTCATGGATGCCCAGACCCGGCGCATAGCCGCCGTCGCGGCCCTGCACATTCTTGAAGCCCGCCGCTTCCAGCATCTCGGCCGCCGCCGTCTGCATGTCGCGGCGCATGGCGATCTCATTCTCGCGCATCGTGACGTTCATCGAGAGCGTCGGCAGGCCATACATGTCCCGGGTCTCGTGGTTCAGGGTCAGGCGGTTGTCCTCATAGGGCAGGATCTCGCCGAAGCCCCCCAGGCCGATGGTCCATGGTCCGGCCTGGCTGAGCGCAGCCTTGCGCGCGGCGCCGAAGCCGCTGCTGCCGTCACTGCGACGGCCAAGGTCGCGGTCCCAGCCCTGGCGGGAGGCACCGCCCTGATAGCCAAAGCCCCGCAGGTAGTCGTTTCGCTTGGTCGCCGCATCGCCAAGGTTTCGGAAGCGCGGCACATAGATGCCGTTGGGCCTGCGGCCCGAATAGTACATGTCGGCGAACTCGGGTGCCTCGCCGGATGCGCCAACGCCCAGATGGTGGTCCATCACGTTGCGGCCCAGCTGGTCACTGCCGTTGCCAAAGCCGTTGGGGAACCGCGAACTGGTCGAGTTCATCATGATCCAGGTCGAGTTGAAGGCCGAGGCGCACAGGAACACGACGTCGGCGTAGAACTCTTCCTCCTCGCGGGTCGTCGCATCCAGGATACGGACGCCCGTCGCCTTGCCCGCCTTCTCGTCATAGATCAGCGAGGTGACGATGGAACCCGGCCGGATCACCAGATGACCGGTGCGCTCGGCTGCCACCAGCCCGCCGGAATTGGAGCTGTAATAGGCGCCAAACGGGCAGCCCCGAATGCACAGGTTGCGGTGCTGGCACTTGGTCCGACCCAGGCTGAGCTGCTCCTGCGTCGGCTCGGTCAGGTGCGCCGTGCGGCCGATCGTGATCCGGCGCTCGGGGAACCGCGCCTCGGTCTTGGACTTGAAGGCCTTCTCGACGCAGTTCATTTCCATCGGCGGCTGGAACTGGCCGTCTGGCAGGTGCGGCAGGCCCTCGACCTGACCCGAGACACCGATGAAGCGCTCGACGTGGTCGTACCAGGGCGCCAGGTCCTCATAGCGGATCGGCCAGTCGACGCCGATCCCCTCCCGGGCGTTGGCCTCGAAGTCGATGGGGCTGTGGCGATAGCTCTGGCGGCCCCAGGTGAGCGAGCGCCCGCCCACGTGATAGCCCCTGATCCAGTCGAAGCGATTTTCCTCGACATAGGGGTGCTCGTCGTCACGGACGAAGAAGTGCTGGGTGTGCTCCGTCATCGTGTAGTTGGTACGGCGCTGAACCGGATATTTGGCGGCCAGTTCGGCCTGGGGCAGTTTCCCCTGAGGGTACTTGGTCTCCCAGGGTGCCGTCATGGCGGTGGGATAATCCTGCTGGTGGCGGACCATAGGCCCGCGCTCCAGCACCAGCGTTTTGAGGCCCTTCTGGGTCAACTCCTTGGCCGCCCAGCCGCCGGTGATGCCACTGCCCACGACGATGGCGTCATAGGTGTTCTTGCGGCGCGCGCGACCGGTAAGGTTGGCCATGAATGCTCCCTAGTCCGCTCGCTCGAGCGCGGCACCGGCCAGGGACCTGCCCCAGAGCGCCCACCGGCGAACCCTTGTTTGTTAGGCTGGAGGCTTCCATGAAACGGGTTACATTGCAATAAAGCTCGGCAACCTGCTTTAAATGCGGGGCATTCGGGAGGACGACCAAGCCATGACCAGGTCCTGTCGGTCCGCGCGGGCGCGCTGGGCTTCAGCGCTGCGCCGCGCTGCTATGAGCGCTCTGGCGGGTTGCCTGTCGCTGGGCTCCCTGACGCCGGCGATCGCCGCTGAGGTCACTACCGGGCCTTGGCAGCCGCTGTTCGACGGCCGCACGCTAAACGGCTGGACTCCGAAGGTGGCCAAGCATCCGGCCGGCGAAAACTATCGCCAGACCTTCGTGGTCGAAGGCGGCGCGATACGGGTGTCCTATGCCCGCTATGACAAGCTGGACGGCCAGTTCGGGCACTTGTTTTACAAGACTCCGTTCAAGGCCTATCGCCTGCGTCTGACCTATCGGTTCCTGACCGAGGGCGGCCTTGCCGACACTCCCGCCTGGGCGCGCAGCAACAGCGGGATCATGTTCCACAGCCAGAGCGCTGAAAGCATGACCCTCGAGCAGCCCTTCCCCGTCTCGGTGGAGTTCCAATTGCTGGGCAAGGATGGCGAGGCGCCCCGCCCCACCGGCGCGGTCTGTACGCCGGGGATCACGATCACCTTCGATGGCGTCAAGGCCAAGGAGCACTGCACGGAATCCGCCAAGGCACCGACCATCCCCAATGGAACCTGGACCCAGGTGGAGCTGGAGGTCTGGCCCAGCGGCGAGGTGTTTCAGAAGATCAACGGCGTGGTCGTGCACCACTATGCCGGCCTGACCCTGGATCCCGAGGACACGGTGGCGGGCGGCGCCAAACCCTACATCCTGGCCCGCGGTGCCCAGCCGGTGACGCAGGGCTATATCGCCCTGCAGAGCGAGGGGCATCCCATCGAGTTCAAGGCCATTGAAATCCAGGAGCTGACGGCGCGTTGAACGCCGTCGGGAGCCCTACCTCTTGACCGACGCCAGGTACTGGATCACGGCCGCCCGCTGCTGTGCATCCGGCACGCCGACCAGCATCTTGGTTCCGGGCACGGTCTTGGCCGGTGCCTTAAGATAGGCGTCCAGCATCTCGGCGTTCCAGGTGATCCCGGAGGCCTTCAGGGCATTGCTGTAGGCATAGCCGCCCAGGGTTCCCGCCTTGCGGCCGACGACGCCGGCCACGGGAGGCCCCATCTTGCCCGGCGCGGGCTTGAGCGCATGGCAAACCGCGCAGCGTTGCTCGAACACGGCCTGACCCGACGGCGCAGCCACGGCTCCGGTCGCCATGGTCGACAGGACAGCGGCGAGCACAAGATGGAACTTCATCAGGATGTTTCCTCGAAGGTTTTGGCTTAAAGGCCCAGGAGACGACGATTGCGGCCGGCTTCGGGCGCGCTGCCGGCGAAGTCGTCGAACGCCCGGTCCGTCACCTGGATGATGTGATCGCGGATGAACGGGGCCCCTTCACGGGCACCCTGCTCGGGATGCTTGAGGGCGCACTCCCATTCCAGCACGGCCCAGCCGGCATAGTCGTACTGGGCCAGCTTGGAGAAGATCGCCTTGAAGTCCACCTGGCCATCCCCCAGCGAGCGGAACCGGCCCGGGCGCTCGGCCCAGCCCTGATAGCCGCCATAGACACCCGACCGGGCCGAGGGCCGGAACTCGGCGTCCTTGACGTGGAAGGCCTTGATCCGCTCGTGATAGCGATCGATGTAGCCGAGGTAGTCCAGCTGCTGCAGGACGAAGTGGCTGGGATCATAGAGGATATTGGCGCGCGCATGGCCGCCGACCTCGTCCAGAAACCGCTCGAAGGTCGCACCGTCGTGCAGGTCTTCGCCCGGATGAATCTCGTAACAGACGTCCACGCCTTCGTTGTCGAAGACATCAAGGATCGGCTTCCAGCGACGCCCCAGCTCGGCGAAGGCCTCCTCAACCAGGCCCGAGGGCCGCTGCGGCCAGGGATAGAGATAGGGCCAGGCCAGAGCCCCGGAAAATGTCGCATGAGCCTTGAGGCCCAGGCGACGGCTGGCGACAGCGGCCGCCTTGACCTGCCCGACCGCCCAGGCCTGGCGCTCGGCCGGCTTGCCGCGCAGCTCAGGTGGGGCGAAGCCGTCGAACAGCTCGTCATAGGCCGGATGCACCGCGACCAACTGACCCTGCAGGTGGGTCGAAAGCTCGGTGATCTGCAGGCCGTGGCCGGCCAGCATCCCGGCGATGTCGTCACAATAGGTCTGGCTCTCGGCCGCCAGGGCCACGTCGAAGAACGAATCCGCCCCGCCGGTGGGCATCTGCACGCCGACATAGCCAAGGTCAGCCACCCAGGCGGCCATGGTCTCCAGTTTGTCGAACGGCTGCTCGCTGGCGATGAACTGGGCCAGGAAGATGGCCGGCCCCTTGAGCGTCTTCATCGCCTGTCTCCCTCTAGAGCCACCCAGCCTGAATCGCTTCGGCTGGCGGCCACAGCACACTCGACAAAGGCCATGCCGCGCACGCCCTCGGCGATATCCGGCACGAGCCCTGCTCCCTGCCCCTGGATCGCATCGGCGAAGTCGCGATAGAGGTTGGCGAAGGCCTCGATGAAGCCTTCCGGATGGCCGGTCGGGATCCGCGTCGCCCCCTGGGCACCCGCGCCCAGATAGGCCGAGCCGGCATGCAGCACCTGGCTGGGTGCGTCCAGCCAGTCCAGGGTCAGCTGCGTGTGGCGCTCGTGACTCCAGGTCAGGCCGCCCTTCTCGCCGTAGACACTGATTGTCAGGCCATTGCGCGCGCCCGCCGAGATCTGAGACGCGATCAAGACGCCGCGCGCCCCGCCCTCGAAGCGCAGCAGCACGTTGCAGTCATCGTCGAGACTCCGCCCCGGAACGACAGCAGCGAGGTCGGCGCACAGGCGCTCCACCCGGCGGCCGGTGATGAACTCCGCGATATTGAAAGCATGGACGCCGATGTCGCCGATGCAGCCGCCGACTCCCGACTGAGCGGGATCTGACCGCCAGTCGGCCTGTTTGTTGCCTTCCCGCTCCAGCGGCCGCGACAGCCAACCTTGCGAGTATTCGACAACGACCTTGCGCACCGCGCCCAGGTCGCCGCGCGCCACGATCTCACGCGCCTCGCGGACCATGGGGTAGCCGGTATAGGTATAGGTCAGGGCGTACAGCTTGCCGGAAGCGGCGACGATATCGGCCAGTTCCCGCGCCTGCGCCAGGTTCAGCGTGGCGGGCTTGTCGCTGATCACATGCAGCCCCCCGCGCAGGGCGGCGGCGGAAACGTCGAAGTGCAGATGGTTGGGCGTCACCACCGCAACCAGATCGACACCATCCTCCCGCGCCCGCTCGGCCGCGATCATCACGTGATGGTCGGAATAGACCCGGTCACGCGCCACGCCCCAGCCGTCGGCGGCGGCCGCGTTCCTGGCCGGATCGCGGCTGAACACCCCGGCCACCAGCCGGATACGACCGTCCAGCTCGGCGGCCATGCGATGCACCGGCCCGATGAACGAGCCGGGACCACCGCCCACCATGGCCAGTCGCAGGGGCGCAGGCGCGCTCATCAGCCCGTCACTTTCGCCAGATAGTCAAAGCTGATCCTGGCGGACTCGAGACGGGCGTTGGCGAAAGGCGGCTCCTGCTCGTAGTAGAAGCCCCGGACCCCGGCGGCATAGGCGGCCGGCAGCAGCGTCTTCCAGTCGATCATCCCGCTGCCGACCTCTGTGGGATCCTGGCGAAGCTCGAAGTTGGCCTTGGTCGTGGGCTTGATGTCCTTGACGTGCATCTGGGTGAACCGGCCCGGGTGCGCCTTCATCAGGGCGATCGGATCATGACCCGCCGCCGAGACCCAGCCCACGTCCAGCTCGAAGGTGACGAGGTTCGGATCGGTGCCTTTCAGCAAGATCTCCATGCCGTTGGTGTCGCCGCCGTTCCCGTCCTTCAGGGACGCGAACTCGAAATTGTGGTTGTGGTAGCCGCTGAGGATACCGGCCTTCTTGAGGACGGCGGCCTTCTCATTGAGGAAGTCAGCGTTCCACTTCCAGTCGTCGGCCGTCATCTGCGTGCCGGCCTGGCGCAGATCCGCACTGCCCAAGCGGTCGGGGATATAGTGGATCGGCATGATCGCCGACTTCACCCCGACCACGCTCAACTCATCAGCCAGCTTGACGAGATCACCGCTGAAGCCGTTGGCGCCCTTGGGCGCGATATGGGCGCTGGGACAGATCAGACCGGCACGGTCGAAGGCGGCCCGCAGATCGGCCGGGGTGCGCCCCAGATAGCCGGCCAGTTCCACCGACCTGAAGCCGATCCTGGCCAGGGTCGCCAGTTGGGCGTCCAGCTCCTTCGACAGGTCCGGACCAAGGGTATAGAGCTGGATCCCGATTGGCAGGTTGTGGCGCTGGAAGAACGGCTTGCTGGCCGCGCTGGCGGCCCCGCCACAGGCCAGGCCCAGGGCCGCCGCCCCGGCGCCCAGCAGGCCCCGCCGCGACAGGTCGGTTCCGCCGGCGGCATGTCCGAAAACAGTTGAGCGCATGAGGCTTTCCTTTTTCTGGAGGGGCATGGGTCAGGGCTGCGCAGGCGTCGCGGCCGCGACCGGTGCGTCATCAGAAACCTCGGCGACTGGCGCGCGGGTGGGCGGCTTGAAGAACAGGGCCAGCAGGCACACGGCCGCCAGGGCCATACCCGTCGGAACCATGAACAGGCTGGTATAGTCCACCGTCGCAACGCCGTCGGGGCCGGTCTGGGTCAGGCGGCTGATCAGCGACGGGAACAGGAAGCTGGCTGCGACATTGCCGACGCCCAGGATCAGCAGGTTGAACAGACCCTGCGCGCTGGACCGGACATCCTTGGGGAAGACCGCATCGACGAAGATGTAAACCGTGGCGAAGAAGAAGGCATAGCAGATGCCGTGCAGTAGCTGAACAGCGACGATCACCGGGAGGCTGTCGGCGAAGAAGGCGAACACCGCAAAGCGCGCGGCGTGACCCAGCACCCCGACGATCAGGGTGATCTTCCAGCCCAGCCGCGCCAGCACCCGGCCCAGCAGGAACATGGTCAGGATCTCGGCCACCTGCCCAAGACTCAGAACCACCATGCTGAGGTTGCCGGCGATGCCCACCCGGTTGGTCAGGAAGGCGTCAGCCATGACGAAATAGCCGTTGTGGATCACCGAATCGATGAAGGTGACGATGAACAGGACCAGCACGAACGGCGTGGCCAACAGCTTGAAAGCACGCCGCCAGGCCAGGTTGTCTATCCCGGGCGCATCCTTGCGGGCCGGTGTGTGCGGCAGGGTCAGCGAATAGGCGGCAAAGACAAACGAGACCAGCGCCGCGACCAGGAAGATCCAGCGCATCTGTTCGACGCTGGCGTGGGCCCCCAGCAGGAAGACAAAGGGCCAGCTGACCAGCACCCAGCCGACTGTTCCGCCCATGCGCACCGCGCCAAAATCCGCCGCCGGGTTGCGCAGGTTGGCGAAGGCGATGGAATTGGTCACCGACAGGGTCGGCACATAGACGAGGCTGAAGATCAGGTAGCAGGCGAAGAACGGCCAGAAGCTGGTCGCGAACGCCGTCCCCACCAGGGCCAGACCGCCGATCAGGTGGCTGACCGCCAGGAAACGCTCGGCCGCGAAATTGCGGTCCGCGAACTGGTTGGAAAAGAAGATGCCGACCAGGGCGGCCACGCCCCAGGAGCTGCCGACCAGCGACTGCTGCCACGGCGCAAAACCCAGCATGCCCATATAGGGGAAGATCTTCGGCGCCCAGGCGCCCCAGATGGCCAGCTGCAGCACCATCATCAGAAAGAGCCTGAAGCTCGTGGTCATGATCCCGGCCCTCCCCGACCAGCACAGGCAGCTCATTTTGACCCGTTTGGATCACGTCCGCTCTGATGTAATCGAAATCATCGATAACAGGGGTCCGTCAAGTCGGCAACCGGATCGCCCAGGCCCAGCGCGGCGCGAGCGGCGCCTTGCCAAGCAACCGGCATGTCGCCAGTGTCCGCCGATGGCCACCATTCAAGATGTTGCGCGCGACGCGGGTGTCTCGACCGCGACGGTTTCGCGCGTTTTCAGCGCGCCAGAACTGGTGCTGGAGGTGACGCGCAACAAGGTGATGCAGGCGGTCAACCGCCTGGGCTACGAGCCCAACTTCGCGGCCAAGAGCCTGCGCACCCTGCGCACGGAAAAGATCCTGGTCACCGTGCCCGACATCTCCAATCCCTTCTTTTCCCAGGTCATCCGGGGGGTTGAGGAGGCGGCACTGGCGGCGGGCTACTCCGTCCTGCTAGGCGACACGCGCCATGAAGAGGCGCGCGAGGAGCAGTACGCCGTGATGTTCCGGCGCAAGGAGGCCGACGGCCTGATCTTCCTGGGACACCGGCTTCCGGACGTTCTGGCCGAGATGGTGGCGGCAAAGGGCCCCCGAACGCCGATCGTCAACGGCTGCGAGTTTCGTCCCGGCCTGGCGGTCTCCAGCGCCCATATCGACAACGAGCGCGCCGCCGCCGAGGTGATGGAGTATCTGTACAGCCTGGGGCACACCCGGATCGGGATCGTCACCGGCCCGCTGGCCAGCCCGATCAGCAGCGACCGTCTGACCGGCGTGCTGGCCGCCGCCCAGCGTCAGGGCCGCGCCAGCGCCTTGCGTATCTCCGTTGGCGACTTCTCGATTGAGTCCGGTGTGCACCAGACGGGCGAACTGCTGGACGAGCCCGGCCGTCCGACCGCGATCTTCTGCTTCAGCGACGAGATGGCCATGGGCGCGCTGGACGCCCTGCGCCAGCGCGGCCTGCGCTGCCCGAACGACGTCTCGCTGGTGGGTTTTGACGACATCCGCTTTGCCCAATACTTGGACCCCAAGCTGACGACGGTCAGCCAGCCGATGGAGCAGATCGGCCACGAGGTCGTCCGGCTGCTGCTGGATATCCTCGCCGACCTGGCCAGCGCCCTGCAGAACGTCACCCTGCCCCATCGGCTTGTCGTGCGCTCGAGCACCGCCCCGCCGCCGGCCTAAGGTCGCTGCGGAAGCTCGCGCACCCAGATACTGCGGAAGCTGATGGGTTTACTCGGGTCGCCGTGGGACTGCAGCTTGATCGGCGACGCGTCATGGACCCGATATCGGGGTTTGCCGATATAGACCGTCTCGCCCGCCAGCACCGCCCTGTCCTGAACCACAACGCCGTTGTGGATCACGGTCACCATGGCCGGCGACACAAGCGCGCCCTCGGCTCCAAACGCGGGTGCCTGCCAGATGATATCGTAGGTCTGCCACTCGCCGGGCTTGCGGCTGGCGTTCACGAGCGGCGGGTGCTGCTTGTAGACGCTGGCGGCCTGACCGTTGACGTAGGTCGCGTTCGCAAACGAGTCGAGGATCTGCACCTCGTAGCCCTGGTCGCCCGGGCCGGTGGAGGCCAGGAAAACACCGCTATTGCCTCGCCCCTGCCCGGTTCCGTCGATATCGGCCGGGATGCGCCATTCCAGATGCAGTTGAAAGTCGCGAAAGGTGCGCCGGGTCTCGATATTGCCCTTCGCCTTGTTCACGGTCATGACGCCGCCGTCGACGGTCCAGCCGGCCGGTGACTTGTCACGAGCCGAAACCCACTGATCGAGATCATCGCCGTCGAACAGCACAATGGCGTCGGACGGAGGCTGACCCGCAACCACGGCGGACTCCACCTTGACTGGCGCGGGTGTCCAGACTTCGGTGGCCTCAGGCCTGTCCTGGACGATCGCCGCCGATGACGCCAGGAGGCCGACAAGGACTGCGAGAACCCCATTGGGCGTCGTCATGCGTGTTCTCTTTTCTTAGACGCCTGACCGTATCGCCTCCAGTCGGCTTGGCCTAGCCACTGTGGGGCGGGATCGGAGAGCACCTCGGAGCTTGCCTTGACAACGCTGTCATATAGGGTGGCGACGCCGCGGATGAGGTCGAGGGAAAACGCATGTACAGGATCCTGGGCTTTGTCGCGGCACTGGCCTGCGCCACACCGACGCTCGCCGCCCCGCGCCCGACGCTGGCGTTGACCGAAACACCCAAGCCCGCCGGCCCGGCGACGGCGCTGTTCAATGGCCAGGACCTGAAGGACTGGACCGCCTGGCTGGGCTATGCCGACCCAAGCCTGACCTACACGCGCCCGCCCATCGCTCCGCTTGGCGCGACGGCGCAGAGCGCGGAGATCTTCAAGGTGACGGTCGAGGATGGCCGCCCCGCCCTCTATGTCAACGGCAAGACCTGGGGCAGCCTGGTCCACAAGGGCGACTTCAAGAACTATCACCTGCGCCTGCAATACAAGTGGGGCCAAGGCCGGTGGGCACCGCGCGAGACGCAGGCACCCAATAACGGCCTGCTCTACCATTCGCACGGCGCTCCGGGCGCGGTCTGGGGTACCTGGAGCCAGTCGGCCGAGTTCGAAATCATGCTCGGCTCGACTGGAATGATCGTGCCGGTGGGCGACGCCATCAGCGTCGCCACCACGGTGGTCGACGATGCCTCCCTGATCGATCCCAAGCTGCGATTCGCGCCAGACGGCCGCGACAAGGTGGTGAGAGGCGGCACGGCCGACTGGAATGTCGAGGCCTATGCCGACGCCGAGAAGCCCGCTGGTCAGTGGAACACCCTGGACCTTTACGTGCTGGGCGATCGCGCCGTGCATGTGGTCAACGGCGTGCCGGTCATGGAGGTGCACGACCTCAAGGCCGCCGGCCAGCCGCTGACCCACGGCGCGATCCAGTTGCAATCGGAAGGCGCCGAAGCCTTCTTCCGCGACATCATGCTGACGCCCATCAGGTCCCTGCCCAGGGTAGTGCTGAAATAGGCGCGGGCCGTCCGGGGTGATCAGCGGGTGCCGATCGAACAGTTTCCCTATCTCATTTGAGATAGGGAATGGCTTCTACGGGCGGAAAAGGCGATAAGGCGCGGCGCTTAGCTTCTCGAAGGATCAAAGGTGTCCAGGCCCAAGGGTTCTCGCGATACGGGCCACGAGGCCAAACGTCAGGACCTGCTGGCCAGGATGACGCTGCACATGGTCAGGCGCGATGGCGGCCGCGCCAGCCTGCGGGAACTGGCGGCCGCAGCCGGGGTCTCGGTCCCGACACTTCGCCACTATTTCGGGGACCGCAGCCAGACCCTCGATGCGGTGATGGCCGAATGCCTGCGCCGCGGCCGGCCCGGCCTGGACGCCCAGCGACACAGCGACAAGCCCTTCAGTCAATCCATCCGCGACTATGCCGAAGACCTGATGTTCGCTCTCTCTTCCCCAAAGACCGTCCGGCTGGGCGATGTTTTTGCCATCAGCCTGGCTGAGGGGTTTTTGGATCCGCAACTGGGGCCGTCCGCCCTGTCGCACATCGTCGATCCGACGATCGAGGCCTTGCAGGCGCGGCTGGCCCTTCACGTTCAGCGCGGCGAGATGATCGCTACCGATCTGCGTGCTGCGGCCCTCGTCCTGGCCTCCCCCCTGCTGCTGGCCAGCCTGCATCAGCAGCAGCTTTGCGGACACAAGACCAGCCCCCTGGCGATGAACGACCTGGTCGAGGATGTGGTTGCGGCCTTCTTGAGGGCGTTTGCCGCGCCACTGTGCGTCCCCGGGCCGTCTGCCCTTGAATCCCTTACGGTGTAATCGCGCTTTTCTATATCTCAATTGAGATATAGAATTCCTGGTGTCGCCTGTCGCGTCGCGTGGAGATCCCTATGCCTGCACTCTCGATGTCGGCGAGCGCGCCTGCCCTGGCCCCCGCCCCACGGCCCACCCAGGCTCAGGCCGAGGATGCCGTCCGACTGCTGATCGCCTGGGCGGGCGACGATCCCGAGCGCGAGGGCCTGATCGACACGCCCGCCCGCGTTGCGCGCTCCTATGCCGAGCTGTTCAGCGGCTATTGGGAAGACCCGCGTGACCATCTGGCGCGTACCTTCCAGGAGGTCGGCGGCTATGACGAACTGATCATTCTGTCCAATATCCGCGTGGTCAGCTGCTGCGAGCACCATATGCTGCCCGTGATCGGTCGGGCGCATGTGGGCTATCTGCCCGGCTCGCGCGTCGTCGGCATCTCCAAGCTGGCGCGGGTCGTGGCGGGGTTTTCGCGACGTCTGCAGATCCAGGAAAAGCTCACTGCCGACATCGCCGGCGCCATCGAGGACGTTCTGCAACCGCGCGGCGTCGGCGTGATCATCGAGGCCGAGCACAGCTGCATGACCCTGCGCGGCGTCGACACCCCAGGGTCGACGCTGACCACCAGTCGCCTTCTGGGCCAGGTGCGCGACGACCCGCGCACGCGTGAGGAGTTCATGGGCCTGGTGCGGCAGGCGCGCGGATGAACCGCGCCGCCGTGGCGACGGCTGCGCCGGACGCAGAGATCCCACCGGTCCTGCGCCTCTGTGGTGCCCTGGGGCTGGCACCGTTCTGGGCACCGCCGCTGGTGGGCCTTGGGTTTCCCTCCCTGATCCCGTTGGCCGGCCTGGCCCTGTCGGCCTATGCGGCGGTGATCCTGTCGTTCCTGGCCGGCGCCCGCCTGGGCATGAGCGCGATGGGCCAGCGCCCCGCCACCTTGACGCTGTCGCTGTCGATGATCCCCCCACTGGTGGGATGGACTCTAATGCTGGTCCCGCCCGAATTCTCCAGGTTGCGCCTTGGCGGCCTGGCCCTCGCCCTGCTGGCCCACGCGATCTGGGACAGTCGCGCCGGCGACGCGCCCGCCTGGTATGGCAGGCTGCGATGGCCGCTGACCCTGGGCGCGCTGGCCGGCCTGATCGGCGGCGCGGTAGTGCTGCATGGATAGGACGCCCGGCGTGGCGGTTGTGGTCGGCGTCGGCGGCGGCGTCGGTGCCGCCCTGGCCGACGCCCTGGTCGCTCAAGGGCGCTACGATTGCGTGGTCGGCCTGGCGAGACGCCGCCCGGATGGGTGGCCTGACGACCCCCGCCGCCCCTTCCTGCAGGCGGATATCCTGAGCGAGTCAGACCTT
>Ga0187843_10001697_pt1 | contig 13712 bp, 11 predicted proteins | sample SpaLakP09_SKY_43_FD_134516 | JGI IMG/M metagenome (GOLD analysis project Ga0187843, IMG submission 134516) | Oligotrophic lake water microbial communities from Sparkling Lake, Wisconsin, USA - SP09_SKY_43 | ecosystem: Environmental > Aquatic > Freshwater > Lake | place: USA: Sparkling Lake... | reverse complement strand
GCCAGGGCCAGCGCTTCGCGCAGCACGGCCCGGTCGCCCACATGGTTGGAGAGGATCAGCACCAGTTTGGCCAGGAGCAGATCGGCCAGCTCGTCGGACAAATCGCGCTGAGCCGCGATCAGCTCTTCGTAGAAGCCGTCGGGGTCGATGATGTTCGGGTCGCGCCTCAGGCTCATTGCACAACTCCCAGGCTGCAAGCGAATGCGACCTTGATCTTGGCCGCATCAAAGCGGCGCCAGCGTGCCGCCACGACTTGGTCGGGGCGGATCAGATAGCAAGTGCCAGGTCTGGCGTCGTAGCGCTCCGCCGCCAGGCCCGCGCATTCGAGTTCGAGCACCGGCAGGCCGCAATCACCGGCCGCGCCAAAGCTCAGCAGCATGAAGTCCTGGCCCAGCACGTTGAGCAGCCAGCGCCCGTCGGCCAACGGTGCGTCAACGCAGGGGCTGCCCGGCGGGACGCCGATATCAAAGCTGTCTTCGTCCGGCGTGATCAGGGCAGAGTCCCAGTAAGGCGTGGGCAGCGAAAGTCGGCCGCTGTTGACCAGGGGCCGCGCAAAGGGCTCCGTCTTGGCCAGCTCCAGCACTGCATTGCGCAAGCGCAGCGAGGCGCGGCTTTTGGGACTGATGAAGTCGGTCGAACGGGTCGAATGGGCGATGTTGTCGTCCGCCGCTGCGGCGCGCTCCTGGTGGTAGCTGTCCAGCAGGGTCTCGGGCGCTCGGCCCTCGATCACCGCCTGCAGCTTCCAGGCCAGGTTGTCGGCGTCCTGCATGCCGCTGTTGGCCCCGCGTGCGCCAAAAGGTGACACCTGATGCGCGGCATCGCCCGCGAAGAGCACGCGGCCGTGGCGGAAGCGCTTCATCCGCCGGCAGGCGAATTGGTAGACCGACACCCATTCCAGTTCGAACTCGGCGTCCGGCCCCAACATGGCCTGGATGCGCGGGATCACCTTCTCGGGCCTTTTCTCCTCGGCGGGATCCGCATCGCGACCGAGCTGGAAATCGATGCGCCAGACGCTGTCGCATTGCTTGTGCAGCAGCACGGACTGATCGGGGTGAAACGGCGGATCGAACCAGAACCAACGCTCGGTGGGGAACTGCGCCTTCATCACCACATCGGCGATCAGGAAGCGGTCCTGGAAGACCTGGCCCTCGAAGTCCAGGCCCAGCATCGCGCGGGTGTCGCTGCCGGCGCCGTCGCAGGCGATCAACCAGTCGGTCTGCATCTGGAAAACGCCGTCAGGCGTCTGCACTTGCAGGCTCACACCTTCGTCGCTTTGCTCAAGACCCAAGAGCTTGTGCTTCCAGCGCAGCTCGATGTTGGGTTCCAGCTGGCAGGCGCGCACCAGGCGCTCTTCCAGGTGGTACTGCTGCAGGTTGATCATCGCCGGCATCTTGTGATGGGCCTGTGGCAGCAAGTCAAACTGGTAGGCCAGGTCTTCCTTGAAGAAGACCTTGCCGACCTGCCACTTGATGCCCTGAGCAGCCAGCGCCTCGCCCTGCCCCAGGCGGTCGAGGATCTCCAGCGAACGCTTGGCATAGCAGACCGCGCGCGACCCCATGCTGACGCTGTTGTTGTCGTCCAGAACCACCACCGGGAGGCCGCGCCGCGCGCAGTCCAGCGCCGCGACGAGTCCCACGGGCCCGGCACCGATGATCACCAGCGGCCGCGCTTGTGCCTGGCCCGAGCGCTGTTCCAGAGTTTGCCGGTAGGCGTACTCGGGGAAGTGGTAGGTCTTGAGCAAGATCAGGCGCCTTCCAGGGCCTGCCACATGGCGATGTCGCGCTCGGCGGTCCAGATCCGCGGATCGGGATACTGCGTGGCCTCGTCGTAGGCACGGGTCACATCGAAGGGCATGCAGTGGGCAAAGATGACCCACTGGCCGTACTTGGGCGTCAGCCGCTCATAGGTTTCGCGGTAGACGGTCTTGAGGTCGCGGCCCGCGCTGGCGCCAGCTTTGACGCTTTCGTACAACTCGCTGACGAAGGCCCGCGTCCCGGCGAGGCCTTCGGCCACCTGCTCGGGTGTCTGCAGCGCCGGGCCGCGGCCGGGCACCAGCTTCGCAGGCTTCAGCGCGGCGAGGTTGTCCAGTGTCTGCGGCCAGTCCTTGAAGTACGCGTCGCCGGCATAGGGCGTGGCGTCGAACTCCACCAGATCACCCGAGAACAAGATCTTGTCCTTGGGCAGCCACACCACCGTGTCGCCCTTGGTGTGACCACGTCCCAATTGCAGGATCTGCACCTCCAGCTTGCCAAGCCATAGAGTCATCTTGCCTGTGAAGGTAATGGTCGGCCAGGTCATGCCCGGCGGCACCGATTCGACGTTCTGGAATAGGCGCGGGAAGCGGCCGATCTCGCTGGCCTTGTCCTGCTCGCCGCGCTCGACGATCAGGTCGTAGGTGTCCTGGCTGGCGATGATCTGTTCGGGCTGGTAGGCCGAGGCGCCCAGCACGCGCACCGCGTGGTAGTGGGACAACAGCACGTACTTGATCGGCTTGTCCGTCACCTCGCGAATGCGGCGGATCACGTCGGCGGCCATCACCGGCGTGGCCTGGGTGTCGATCACCATCACCGCATCGTCGCCGATGACGATGCCGGTGTTCGGGTCGCCCTCGGCCGTGTAGGCATAGGCGTTCTCGGAGAGCTTGTCAAAGCTGACCTTCTTGACCTCCAGGTCGGCTTGGGAGGCGAAGGTTTTGGTGCTGGCTTGACTCATGGCGGCGGCTCGGGTGAAAGTCTGAAGACTGGAATTTAGTTAAAGCAAACTTGTTTGTCTATATCTAATTTTCATCACATCCGATGCTGTCATATTCGGCTCTAATCGCCAGCCATGACAGCCTTCATCCCCGATCCAAGCACCGAACCCGCGCTGGAGCGTGGCCCGCGCGGCATTCAAAGCGTGGAGGTCGGCGGCCAGTTGCTGATCGCCCTGGCCCACCACGGCCGGCCGCTGGCCCTGAAGGATCTGGCCCGCGCAGCCGACATGCCGCCGGCCAAAGCCCATCCCTATCTGGTCAGCTTCATCAAGTTGGGGCTGGTGGAGCAGGACGGCAGCAGCGGCCGCTATGGTCTCGGTCCGCTGGCCTTGCAGCTGGGTTTGATCAGCCTGCAGCAGTACGAGCCGGTGCGCCTGGCCACGCCACGCATCGAGGAGCTGGCGCAGCAGATCGGCCACACGGTGGCCATCGTCGTCTGGGGCAATCGCGGGCCGACCGTGGTGCGGGTGGCCGAGGCGCCCAGCCCTGTGCATATCAGCATGCGCCACGGCACGGTGATGAGCTTGCGCGGCACCGCTTCGGGCCGCTTGTTCGCGGCCTACCTGCCGCCGGCCCAAGTGCTGGAAGCCATCGCGACAGAGGATCTGTTCGACTCGCCGGCGCCAGAGGGCATTGATGCCGAGTTCGCGGCCTTACTGGCGCAGACCCGCGAGGCGGGCATCGGCAGCTCCAAAGACGGCGCGGTGATTGGTGTCAGCGCACTGGCCGCGCCGGTCTTCGACGACCGCGGCCGCATCGCCATCAGCCTCACGGCCATCGGCCCCAGTGGCAGCTTTGATCTGAACCTGGGCGGCGACATGGCGCTGGCACTGCGGCGCGCCGGGTCGGAGCTGTCGCGCCAATTGGGCTGGAGGCAGGCCTGAGCCTCTGAGGTGTTATTGGCGCAAGCGCGTCAGCACCGCAGCCTCTTCCTCGGTGCCGTAAAAATAGGGGTAGAGCGTACGGGTCTGCGAGGCCAGCTCGGGCGAACCGCCAAAGCAGGCAATCTGCTCGCGGGCATGCAGCAGGTCCAGGCTCAAGAGCACGGCCGGCGCGCTCACCCGCGGGTTCAGGCGCGACTCGGACCGCACCTTGAAGCCCAGCATGCGGCGATAGAAAGCGACATGACGCGGGTTCACCTCGATCACCAGCAGCTCGCAGCCGGCCAGCCGATGTGCGTGCAGATAGGCCAGATGGAACAAGCGCGCCAGCACCTGTTTGTTGTCGCGGGCGTCCTCGTCGACAGCCAGACGGCCGAACTCGCAGATGCTTAGGCCACTGGCGCGCAGGGCGGCCAGTTCCTCACCGAATACTGCATCGGCATTGAGGCCCTGCTCGGACGGGAACCGCACCCCGATCGTGCCGACCGTGCGCTCGCCCTGGAAGGCCGAACAGATGATCAGGGACTCCTCGCTATGGGTGCTGAGCTGGGTGCCGGCGTAGCCCCGGTCCGTGTAGCAGCGGGCCACAAGGCGGTTGGCGCAACCGTGGCGCTCGGGGCCGGCGGTGCCGAACATCAGTTCGACGGACGTGCTCGGCTGGGCATCAAGCGAGATCTCGAGATTCATGTATTTCGGCCCGCTTATGAACATCACCAGCCCGGGATTGGGCGAGTTGCGGACGCAGTCTATACAGCAGAAAGTGAAAATTTCACCGGGGAAACAGATTCATACACATGAATCCCCTAGCTTACAGAGAGAAATCTCGCGGTTTAAGCGCTATGGCGCGCAAACCCTTGATCGTCCTGAGGCGGCCGCCACCGCCTTGAATCACTGACTGGACGGCTGCCGTGTCAGATCAAAGCCGCGCCACAAAGGGCTTGAGGAGGGCCAGCAGAGCAGCAGGCTGCTCCAGCGGGCTCAGGTGCGAGGCGCCGGCCAGCACTTCCAGTTGCGCAGCGGGGATGCGGGCCGCGATGGCCTGGGCCATCGCCGGCGTGGCGCCAACATCGAGCGCACCGGCGATCACCAGGGTCGGGCACCGCACCGCCGGCAATGCGTCCAGATAGTCCACGGCGCTCACCGCCTGGCAGGCGGCCACATACGAGCCCGCATCCTGGGCCAGCAGTTGCGCCCGCAGCGCGGCCGTAGTCTCGGGCTCGGCGGCGCGGAAGTCGGCATGCAGATAGCGCTCGGTCACCAGATCGGCCACGGCCGTCATACCGCCCGCCTCGATCGCCGCAATGCGCTGCGACCAAGCCGCGCGCGCGCCCTCGGGGTACTGCGCCGTCGTATGCGCCAGCACCAGGCCGCGTACAAGCTCCGGGTGCTTGAGTGCCAGGCCTTGCCCGACCATGCCTCCCATCGACAGGCCGACAAAGACGACCGGCCCACGGCCCCATTCGCGAATCAGGCGCGCTGCGTCATCGACCAGATCGTCGAGGCTGTACGGGCCCGCGGGGGCGGCCGATTCGCCATGACCACGATGGTCGTAGCGCAGCGTCGGGTGCTGCCCGGCCAGCTCGGCTGCCAGGGCGTCCCACAGGTGCAGGTCCAGGCCCAGGGCATGGCTGAAGACGATGGGCGCGCCATGGGTCTCCAAACTCGCTTCTCCTTGCAGCACCAGACCCAGCTGCGGCTGGCTGAACGTGTGCTGCACCCGCGGCCGCACGGTGCGCGTGAGCGGTTGCGGCAGCGGGGCCAGGCCCTCGTCCTGCAGGATCTTGCCGGTGATCTTGAAGGCGGTGTTGGCGGCGGGCACGCCGCAGTAGATCGCACCCTGCAACAAGGTCTCCTGGATCTTGGCAATCGGCACACCCCCACGCACGGCGGCGCGGCAATGCAGCTCGAACTCTTCCCAGCGCGCCAGGCCCATGGTCATGCCCAACACCAAGAGGCGCCTCGTGGTCTTGTCCAGGCCCGGCCGTCCCCATACCTCATGCCAGGCATAGCGGGTGATGAACTCCTGGAACTCGGCATTGAAGGCATTGGCGCCGGCGGTGGAGCGCTCGACCCACTCGTCACCCAGCATGGCCCGGCGGTTCGCCAGGCCGCGCTCGAAATCGTCGCTGCGTTGATCGCTCATGATCTTTCCTTACCAATGCGGGGTGTCGTGCAGGCGCGACCATTGCTGGCGAGCGCCGTTCAGCGCCGCGTCGACGCGGCTGTCGGCATGGCAGGCGATGCGATGCACATCGAACTGGGCCTCCAGCGCGCCAGCATCGAGCGCTGGTTCGTCCTTGAGCAGTTGCCGTGCCAGCACCGGCAGCGCGACATCGCCCGCCACCACGCGGGCGCACAGAGCCTCCACAAGGGCCTGTGCCGCCGCCTTGCCCTGCAACGGCGCCAGCAGCAGGGCCAGGCCCTCGGCAAAGACCAGCCCGCGCTGAGCCTCGATATTGGCCCGCATGCGCGCCGCATCGACGCGCGGCGCGGCCAGGGCCTGGGCCATCGACTGCACGGCGCCATGGACGCTCAGCAGCAGGCCCGACCATTCGGCCAGCTCGGCCTGCCAATTGCCCAGGCCGCGCTCGTGCTCCTGCGTCATGCATGCCAGCAGGCCCGCCACCCGCTGCGGCGCACGCCGTGCCGCAGCCAGCGCCTGCATGCAGAAGACCGGGTTGCGCTTGTGGGGCATGGCGCTCGACCCACCGCGACCCGCTTCGGAAGTCTCGGCCATCTCGCCCAGCTCGGGCTGGGCCAGCAGGGCGAGGTCTTGCGCCAGCTTGCCCACCGAGCCGCACAGCACGCCCAGCTCGGCGCCCAGCCGCACCCAGCGGTCGCGCTGAGTGTGCCAGGGCACGGCCGGCGCGGGCAGGCGCAGCTCCTCTGCCAGCGCGGCGGTCACCGCATCAGCCTGCTCGCCCAGGGTCGCCAAGGTGCCCACGGCGCCGCCGAACTGCAGTTGCAGCGCCGCGTCGCCCGCCTGACGCAGGGCCTGGGCGCAGCGGATCAGTGGCAGCACCCAATGGCAGGCACGGGCGCGCAGGCTGCTGACGGCAGCCGGCTGCATCAAGGTGCGGGCCAGCAGCGGCGTCGCGGGGTAGTTGTCGGCCAGGTCCAGCAGATGGCCGGCGAGCGCCAGCAGATCGCTCTCGATCAGCTGCAGCGCGCGGCGCGTCTGCAGCACCATGGCGGTGTCGATGACGTCCTGGCTGGTGCTGCCCCAATGCACATAGGCGGCAGCGGCGGGGTCGAACAGGGCGACCGTCTCGCTCAGCTTGCGCACCAGCGGGATGGCCAGGCTGCCGGCCGAATTGCTCGCCGCAACCAGCGCCGTCACGTCATACAGCTCAGCCCGGCAGAGACTGGAGATCGCCTGCGCTGCGCCGTGCGGTATCACGCCGCAGCGGGCTTCGGCGCGGGCCAGCGCCGCCTCGAAATCCATCATCGCCTGCACGATGGCCACAGGCGAAAACAGCTGCTGCATCTGCGGCGTGGACAGGAAACCATCGAACACCGAATGCGACATCTGCATCTACCTGTGAGTATTCAACAGCCCCGGCGAGGGTTTCACCGGGGCTGCAATCAGGCCAGGATCAAGCGGCCACGCCGTTCGCTGCAGCCATGCCGTGCTTGGCGGCCAGGCGGTTCATATTGCCCATCGACACGCGGTGCATTTCCAGCAGCGACAGCAGGCCGCTGCGGAACAGGCTCAACACCTGATCGTCGGGCAGCGCGGCCAGCTTTTCTTCGTCGACGGCCATGAAGCCGTCCACTTCAAGCTTCTCGCCGTTCGGCAGGGTAGCGTCAAAGCGCATGTCGCGCAGCAGCTCCAGCTCAACCAGCTGGGCGCAGACCAGGCGGGTGCGCTCGGCTTCCTGCTCGAAGTTTTCGAGGAAGGTCTTGCAGTTCAACAGGAACTCGGTCGGCTGGCCATCGGCGGCGAACAGCGAGGTGCCTTCGGTCTCGGAGAAACCGGGCCAGTCGTTGTCGAAGCAGATCGCGATCTGATCGCTGTTGTCCTCGATGCGGGCCATCGTGAACGGGTAGCGGCGCAGGTAGGCCGGCACATAGATGCCGGTCCACTTGTCGCCCTCGACGTACATGTTGACGCCGGTCTTCAGACCCGTCACGGCCAGCGGCGCAACTGCCTGCTTGGCCGGCTCGGCCGGCACTTCACCGACGCGCACGAACACGATCGGGAATTCCTTGCAGGCCTCGGCGAACTCGACCACGGCCAGGAACAGCGAGTTCTGGTTGGCCACGCGGGTCACCACGGGCAGGTCGGTCTTCAGGCGCAGGTTCTTGTGGACGACGCGGTCCAGCGGAACCAGGTTGCCGTACAGCGGGGGGTTGCTCATTTGTCTACATCTCCATCTACAGCCAGTCGACTGACCAGCACTTTGTCCACACGCTTGCCATCGAGGTCTACGACCTCGAACCGCCAAGCATTCCACTCCACCACATCGGCCGTGCGCGGCAAGCGCCCCAGCAGCAGCATCACCATGCCGGCCAGAGTGTTGTAGCGCCCACGATCCTCTTCGGGCAGTTCCTTCAGGCCCAGGCGGTCCTTCAACTCGGGCGCCGGGATCAGGCCGTCCAGCAGCCAGCTCCCATCCTCGCGCTGCACCGCCCAGGCATCGCCATCGCTGGGCGCGTTGAACTCGCCCGCAATCGCTTCCAACACGTCGCGCACAGAGATCACGCCCTGCACCTCGCCGTATTCATCCACCACAAATACCAGCGGTACGTCGGAGGCACGGAACTGCTCAAGCAGCTCCATGCCCGACAGCGTCTCCGGCACGAACACCGGCGCTTCCAGGTCCTCCACCAGCGACAACGGGCGCCCGCTCAGCGCCCGCTGCAGCAGCGCCTGGGCCGACACCACGCCCAACACATCGCTGAGATCGCCGCGGCAGACCGGGTAGCGGCTATATCCATGTTCCTGCAGCACGGCCAGCACCTGCTCGGGCGTATCGCCGGCGTCCAGCCAGGCAATCTCACCGCGCGGAATCATCATCGAACCGATCTGGCGTTCGTCGAGGCGGAACACATTGCGCACCATCTGATGCTCGTGCTGCTCGATCACGCCAGCATCCAGGCCCTCTTCCAGGCTGGCGGCGATCTCCTCCTCGGTCACGCCGCGCTGTGCGCGACCGCGCAGGCCCACCAGGCCCAGCACCGTCTCGGTGGAAAAGCTCAAGGTCTTCACCAGCGGCCGCGCCACCATCGACAGAAAGTTCATCGGCGGCGCCACCAGGCGGGCGACCGTCTCCGGGAAGATCTGGCCGACGCGCTTGGGCACCAGTTCGCCGAACACGATGGTCAGCGCGGTGATGATCACCACCACCAGGCCCGTGGCGCTGAGATCGGCCACCTTGTCCTGCAGCCCGAAGGTCGCGATCAGCCAGGCAGCCAGCGGCCCGGAGAACGCAGCCTCGCCGACGATACCGTTCAACACCCCGATCGAGGTGATACCGATCTGTACCGTAGAGAGGAATTTGGTCGGGTTGTCGTGCAGGTCCATCGCGGCCTGCGCGCCGGACTCACCACTCTCCACCATCACCTGCAAACGCGCCTTGCGGCTGGCCGTGAGGGCCATTTCCGACATCGCAAACAAGCCGTTGAGAAAAATCAGGAAGAGAACGAGTGCGGTGTCCATTGAGCGCGTGCGAGTTCGGGTTCAACCCTGATGCACGCCCTAGATTGAAAGAGGCCGCAAGCGTAGCAGAAGCCTTTGACGATTCAGACAGCACAATCCCGTGTATGAATTACCTCATCGGCGATGTCCAGGGCTGTTGCGGGGCGTTGCAAGCGCTGCTGGCCAAAATAGAGTTTTCTCCCTCGCGTGACCGGCTCTACCTGCTGGGCGACCTGGTCAACCGCGGGCCTGCCTCGCTGGCGACCCTGCGCTTGCTCAGCGGCCTGGGCGAGGCCGCCACCTGCCTGCTCGGCAACCACGACCTGCACCTGCTTGCCGCCGCCCACGGCGTACGTAAGCCGCACCGTGGCGACACCATCGACGAGATCTTGCAGGCGCCCGACCGCAAACCCCTGCTCGACTGGCTGCGCCAGCAACGCATGGCCGTGCACGAGCAGGGCTGGCTGATGGTGCACGCAGGCGTGGTGCCGCAATGGGATCTGGCACAGACGCTGGCCCTGGCCGGCGAGGTCGAGACCGTGCTGCGCAGCCCCGATCTGCCCGACTTCCTCGACGCGATGTACGGCAACGAACCCGTGCGCTGGTGCTCCGACCTGAGTGGCATGGCCCGGCTGCGCTTCGTCGTCAATGTGCTCACCCGGTTGCGTTTTTGCGATGCCGAGGGGCAAATGGACTTCAAGACCAAGGACGGCGCAGGCGGCGCCCCGGCGGGCCTCATGCCCTGGTTCGACGTGCCCGGCCGACGCACGGTCGGCGTGCCGATCGCCTTCGGCCATTGGTCGACCCTGGGCCTGGTCGAGCGCGATGATCTGCTGGCGCTGGATACAGGCTGCATCTGGGGTGGCCAGTTGTCGGCCATGCGCGTCGACGGCGCGCGGCGCGAGCTGATACAGGTGCAGTGCGAGCAGGCGCAGCGGCCCGGCGAGTGAGCCTGTTTCAGCGGCTAGAATCCTTCCCTTGATCGCAGCGTGCCTGGTCGGTCATTGATGTCTGCAGCGGAGGCTTGGGGGAGTGGTTTAACCCAACAGTCTTGAAAACTGTCGACGGGTAACCGTCCGTGAGTTCGAATCTCACAGCCTCCGCCAATATTCTGATTGCTCGCCGGGTACTATTGCCTCATTCATCTCGAGGTGCCCCGTGAAACTCAACGACCTTCTCGCCGCCGATGCCTTGATCCCTGTCTTGCCGGAGGCGGTCAACCGGGTCCTCGGCGAACTGCAGAAGGATGAGCCCGATCAACGACTGGTCAACCAGCTCCTGTCTGCCGAAGTCGGCCTGACGGTGCGGATCCTGCGGCTGGTGAATTCCGCGCGCTACAGCGCGGGTGGCGAGCGCATTGGGACGGTCGAGGCGGCCACGGCCATGCTAGGACTGCTGGCCACGCGTCAGCTCGTGCAGGCCGCTGCCGTGGGCGGCGCCTTCAAGCATGTGCCCGGAGTGGACATGAGCGAATTCTGGCGCCACAGCCTGAACGTCGCGAAAATCGCCCAGTCCCTGGCGGAAGAGCTGCGTCTGGATCGTGGCATCGCTTTCACAGCCGGGCTGTTGCATGGCACGGGCGATCTGATCATGAAGATGGCAATGCCCGAGCGCGCCTGCCTGCAGCCGGTCTTTGCCACCGACGACGCCCGCCAGGAGGCCCAGATCGCCGACCTGGGCTATGCCTACCCTGAGGTCGGTGCCGCCTTCGCGTCGCGGTGGCTGTTCCCGGAGAGCATCGTCGAGGCGATCCGCTATCAATGCGATCCGAAGGACAGCGACGACAACAAGACCCTATCCAGCCTCCTTTACCTGTCGTGCTGGAGCGCTCGCGCCCACGAGCTGGACATCGAAGGCACGGCGCTGTTCGACCAGATCCCGCACGGCGTGGCCCAGGCGATCGGCCTGGACGGCCCCGAGCGGCTGTGCGATGACAAGGTCATCGCCTGGACCCCGCTCGACGAAGCGCGCGATTTTTCCTGAGTCGGAAAGCTATTTCCCCATCGTCACCCAGCTGAGCTCCAGCCAGTTGTCGGGCCGGTGCACCACCGTGACCTTGCTGCGGGCAGCCCAGGGGATCATCTGCCGGTGCAGCGGGATGACATTGAACTGCTCCTTGTATTCGGTCAGGGCGGCCTTGATCAGCTGCTCGCGCTTCTTCGGGTCCACCTCGACGCTGGACTGCGCGGCCAGTGCGTCGAACTTGTCGTTGCGCACATTGCCGTAGTTGTAGGCGCCGACGCCACGTTCACCACGGTTGCGGAACACGGGGGTCAGGATGCTTTCCGCATCGGTGATGGCGCCGCCCCAGCCGTAAAGGTAAAGGCTGGTGTCGAGCTTTTCGATCTTGGGGAAGAAGAGCACGCGGGGCATCGCATTGACCCGCACCTTGACCTTCAGCTGCGCCCACATCGCGGCCAGGGTCTGGCAAATTTCCTCGTCGTTGATGTAGCGGTTGTTGGGGCAGTCGAGGCTGACCTCGAAGCCCTCGGCGTAGCCGGCCTCCGCCATCAGCTTGCGCGCAGCCGCCATATCGAAGGGGATGCGGGCCTCCAGCTTGGGGTCGTCATAGGCGGCAATAGAGGCGGGCGTGAGGCCACCGGTGGGCACGCTGAGGCCGTTCATCAACTTGGACCGCATGGTCTCCGCATCGATGGCCTGGTAGAGCGCGCGGCGCACGCGCAGATCCTTGAAGGGATTCTTGTCACCGGGCACCTGGCCATAGAGCAGCTTGTCACGCGCCTGGTCGAGCCCGATGAAGACGATGCGATTCTCGGGGCCGTCGATGACCTTGACACCCTCGGTGTTGCGCAGCCTGGCGATGTCGCGCGGCGCCGGGTCGAGCACGAAATCGATCTCGCCCGACACCAGCGCGGCCAAGCGCGTCGCGTCATTGCCGATCGGGGTGAACACCACATCCTGCACATTGCCCTCGAACTTACCCCACCAATTGGCGTTGCGCTTGAAGACGGTCTTGATGCCAGGCTGGCGCGTCACCAGGATGTAGGGACCGGTGCCGTTGGCGTTCATGCCGGTGAAGCTCTCCTCCTTGTTCTTGAAGTCCAGCGGGCGGGTCACGCGGTTTGCTTCACACCAGCTCTTGCTCATGATCCAGAGCGTGTCCAGGTGCTGCAGAAATATCGGATTGAAGCTCGTCAGGGTGAACTCGACCGTCTGCTCATCCACCTTGCGAGGTGTGCCCACGGCATTGGCGTAGACCGAGATCAGCGAAGTGGGCTCCTGGGCACGCTTGATCGAGAAAACTACATCGTCGGCAGTCAGCGCCGCGCCGTTGTGAAACTTGACGCCGGGGCGCAGCTTGAAGCGCCAGACCAGTGGTGAGACCTGGGTCCATTCGGAGGCAAGGCCTGGCACGATGTTCAGCGACCGGTCGCGACGGGTGAGCCGCTCGTAGACCTGGCCATTGATCATGTTGGTCATGCTCTCGTTCTGGGAGTGCGGATCCATGGTCTGCGGATCGCCCTGGCTGGCCCAGCGCAAGGTCTGCCCCTGGGCGGTGGCGGTGGCGGCGGCAAGCGCCAGCAGACCCAGCATAAGCAGGCGTTTCATCGGCGGACTCCCTCAGCTGACTTGATGCCCCCGAGTTTAGGGACGCACCCTGAGCCCGCCGCTAATGGTTAACCTGCGGAGCTTTCCGTCGCCCCATCTAAGCGATCGGCCAGGGCACTTTCTCAGGACCGCCCGATCGCACTGAGGACAGAAGTTGAGGCCCAAGGCGTGGAAACCGAACGGGGGGCTAAGCGCCCGCCACAGGGTCGCGTACGCGGCCGCCTGGCGCAGGCGCAGGCACTGGCTCCAGCTTGAAGGCAAGAAAACTGCCGATCGCATTCCAGCGAACGCACCAGCAGCGACTGCATGAAGAAAGCGGCCTGTCCGTGGCGGATCGCAAGAGCCTCTAAAGGGGCAAGGCGCAGGCAACAGTTGATTTGTTCAAACCTTGCCCGCCGCAAGACCCCCTCCGCTCAGCGTTTACCCAGGTTCAGCCCGGCGTGCGCCAGAGTTCATCCAGGTGGGTGAAGCCCCAGTCCTTCGCCGATTCGCGGCTGACGATCCGGTCGGTGGCGCCCGCCGCTGACAGGTCCACCAGTTGCACCGGGATCGGCAGCTTGGACTTGATGGAATAGAAGATGCGCACCATCGGCGCGACCAAGCTGCCAGTGTTCTGGTCGACCACCACCGCCAGGCGCCCCGACTGTAGCTTCACCAGGGTGCCGACCGGATAGATGCCGATGCCCTTGACAAAGGCCTGGAACACCGCTGGGTCGAACTGGCCCGTCCACTGCGACATGCGCTGGATGGAAGCAGCCGGATCCCAGGCGGTCTTGTAAGGGCGCACCGAGGTGACGGCGTCATAGACATCGCAGATGGCACCCATGCGCGCCAGCAGGCTGATCTGCTCGCCCATGAGTCTCTCGGG
>Ga0187843_10001696_pt1 | contig 13715 bp, 17 predicted proteins | sample SpaLakP09_SKY_43_FD_134516 | JGI IMG/M metagenome (GOLD analysis project Ga0187843, IMG submission 134516) | Oligotrophic lake water microbial communities from Sparkling Lake, Wisconsin, USA - SP09_SKY_43 | ecosystem: Environmental > Aquatic > Freshwater > Lake | place: USA: Sparkling Lake... | reverse complement strand
TCGCCTTAAAGAAAACGAGCCGTTCGAAGTCGCAATGCGTCGCTTCAAACGCACCATCGAAAAAACCGGTCTGCTGACCGAACTGCGCGCACGCGAGTTCTACGAAAAGCCAACGGCTGAGCGTAAGCGCAAGCTGGCTGCTGCTGTTAAGCGTCACTACAAACGCATTCGCAGCCAACAGCTGCCGAAAAAACTCTTCTAAGATTGCTTACGCAGGCCAACCTGGCACACGCCGGTTGTGTTTAGCGGCATCTAAGAGATACCCGCTCCGGCTTGGTCCGCAGCGGGTTTTCGCATTTTTACTCCATTATTTTCCGAAAGAAACGCCATGGGCTTGAAAGAACAAATCACCGAAGACATGAAAACCGCAATGCGCGCCAAGGAAGCCGGCCGTCTGGGGACCATCCGTCTGATCCTGGCGGAAATCAAGCGCAAGGAAGTCGATGAGCAAATCTCGGTCAGCGATGAGCAAACCGTGGCCATCGTGGAAAAAATGATCAAGCAGCGCAAGGATTCGATCACCCAGTTCGAAGCCGGTGGCCGCGCCGATCTGGCCGACATCGAAAAAGCTGAACTGGCAGTGCTGAGCGCCTACATGCCGGCCGGCCTGTCGGATGAGGAAATCGCCGCTGAAGTCGCTGCCGCCGTGGCCGCCTCGGGCGCCGCCGGTCCGCAGGACATGGGCAAAGTCATGGGCATCGTCAAGCCGAAGCTGGCTGGCCGCGCCGACATGACCGTGGTCTCCGCCCTGGTCAAAAAAGCGCTGACCCCAGCGTAAGCGCTTAGCAATACCGCAATACCGCTGCCGCAGTTTGATGCGCATCAAGGCGCGTCGACTGCGGCGGTATAGTCTGATCCACTCCGAGACCGTTCAGCCCTGTGATACCACAAACTTTTATCGCTGATTTGCTGAACCGCGTCGATATCGTCGACGTGGTCGGCCGTTACGTGCAGCTGAAAAAAGGCGGCGCGAACTACATGGGTTTGTGCCCGTTTCACAACGAAAAATCGCCCAGCTTCACCGTCAGCCCGACCAAGCAGTTTTATCACTGCTTCGGCTGCGGCGCCCATGGCACTTCGATCGGCTTCATGATCGAATATTCCGGCATGGGCTTTGTCGATGCCGTCAAAGAGCTGGCGCAGAGCGTCGGCATGGTGGTGCCGGACCAGGACGACAAGATTCCGCCGGCGCAGCGCGCGCAGATGGCGGCGCAGAGCCTGGCGCTGACCGAGGCCATGACGCGCGCCAGCGACTTTTACAAGCAGCAACTGCGCAGCGCCCCGGACGCCATCGCCTATCTGAAACGCCGTGGCCTGACCGGCGAAATCGCCGCCCGCTTCGGCCTCGGCTACGCGCCGCATGGCTGGGACAACCTGCGCGCCATGTTTCCCGACTACGAGGCGGTGGTGCTGGCCGAGTCCGGCCTGGTCATCGACAAGGTGGATGAGGACGGCAACAACCGCAAGCGCTATGACCGCTTCCGCGAACGCGTCATGTTCCCCATTCGTAATACCAAGGGCCAGGTTATCGCTTTCGGCGGCCGGGTGCTGGATCAGGGCGAACCCAAGTACTTGAATTCTCCTGAAACGCCTTTATTTTCAAAGGGGTTCGAGCTGTATGGCTTGTTTGAAGCACGCCAGGCGATCCGCGATGCGGGCTATGTGCTGGTGACGGAAGGCTATATGGACGTGGTGGCGCTGGCGCAGATGGGTTTCCCGCAAGCGGTGGCGACCTTGGGCACGGCGTGCACCACCCATCACGTGCAGAAGCTGTTGCGTCAGACCGACACGGTGATCTTCAGTTTCGACGGCGACAAAGCCGGCCGCCGCGCTGCGCGGCGCGCGCTGGAAGCCTGTCTGCCGCACGTGACTGACAACAAGACCATCAAGTTTTTGTTCCTGCCCACCGAGCACGACCCGGACAGCTATGTGCGCGAGTACGGTAAGGAAGCCTTCGAGCAGGAAATTCATGAGGCCATGCCGCTATCGCAATTCCTGATCAAGGAAGCCTGTGGCGAGCACGACATGAACAGCCTGGAAGGTCGGGCGCGCGCGCAGTTCGACGCCAAGCCCTTGCTGCAAGCAATGACGCCAACCGCGCTGCGCTTGCAGATCGTGCGTGGCCTGGCGCAACTGACGCAGACCTCGCCATCGGAAATCGAGGTGCTGTTCGAACTGTCCAAACCGGTAGCCACGGTAAAGATCGCGCCGCCGAGGGGCGGGCGGCCGCAGCCGAAAGGGCTGGAATTGCAAATCGTCCGTGTGCTGGTGGCGCATCCGGCGCTGGCGCTGGAGATCGACCAGGCGGCCGAGGCGGCTTTCCAGTTCTTTGGCCAGGAGTCGGCCGAACGGCTGGCGCAGTTGCTGGCGGCAGCGCGGGCGATGGGCGAGGGCGGCGGGTTTGCCGCGTTTGCCCAGCACCTGAAATCGCAGGGTGACGATTACGACGGCATCATCGGCGAAATCGTCAAGGAGCCGGAAACCGAGCGCGACACCGAGCGCGTGGTGTTGCGGGCGGCCATCCGCCAGGTCAAGCACAATGCGCTGAAGCACGAGCTGAGCCAGTTGTTTGCGGCGGGCCTGTCGTCCGACGAGATTGGCGTGCGCTATCGGGAGTTGACCGCGCAGCAAGACCAGCTGTTGCGCGAGGCGCAGGCGGAGTTGCCTGCCCGTTAAAGTTGTAGGGCGTTTTGTGTCGTAATGTTTCTGTCATTATTCCAGCGAAGGATGTGCCGGTCTTCCCTCTGGAAATTGAAAAGTGACGTGCTATAATAAAACGCTAAGTGTTGTATGTTTTGGCATCGTTTTTCTGTTCAGAGTGTGTTTGTTTTCAGTGAGTTAGGCTCTTGATCGACGCGGATGAACGGGTGTCGGCGGCCAGGGCCAGCTACGGTTCAGCAAATAGTCTGTTTGCTATCTAACCGAGTCATGGTTTCTTGCCCCCACGCACGTGTCTGATGCAGTAGAATTCCTTGGAGTTCTATAGAGGGCGGTCGGCCTGACCCAGGTGTAAGTAAGTCGTAGTATTGTCGGACTTGTGTAGTCGGCAAGTTCGAAGACGTAGTGATCTAAGGATCGAAACTTTATCCGTAATCGAAAGCGCCTGTGCCAATCAAGAAACCTGAATCCAAAGCGGCTGCAAAGCCGACTAAAGTGAGCGCAAAATCCGCTAAAACGGCGGACAAGCCGGAGACGCGCGTTGCCAGTCAACCGCCAGCGGTCAGCCAGACCACTGATGCGGCCACGCTGGCAGCCATTGATACCTCCGGCTACGTGCTGCCTTCGGTCAAAGTGCCGGGCCGGCGCGGGCGCAAACCGAAAGAATTCCAGCCTGAGAACGACGAAGTTGCCGCGCTCAACGCGGTTGAGCGCGCCGAACTGAAGGCGGTCGACAAGGCCAAGGCCAAGGACCGCAAGGCCAAGGAAAAAGCGCTGCTCAAAGACGCGTTCTCGTCGGACACCGAAGCGACCGAGGAAGAGCTCGAACGCCGCCGCCAGAAACTCAAGACTCTGATCAAGTTCGGCAAGGAACGTGGTTTCCTCACGTATGCCGAGATCAACGACCATCTGCCTGACAATATCGTCGATCCGGAAGCGATCGAAGGCATTATCGGCACCTTCAACGACATGGGCATTGCCGTCTACGAGCACGCGCCCGATGCCGAGACGCTGCTGCTGTCCGACAATGTCGCCACCGTTACCAGCGATGACGAAGCCGAGGCCGCAGCCGAAGCGGCGCTGTCCACCGTCGATTCCGATTTCGGCCGCACCACCGACCCGGTCCGCATGTATATGCGCGAAATGGGCTCGGTCGAGCTGCTGACCCGCGAAGGCGAAATCGAAATCGCCAAACGCATCGAAGACGGCCTGAAAGACATGATCCAGGCGATCTCCGCCTGCCCGGTGACGATTGCCGAAATCATCGCCGCTTCCGACCGTATCCGCGCCGATGAAATCAAGATCGACGAAATTGTCGACGGCTTGGTAGACGATAACGAAGATGCCCCTGCGCAAGCGCCGGCAGCTTCGTCGGACGACGACGAGGATGAAGAGGAAGAGGAAGAAGAGGAAGAAGAGGAAGAGGAAGAAGCCAGCGCATCAGGCGCAGCGGCAGGCTACTCGGCCGAACAGCTTGAAGCGTTGAAAAACGCCGCGCTGGAAAAATTCGACACCATCTCCCTGCAATTCGACAAAATGCGCCGCGCCTTCGAAAAAGAAGGCTATAGCTCGAAAGCCTACGTCAAAGCGCAGGAAGCGATTTCTGCTGAACTGCTCGGCGTCCGCTTCACCGCCAAAGTGGTCGAGAAACTGTGCGACACGCTGCGTGGCCAGGTGGACGAAGTACGCCACATCGAGAAACAGATCCTGGACGTGGCGGTGAACAAGTGCGGCATGCCGCGCGCCCACTTCATCAAAGTATTCCCGGGCAATGAAACCAACCTGGAATGGGTCGATGGCGAAGTGGCCGCCGGCCATGCGTACAGCGCGATTCTGGGTCGTAACATCCCGACCATCAAAGAGTTGCAACAGCGCTTGATCGACCTGCAGGCGCGCGTGGTGCTGCCGCTGCCGGATTTGCGCAACATCAACCGCCAGATGGCGGCCGGTGAAATGAAAGCGCGCAAGGCCAAACGCGAAATGACCGAGGCCAACTTGCGTCTGGTGATCTCGATCGCCAAGAAATACACCAACCGCGGCCTGCAGTTCCTCGACCTGATCCAGGAAGGCAACATCGGCCTGATGAAGGCGGTGGACAAGTTCGAATACCGTCGCGGCTACAAATTCTCGACCTACGCAACGTGGTGGATCCGTCAGGCCATCACCCGCTCGATCGCCGACCAGGCGCGCACCATCCGGATTCCGGTGCACATGATCGAGACCATCAACAAGATGAACCGTATCTCGCGCCAGATTCTGCAAGAGACGGGCGCCGAGCCGGACCCGGCAACGCTGGCCATCAAGATGGAAATGCCAGAGGACAAGATTCGCAAGATCATGAAGATCGCCAAGGAACCGATATCGATGGAGACGCCGATTGGCGACGACGACGATTCGCATCTGGGCGACTTCATCGAGGACAACAACACGCTGGCGCCATCGGACGCCGCGCTGCACGCTTCGATGCGTGGCGTGGTCAAGGACGTGCTGGACTCGCTGACGCCGCGTGAAGCCAAAGTGCTGCGCATGCGTTTCGGCATCGAAATGTCGACCGACCACACGTTGGAAGAGGTTGGTAAACAGTTCGACGTCACGCGCGAGCGCATCCGTCAGATCGAAGCCAAGGCCTTGCGCAAGCTGCGTCACCCAAGCCGTTCGGACAAGCTGAAGAGCTTCCTGGAAGGTAACTAAGGCTTGACTGAGGTAGGGGGAGCCTATATGCTCCCGTGTTCTTCGGGCCCTTAGCTCATGCTTGGTTAGAGCAGAGGACTCATAATCCTTTGGTGCGCGGTTCGACTCCGCGAGGGCCTACCATCTTTCAATAGCTGCTCTTGGGCAGCTATTATTTTTAGCGCTTCCGTCGCTGATACTCCCGAGTCTTCAATAATCTTCAAGATCGTGCCGACATCAGGCGTACGCTCTCCACGGGCGTATCGATCCATCGTCGGCGGCGGTACGTCCCACATCATCGCTGCTCTGCGCACTGAACGGCCATTCAAGGCCCGCTCTATCAATTCTTGATATTCCATAGTAATTTCCAATTAGCAATATGCATCCAAACGGATGTATTCTTAATGCATCCAAACGGATATATTTTGTATCCGTCTGGATGTGAGTAAACGATAGCACATGAATTAGCTATTGGTGTGACTTGTCACGCTAAATCGTTTGCTAAAGAGTCGGCTCTTTTGGCTCCCAGTGCTTTGCTGCTTGTTTTCGCTCATAGCGTCGGCCCCATTGAAACATTGCCGTTGCGATGACTCCGCCCCACAAGGCGTCCCAAAACATCAGTAGGTAGTCGGCTTTTGAGAAGAGGACAAGGCAGGTGGTTTGTAGCATGACGTTTCCTCATGGAATGTTTTGCTGATTATATATGTGACTTGTAACGCTAATTATTAGAAGGAAAACGAAATGTCCGCCACCGTCCGCAATGCTACCTCTCCTAAACGGGTCCGCTTCCAGATTCAGGCTCGCCGTGTTGAGCGCGCTGAAGAGTCGGCTTGGTTCGACATGGAAGAGATTCGCCCTATGTCTCGCAAGGCATCGGATCAGGCTGTCGCCGACCTGAACAAGGGTGTTCCTGCTTTTGCTTACCGTGCGGTGCCGGTGTGAGTGCAGCTGCTGAATGGACATTGCCGCTGGAGCTTACGGCGTCTGAGGTCCGCGTCGTAAAGGCTGCGCTGTTGGTTGAGATTGCCACGCTTGAATTCAAGGCCCGCGAAGATCATCAGCCTGATGTCTGGCTACCTGCATTGAACAGTGCGCGTCGCGTATTTAGCGCCTTGTGTGACAAGGGCAACAAGGCCTTGCTCGATTTGTGATTTTTAACGGTAGGGGATCGGTATGGGGGATTTACAGGATGGTGTAAATGCGGCGCTGGCGGCGATTGTGGTTGCCGGTGGCCTGATCGTTGGTGTTGATGTCGCTCGCGCTGCTATCGGTTGGCTGCGCTCGGTGATTGATCCATACGATCCGAATAATCCGTATCACAACGGCAAGCGCGGTGATTACGGCGATTAATAAATATGACTTGTAACGCTAATTGTTCTTCGCTCTAGAGGGCGACTTTTAAAGGGTATGACCATGAAATCGAAAATCGAAATTGTCCATGTAGTCCAAGTTGCCGGTACTTCGCGCAAGACCGGCAACGACTACGACATCCGCAACGCTCAGTGTGTTGTGCGTGACGCCGATCCAGCGACCGGCGATGTCAAACCTAAGATCGGCGTTCTGTCGCTGCCAGCGCGTTACAAGGATTTGCCGAAGGGGGTCTACATGGTTGAGTTTGAGGCGACGGTTGGCCAGAACAGCCGTGTGGTGTCTGAAGTGGCGGATGTAAAGCAATTTGATCCTGCGGCCCCTGCTGTTCCGGCGCGTAACGTGACGGTGGAAATCCTGAGCGTGACGCCCCGTGCTGGCTTCTCCAAAAAGTCTCTCAAAGATTACGACATGCTGTTTGCAGACTGCATCGTCCATAAAGTTGACCGTGAGACTGGCGAAGTATCGCAACTGGTCGGTGAGCTGCTGGTGCCGGATCGCTTCAAAGACATCAAGCCAGGAATGTATGAGGTCGAGTTTGAAATCTCGATTGCGCAGGATAAGCGGATCGGTGGCCGTGTGGCTGATATGAAGCCTAAGGCTGCTGCTGGGGCTTCGCCGGCTCCTTCCAAGACACCGGCACCTGCTACGCCTCCGGCGTCCGCACCGGCACCGGCTCCTGCGGCTACTGCACCTGTTAAGGCTTAATCGTGGCTCAGGTTCAGGCGCGTGTAGTGACTTGCGTAGCAGGTACGCCGCAATACGACGGCGCTGCTCTATCTACGGGTGTCGATCCTGTGTCCTGCTTGTTGCCTGATGGTGTGCACTACGGTCGTCCTGTGATTGTTGATGCGTATTTGTCGGATCAGCCGATAGTGGCTGATTCTTCATCTGGGGGAGGTGCTTGCACCAATCCCTTTTCCATGTCTGCGGAAGATGGTGGGCTGTTGTCTGCGGCGATTGTTGGCTGTTGGGCTGCTGCCTACTTCGTTCGTAGCGTTATTAACGTTGTAAAAAATGGGGTTGAATCATGAAAAGCAAACTGAAATATCTGGCCGCTCTGGCCCTGTCCGCTGGCTTCGGCGTCGCTCATGCTGCCGGTGGTATCGACATTTCCGCCGATACCGCGCAAGCGAAGACCGACATCGCTACCGCTGGTGGCCTGATCATCGGCGTGGTGGTGGCGGTTGCCGCTATCTCGTGGATTCGTCGTGTGATCCGCTAATCGCGGTTCTACGTCGCTTTGAGGGGCTTTGCGGCCCCTCTTTTTGTTTGTAGCGTAGGAGGTCTTATGGCTGGGATTGCTGTGATGCTTGCGGTGTTGGGTGCATTCTGGATTTTGCTGAACAATCGCGGTTGAGGCTATTAATGCGTAAACTATTTATACTATTTATACTGTTTATGTTGAGTCTTGTTTCTGCTTCGTCTCTGGCTAGCACTACGCTTTATTACATTTATGGGCTTGAGACAAAGTATGGATATTACACTTCGGTCGATGCGGTGTGCGCTAAATATCCTGCGGATGCTGGTTATACGCTAGCTGGATCGAGTGCGGTAAGCGCTTCTCTTTGGCGTTGCCTTCAGAAGGATTCGGCTGGGAATACTATTCCGCATGGGATTGTTTACAGCGCGGTTATGGCGGATTGCCCTTCAGGTCAGGCCTATCAGGGTGGAGCGCCTACATGTACTCCTACCGGCCCTGTTTGCTCTACGGCTGCTGGTTCTTCGGTTACTTGGACTCAGAAGACCGGTCATGCCGCGAATCCAAATGCTGAGGTTCCTGATGGTTCGCCTCCGGGGCCTTCGTCTTCGCCTACGTGCTCTATTACCGGTGGCATCACTGTTAAGAATTGCTATTCGACTGCTGCGGCTGGTGGTGGCATTGATTTTTACTGCACGTTTTCTGCCGTTTCTGATGGCAAAAATGCTCCCGCATCCAGCGCTCCCTCTGATGCAGGGAGTAATAAACCATCAGACGCAAAACCGGCGAAGACAAGTACTCCGGCGGATTCTAAAGGCAATTGTCCAGGCGGAACTGTGCAAGCCGGTTTGGATTCCAGTGGCATAGCTATTTGCATGGGCACTGGCACGAACCCTAGTCAGTCGTCTAGTAGTTCAACAACAACTGCGCCGTCTACCACAACTACGGCGGCGGATGGCACTAAGACCACTACGTCCAACCAATCTACAACTAATGGCGATGGGTCGGTTACGACGACGACGACGACAACTGTTGTTTCACCCGATGGCACTGTCAAAACGAGTACGTCTACTAACACGGGCAACAATCCTACGGGCGGCAGTGGTAAAAGTGACGACGCCAAAGATTTTTGCAGCGCCCATCCTGAGTTGACCATTTGCCAGAATTCGTCTGTGGCTGGCTCGTGCGGTCAGATCTCATGTCAGGGCGACGCTATCCAGTGCGCCACGCTTCGGGCTGCGGCTGCGATGCAATGTGCGCAGCAACAGGATACCGATGCGCTCAAGGCCATGCCGCAGAAGGCTTTGGGCGATCAGATCATGGCCGGTGCCGATCCCATGGCTGGGCAGATTTCCGACACGTTGAAGGGCACTGAAGTTGACATGAGTCGTGTCTCGTTCGATCAGTCTGGCTTTCTCAGTGGTGGTACTTGCCTTGCGAATCGCTCTTTCGTGGTGATGGGGCGCGTGGTGCCGGTGGACTTTACTACTGTGTGCAACAACATCGCCCCATTGCGGGCCGTGATGATGGCGGTGGCACTAATCATGGCCTATCTTATAGTTGGTCGTTCTGTGGTCGGTTCGTAAGGAGGCCTTATGTTTGCTTTGTTTCTTCCTGCTTTAATTGGTGCTCTCGCTAGTGCGATGGCTACTTTTGCGGGCCGTGCTTTGATCGCTCTTGGCATTGGTTTTGTGACCTATAAAGGCATCGATGTTGGCATCGCCGCGCTGAAGCAATCTGTGATTTCGGGAATGCAAAGTCAGTCCGCCGACATCGTTGGTCTGCTCGCATTTCTGTGGGTGGATAAGGCGATGACCGTCATCTTTTCTGCTTTCACGGTCGCGCTGTCGATGAAGGCTATCGGCGGCTCTATTAAGCGGATGGTGAACAAATGATTTCGTTGATTACCGGGTTGCCGGGGAATGGTAAGACGCTGTTTGCATTGTGGTGGATCAAGCAGAAGGCGGAAAAGGAACAGCGCGAGGTCTACTATCACAACATCAAAGATTTGACGCTGCCTTGGCATGCCTTTGAGGCTGAGAAGTGGATGGAGTTGCCTGAGGGTTCCATCATCGTGATGGACGAGTGCCAGTTTGTCTTCGCTAAGAAGCCGAACGGCTCAAAGCTGCCGGAGTACTACGAACAATTAGCGACGCACCGGCATCGTGGCTTTGACATTTATCTGATCACTCAACATCCGACGCTGATCGATAACTTCGTTCGCCAGCTTGTAGGCCAGCACTATCACGCGGTACGCAAGTTCGGCATGGCGCGCAATACGATCTATGAATGGTCGGCTGCGAATCCGGCACCGCAGAATCCGTCTTCGCAAAAGTCCGCTGTGCCGATGAAATGGTCGTTTCCTAAAGAGGTGTACGGCTACTACAAGAGCGCTGAAGTGCATACGGTTAAGCGCGCCATCCCTGTAAAGATTTTTCTCGCTGCTGGCTTTGTGTTGGCGGTGCTGGCTGGCGGATATTGGGCGTTGAACCGCTATCAACATCGGAATGAAAAGCCTGTGCCCGATGTGGCGACTGCGGGTGCTGCACATACTGATGTTGGGGCGGCTGGGGTGCGTACTGTTTCAGTCGGTGGGCGTGGCGTAGATTTCGACCCTGTCGCTGACGCAAAGCATTACGTGCAGCAGCAAACTCCGCGTGTCGAGGGGCTTGCATTCACGGCGCCGAAGTATGACGAGATCACTCAGCCGGTGAGGGCGCCCGTTCCTGCCGCTTGTGTGCAGGTAGGCACTCCGCAAAGCGAGAAGGGCGTTCGGTGCAAGTGTTATTCGCAACAGGGTACTCCGCTCGATGTGCCGTTCAACATGTGTTTGGGCTTTGCTCGGAACGGCTGGTTCCAAGACTTCAATGCTGATAAGGATCGCCAGGACTCTGTGCGTACTGCGCAATCGGTCAAGGCGATGGAGGGCCATAACACTGTTGATTCAGTGAAGGCTGGTGCTCAGGTGATTGTGATGGAAGTTCCTAAGGCTGATCCTCCGTATCGTCCTGCTGTTGGTGGCGGTACGGCAGCGCCGAATTAACGTTACTTGTCACGCAAATAGGAGGGGGTATGCGATATGCGGATGATCGTCGTCAGCTTGACCTAGTGGCCGGTGCGAACCGTCAGCGTGGCCGCCCTGCAACCGGCGTTGCAAAGACCGCTGCCGAACGTCAAGCAGCTCGGCGCGCAAGGCTGGCGGAAGAGGGCAAGGGTCTGCTCACGGTTGAGGTGTCCCATGAGGTGCTGGAGGCGCTTGATAAGTTCGTTCAGTTCAAGGATGAGAACAAGGGCAGTGTGGTTGATCGTATCTTGCGCGGCACGTTGTTGCGTAAGCGCTAGGAGGTGGTGTGGATCTAGGCATTCTTATTGCGATTTGTTTCGGCGTGGCGCTGCATTTTGTCGTCATGATTTTTCGCCGGTGAAATCCGCCGACCATGCCGGGGTGAATGCGCAAGCGGCCCGAAGGGCAAAATCTTTGGAGGCCTGTCGGAGTCGGTGGTTGCTGTTGTAGTAGCTGTAGCTGGGGCCTGTGCGTATCGGAGCGAGGAGCGACTAGGTTCCAAAGTTTTAGCGGGTAGTCCGTTGGCTGCGTTAGCGCCTCTCTGCGGCACGTCGGCAACTGGCCCCATCCTGATGACTGCTTTTTGTCGTTTGATGCGTGTGAGCGTTTCTGATTGGTTTGTGTGGCATTTGGCGCGAGTAGCCGTGAAGGGCGCTTGCGACCTGCGCGGCGCGAAGCGCCGCTAAACTTGTATTGAGGACACTTAAGAACACAGACACCTAAAACACATAGGCGTCATAGGGAAATGAATAATCTGGAAGTACAAAAGAAAAGGCCCCGGTCAGCTGCAACTGAACGAGGCCGTTGATAAACCTGCTGTAACAGGAATACCAATGAACGAATTAGATTATGAAACTGTCTTAGCGTCAATCGATTTCTCGCCGGTCGCTGGTGATGTGGATGCTAAGACGCCGGACTGGTGGGAGGCTGAGCGCGTTAAGGGCGCGTGGCAAGACACCTACACCGCCCGCAAGCGTGTTTATGCCGATGGCCAGTGCGTTGTGACCGTCACCAAAGATAAATCGTTTGTAGGCCCTGCACAGAGTCGGCCAAAGGCAAAGCGCGGTGAGTCTGAGGAACGTGTGCGCAATGAGGAGGATGCCGGGCGGCGCGCTAAGCAAAAAGTCCGCGACTGCTGCAAGGCTATTTCTGCTGATCGCATGGTCACGCTGACATATAGGGAAAATATGGTCGACCGCGAAAAAGCTGCCAAGGATTTTAAGGCGTTTTGCCGTCGTTTAGGTAAGGTGCAGAAGTTCCACTATGTGGCGGTCATAGAAGAGCAAGAGCGGGGCGCGCTTCATTTCCATATCGCCGTGCGCGGTCGCCAGTGCTACGCGTTGCTGCGCTCTATCTGGCAGCGTGTAGTGGGCCTTGGCGCGGATGGTCAGCAAATGGGGCAAGCCAATGTACGTGACCCGCATGCGTTCGGATTTGGCGTTAAGGGTGCGCACCGGTTAGCAAGCTATATAGCTAAGTATTGCGGCAAGGTGATGGACTGCCGGGAACTGAATCAGAAGCGTTATTTCCGGTCGAAGGGAATTGTGCTGCCTGAGTTGCAGTACTGGCGTTTGCCTAATTGCACTTGCATGCTCGATGCCGTCCATGCGGCATTTCGCATGATTGAGGGGCATGCCATGGAAAATTTGGATACGTGGTGTAACAACGCGCTTGGGGTTGTATATTTGGCTACCGCGCCGGGGTTGCCTGTTGAGCCTGACGTGCCATTTTGACGTTGGAATTGTCGTTACTTGTCACGTGAATTCACGTTGGTTGTTTTTGTTGTATAGTTTCCGTGAAGTAACTCTTTAAAGGTTCAGGATGCGTGTTGATGCAAGTTATCTTGTTGAGTTGGTGTCGTCCTCCGGAGTGAAAGTTTGGGAGGAGGCAGGGGCTAGGTGGTTGGTAGAGAAAGCTGGTAAAGCTTCTCTGCATTCCGATAAGTTCATCTTCGGGTGGCTACGGCCACATTTGGCTGGTAAGGAATTGCGCACCATAGACAGGGCTTTTGTTGATGCCGTAAAGATGCGGAAGATTGCGTCTGGTGTAAAGCCTGCGACAGTGAACAGAACCCTGGCTCTCGTACGGTCGGTCCTTCGTGCTGCTCGCGATTGGGAATGGATTGAGGGTGTTCCAAAGATTCGACTGCTTGCTGAACCCAAGAAGCGCGTTAGGTATTTGTTGAAGTCTGAGGCTGAGTCGTTGCTCGTTGAGTTGCCTGCTCACTTGTCGCATATGGCTGCGTTTTCGCTAGCCACTGGGCTGCGCAAGGGGAACGTGTTGGGGCTGGAATGGTCACAGGTCGATTTGACGCGCCGTGTGGCGTGGATTCATCCTGATCAGTCCAAAAGTCGTGTGGCGATAGGTGTGCCGCTTAACGATGATGCTGTCCGAATCATAACGTTGCAGCGAGGTATACATCCGAAAATCGTTTTTACTTACGATGGTAAGCCTGTCCATCAGACCACCACAGCTGCATGGTACAAGGCTTTGAAGAGGTGCGGCATAACCGATTTTCGGTGGCATGATCTCCGCCACACTTGGGCTAGCTGGCATGTTCAAGGCGGTACACCGCTGCATGCGTTGCGGGAGTTAGGAGGGTGGGAAAGCGACTCAATGGTCCGGCGCTATGCTCATTTCTCGGTCGGCCATTTGGCGGCGTATGCCGGGCGATTGCCGAGTCTGACAGCGTCGGGTTAGTTGCTTTATTTTAAATATTCGATGACAATCCTGTAGATGGATTCACAGTGTTGT
>Ga0187843_10001695_pt1 | contig 13720 bp, 6 predicted proteins | sample SpaLakP09_SKY_43_FD_134516 | JGI IMG/M metagenome (GOLD analysis project Ga0187843, IMG submission 134516) | Oligotrophic lake water microbial communities from Sparkling Lake, Wisconsin, USA - SP09_SKY_43 | ecosystem: Environmental > Aquatic > Freshwater > Lake | place: USA: Sparkling Lake... | reverse complement strand
TCCTGCTGTCGTCGCGGCTGGTGGCCACGGGCATCCTGTCGGCCGGCCTGGCGCTGCTGACCGTGGTGCTGGCGCTCACGGCCATGGACTACTGGAGCACCCGCAGCTCCATGCTGCAGGACAGCCGCGTGGAGGCCGCCATCGTGGCCGACAACATCTCGGCAGCCGTGATGTTCCGCGACACGGGCACGGCCAATGAGATGCTGGGTGCGCTGCGCTCGTCGTCGATGGTGCTGGCGGCGGGCGTGTACGACAACGATGGCGTGCTGTTTGCCCACTATGTGCGCGACCGCGATCCGGCGTTTCCGACCACGCTGCGCGCGGCGGGCATGAACGGTGCGCTGGAGCGCTCCGGCTGGCAGAGGCTGGAGATCGCCCGCGCCATCCCCGGTGCGGTGGGCACGGCCAACCCCCTGGGCACGCTGTACATCCGCAAGTCGATGCGCGAGCTGCACACCCGGCTGGCCCTGCGTTTTGCCAGCGCACTGCTGGTGGCCGTGTGCGCCATGGGGGTGGCCACGGCCATGGTGCTGCGCAGCCGCGCTGCCGTGCGCGAGGCCGAGCACCGGCTGCACACGCTGGCCCACACCGATGCCGTCACGGGCACCGGCAACCGCCACGCGTTCAACGAGCGGCTGGCCGCCGAGCTGGAGCAGGCCCGCAGCCTGGGGCACCGCGTGGCGCTGGTCTACATCGACCTGGACAACTTCAAGACGCTGAACGACACCTTTGGGCATGCCGCAGGTGACGGCCTGCTGCGCCAGGTGGCGCAGCGCCTGCAGGCAGTGGTGCGCAGCGACGACACCATCGCACGCCTGGGGGGCGACGAGTTTGCACTGATCCTGCGGCTGGACATGGACGACGCTGCGCTGGAGAAATACGCGCAGCGCATCATCGGCGTCTTCCAGGCGGCCTACACCGAGGTGGGGCAGCAGATGAACGTCACGGGCAGCGCGGGCATTGCGACCTTTCCCGACGATGCGCCCGACATCAACGCCCTGGTCAGCAACGCCGACACCGCCATGTACCGCGCCAAGGAGATGGGCAAGAACCGCTGCGTGCGCTTCGAGCCGTCGATGAACCAGGCCGTGGTGCGGCGCCAGGCCATCGAACATGCGCTGCGCGCCGAGCTGGAGCAGCAGGGCGGCGGGCTGGCACTGCACTACCAGCCGCTGTTTGCCGCGCGCGGCCAGGCCCTGGTGGGGGCCGAGGCGCTGCTGCGCTGGACCCACGCCGAGCTGGGCCCGGTGCCACCGCTCGAAGCCGTGTCGGTGGCCGAGGACTGCGGCCTCATCGTGCCGCTGGGCTACTGGGTGCTGCGCACCGCCTGCCGCGATGCTGCGCGCTGGACCGCGCCCGGGCCGCTGCGGGTGGCCGTCAACATCTCGGCGCGCCAGCTGGGCGACCCGCAGTTTCTGGAGCGCGTGATGGACATCCTGCGCGAAGAAGGCCTGCCCGCCCACCTGCTCGAAATCGAACTCACCGAAACCGTGCTGATGGAAAACATGGAGGCGGGCGCGCACACGCTGCACCGCCTGAGCCAGCTGGGCATCCACCTGGCCATCGACGACTTCGGCACGGGCTACTCATCGCTGGCCTACCTGCGCCAGCTGCCGATGCGGCGCCTGAAGATCGACCTCAGCTTTGTGCGCGACCTGCCCGAGCAGGAACACAGCCGCACCATCGTCACCGCCATCGTGGCGCTGGCCCACGGCCTGGGGTTGCAGGTGACCGCCGAGGGCGTGGAAACCCCGCAGCAGGCCGACTACCTGGTGCAGCAAGGCTGCGATGTGCTGCAGGGTTACGTGTTTGCGCGGCCCATGCCGGTGGCGCAGTTTCTGGCGCTGCAGGCGGGTGCCACGGCATAGGGCACAGGGCTGCTCAAGCCTCAGCGCCGTGGTAGCAGGGTGCGACCTCGCGCACCTCCACGGTGGCCCATTCGGCAGCGGGGCATTCGCGCGCAATGGCCACGGCCTCGTCCCGCGTGGCGCAGTCCAGCAAATAAAAGCCGCCTACCATTTCCTTGGTCTCGGCAAACGGCCCGTCCACCAGCCGGGCCTGGCCCTCGCGCACCTGCAGGCGCACGGCCTGGTCGGTGGAGGCCAGCGACTCGGAGGCACGCAGCAGGCCCCGCGCCTGCAGTCCTTCGCCAAACCGCTGCATGCGCGCATAGGCCTCCTGCCCGCCCGCCAGCCCCCGCTCGGCGCGCTGGCCGTGGGGTTCCATGATGAGCAGCATGTAGGGCATGGGGTGTCTCCTGAGCAGAAGGAAAAAAGGGGTGGGGCCCGCGTGGACCGCCATTTGCGGGCGGTGTTAGCTATCATATCAATAGCTTAAAGTGCTTATCCGTCGCGCGGTAGCGGCCATTTTTTATCATATTCTTGCGCGCTGCAGCAGGCCTGTGCTATCTTTGGCCCCCTATGCAACGCAGCATGCTCCTACCCACCCTATCGCTAGGCCTAGTGCCTGGCCGGGGTCTGCCTGCGTTCGCCACCCTCGTTGCCTGATTCGCTCAGCGCAACACCTGATCTCCCCCTGACCCCGGCCCGCGAACCAGCCTTTGCACACGCAAAGGGCTGCAGGGGATGTCACACGTTTTGTTTTCATTTCGTTTGACCTGCTGTGCACACCGTGCACACACCGTTCGTGGAGCCTCTCATGATTGCCAAGCCCGCCACCAAGTACCAGCCCATCGCCCCCATTGCGCTCGCCGACCGCCAATGGCCCAGCCGCAGCATCACCCGCGCACCCCGGTGGCTCTCCACCGACCTGCGCGACGGCAACCAGGCGCTGTTCGAGCCGATGAACGGCGAGCGCAAGATGAAGCTCTTTGCCGAGCTGGTGCGCATCGGCTTCAAGGAGATCGAGGTGGGCTTTCCGGCCGCATCGCAGACCGACTTTGACTTCGTGCGCCGCCTCATCGACGAAAACCTGATTCCCGACGATGTGACCATCATGGTCATGACCCAGTCGCGCGAAGACCTGATCGCGCGCACGGTGGAAGCGGTGAAGGGCGTCCCCCGCGCCATCGTGCACCTCTACAACGCCACCGCACCCGCCTGGCGGCGCATCGTGTTTGGCATGAACGTGACGCAGGTGATGCAACTCATCGCGCACCACGTGGGCTACCTCAAGCAGCTCACCGACGCACAGCCCGAAACGCAGTGGACCTTGCAGTACTCACCCGAGACCTTCAGCGCCACCGAACTCAGCGTATCCCTCAAGGCCTGCCAGACCGCGATTGCCGCGTGGAACGCTGGCCCCGGCCGCCCCATCATCATCAACCTGCCCACCACGGTGGAGAACGCCACGCCCAACGTGTTTGCCGACCAGATCGAGTGGATGGACCGGCACCTCAGCCCCCGCGAGCACATCGTGCTCTCGGTGCACCCGCACAACGACCGGGGCACGGGCGTGGCGGCGGCGGAACTCGCGATGATGGCCGGTGCCGACCGCGTGGAAGGCTGCCTCTTTGGCAACGGCGAGCGCTGCGGCAATGTGGACATCGTGACCCTGGCGCTCAACCTGTACACGCAGGGCGTGCACCCGGGCCTCGACTTCTCGGACATCACCTCGGTCGCGCGCATTGCCGAGGAATGCACCTCGCTGCCCGTGCACCCACGCCATCCGTACGCAGGCGACCTGGTGTTCACCGCGTTCTCGGGCTCGCACCAGGATGCGATCAAAAAGGGCTTTGCCGCGCAGGACCCGAACGCCTTGTGGGAAGTTCCCTACCTGCCCATCGACCCCGCGGACCTCGGCCGCACCTACGACAGCGTGATCCGCGTGAACAGCCAGTCGGGCAAGGGCGGCATCGCGTTTTTGCTGGAGCGTGAACATGGCGTGGTGATGCCGCGCCGCATGCAGGTGGAGTTCAGCGCCGTGGTGCAGCGCCAGACCGACATGAGCGAGGGCGAGATGACGGGCGATGCGCTGTGGAGCCTGTTCCAGGCCACCTACCTGCGGGCCCCCGCGCAGGCTGCCATCACCTGCCACAGCCACAAGCTCGATGAAGACGGCCAGGGCATCGAGCTGGACGTGACCATCGACGGCACACGCCAGACGCTGCGCGGCCAGGGCAACGGCCCGATTGCCGCCACGGTGGATGCGCTGGGCCTGCCGCTGCGCGTGGACCACTACGAGGAACGCGCCACCGGCACCGGCGCCAACGCGCAGGCACTGGCGATTGTGGAAGCCGCGATGGAGGGCGTGGCCGGTGCCACCTTTGGCGCGGGTGCCAGCCACAACATCGTGACCGCCTCGGTGCTGGCCATTGTGGGCGTGGCCAACCGCTTGATGGCGCGGCGCCCGCAGGCCACGGCAGGGGCCACGGCGGCCCCGATGGCGCATGTGGATTGAGCAGCGGGTGGTGACGGGGGTACTATCAAAACAGTAGCTGTCAGCGCTTGATGGTCGCGCGCAGGCAGCACTTTTGAGCAATATCCCCAGCCTGTGGACGGGGTAGGGGCCCGCCCTGCGCGCCATCCGTTACCCTTCGGCCCATGCGCGTTTTTCACCGCCTGGCTTTTGCCACCTGCACCGCCGCCCTGCTGGTCCTTGCCGGATGCAGCACCTCACGGCCCCCGCCGTCGCCCACATCCAGCGCGCCCTTGCGCACCACGCCGCCGCTCACGGCCGAGCAGGCGCACGACATCGCCATCCACGCGCTGGGCCTGGTGGGCACGCCCTACCGCTTTGGCGGCAACACGCCCGACTCGGGCTTTGACTGCAGCGGCCTCATCGGCTACGTGTACCGCAACCAGGTGGGCACGCCGCCGCCACGCACGGTGGCCCAGCTCAACACCTGGGGCGCCCCCATCGACAGCAGCGAGCTGCGCACGGGCGACCTGGTGGTGTTTGGCACCGGCCGCCAGCCCAGCCATGCGGGCATCTATGTGGGCGAAGGGCGGTTTGTGCACGCGCCGTCCACCGGCGGCACGGTGCGGCTGGATCACCTGCAGTCACGCCACTGGGCGCGGCAGAATGCGGCGTTTCGCAGACCTTGAATTCGGACACCCCCCTGAGCGGCTTCGCCGCTTCCCCCCGCTCTCGCATCGCTGCGCGCTGCGGGCAGGGGGACGACGCCCTTGCTGCGGGGCGGCCCTTGCTCGGCGTCTCTGGCCTGGGCCGCGCCAGTCTCTGGCAACGCACCTCCATTCGGCCAGCGACCGGGCTCCGCGTCAATCGGGGCCACCATGACCCACGCACACCGCTCCGCCACCCCCATTTCCACCCACGACACGACGCGCATCGATGACACGCGCATCAAGGCCGTGCGCCCGCTGATCACGCCTGCGCTGCTGCAGGAATGGCTGCCCACGCCCGATGCGGCGCAGACCCTGGTCGAGACCAGCCGTGCCGCGATCTCGCGCATCCTGCATGGGCAGGACGACCGGCTCATCGTGGTGGTGGGGCCTTGCTCCATCCACGACCATGGCCAGGCCATGGACTATGCGCACCAGCTCAAGGTGCAGGCCGATGCGCTGGCGGAGGACCTGCTCGTCGTGATGCGGGTGTACTTTGAAAAGCCGCGCACCACCGTGGGCTGGAAGGGCTACATCAACGACCCGCACCTGGATGGCAGTTTTGCCATCAACGAAGGCCTGGAGCTGGCGCGCCAGCTGCTGCTGGATGTGCTGGCGCTCGGGCTGCCGGTGGGCACCGAGTTCCTGGACCTGCTGAGCCCGCAGTTCATCAGCGACCTGGTGAGCTGGGGCGCGATTGGCGCGCGCACCACCGAGAGCCAGAGCCACCGGCAGCTGGCCAGCGGGCTGTCGTGCCCCGTGGGGTTCAAGAACGGTACCGACGGGGGCGTGAAGGTGGCGAGCGATGCCATCCAGGCGGCCAGCGCCGCGCACGCGTTCATGGGCATGACCAAGATGGGCCAGGCCGCCATCTTCGAGACGCGGGGCAACAACGACTGCCACGTGATCCTGCGCGGCGGCAAGCAGCCCAACTACAGCGCGGCTGATGTGGACGCCACCTGCGCCGTGCTCAAGGCCGCTGGCCTGCGCGAGCAGGTGATGATCGACGTGAGCCACGCCAACAGCAGCAAGCAGCACCAGCGCCAGATCACGGTGGCAGGCGATGTGGCGCAGCAGATTGCCGCAGGTGATGCACGCATCACCGGCCTGATGATCGAAAGCCATCTGCAGGAAGGCCGCCAGGACATCGTGGCGGGCCAGCCACTCACGCCCGGCGTGTCGGTGACCGACGCCTGCATCAGCCTGGCGCAGACGGTGCCGGTGCTCGAAAGCCTGGCCGCCGCCGTGCGTGCCCGCCGCGCCCGGCCCTGACAGCAACGGGCACACACCGAGGGCGGGCGAGGCCTGCGGAGCGCAGGGATGCAGGGGCCCATTTCATTTGGGGCAAACCCCCATGCAGTGCCCCGGCGGGGGGTGCCTGTGCGGTGTAGCATTGCCCTTTCGACCCTTGGGGCTCCCGCCCCTGGATTTTTCACTGCGGTGCCGGCATTGAGCCAGTGCCCACCTGCTGCCCGACTGCCTTGTTGTTCCCGCTGCCCTGCGCCTGCCTAACCACCCCGGTCGCCCTGGCCCGGCGGTGCCGGTGCACGCGCCTGGGCACCGTGGTTGCCTGACGACCATGCCACCAGCGCAAGCCACCGCAGAAGCCGCCAGGCTCCAGGCACTGCAGTCTTACGCCATCCTCGACACCCCGGCCGAAGAAAGTTTTGACCAGCTGGCCAAGCTGGCGGCGCAGGTGTGCCGCTGCCCCATGGCAGTGGTCAACTTTGTGGACCATGAGCGCCAGTGGTTCAAGGCCACCGTGGGTGTGCCTTTTCGCGAAACCGACCGCGCGATTGCGTTCTGCGCCCATGCCCTGAGCGGCAGCCGCGAGCCCCGCGTGGTGCCCGATGCCCGGCTGGACCCCAGCTTTGCCCACAACCCGCTGGTGCTGGAAGAGCCCCATGTGCGCTTCTACGCCTGCGTGCCCCTGGTGACGAACGAGGGGTTTGCGCTGGGCACCCTGGCGGTGCTGGATTCTGTGCCACGCAGCCTGTCGCCCGAGCAGCTGGAGGGCCTGCGCATCCTGGCCGAGCAGACCATGATGCAGCTGGAGCTGCGCCGCCAAAAACAGTTGCTGGGCGAGCTGGTGCAACAGCGCGACCAGATGCACGCCGAGCTGGCCGCACAAGGCGAGGCGCTGCGCGTGACGGGGCAGATCGCACGGGTCGGCGGCTGGACCGTGGAGCTGCCTGGCATGCAGCTGAGCTGGTCGGACGAAATCGCCGCCGCCTATGGCATTGCACAGCGCACAGCCACGGCCGCCCAGCTGCTGCAGCTGTACGCCCTGCCGCACCTGGCGGCGGTACAGAAGGCGTTCGACGATTGCATGCTCAAGGGCACGCCGTTTGACATCGAAGCCGAGGTGGTGATGCCCGGCGACCGGCATTTCTGGGTGCGCACGGCGGGCCAGGCGGTGTGTGATGCCGACGGCCATATCGTGCGCGTGCAAGGCGCGTTCCAGGACATCTCGGCGCAGCACCAGGCCCACCAGGCGCGGCAGTTCAGCGAAGAGCGTTTTCACCTGGTGTCGCGCGCCACGGCCGATGCCGTGTGGGACTGGAACCTGCACACCGATGCGATGTGGTGGAACGAGGGCATGCAGAACCTGTTTGGCGTGCCGCTGGACCAGCTGCCGCCCGACAGCACCTCGTGGACCTTGCGGCTGCACCCCGACGACAGCGACGCGGTGCTGGAAGGCATCCACGCGGCCATCGACGGCACGGCCAACCACTGGTCGGACGAATACCGCTTTCGCCGCCACGATAGCAGCTACGCCTGGGTGCTGGACCGGGGCTTCCTGATCCGCGACCTGCAGGGCAAGGCGGTGCGCATGGTAGGCGGCATGACCGACATCAGCGCCCAGAAGCTGGCCGACCTGGACGCCCAGCGCGATGCGCAGAACCATGCCGAGCTGCTGCGGGTGCAGCAGCGCATCTCGTCACTGGACATGCCCTTGCCCGAGGTGCTGCAGCTGGTGGCCAGCACGGTGCTGCGCCAGACCGGGGCGCGCGGTTCGATGGTGGAGCTGTTGCAAGGCGACCGCCAGCTGGTGGCGCAGGCCTCGGCGGGCGACCATGTGCGGCCTGTGGGCAACCTGCTGCCGGTGGACCAGAGCCTGCTCTGGCCCGCGCTCAGCCAGGGCCAGACCGTGGTGTGCAACGACACCGAGGCCGAGGGCTGGGACATGGCCTCGATGCCGCACCGCCACGGCGTGCGGTCGGTGATGGCGGTGCCGCTGCGCAGTGGCGATGCCATCGTGGGCTCGCTCAAGGTCACCTCGGACAAGACCAACGCGTTCTCGCGCCGCGACGTGGCCCACCTGGAGATCCTCACCGAATCCCTGGGCGCCATGGTGCAGCTGCGCCATGTGGCCGGGCAGCTGCACGCGTCCGAGCTGCAGTACCGCATGCTGTTTGACGAGCACCCGCACCCGATGTGGGTGTACGACAAGGAGACGCAGCAGCTGCAGGCAGTGAACCGGTCGATGGAAACCCACTACGGCTACACCGAGGCCGAGCTGCTGACCATGCAGATGACCGACCTGTGGCCGGCCGAGCGGCGCGACGCCATCCGCGCGTCCATCGATGCCATCCCCATGAGCCAGCGCAACAAGCCGGTGATCAGCCGCCATGTCAAAAAGGACGGCTCGTTCATGGACGTGGAGATCACGGCGGGCAGTATCAGCTTCAATGGCCGCCCGGCCCGGCAGGTGCTGGCCACCGACGTGACCGAGCGCCTGCGCACCGAGCGCGAGCTGGCGCGCATGGGCCGCGCACAGCGCCTCTTGAGCGCCTGCAACGAAACCCTGGTGCGCGCCACCTCCGAAACCGCCCTGCTGCAGGCCGTCTGCCAGATTGCGGTGGACATTGGCGGCTACCGCATGGGCTGGGTGGGGTTGGCGCTGGACGATGAACGCAAGTCCATAAAGCCCGTGGCCCACGCGGGCTACAACGAGAACTACCTAGAGAACCTGCACCTGTCCTGGTCAGCCGACGACCCCTACGGGCGCGGCCCGGCGGGCATGGCCATCCGCTCGGGCCAGCCGGTGATCGTGCAGGACATCCGCACCGAAGGCGACTTTGCCGACTGGACCGAGCGCATGCTGGACCACGGTTTCCATGGCGTGATCTGCCTGCCCCTGCAGCACCGCGACCAGGACCGCGCGTTTGGCCTGCTCTACCTGTACGCGCCCGACATCCTGCAGATCAGCCCCGAGGAAGCCGCGCTGCTGCAGGAGCTGGCCAGCGACCTGGCGTTTGGCATCACCAGCCTGCGCGCGCACAAGGCGCAGCAGCGGCTGCAGGCCTCGGTGCTGAAGGTGGCGGCGGCCGTGTCGGCCAGCACGGGCACCGAGTTTTTTGTGCAGCTGGTGCGCAACATGGCCGACGCCCTCGATGCCCAGGGGGGCTGTGTGGTGCGGCTGCTGCCCGCCACGGCGCGGGACCAGCCCCCCCGCGTGGTGACGCTGGCCGCAGTGCTCGATGGCCAGATGCTGCCCAACGACGAATACCCCCTGGCCGGCACCCCCAGCCTGCTGCTGATGTCGCAGCGCACCCATGTGGTGACCGACAAGGCGCAGCAGCTCTACCCCGAGGCGCCCATCCTCGCCAAGGTGGGCGCGCAGGCCTATGCGGGCCAGCAGCTGTGCAATGCCGATGGCGAGGTGGTGGGCATCGTGTTCGTGCTGTTCCGCCAGGCGATTGCCGAGACCGACTTCATCACCTCCACGCTGCAGATCTTTGCCTCGCGCGCCTCGGCCGAAATCGAACGCCAGCTGGCCGATGCCCGCATCCGCCACCAGGCTTCGCTGCTGGACAAGGCGCAGGACGCCATCGTGGTGCGCGACCTGGAGCACCGCGCGATCTACTGGAACAAAAGCGCCGAGCGGCTGTACGGATGGTCGCAGCTGCAGGCGCTGGGCCAGTCCATCGAGACCCTGCTCTACGACGACCCCACGCATTTCCGCCATGCCACGCAGACGGTGCTGGAGCAGGGCGAGTGGACGGGCGAGCTGGTTCAGCGCCACCGCAACGGCGGCACCATCGAAGTCGAGGGCCGCTGGACGCTGGTGCGCGGCGACGACGGCCGCCCGCAGTCCATCCTGGCCATCAACACCGACATCAGCCAGCGCAAGGCCAACGAGCGCGAGATCCAGCGCCTGGCGTTCTACGACGCGCTCACCGGCCTGCCCAACCGCATGCTGCTCATTGACCGCATGCACCAGGCCCTGGCCACGGCGCAGCGGCGCCACCAGGGCGGGGCGCTGCTGTTCATCGACCTGGACAACTTCAAGCAGCTCAACGACACCCTGGGCCACGACCAGGGCGACCTGCTGCTGCAGCAGGTGGCGCAGCGCCTGAACACCTGCGTGCGCGCGGTGGACACCGTGGCGCGCCTGGGCGGCGACGAGTTTGTGGTGATGCTCGAAGAGCTCAGCCCCAAACCCCACGAGCTGGCCATGCACGCCCGCAGCGTAGGCGAAAAAATCCTGACCATGCTGGCCGTGCCGTATGCGCTGGCGGGCTACCAGTACCGCAGCACGCCCAGCATCGGCATTGCGCCGTTCACGGGGGAGCTGGCCAGCGTGGGCGAGCTGCTCAAGCAGGCCGACCTGGCCATGTACCAGGCCAAGACCGCCGGGCGCAACACGCTGCGCTTTTTTGACCCCGACATGCAGGCCGTGGTCACGGCCCGCGCCGCGCTGGAGGCCGACCTGCGCTCGGCCCTGGCGCAAGACGAATTTTTGCTGCACTTTCAGCCGCAGATGCGCCACAGCGGCCAGTGTGTGGGGGTGGAGGCGCTGGTGCGCTGGGCCCATCCGCAGCGCGGCATGGTCTCGCCCGCGCAGTTCATCCCGCTGGCCGAAGAAACCGGGCTCATCCTGCCCCTGGGCCGCTGGGTGCTGCACAACGCCTGCCAGCTGCTGGCCAGCTGGCAGCAAGACCCGGCCCTGGCCCACCTGACCATGGCCGTGAACGTGAGTTCGCGCCAGTTCCGCCACGCCAGTTTTGTGGACGACGTGGCCCGGGTGCTGGCCATCACGGGGGCCCCGTCGGGCCAGCTCAAGCTGGAGCTGACCGAAAGTGTGCTGGTGGAGGACATGGAAACCACCATCGCCACCATGGAGGCGCTGCGCAGCTACGGCGTGGGTTTCTCGCTGGACGACTTCGGCACCGGCTATTCCAGCCTGAGCTATCTGAAGCGCATGCCGCTGAACCAGCTCAAGATCGACCAGAGTTTTGTGCGCGACCTGCTCACCGACCCCAACGACGCGGCGATTGTGGACACCATCATCGGCCTGTCACGCAGCCTGGGCCTGGAAGTGATCGCCGAAGGCGTGGAAAGCACCGAGCAGCGCGAGCTGCTGGCCCGCGCAGGCTGCCAGCTCTACCAGGGCTACCTGTTCAGCCGCCCCCTGTCTGTGGACCTCCTGGACGCCTTCCTGCGCACTCCGGCTGCGTAGGCAGCCTGCCCCCGGGGCAGTTTCCTCGCTTTTTCTTTTACAAAACCTGGATAAAACCACAGCTAAAGCTGTGGTTTTTTGCTTTCTGAAGGCGCCGGGGCCATTGCCAAGCCGACGGCCGACCATCCATGGGCAGTGAAGGCCCTTGGGTTGGGACCCACACAGCACCTCTCCAGCGGCCCGGGAGTTGTTCCCTGTCTTTCTTCTTATATCTTTTATAAATACATAGTCGTAGTAGTAAGGGGCGGCCCTTGCTGTGGACAACTGGTTTTTCTGCAGCCTGGGCGCGCACTTAGCCATCTGCCAACTCTGTGCACCGATCCCTGCTCCCGCTGTCACGGCAACGGGGACAAAAGCCAGCGGTCGCCTTTTTCTGTGGATAACCCGGCGCTTGTGCCAGAACTATCCCCAGTTTTACGCACCGGGCGCCAGCCAGGCAAAAATATCAGTCAAAACTACCTTCTCCGTTCAATGGATAAGCACTTATAGCTATATAAATAATAGCAATCAGGACTTTCTGTCCAACCAGACACCCTGCATTCCCCTGCGCCAGGCACCCGCCCGTCCTGACCGGACCCGACCGATCGGATCGCCGCGCGGAACCCCTTCTCCTTTTTTTGCCGTCAGCCCGCCGGGGCACTGCCGTCTTCCCATGTCCAGGGATGCCTGCGAGGCTCCGGAGTTGGGGTTCTGGTTATTCTTTGATAGCTCTATATATAAATAGCAGTAGTAATAGAGTCGCCCCCTTTCTGTGGACAAGCGCTTTTTCCTGAATGCTGGCGCGGGTTTGCGTCGCCGCAAAGTCTGTGCGGCGGGCTGCACAAAGCGCGGGGCCCAGGTACAACAACTTTTCGGCAGCGGGTGTTCGTGTGGATAACTGCCCGGTTGTGCCAGAACTCTTCCCAGACTTATCCACAATCCGGGGTACTGGCCTCGATTTTTTTGGGGCTCCCGGGACCTGAGAGGCGTCTGCAGAGCGAAAAAAAGCCCGGCGTCTGGGGAAAGACGCCGGGCGGGTGGGGATGCAGCCGTTGGCCGCTGGTTCGTGCCTTACTGGGCCGGTGCCGGGCCGGGCTTGCCGCCCGCGCCACCGTGGTGGCGTTCACCGGGGCCGCCAGGGCCACCATGGTGGCGGCCTTCGCCTCCCTTCATGCCCCCCATGCGGTGCCCTCGGTGCGCCTGGGCGTCAAAGGTCTTTTGCTGCTCGGGTGTCAGCGCGGCGTAGAAGGCCTTGGTGGCCTCGCCCCGGCGGTCGGCCTCGGCGGCATGCTGGGCGCGCAGGGCCCGCATGCGGTCAATGCGCTCGGGGGTGGTGAGCTTGTCCATGTCCTGGCGGTCCAGGCGCGCGGGGCGCTCGCCGGGCTGCATCGCGGTGGTGAAGGTGGTCCAGGCGGGTTCCTGGGCGGCGGTCAGCTTGAGCTGGGCCTTGAGTTCGGCCAGGTGCTTGGCATGGCGCTGGGCGTGGTCGCCGTGGCGGCGCTCGTGTCGGCCCTCGGGGGCCTTGGCCGAAGCGGCAGGGGGTGTGGCGGGTGGCTGCTGCGCCAGAACGGGCAGGGCCAGGGCCGCCAGCAGGGCGGTGGCAGCAAAGCGGCGTTGGAAGGGGGATGCCATGGTGGGTGTCCTTTCACAGGGGTTGGCTCGCTGCAACGACCGTTTCAGCGATTGAGGGCCAGTGTCTGCCCCGCATGTAACGCCGCCGTGCGTGTTGGATGAGGCTGTGTAAAGTTGTGACAAGAAGCTCCATCGGCGGGCGGCCTGTTCGCCTGAATCATCATGGTCAAAATGCCTTCTTCCGCGCGATGGATAAGTCTTTATAGCTATCAAATTAATAGTTTTTGACAGGCATCAAGCCGCAGCCCCGGCAGGCCTGCACCAGGCCCGGGGTGGCGACCGCCGACAATGGCGGGTACCGAGCCCGTCGGCTTGTTTTTTATTCACCAACGCCCCCAACAAAAGGTTTTCCGTGTTCAAGAACATGATCGTGTACCGCATTGCTCCGCAATGGCAGGTGGAATTGACGCAGGTCGAAGAGGCGCTGGCCAAGGCGCCCTTCATGGAATGTGGCGCCACGCAGGAAAAATCCCTGGGCTGGGTGCCGCCGCGTGGTGAACCGCACGGCCCACTGGCCGAGTCGGTCGGGGGCCAGTGGATCCTGCGCTTCATGGTCGAATCCAAGGTGCTGCCCGGCAGCGTGCTGGCGCGCAAGGTCAAGGAAAAGGCCGAACGCATC
>Ga0187843_10001694_pt1 | contig 13724 bp, 10 predicted proteins | sample SpaLakP09_SKY_43_FD_134516 | JGI IMG/M metagenome (GOLD analysis project Ga0187843, IMG submission 134516) | Oligotrophic lake water microbial communities from Sparkling Lake, Wisconsin, USA - SP09_SKY_43 | ecosystem: Environmental > Aquatic > Freshwater > Lake | place: USA: Sparkling Lake... | reverse complement strand
GTCTTACTGACTATAAATTTCTCTATATGTCACTCAACTGTTCTAAATCGTTTTGCGATTCAAATCCACCGAGTGCCCACACAGATGATTGATTGCTAATTGTTAAAGAGCGTGGCGTTTTACTTAACGCCGAAAGTCGTTGTTTATCAACCACTTTCAGAATCTTTGGCGTTTGACTTTTTCGTTTTCGAATCCGTCGTCGCTGTCGATGAGGCGCATTATAGAGATCTCAGGAATAGGCGCAAGATCTTTTTTACAGTTTGATGATCGACCGCGTGTTTTTTGAGCGTTTAGCGCTTTTTTGTTGGTTATTTGCGCAAAAATCGCCAAATTTTACTGATCTATTTTGGATCTTATAGATCGCAACCTAACAAGAAGACCGATTCTTGTGGCTTCGCTAGGCGTACTCTATACAAAAGTTGTTGATCTTACCGGTTAAAAGCAAAAAAGCCGCAAAAGCGGCTTTTTTGACAATTCTCAATTACCAAGAGGCAATTAAGGTTGGTCTTTATGTAAGTGGACCGGTTGACTCTTCTTGCGCATGCGGATGTTGATCATCTCGACCACAACCGAGAATGCCATCGCAAAGTAGATGTAGCCTTTTGGTACATGGTGATCGAAACCTTCAATCATCAGCATCACGCCAACCAAGATTAAGAACGACAACGCCAAAATCTTTATAGAAGGGTGAGCATCAACAAAATCGCCAATCGGTTTCGCCGCGAACATCATAACCAGTACAGCGGCAATAATGGCAATCGCCATGATTTCGATATCGTTGACTAAACCAACTGCAGTAATCACCGAATCCAATGAGAACACGATGTCGAGGATCATAATCTGGATCAGTACCATCATTAAGCTATTTGCCACCGCTTTTGGCGCTGAAGGATCTTGTTCTGCGCCTTCAAGTGCATGATGGATTTCTTGGGTAGACTTCACTAACAAGAACAAACCGCCGCCGATGAGAATAACATCACGGCCAGAAATCTCATTACCCATGACGGTAAACCAAGGTTCGGTTAAACCCATCACCCATGAAATCGAGAACAACAAGGCTAAACGCGCGAACATCGCCAATGAAAGTCCAACACGTCGAGCAAAGGCGCGCTGATGTTCAGGCAAACGTCCAACCAAAATCGATAAGAAAATGATATTGTCTATCCCAAGCACAATTTCCAGCGCCGCTAACGTGCCTAAAGCTATCCACGCTTCAGGACTTGCAATCCACTCAAACATAACAGTTCATCCAATCTATTTATAAACAGCTTTTAGTTTACCGATTGCCGTCAGAGCAAGCAAACCTAAAGGTCTCGTTTCTTTATGACAAAGAGCATGTTATTCAGGTGTCGCTCGCGGTATCGAAATCACGGCCAATTCGGCCTTATGCTCGATAAGGTTGAATTGTTGTTTGAGCGCCTGAATAGCCACCTGCTCTGATTGTAGGAATTGATTAAATTCATCAATCAATTCCGAGTGATCAACCGTGGATAATAAAAACGGCACTTCAGTAAATGGCAGTTGTTCGCCAAACACTAATTCGCCACTTTTTTGCTGGGTCGTCAGATATGCCTGAGCCACATTATATTCAACCACCGCAGCATCCACTCTGCTCTTTAGCAACAGGCCTAGTGCAGCAGGCACATCTTGTACATCAAACACATTAAAGCTGTAGATTTTTTTCAGTTCCAGCCAGCGAGTTGGTGTGAACCCATGAATCACTGCCAAGTTTTTTACTTTAGCCACTGGTAATCCACGGTTCTCTGGCCGCACCATTGTACTGCCAAGGGTGTGAATGACTGGATCGCTAAATGTTTTTGGGTATGAAGCGTACAAATACTGCTGCCATCGCGGATTATCTGGATAGACCAAATCAACTTCATCCTTTGCTGCAAGGTACAGTCTTTTAACTGGCAGTTTTTGAAACTTAAAATGATGACCAGACTTTTTGCTAAACAGCTGCATTAATTCAAAAAAGTATCCGCGGGGCACGGCACCGGTAAAATCGTAGTGTGGGTAATAATCAATATCTTCAATACCGACGGTAAAATCCTTGGCTTGCGCTATCGGCAAATTTAAGCCCAAAAAGCAAAACAAAACCCAGAACAAACATCTACGCAGTCGCAGCAAAATAACCTCAGCTCAAAAGTAATAATCAAGGCCTAACTGCACATAATCATCATGACGGAACCACCAAATCGGCTCAGCCACGTTATCGGTTTGAAAGATCCAAGCATCAAGGCGAAGTCGCACACTATTATTGTAGCGACTAGATGCTTCTAATTTACCGATCCTGGTCGAACCGTTTTGCAGATCTTGTCCTAGGCCAAATAACAATTCGGAACCCGCTTCATCATTAAAAGCGATTCGAGCGCCGAGGAACAGATCACGCTGCGCCGGTGTTAACGCTTGCATGCCTCTGCTGTCATATTGGTATTCGACAATCCAGCCTACATCAACTGGCGACTCCAGCACACCAATCGAACTATATTCAAAACCGGTCGTGACCGCGCTGTAGTCGACGTTATGAGTTGCTCGCCGGATGGCTTCTAGCTTCCAAATCCAACTATCGACAATCCACTGCCCTTCAAGGCCCCATTGTTGCATTTGCTGATAATAAGGAAGCAACTCGTTTTGTTGTGGTGGCATCAGCCAAAGCGGATCACGCGAAGTGCCATCAAAATAAGAGACCGCGAGATCTACCTGATCTATTTGCTTAGCATAACGCACAGCCCAGTCCAAGTGCTGTTGCTCGGCCGAACTCTCATACTGAACGTGTTGGCGATTAATAGGATAAGGCAAACGTAAACGGCCATCTAAGCCAGGCATAGTGCGCTCGCGAAACCACGGTAAGACTAAGGTCTGCAAAGTGCCCCACTCACCGAGCAAACTCAGTTGCACCATCGGCTGCCCAAGTTTCGTTTCACCATCAGGGCGATCAGCTAAGTCAGTCTGGTTAATCACATCCACTAAGTGCTGGGACTCCGTGACTCCCCAAAATACTTGATCAACACCAGCTTTTAACTCCCAACCATCGCCGACCTGTAACCAAGATGCTTGACGAATATCTAGGAGATCCCGCTCGCTGTCTTCGCCATCCAATCGCACGTATGGGCTGAAACTCCAGCTACTTTTTTCATCTGCGGATTGCCAATGCCATTCTTGGAAAACACTAAGACTCACTGCAAGTTGTGATTGACCTTGTGCAGATTTAACTGGAAACCAGCGAGTCTCACCACTCAACGTCGTATCACTATCGATGCTACTGGTTTCGGCTATTGGCTCGGCGAGAATAGACATTTCTGCTGAAGCGTGCTCTGGCGGCGAAGGCTCACTCGCCGACACTGCAATTGTGCTGTTTGCCGGAGGGGCCGCATCGACTTTTGCCAAAACCTGCGGCAAGGCTGCGGCAGATGAAGAAGTAACATAAGCGGCAGAGTTGTTTGCAGCGATTGGCGCCGCATTTGCAGTCGCATCTGCCAGCGGCCACGGTGCGGCTTGCGGTTTATTTTGCTTGCCAGCACTTATCCATTGTTGCCAATAAATAGCATCGGCTTCGACCTTTGCCTCTGCGGCTTTGGCATCAATCTGTGCTATTTCTTCCGCACTAGGTAAATGCAAAACCGCGCCTAACTGCACATGATGGACATTTTGCCCGACAAAAGCTGCAGGATTTTTTTGCCTAAGCGCAACAATAGTCTGATACATGCTGTAAGGTGCAGTACCGCGGGCAGTTTTTGCTAACTGCCACAATGTATCTTGCGCTGTGACCGGCCCCAATTGACTGGACGGTACCGCGTTGGCAAAAGCACATGGCAGCAACAACGCTAAAAGACAACGACTGAGAGTTTTCATCTTTTTCGGCGGCATCACTGACTCCTTGGGCACAAATCACTGCAGCTTAGCGGCTGCGTTGTAACGCATTGGTATCGAAGTCGGCGTCAGTACGGCCTTTTCCAAACTGTAAGTCTCTGATTAATAGATCAGTACTCTTACCCGTTTGATGATTAACCATGGCTAACTTTAGCGGACGCCAATATTTACCAAGATATTGCTGGTAATCAGCCATCGTCAGAGTTTTTAATAAGGTGGCTTTTTTATCGTAGAATTCGATTTTCAGTACTTTATAATCTTTTTGGTCAACCCAAGCGATGCTTTTGCTATAACCTGAAAACTCATCGGTTGGCACTTGCTCAATCACGAAACAATTTACGCCTTGCAGAACTTCGTCTTTCAGCCACTGAAACTTAAACTTTTCTAACTCAAAAGAACTCAGATCTTCATAAGCGAACTCGCTCCCCATAAATGGACCGGACTTATTGCGCGAGGCAATCCGCTTTACTCGTTTCACTGAAGGTAAATACAACCATTGATCATCAGGTTTTCCTGTATGCGAATGGTTTAAAAATGCCGTGCCGCGCACATCTTTCGGTTCATCAAAAATCGTTAAACCTTTATCACCTTCGTTGGCCACTTCCAGATTTAACGTTCTTATTTCTCGAGTGTTTTCTTCGCCTTGCGAATTACGCAACACCATTGTCGTTTTTGCTTCGCTGTCTTTCCACCCTTCATCACGCAGCTTACGCTCTTTTGCAATTGTTAAACCTTTTCCGCCGTCATCGGCATAACAAGGGAAAACAGCAGTCATTGCCCCCAATAAAATCAAACCAAACACCGAGACTTTAACATTCATATTAGTTCGCTCCTTCGGGTAGCTTGGCTGGCGTTTCTTTCCGATCAAAACGTAACAACACCGCCGGTAAAAATAAGAAATCTATAATAAGTGCCAGCAAAATAATGATGCCGGTTAGCATCCCCATATCGGAATTTAACCGGAAATCTGAAAGTAATAGCACCGAGAAACCAATCACCAACACCACAGTGGTAATCACTAATGCCCAGCCAACACTATGAAAGGCATAACGCACTGCAGCTTCCGCATCACGGCCCTCTTTACGTGCGGCTTGATACTTCGCTAAAAAGTGCACCGTATCATCAACAATGATCCCTAAACTCATTGACGCCACTATTGATAAGCCCAAATTGATTTCGCCAGAGTAAAAGTACCACAAGCCAAAGCCCATCAAGGCCGGTACCATATTGGGCAGCAGACTAATCAAACCCAACCGCCAAGAGCGTAAACTCAACATCAATAACGCCGAGATTAGTATCATTGCCATCGGCAAACTTTGCATCATGCTCGCCATATTACGCTCGCCAATATGCGCGAACATCAAAGCAGTGCCTGATGCTTCAATTTTATACTGCGGGTATTTCGCCTGAAACCATGCAACCGCTTGCGTCTCAAGTGTCGTCATTTCTTTGCTACCTAAGCTGATTAAGGTGGCGCTGACTTTGGTAGAGCTTTTATCTAAATCAAGCTGATTGTTTAAATCAAGTCCAAATGGCAAGGACATTTCATACATTAATAAATACTGTGCCGCGAGTTCGGCACTTTCCGGCAAGCGATAAAACGCGGGATCATCGCCATGCATATTTTTATTCAGTCGCTTAAACACATCACTAATTTTGCTGACATGTTTGGTATATGGCTGAGCGGCAAGATATTCACCGAATTGCTCGGTTGCCGCAATAAACGCGGGGTCATGCACGCCAGAGGCTTGCCCACTATCCAAGGCGAAATCAATTTGGGAAGCGCCTCCGAGTTTAGCTTCAAGCACATCAACCGCTTGTCGATATTCGGTGGCTGGTGCGAAATATTTCACCGCTTCATCGTTCACCCTGTTTTGAAAGCTGAACCAAATAGCGACGACGCTGAGCAATAACGTTCCCCAGAGAATTGGCAGATGTTTAGCAATAACAAAATCGGCAATCTTATCCATACCGCCAATGTCTTTATCTGCTGCGCCTTGGCTAATGGGTAGTAGTTGCAACAAAGCCGGTAATAACACAATCGTGATTAACCAAGCCAACATCACGCCCACTGCGGTCATATTTCCCAAATCGCGTAAGATCGGGACTTCCGAGTAATTGAGTGTGGCAAAACCAATAGCGGTAGTCGCACTAGTAATAAACACGGGCATCATATTCAGTTGTAAGGCTTGTTGGATGGCATCACTTTTGCTTTTGCCTTGGCGCATAAAAAACTGCGTCGAGGCAATGAGATGCACACTGTCAGCCACCGCTAAAGTCATTAATATGGTTGGAACGTTGACTGTGGCGGTGCTGAGAAAAATGCCAGCCCAGCCCGCGAGCCCCAAGGTACTTGCAATGGTCAAAATAATAATTATAACCACAGCCGCTGCCGCCAGAGCCGAGCGCAGCATCAAGGCTAAAATGACAATAATCACCACAAACATTAAGGGCACTAAGGTACTTGCATCATGTTGCGCTTCTGAACTAAAAGCATGATTTAACGCCATCACTCCGGCTAAATGAAACTCCAGTTCTGGATGCGCAACCGCCACTTTTTGCGTCATTTCATTGACAAACGAATAGACCGCAGCCACATCGGCATTTTGATCTTTTTCCGGAACTTGTACTGTAATGTTGATTGCCGTCAGGCTGCCATCGGTAGCCACCAAGCGTCCTGCGAGTGCAGGTTCAGCCAGCGCCGCTTGTTGAATTTGACTAACTTTCTCTTTCGACAGTGTCGAGACGTCCAATAACAAATCTTCGACCAGCAAATCATCGTCTATCGCCTGCGTGTGTTGAAAGTTGGTAATGGAATCGACACGTAATGAAAATGGCGTTTTCCAAGCTTCATCCGTGAGTTGCTTGACCACGCGCAGTGTATTTTCATCAAAGACAGTGCCCGAACGTGGCTCTATTATCACCAGCATATTATCGGATTTATTGAAATTCGCTTGCATGCGCTCAAACGCTTGCATTTGTGGGTTATCAGGGGAAAAGAAAATGCGAAAATCACCGCGAAAATATAAGTTTTTAGCGCCAAAAGCACAGGCAAACATCAAGGTAAAAACAACGAGGATGGTTAGCCAAGGATGCCGAACCGGGCTATTAACCCAAAGCTGTTTCATAACAATTCCTGTGTTGAGAACGCGGCAATTCGGCAATAACAACAGCCAGACGAAACCTGACAAGGTAAAAATTCGCTGATTTACAGCAGATTGGCGTCGAATGGGCGAACTCGCGATGTCCAATGACGGACTGTCAGTCTAGAACACCCACCACTAAATGCCAACTTTCCCACTTGCCCACTAATAACGCCAGTACATGGGGGTGAATAACAACAGCACAGTCAGAATTTCTAGACGCCCCATCAACATACCCAAACTAATCAGCCACTTCGCACCATCCGCTAATTGACTAAAGTTGCCATCTGGACCGATGATTGTGCCCAAACCTGGGCCAACGTTGCTAATCGCAGTGGCAGCCCCCGTTAAGGCGGTCATAAAATCGAGGTCATACATCGACAAACCCAATGCAAGTGCAGCAATGGACGCAAAATAGATAAAGCAAAATGCCAACACCGAGCCCAAAAGTTGGTCGTTTACTGGTTTAGTTCCGTATTTTTGCACCCAGACTGCATTCGGATGGACCAGCAATTTAAACTGTTTGACCAGTAGCAGCCATGCAAGTTGGGTACGGAATATTTTTAAACCACCCGAGGTTGAGCCCGAGCAGCCGCCAGAAAAAGTCAGATAGAAGAATAAGATGACGGCAAGACTGCCCCAAGCAGCATAGTTTTCCGAAGCATAACCAGCTGTAGATATAATAGAAACGACGTTAAATAAGCTATGGGTCAAACTATCGAATAAAGCGCGGTCCTGATAAATATGCTGATACCAAGTTAGTAACGCAACGCAGCAAATAGTAATAGTTAAAAAAGCCTTCACTTGGGGGTCACGTATCAACAGCGATTTGTGGCCGCGCACTGTGGCAACTAAAAGCACCAAGGGCAACGCCGACAAAATCATAAACAGCGATGCTATCCAAAGCAGCACTGGTTTGTCGTTAAAATGGCCAAAAGAGGCGTCGTAATTTGCAAAGCCACCAGTCGCCACCGTAGTCATACCATGGGTTATGGCATCAAAACCACTCATCCCAAAGAGAAAGAACAACCCCATACAGCACAACGACATACCTAAATAAACTAGGCCTATCATCATCGACAAACTGGAACTTCGCGGCAGGATTTTTTCGGAAATATCGGAGTTTTCGGTTTTAAATAGTTTCATACCACCGATTTTCAACGCCGGTAAAATGGCAATCGCCATCACGATAATACCGACACCGCCAATCCATTGCAGAATAGCTCGCCAGAACAATAAACCTCGAGGCATGGTATCGAGGCCACTAAGCACAGTCGCCCCAGTCGTGGTAATTGCCGAAACTGTTTCAAAAGCGGCATCCACGAAGCTCATTTGCTCCAGTACCAGCATAAAAGGGATGGTCGAGAATAGACAAATACTCACCCAGCATAATGTGGTGAGCAAAAATAAATGGCGTTTGACCAAGGCAAATTCGTGTCGACCTTTATACACCAAGATATAGCCGATAGCGCCAGTGCAAACCGCAGAAAACAAATAGCTCCAGAAGCTTTGTTCATCATAAAAAATTGCGACCGCGGTGGTTAATAACATAACCCCCGCCAGCATCACGAGTAAATATCCTATCACTCGGTAGAACAAATATCGGCTTTTGGCCGGGCTGACACTACTGCTCACACGATAGTCCTGAATGAGGAATCAGCAACCCACAACCGAGACTCGGTGCTGGGGCAATTCCGTATGCTAAAGGTCTCTTGCAGTGTAACGACATTCCGCTCATTTAGAAAGAAAACGGAAAAACTGCAACTAAATTTGCATTTAATTTACTATTTGCTAAACATTTAACAGCAATCAGCAAGGAGGCTGAACTGATGTTAGCAATAATCCATAGCCGTGCACGTTTAGGCCTGCAAGCGCCGTTAGTCACTATTGAAGTGCATTTGTCGCCAGGCTTGCCCGGCTTTTTACTGGTTGGCCTTGCGGAAACCACCGTGCGCGAGTCGCGGGATCGGGTGCGCTGCGCATTAATGAATAGCGGTTTTGACTTTCCTGACAAAAAAATCACGGTGAATTTAGCACCAGCGGACCTGCCCAAAGAAGGCGGCCGCTTTGATTTGGCCATCGCCTTAGGCATTTTGGTGGCGAGCGGCCAATTGCCAGTAGAGGCGGTACAAGGCTTTGAGTTTTATGGCGAATTAGCACTTTCAGGGGAACTCAGAACCATCATCGGTGAAATTCCACTGGCGTTGGCCTGTCGAGCGCAAGGTGCAGCATTGGTATTACCGATGGAAAATGCGCAAGTTGCCAAGCAAGTGCCTGATGTTGCAGTGTTTGGTGCTAAGCATATTCTACAAATTCATAGTTTTTTATTAGGGCAACAACAGTTACCGGCGATCCCAGATCTGCCACATGCTGCGGTAGAAACCGGCTTATGTTTATCAGAAGTGCGAGGCCAACAACATGCCAAACGCGCCTTACAAATCGCCGCCGGCGGTGAACACAATCTGCTGATGTTTGGCCCACCAGGTACCGGAAAATCGATGCTTGCCCAACGGCTACCCAGTATTTTACCAGAGCTCAGCAGTGACGAAGCGCTGGAAAGTGCTGCCGTCTATTCAATCGCTGGACTAGTTCGCGCGCAGCATTGGCTGACACGGCCATTTCGCCAGCCGCACCACACCAGCTCAGCCATTGCCTTGGTTGGCGGCGGCTCAGTGCCACGCCCAGGTGAAATTTCTTTGGCCCATTGTGGTGTGTTATTTCTCGACGAACTGCCGGAGTTCCCTCGACAAGTTCTCGATGTGATGCGTCAACCATTAGAAACGGGTAGCATTCACATTTCACGTGCGGGTCGGCAAGCGGAATTCCCTGCCCGCTTTCAACTAGTAGCGGCGTTAAATCCCAGTCCTAGCGGCCATCATCAAGATGGACGCTGTAGCAAAGAGCAAATTCTGCGTTACTTGAACCGCATTTCTGGGCCATTTAGCGACCGAATTGACCTGCAAGTGGAAGTGCCTTTGTTAGCCAGTGATGCGTTAAACATCAGTGGGATTGGCGCCACCAGCATTGCAATAGCTGAGCAAATTTCCAAAAGTCGCAATTGCCAAATCGAGCGCCAAGGCAAATCGAACGCTCGGTTAACACCAGCCGAACTGATGCAATTCGCGCCACTCAGCGATACAGACCAGGAATTTCTGCAACAAGCAGTACAACAGCTGCAACTATCCACCCGCAGCTACCACAAACTATGGAAAGTCGCCCGCAGCATCGCCGATCACCAGCAAGAACCGCAGATCCGCAGAGAGCACTTATTGGAAGCGCTAAGCTTTCGGGCATTTGATAAGTTATTGGCTTATTTGAGGAGTTAGGGGGTTAATTTCATTCAATCTTGAATTTAGTCAGCACAATAGTAAAACTTAGTAGCTGATGGAGTTATTTAATGATAAAAAGTTATCAAGGACTCATTTTAGCCTACATTATTTATGTCATTGATTTTAATAGCACTATCCATACTGATTCTAATTTGGCATTCGCGGAAACGCTCCCGTTTCGAACCAGTCCCTGATATTTCCTATGAAATTGAGCGACTAAGGAATGAAGGCAGAGCTATTTTAGATCTAAGACATATCAATCAGCCTAATTTTCAGCTAGAACATGGACTTAACTGCCTTAAATATATAGTTAAAGTTGATACGGAATTTGTATTTCAACCATTAACCGCACAACAGCAGCAATGGTTGAACTCTGGTAAATTGGTCGGTGTCGCTTGGCCGGAAAGCTCCGGTTGGGGCTTATTGGGACTTGATCCAGCAAGCGCGGGCCAATTAATTAACTCCCCAGTAGGTAACTTACTACAAGCAATAGCATTCCCTCCCGCCAAAAAACGTCACCGCAAAACACAGACAACAACAAAACCTTCGGAAGTGAAAGGAATTAGACTTCGTGGCCAGGTGCTTACCGTATTTTTTGCCGAAGAATATTCTTGGGAGGAACTGGGCAAATTTGCTGAAAACCGCCAAAAGTTGAAAAATGAATTGTTAAAACTCGCGGATATTGCCAGCGACATCAACTTGCATAATCCAATGATGCTCTCGGTGAAGCCTTGGTACATTCTATTAGGTGTAGCACTGTTCGGATGGCACTCACTCCTGCCACCAGCGACTGATTTTTGGACATTCTCGTGGCTGTGGAGCTGGTCACTCATTCCTGTCATGTTGCTCTGGAAATTTGGTAAACCGCTGTTTGAGTGGTTTGCTCGCTACCAATTGTCGCCAGAACAATCCGCCAGCGATTTGAAATCCACGTTATTCCCATTTTTTCTTATGTGCTCTTGGCTGATATTTCAAGAATGTAATGTTCTGTTCGAGAAGGGCCCTTCATTTTCCAAAAATTGGTATGTCCTCACCACCACAACTGCAGGGAGAAATGGGCCATATTACGCCGAGCTTTTGGATAAAGAAGGGGCAAGCCGCCTGAAATTACCCATCGAACACGCTTGGTATCAACATTTGCAAGGTGGAGAATCAGTCAAAATTACCAATTTAGTTGACGCTTCTGGCAAGCCGTTCATTTGTCGTATCGAGATTGAAAAACAACTGAATTATCAATTCCCATTGAAGCACTGCAATTCAAATTAAAACTGAAAGACAACATCGACTGAGACTTAAAGGTCCCAAATCAATGGAGATTAAAAAGTACCGGCTCAAGTTGAAGCCATTTTTTCAAGCCTTAAGATTCACTTAAGAATCCACCTCTAAGCTTGCAGCTAATCTCCAATAAGGATTGGCTATGAAACCTTGGTTAGTGCTGTTTAGCGTCTTATCTTTTGCAACTGCATCATTTGCGACCGCCGCGATTGAAATTTCCAGCCTGGCGGGCAGTCCGGTAAAAACCGATGCCGAACTTGCTGGCAAAGTGGTGATTGTCGATTTTTGGGCATCTTGGTGTGGCCCTTGCCGTAAATCTTTCCCATTTCTTAATCAGTTACAGCAAAAACATCAAGCCGCGGGTTTGGTGGTGTTAGCGGTCAACGAAGATGAAGATCGCAGCGACGCTGAAGCATTTTTAAAACAGTACCCAGCAAATTTTGCGGTGCTGTTTGATCAAGAAGGCCAATTAGCCGCGCAATATCAAATCCCCGGCATGCCAACCACAGTGGTCATCGACCGTAAGGGCAAAATTCGTTACAGCCACAGTGGCTTCTTTGAAAGTAAAACTGCGGCCTTTGAACAAGAAATCCAACAATTACTGCAAGAGGAAGTGACTCCATGAAACAACTAGTCAAATTAATGTTGGCGACCCTTGTGGTGGCCCAACTGAGTGGCTGTGCCACTTTGGAACGCGTGAAACCTTGGGAACGTGGCACCTTAGCCAAAGAAGAAATGGCTTTAAATTCAGCGGGTTTAGATAACGCTTTAGATGACCATATCTATTTCAGTAAAGAAGGTTCAAGCGGCGGCCGTAGCTTCGCGGGTGGAGGTTGTGGATGCAACTGAGTAAATTGAATATCACTGCGGCGTTAGCGGCAGCGAGCTGCGCACTGATTGCCGGCCAAAGCCATGCCGAAACTGCGAAAAAAGATGCATTAATCGAAGGCTGGGAATTTAACAGTGCGTTTTTATACTACAAAGAAACTGACCGCGTGCAAGCAGCTGAAGCAATCCTGTCTGGCCGTGGTGATTTCGGTGATGATAAATTTTTAAACCTGAATTTGGTGGTTGATACCTTAACCGGCGCCTCAGCAACAGGTGCAGTTGCTCAGCCATACGCGCAAAGCTTTACTCGTCCTTCTGGCGACGGCAGCTACACCACTCCGGCTGGCGAAACTCCGCTTGATGACACCTTCCACGATACTCGCGTCCAACTGGATGCGAGCTGGGAGCAACCGATCGCACAGAACCTGCGGGCAACTGGCGGTGGTCATTTATCGAAAGAATATGACTATTTATCATTAGGTGCGAACGGCAGCTTGGCTTGGGATCTGAACAACAAAAACACCACATTATCTGTGGGTACGGCGCTGAGCCAAGATACCATCACGCCTGAAGGTGGCATCCCATCAGCATTCACCCCGATGTTATTTAAAAATAACTTTGCTAGCGAGTCAGCCTACCAACAGGCCTTTGATAATAGCCGCGCCAATGACAGTGATAGCAAAACGACCACCGAATTGTTATTCGGGGCGACCCAAGTCATCAGCAAAGATTGGTTGATGCAGCTGAATTACTCTTGGTCGCAAGCCGATGGTTATATGTCAGACCCGTTTAAAGTGGTGAGTGTGGTCAACGCACAAGGCTTAACTCAGCAAAATCTTTATGAACAACGCCCAGAAGAGCGCAACAAACAAAGCATTTACTGGCAGAACAAAGTTCACATGGCAGGCACTTACCTTGATTTGTCCTACCGTTACATGTGGGATGACTGGTCAGTGAAATCGCATACTGTGGATACTCGCTGGCGCTTCCCGGTGAGCAACAATTGGTACGTCGAACCGCATGTGCGTTTTTACCAACAGTCCGCTGCCGATTTCTATAAACCGTTCTTAATGCAAAGCGATGCATTGCCACAATTTGCCAGCGCGGACTACCGCATCGGTGAAATGGATGCGCAAACCTTCGGTGTCAAAGTGGGCACAGTGTTAGAAGGCGGCCATGATTTGGCAGTGCGTTTAGAATACTACCAACAAAACCCAACCAATCCTGGCGTAGATTTACCGGGTGCCTTGGCGGGTGTGGAGCTGTTCCCATCGGT
>Ga0187843_10001691_pt1 | contig 13738 bp, 8 predicted proteins | sample SpaLakP09_SKY_43_FD_134516 | JGI IMG/M metagenome (GOLD analysis project Ga0187843, IMG submission 134516) | Oligotrophic lake water microbial communities from Sparkling Lake, Wisconsin, USA - SP09_SKY_43 | ecosystem: Environmental > Aquatic > Freshwater > Lake | place: USA: Sparkling Lake... | reverse complement strand
GGCGCCTTGCAGAACCCATTTCAGCCAGCCCATGGAACTCTTCAATCAGGCCATTTCACTTCATCAACAGGGGCGCCTGCCCGAGGCCCGCCAACGCTACGAACAATGGCGCCGAATGAACCCGGGCGACATCAATGCCTTGCAGTTGCTGTCGGTGTGTCTGGCCCAGATGGGTGAGCTGCCCCAGGCCTTGCAGATGCTGGACCAGGCGATCGCACTGGCGCCACAACAACCAGCCTTCCACAACAACCGCGCGAACATGCTGCGCCTGCTGGGCCGCCTGCCGGAAGCGCTGCAAAGCTGCACCCGGGCCATCCAGCTCAAACCCGACTACGCCGAGGCCTACAACAACCGGGGCAATGTGCAGCAAGACCTGAGGCTGACCGACCTGGCCTTGAAGGACTATGCGGAAGCGATCCGCTTGAATCCGAACTATGTGGAGGCCATGTACAACAGAGCTGTGGCTCTGCAAAGTGTGCAAAAGCACGCCGAGGCGATCGAGGGGCTGAACAAGGTGCTAGCACTGGCGCCAGGACAAGCCCAGGCCCTTGCACGGCTGGCGGTGTCGTTCAGCCACTTGCGCGAGTTCGAACAAGCCAAGCAGGCCATTGCGCACGCTTTGCAAGCCCAACCCGACAACACCGAATTTTTGCTGATTGCAGCCACCCTGGCGGTGGATTTTGCGCACTATGACGAGGCCATCGGGCACTGCGAAAAGCTACTGACACGCGAGCCAGGCAATGCAGCAGGGCTGGCCAAACTGGCCTTTGCACACCATGTGAAAAAGCATCCTGTCAAGGCCCGGTTGTTCGCAGATAAAGCCCTGGAGGCTGCCCCCTCTAACACCGAGGCGCTGATTGTCCGTGGACATCTGTTTTCCAGCGAAAGCCTGCACGAAGAGGCGTTGCGGCATTACCAAAAAGCAGTCCGTCATTCACCAACCTCCGGTCAGGCACACCTTTATGCTGGCCAGATGTTGAGCCAACTCAAGCGCTTCGAGGAGGGCCTAAGCATGTTGGGAAAGGCCCGTGAACTGGAGCCCGAACAAAATGGCCTGCTCGGATCTCTGATCGACATCAAACTGTCCAGCGGCGACTGGCGGGGTCTGGACGCATTAACCGCAGACCTGAAACAAGCAGTGCTGTCGAAGCACATCCAAAATCAGCCACTTATCCTGGCCAAGGTGCTCAGTGACCCGATGCTGCTCAAGCAAGAGGCCGAAAAGGTCGGTAAAAGTACAACGCCCAAGCACGAAGAAAAGCCCAAGTTTGCCCGCCGCGACCCACGCCGCCAAAAAATCCGCATCGCCTACGTATCGGCGGATTTCGGAGAACACCCCGTGGCTTTGCTGCTACTCGAGACCCTGGCCCGGCACGACAGAGAACGCTTTGAACTGTATGCCTTCTCGCTCGGCCCTGTGCACGATGACCAGATGAACCGTCGCCTCACCGCGTGCTTTGATCGGTTTCTCGAGGTACACGAGTCCTCTGACGCCGATGTGGCCGATATGGCACGCCAGTTGGGCATCGATATTGCGATAGACCTTACTGGCTACACAGCGCAATGCCGCCCCGGCATCTTTGCCAACCGTGCCGCGCCGGTACAGGTCAACTACCTGGGCTTTCCGGGCACACTAGGCGCGCCCTACATGGATTACCTGATCGCCGATCCAGTGGTAATCCCAGACGAGCTGCGCCCGGCCTACACCGAGCAGATCGCTTATCTGCCCGACCAGTTCATGCCCAATGACACCCGCCGTGTTGTCAATGCCCCGCCCAGCCGGGCCAGCCAGCAGTTGCCAGAGTCGGGTTTTGTGTTCTGCGGCTTCAATAACCTCAACAAGCTGACCCCCGAGGTCTTCGACAGCTGGATGCGCATCCTGAAGGCCGTGCCCGATTCAGTGCTCTGGCTGCAGGCAGGGGGTGCGGTACAGAAAGCCTTGCGTGAACAAGCCGAATTGCGTGGCGTGCCAGGAACTCGACTGGTGTTTGCTGGCCGGGTACCCAACCAGGCCGATCACCTGGCCCGCTACGCCCTGGCCGATCTGTTCCTGGATACAGCCCCCTACAACGCCCACGCCACGGCCATGGACGCCCTGTGGGCCGGTCTGCCAGTGCTCACCTGCATGGGGCAGACCTTCGCCAGCCGGGTGGCCGGCAGCTTGGTAAGTGCGGCAGGCCTGCCTGAGTTGGCGACCACCGAACGAGCGGAGTTTGAGCACCTGGCCATCCGCATTGCCCAGACCCCAGGCCAAGCCCAAGCCTTGAAAGACCAGCTCGCAACAGGCCGAGCCCAGGCCCCGCTGTACAACAACACTTTGTTCACCCGCAACCTGGAGCATTTGTACGAGCAGATGTACCAGCGCCACCTGCAAAGCCTGCCCCCTACCGTGCTGAAGCCGGAGCGTGTCAGTCTCTGATCGCCGCCCCTGGTGAAGATGCCCCAGGGTATGGGGCATCAACGTGTCCTGGGAATCCCTCAGCGCCAGGGCGCACACGACCTCTGCATCAATGCCTCAACCAGTGCGGAATCTTGAAGCGGACAATGGCCAGATAAGCCAGGACGTACAAAATGGCAAAGAGCGCACAACAGAGCATCAGCGCCAAGGTCGATTTCCAAAACAACACCGCCGGCATCACCGTCAATGCCGAAAAGCCCCACAGGTAAGGAGACGTGCGGTTATTCCGGATCAGCAAATGCCGCACCCGGCCATCGTGAAACACGCCTTTGACCAGTCGCCGGAAAATCAGCTGGTGAAAATGCAGCGCGTCCGCCAGCCCCGGTGAATGCCCCCGTGCCGCCTTGCGGTAGATCGAGAACAGCGTTTCCCACACCGGATACATCAAGAGCAACACAGGAAACCAGGGTGAAACCTGGGGATTTCGCTGCACCAGCATGATGGCCCCCACGGCAACCACCCCGCCCCAAAGGTAGGCCCCCGCATCACCGGCAAACAACTGTCCACGGGGGTAGTTCCAGAACAGAAAGCCTGCGGTGGCGCCCACCAGCGCCATCATCAAGGCGGCCACGGCTCGATCCCCCACCTGCAGGGCAACATGGGCCAGGGCCAGGGCGATCAGGGTGACGACCACCCCCGCCAAGCCGTTGTAGCCATCAATGATGTTGAAGGCGTGCGGCAGCCCCGTGATCGCCAAGACGGCCAAACCGATGCCCAGCCAAGGCCAAGCCTGCAGCCAGGCATCCAGGCCCCCGATGCCCATGCGATTGATCGACAAACCCAACGCCCAACAGGCCAAGCCTCCACTCATGAGCGTGGCCAGCATGCGCCGGCGCACCGACACACGCTGGGTCAGGTCTTCGATCAAGCCCGTCACCATGGCTGGCACCAGGGCCAAGGCCGCCAGCAACACGGTTTTCAAAGGCAGGTGCAGATTGAGCTGCAACAACCAGCCATCCAGGCCGGCCCCCACCAGCCAGGCCAACACCAGCGCCACAACCAGCGCCACGCCACCAAGACGTGACACCTCGCCTTCATGGAAGCGCTGAGGCTTGTCATGGCTGTAGGCGCCGGCAGGCATGCGCAGCACCAGCCAGCCCCCGACAAACACGGCCAGCAAAAAGGCGATCGAGGTCAGCACCACCATGTGCGCTCAGCCTCCATGCCGTCGCTGGCCCACGGGATCAGATCTAAATCGATCGAGACGGTCAAATGCGCCTCAGGCCTGCGTCGCAGCGTCGACGCCACGCAGACGCGCCTGCTCGTGCTCAGCGGCCTGCAGACGCCCCAACTGCTCGCGGGAGAAGAACTGCGCATACGCCACCAAGGCTGCGCCTTCGGCATGCAGCGTGGCCAGCGCCTTGGGAGACAAGGCGGCAAAGCGCACGTCGTCCAGGCGGTACAAGCCTTCAACAGGCTGAACCTGCCCGTTATGGGTCGAGGTCAGCTCCCAGGGCACCAGCAGTTTGGCGGCCACCAAGGCATCGATGGCACGCCAGGTTTGCGTGCGACCGGTGTTGAAATCAACCAGAAAATTCATGGCCCGCTGGGTCTGCGGGCTGGGTTGACCCGACGCGTCGAAGAAAGGCATGCCTTCATCGGCCCCCACCATGTGGTCGCCCTCTTCAGTGGTGCACAACACCAGGGTGTCGGTGCCTTGCGGACGGGCCAAGACAAAGGGGTAGCCGCGCATCGAGGCGGGGATGTACTGGCCCAGCCATTGGCCCTGCGGGCCCACCAACAGGTTGGTGTTGGGGATCAGCGATGTGACCGCCATCAACTGCCAACGGCCACCAAATTCAACAAACGCCAGCGGCATGTGCGCAGCCGCCTTGGACAATTCAGCGGCCACCACCGGGATGATGTTCAAGCCAGCGGCATAAAGATAGTTACCCGGGTGCTTCCAGTACTTGCCCGCAAATGCTTCGGGTGTGACGGCTTTCAGTGCCTGCATGACTAACCTTTGATCGAGTTGAATGGGCGGCCCGGGCCGGCACCAGTGAATGGACAAAGCGCGATTCTAAATCGGAGGGCCCCCCCATTTACCTACGCCCCCTTCACGGCCTCAAGAGGGCGAGATAATTCAGACATGCAAATCGCCCCCTCGAATCTTCACGTCTACCAACGCGACCTCAGCCTCGACGACTCCAATTCATTGGGACGACTGGCCCAGTGGATTGCCCCGGGGGCTCGTGTGTTGGACCTGGGATGTGGGGCAGGTGGGCTGGGCCAACTGCTGCGGCCGCGGGGCATGGACCGCATCGACGGTATCACCTACAACCCCGCAGAGGCCGAGGTCGCACGTCAGTGGTACCAACACGTGGCGGTGGCCGACCTCGATCAATGCGAACTGGCCACCCTGCTGGGCGAACAACGCTACGACGTGATCGTGTGTGCCGATGTGCTGGAGCACCTGCGCGCCCCCGAGCGTCTGCTGGCCCAGTGCCGCCAGCATCTGGCCCCCGGCGGCCAGCTGTTGGTGTCGATCCCGAACGCCGGCCATGCGGGGCTGATTGGCGAGCTGATGGCCGGGCGCTTGCAATACCGCGAGGAAGGCCTGCTGGACCGCACCCACCTGCGCTTTTTCACCCGCCGCAGCTGGCTCGGCTTTTTGGCAGAACAAGGCTGGGGCGCCACCCGGCTCGAGGGCATTCAACGCGATGTGCCTCAAACCGAATTTGAGGTGGCCTTTGACCTGCTGCCCCCAGCCGTGTCGCACTACCTGTGCGCACTGCCGGATGCCCTCACCTACCAATTCATCACGGCCTGCATCCCTGGCGTACCACACTCACCCGCCTTGCAGGCGCCTGTCGCGCCCTTGCCGCCCAGCTTTGGCACCACGCTGTACTGGGACGTCGGCCAGGGCTACCAGGAAGCCCAGAAGCTGCAAGTCAGTGGTGTGATGGGGCAGGCCTTTCAAACCCTGCGCTACCCCCTTCCCACCCAAGCAGGACTTTGTGGACTGCGGCTCGACCCCTCAGACCGGCCCGGCTTCATGCGGTGGCACCGGCTGGAGCTGTTCGATGCCACCGGCCAACGCGTGTGGGAGGCCGATTGCCAACAAATCGGGGCAGGTGCGCTGGCCGACTGTGCCCTGCACCAGATCAGCCTGGCACCACCGGTGGATGGGCAATCCGGCCTGATGTCGGTCCTGCAGGGGGATGACCCCTGGCTTGAGCTGCCCCGCGAATTGCCCTGGCAGGCCCTGGCAGGCGGCACACTGCAGGTCAGCCTGGGTTGGCCGGCCTCCACCGACTACCTGGCCCTGCTGGAACACCTGCAGCAACTGCAGCCCAGCGAGCAAGAGTTGGCACGCCTGCGCGAAGCCTGGTCGGTAGACCACGCCCACACGCAGCACCTTGAGCAGCAACTGAACGCCATGGAGCGCGAGTGGCGACACGAACATGAGCAGGCTGTGTTGCGGTACGAACGACTGCAAGAACTACAAGTCGAACACGAGCGCACCCAGCAGGCCTTGCAACAAAGCCGAGAGGCATTGCAAGCCGCACAAGCCCACCCGTTGCGCCGACTGCTCAGGCTGGCCCGCCGGAGCCTGCGGTCAGCGGCACCTCAAAGCATCACCCATTGGCCCACGACAGCCCCACCCGCGCCGTCCCTGGCGGCCAACCCCAACCCAGCCGGCGTGACGCAGCTCACACCGGAGGACAATCCACAGCCCGACCCGGTTGCTGTTGCAGCCCCGGCCCCGATCCCCACCCCCTTGGCCCCTGCGGTCGACATCATCGTGCCGGTGTTCCGCGGCCTGAGCGATACGCAGCAATGCCTTGAGTCGGTTCTGACGCACCGCCAGACCACGCCCACCCGCCTGATCGTGATCAACGACTGCAGCCCGGAACCCGAATTGAGCGACTGGTTGCGCCAATGGGCCACGGCCCACCCCCAGGTGACGCTGCTTGAAAACGAGACCAACCTGGGCTTCGTGGCCACGGTCAACCGCGGCATGGCGCTGAGCGAGGCCAACGACGTGTTGCTGCTCAACAGCGACACCGAGGTGGCCAACGACTGGCTGGACCGGATGCGCCGTGCGGCCTACAGCGCCCCCCGAGTGTCTTCAGTGACCCCGTTTTCGAACAACGCCACGATTTGCAGCTACCCCCGTTTTTGCGAAGCCAATGACTTGCCCGAAGGGTTGGACACGGCGGCGCTCGACCAGATGCTGGCCCGGCATCTGTCCGGGCAAACTGTTGACATCCCGACGGCCATCGGATTTTGCATGTACATCCGACGGGACTGCCTGCAAGCGGTGGGTTTGTTCGATGTGGAGCACTTTGGCAAGGGCTACGGCGAAGAGAACGACTTTTGCTGCCGCGCCAGCGCCGCGGGCTGGCGCCACCTGCATGCCCTGGACACCTTTGTGCTTCACCGCGGTGGTGTGAGCTTTGGCGACAGCAAGAACGAACGTGAACGGGCTGCCCTGCGCACCCTGCGCCGCCTGCACCCCGGCTATGAGGCCGAGGTGCAACGCTTTGTGCTGGCTGACCCGGCCCACCAGGCCCGCCAGCAGATCGACCTGCAGCGGCTGCAGGCCACAGGCCGACCCAAGGTGCTGGCCGTGAGCCACAACGCCGCTGGTGGCACCCTACAGCACATCCGCGAACTGGCCGCTCAACTGGGCCACCAGGCCGATTTTCTGCTGCTGCGGCCTTACGAAGGCTGTGTACTGAAGCTGAGCTGCGTGGACCCGCGTGAGGGCTACCTGGAAAGCTTTCAGCTGCCCGACGAGGCGCCGGCCTTGCGAACGCGCCTGCAACAACTGGGCGTGGTGTTGGTGCACTACCATCACCTGATGGACCACGGCAGCGAGGTACTGAACCTGCCTCGCGACCTGGGTGTGCCTGCCGACTTCACCGCGCACGACTACTACACCCTGTGCCCCCAAGTGTCACTGGTGGACGTGAACGGGCGTTACTGCGGCGAGCAGGGCCTCAGCCAATGCGCCGCCTGCCTGAGAGAGCGCCCCGCCCCTGACCATAAGACCATTGAGGTGTGGCGCCGCGACCATCGCACCCTCTTGCAACGCATGCGCCATGTGTTGGCCCCCAGCATCGACACAGCCCGTCGCATGCACAGCTTTGTGCCCCAGGCCGATCTGCGTCTGGCCCCACACCCCGACCTGCCGGCGGGGCTGGCCTTGCCCAGCCCGAATCCAGCACCGCTGCCTGCGGGTGCAAGGCTCAAGGTGGCCGTGATTGGCGCCTTGAACGTGCTCAAGGGCGCCGACCTGCTGGAGCAAACCGCCCTGCTGGCGGCCCGTCAGGGCACTCCAGTCGACTTTCACTTGCTAGGTCATGCCTACCGCGATCTGAGCACTCAGCCCCGTGCCCACTTGACCGTGCACGGGCGTTACCAGAGCGACGAACTGCCCGCTCTGCTGAATTGGCTGCAGCCTGACCTGGTATGGTTTCCGGTGCAGGCGCCGGAAACTTACAGCTACACGCTCAGCGCCTGCCTGCAGGCTGGCCTGCCCATCGTGGCACCCGATCTGGGGGCTTTCCCGGCTAGGCTGGCGGGCCGGCCCTGGACGTGGGTTCTGCCGTGGAACACGGACGCCGCAGGGTGGCTAGAGGTTTTTCAGGCCCTCATGACGCAGCATTTCAGCTCGGGGCAAGCACCTGCGTTACCGTGCCCGGATTCAGGCCACTTCGGAGCTTTGCGCCTGCCCCCGTTTGATTATCAGCACGCGTATCTGCCCCGTGCCACCACGGCAGGAAATGGCACCTGAAACAAGGGCCAGGTACGCCGGCCGGACACCCAAGCAGATGCGCTTCAGGCTGCTTAAAACGGTGATGCGTCCACTTTGCGTGTGAATCGCTCTCGCAGGTCAGCCACCGGGCCTTCAAACAAGTGGTACACCAAAGCCGAGAGCAACAGCACACTGATCAACCATCCGATCACCGCAGCGGCCAGGGCCCACGCGGTGACAGGTCCCTGAACCTTCAGCACATGCAGGTACACGAACATCATCGGAAAATGACTCAGGTAAATCGAATAGGCATACATGCTGAGCCGGCTCGTGAATGCGGCCAATCGAGGCTTGGCACTGAATGAGCGAGTCAACCACGGCATGAGCATGAACGTGCCAGCGGCCATGCAGGTGATCGCGGCCACGTTCCAGATGCGGCCCATGAGAGGCGTGACGGGCTGCAACAAGTCACAGACCCCATACAGGCCCAAACCCATCAAGCCCACTCCAAGGCAGGCTTTGACGCCTTCACGTGAGCGCCACCAAGGCTTGAACCACTTGTTCATCACTGCGGCCAACACACCCCAGCCTGTGGCATCGAGGTGGTAAATCGTGACACGGCGGATATCAGCATCCCAGCCAAAGAACTCGACCGAAGGCGCATGCAAGGCCCGCAACAAGGTGGGGCCCAGGATCAAGAACAGTGACACCAACATGAAGCGCGTTTGATTGCGCTTGACCCCCAGGCAGGCCACCAGGCCCAGCAGCAAGGGCATGCTGAAGTAAAACCATTCGTCCAGTGCCAGCGACCACGACTCGCCAAAGAAATGCGGGGTTGTTTCTGTCCACGCCAGGTTTTGCGAAAAAACCAGAAACTTCCAATCAAAAACCCCTTCCATCCAGCCCCAGGACACCAGAACCAGATTCAGGATCAAAAACAGGTAGTAATTCGGCACGGTTCGAAACCACCGACGCAGCCAGAAATCCCGGGCACTAGCCGCCCAGGGCCGCCCTGATTCAAAACTGCGAATCATCATGGCGCCAATCAAATAACCGCTGAGCAGAAACAGCCATTCGATCGACAAAACAGCGCTGGCGCTGAATCGAGCCAACCAGCCCTGAAACGGCAAAATGCCCTGGCTGATGAAAAACCCGATCAGACCGTGGTTGCACAAGACAATCACAATGCTCAAACTGCGCAGGCAATCCAGCCCCAGGCTACGGTTGGCGGCATATGGCGGGGCGAGGTTGTTGGCAGGTGAAGACATCAGCAGGGGTACTTGCAAATTACAGACCGTGGACTTACTTTAAAGGCGTCAGGCCCAAAGCCTCGGCACATAAGTGTTCAAGCCGGCGCATGGGCGGGGATGGGTGCAAACACCCGCTCGGCCTCGCCCCAAAAATGCCACAGGGTGGGCGACTCTCGCACCAGACGATCCATGTGCTGAAAAACCTCCGACATGAGGGCCGACAAATCGTTGCAGGGTTCCAGGGGGTGAATGCGCAACTGCCTGTGGCCCGTATTCAGGTCAATGCCCATGCTGAACACCGTCACAGGCACTTGCTGTTCGGCCGCCACACGGAGCAAGCCACTGGGCATGGCAATGGCCTGGCCGAGAAACTCGACCACGCGCGTGGAGCGCACGGCATCTGAGGGCACATCCATCACCGCCATGATCTGCTCGCGTGCGCTCAGGGCGGATTGAATCGGTTCTTTGGAATGCAAGGGGTCGATGGTGGCATGCCCCCCCTCGCGCGCCACGCCCGCCGTGCGCGCCCGTGCGTAGCGTAGCAACACGGGATGATCCGCAAAATGGTCGGGGTTAAAACGCGCCAACATCATGTGCGGTTGCAGCCCCTCGGCTCGTGCGTGGCGCAGCGCCCACATGCCCGCTCCCCAGTGAAAGGTGCACAACAGGCCGGGTTGCCCTGGTTCAGGCCAGGCCCCCTCCACCGTCACATGCCGGCGCAGCCATGCTGCTCTCCGGGTGGCGCACAGATAAAAATCGGCATGGTCTACCAGACGGACCAGGCGCAGGTCACGCGCCCAGCGGGACTGATCGGCAGGCAACATCCAGCCCCGCTGCAGGGCCTGCTCCAGGCCATGCCGCACGGGCATGCGGTACAGCAAGTCAAAGCCAGCAATCCATCGAAATAGGCGAAAGCACAGGGGCCAGGGCAAGACAACAGCCAACGCCGGGATACAGACCAACTCAAGTGCATCACGCAATTGAACACGCCACCAATGGCGGTAGTGCTGTAGCCGGGCCCCCATGTCTGCGTTTATTCCCAACGGTGAGGCAGGCGAACCAGCCCAGGCAGCTTGCTGGCGTACACCACCCGAAAGTAGGCATGGTGCAGCCACTCGTCGTACACCACCAGGCCCGCGTGATCAAACAGATACGCACTGACCACGTACTCGCCCGAGTACAAGGGCAGATCGGTGAAACGCAGGTGCACCTGCCAGCAGCCGTTACCCAGTGAGCGTGGCGCCACACCATCTGTGTGAGTGGCCACCACGGTGATGCCAGCGCCCTTGGCTTGCTCCAGCATGATGCCGATCTGCGGTTGCTCTTGGTCGGCCACGCGCACAGTGACCGTGACCAGCAAATCTTGCTGGATCAACAGGGGTGGGTCGCCCTCGCCCAAGCCGCCGAGTTCAAGCTTCAGAATGCGTGCACGGGTGCCTTCGATCAAGGCCGGCAGGTCGGGTGCTTCAGGGGTGGCGGGTGCTGCGGCATGGCTGGCAGCCATCTGCTGAGCCACCGGCACAACCTCGGTGCCACGCGCAGTTTGGGTGACGGTGGTGGGCAACTCAGCCTCGTAAGCACTCAGCACGGCCTCGGTTTCGCCAAAAGCGCGCACCCGCCCGCCCTCCAGCCAAATGGCCCGGTTGCAGATGCTGCGCACGTGGTACATGCTGTGCGAGCAAAACAAGATGGTGCAGCCGTTTTGGCGAAAGGCATCGATGCGTTCAATGCATTTCTTCTGAAAATGCTGGTCACCTACCGCCAAGGCTTCGTCAATGATCAGCACATCAGGCTCAATCGCGGTGACCAAAGCAAAGGCCAAGCGCACCACCATACCCGACGAATACGATTTGACAGGGCGGTCAATGGCCTCGCCCAACTCAGAAAATTCAATGATGCTTGGGGCAAGTTGCTTGATTTCAGCATCAGACAAACCAATCAGGCGACCACCAAAAAACAGGTTGTCGCGCCCTGTGAAATCGGGGTGAAAGCCCGCGCCCAACTCCAGAATCGCCGTCACACGCCCGCGGCGCGCCAGCACGCCCCTGGTGGGCTGCAGCGTGCCCGCCACCAATTTGAGCAGCGAGCTTTTGCCCGCGCCGTTGTTGCCCACCACACCCAGACATTGGCCTCGGTAAAGCTCAAAGCTCACGTCATTGAGCACCTGCTGATTTCGGTAACCCGCACCACCCCACAGCAGCGATCGCAGGCGCGCCCCCGGTGAATCGTACAGACGGTATTCTTTGCTGAGTTGCTGCACGTGCAGGACGGGCTTTTCAGCGTTTTGAGTATCGCTCATCACAACCAATCCACCAGGTGGTCGCGGCTTCGGCCCAGCACCAGCGACAGCAAGGCGCCACAGCCCAACACCCATAAGAGCATGACACCCCAATGCAAAAGGGGTGGCCATTCGCCTACTAAAAAGACGCTTTGGTACGCCAAAACAAAGGGGGTCATTGGGTTGATCCACAACGCCCAGCGCCCACTTTCAGGAAACTGTGACAAAGGGAACAAAATAGGCGAGATAAACACCCCCAACGACAACAAGAACCCCACCACCTGCACCGTATCCCGCAATGCCGCCGCAAAGATGGCGAGCAAATAGGCGATGAACAGGGCAAACAACGTTTGCAGCAACATCAAAACCGGTAGCGCCAGCAAGGCGGGCTGGTAGTGGTGATGGGCGCCGTACAAAGGTATCAAGGCCAAGACGAGCGGGCCGTAGACCACCGAACTGGCCAGCACCGACCTCACCGGAAACAACACGGGAGGCAAGGCATTTTTTTGCAACAGGCCGCCCGCATCAACCAGACTGGTCATGCCCCGGTTGATAAATTCGCAGAACGCCATCCAGGGCAGCGAGCCCACAATCAAAAATGTGCCCACAGCCCGTACCGGGGCCTGCTCTCCCAGGCGCATGGCGAACACGATGTCAAACACGAGGTAATACACCGCCACGGTCAGCAGGGGCTGGATATAAGACCAGAGGGCTCCTGCCGCCGTGCCCGCATGGCGGGCCGAGATTTCACGCCGCACGAGGGTGCGCAGCAAAGAGCGGTTTCGCCACAGTTGGCGCGCATCGTCTAGCAGGGCCTGCACGGCAGCCTTTCTTGTTTCATGAAGCAAACAACAGCGTGATCAAAAAACCCGAGGACGCTAAGCGCCTCGGGTTGAGTTGGGCCTTGTAGGGCCTCCCCCGGTGCGATTATCTGCGCTACAGAGCCGCCTGGGGGATGGGCTCAGAAACGAGTTCTGAGTCGTCTGGATTACTTCTTGTCGGCTGCAGCTGCTTCTGCAGGCTTGGCTTCGGCAGCTTCTGCGGGCTTGTAGGCATCGACAAAGCGCTTCAAGGCATCACCCTGGATATTGGCCTCGTTGTTCAGGCGCTCGGCTTCCATCTTGCGGCCATCGACAATCGACTTTTGCTGCAGGTCTTTGACCAACTGGTCTTTGACTTCAGCAAAGCTACGCACATGCGGCATGTCGTGGGTTTTGAGCTTGAGGATGTGGTAGCCAAATTGCGACTCCACCAGGCCCGACAACTGACCCGGCTTGGTCAGGGCAAAGGCGGCGTCTTCAAAGGGCTTGACCATGCGGCCCCGACCAAAACGCCCCAGGTCGCCGCCCTTGGCACCACTGCCGGGGTCTTCCGACTTTTCTTTGGCTACGGTGGCAAAGTCGGCGCCGTTTTTCAGGTCGGCGAGAATGGCTTCGGCTTTGGCCTTGGCTGCTTCTTTGTCGTCGCCAAAGCGAATCAAGATGTGGCTAGCTTCAACTTCCTCATTGGATTGGAAGTTTTTGGGATTGACCTTGTATTCGGTAGCGGCCAATTTTTCAGCGTCGGCCTGCGACAACTCGTTTTTCTTGTCTAGGTGCTCAAGGTAGGCATCGGTAATCAAACGCTCGCGATTGAGTTGATTCAAACGCAGCAACAACGGAGTTTGCCCAATCCCTTGCTTGTCAGCAGTTTGCGTCAACGCCCGACGCAAAAAAATGTTTTGAACAATTGCGCCGATGGTTTCGGGCTTAGTCAGCATGCCTTGACGCTGCTCGGCAGGCACGCGCTGCATTTCTGCCAGCACATCCAGCGTGGTCACTTCAATGCCAGGGGCCGTTAGCAATACCTCGGGTTTTTGAATAAAGCCTTCATCTTGGGCGTGTGCGCTCACGCTCATGGCATTGAAGAGTAAGCCGCAAGAAACGGCGGCCAGCGAAGACAAAGACATCCAAGATGGCTTGAATTGAATAGGCAGCATGATGTTGTTTGAAAAGCGAGATATTGAAGCTGACCTGAGTCTTTTCAACAATAGAAGTTCTCATCAGCCT
>Ga0187843_10001690_pt1 | contig 13743 bp, 12 predicted proteins | sample SpaLakP09_SKY_43_FD_134516 | JGI IMG/M metagenome (GOLD analysis project Ga0187843, IMG submission 134516) | Oligotrophic lake water microbial communities from Sparkling Lake, Wisconsin, USA - SP09_SKY_43 | ecosystem: Environmental > Aquatic > Freshwater > Lake | place: USA: Sparkling Lake... | reverse complement strand
ATGCTGCAACTGGCGCATCAGGCTGTCGCGCGCATCATGACCTTGGCCCGTTCGCTGGACGGCGTGATTTCGGGCGAGCACGGCATCGGGATCACCAAGCTGGAGTTCCTGCACGAAGACGAAATCGGCCCGTTCCGCGACTACAAGCTGCGCGTCGATCCGGAAGGCCGCTTCAACAAGGGCAAGCTGCTGAACCTGGACGGCATGGAAGCCGACCTCAGCAACGCCTACACGCCATCGTTCGGCCTGATGGGCCACGAATCGCTGATCATGCAGCAGAGCGATATCGGCGCCATCGCCAACAGCGTCAAGGACTGCCTGCGCTGCGGCAAGTGCAAGCCTGTTTGCTCGACGCACGTGCCGCGCGCCAATCTGCTGTACTCGCCGCGCGACAAGATTCTGGCGACCTCGTCGCTGATCGAAGCCTTCCTGTACGAAGAGCAAACCCGCCGCGGCATTTCGATCAAGCACTGGGAAGAATTTGAAGACGTGGCGGATCACTGCACTGTCTGCCACAAATGCGTGACGCCCTGTCCGGTCAACATCGACTTCGGCGACGTGTCGATGAATATGCGCAATCTGCTGCGCAAGATGGACAAGAAAACCTTCAATCCAGGCAAGGCGGCGGCGATGTTCTACCTGAACGCCACCGATCCGGCCACCATCAACGCCACCCGCGCGGCGATGATCGGCATCGGCTACAAGGCGCAGCGTCTGGGTAACGATATTCTGAAGAAATTCGCCAAAAAGCAGACCAAGGCGCCGCCGCCAACCGTCGGCAAGCCGCCGGTGCGCGAGCAGGTGATCCACTTCATCAACAAGAAGATGCCGGGCAACCTGCCGAAGAAAACCGCGCGCGCGCTGCTGGACATCGAAGATGACAAGGTGATCCCGATCATCCGCAATCCGAAAGCCACCACGGCCGATACGGAAGCGGTGTTCTACTTCCCTGGCTGCGGCTCGGAGCGCCTGTTCTCGCAGGTGGGCCTGGCGACGCAGGCGATGCTGTGGGAAGTGGGCGTGCAGACCGTGCTGCCGCCAGGCTATCTGTGCTGCGGCTATCCGCAACGCGGCTCGGGCCAGTACGACAAGGCCGACAAGATGATGACCGATAACCGCGTGCTGTTCCACCGCATGGCCAACACGCTCAACTATCTGGACATCAAGACGGTGCTGGTCTCGTGCGGTACCTGCTATGACCAGCTGGCGACCTATGAGTTCGACAAGATTTTCCCTGGCTGCCGCATCATGGACATTCACGAATATCTGAATGAGAAGGGCGTCAAGCTGGAAGGTGTGACCGGCACGCGCTATATGTACCACGAGCCATGCCACACGCCGATGAAGCTGCAGGAAGCGACCAAGACCGTCAACGCGCTGATCCAGACGCACGACAACGTCAAGATCGAGAAGAACGACCGCTGCTGCGGCGACTCGGGCACCTTGATGGTGGCGCGTCCGGATATTTCGACGCAAGTGCGCTTCCGCAAGGAAGAGGAAGTCATCAAGGGCGCCGACAAGCTGCGCGCCGATGGTTTCGATGGCGAGGTGAAAATCCTGACCAGCTGCCCGGCCTGCCTGGGCGGCGTCTCGCGCTACAGCGAAGATGCCGGCACCACCGCCGACTACATCGTGGTGGAGATCGCCAAGCATCTGCTGGGCGACAACTGGATGGCGGACTATGTGAAACGCGCCAACGATGGCGGCATTGAACGGGTACTGGTGTAACGATGGCGTGTGATCTGTGTAATCTGCTCGCTGCTCCAGGCGCAGCCTTAGTCTGGGGCGACGACCGGCTGTCGGTGGTGGCCGTGGACGAGGCCGAATATCCAGGCTTCACGCGCGTGGTGTGGCATGCCCACGTCAAGGAAATGACCGATCTGCCGGCGGCTGACCGTGTGCGCATCATGGATGTGGTGTGGGCGGTGGAGTCGGCGCAGCGTGAGGTTTTGGCGCCGGAAAAAATTAATCTGGCCAGTTTTGGTAATATGACACCGCACGTGCATTGGCACGTTATCCCGCGTTACCGCGACGATGCGCATTTCCCCAACCCGACCTGGGCTGTGGCGCAGCGCGCTTCGTCGGCGGAGGTGCTGGCGGCGCGTCGTGCGTTGTTGCCAACATTGCACGCGGCCATCGTCGAGAAAGTGAAAGCATTATGAGCAAACCTGTCCCTACCGGCCTGACGGTCCGCAACGTCTCCAAACTGCTGGAGATTGAATTTGATGACGGCAAATCGTTTTCGATTCCGTTTGAACTGCTGCGCGTGTATTCGCCGTCGGCGGAGGTGATGGGACATGGTCCAGGCCAGGAAGTGCTGCAGGTTGGCAAGCGCGAAGTGGGCATTGCCGGCGTTGAGCCAGTGGGCAATTACGCGGTACAGCCGACCTTTAGCGATGGCCACAACACCGGCATCTTCACGTGGGAATATCTGTACAAGCTGGGCAACGAAAAGGACGTGTTGTGGGCCGGCTATATGGACCGCCTGCACGCCTCCGGCTTCGAAGGCGACAGCGGCCGCGAACCCGGCCTCTCGCTGACCGGACCATCGACCGCACCGAAAAGCGGCGGCGGTTGCGGCAGCGGCAGCTGCGGTTGCAAGTCCTAATCCGTCACCTGACCCCGTAACAAATAGAGCACTCTTGTCCGTGACCAGGGCGGGAGCTTGCGCAGTACTTCGATACTGAACGTCCGCAGCATGACCGTGGACGGCAGGGGGCGGGCGCTCAGTTTATCGTACTTGCGTGCGATGGACTCGTGTAGCTCGTCTAATTCTGCTTTCGTTGCCGCATCCAGGGGAGGGATTTCAATGTCAGAGGGAATTTCCACGCCGCAGAGTTTCATAGTTGTTCTCCATTAATTCAAAAGGCGTTACCAACTCGGGTAACACATAGCCGCTTTCCTGAACCAGCATTCTTAGCAGACTTAGCTGGTAAGCATTCGCGATACTTTCGCAGTTCCAGGTCATAAGAATTTCGCAATTGTGAAATGCTGCATTTGCGATGTGCGATGCTGCCCAATGAGCACTTGCTTTTAGACCCCCTCCAAAAAACAAAAGTTCCTCAATCCCTCTCATTCCCGGATCGACTGGATGTGATACAAGGTTTTCTATAGCTTGCAAGCGGCGGATCGCTCTCAGCGGGTCGCCACTTTTTATTTCGTTGTGTACATGTTCCGAGACGAATATGTGCGATGGATCGCAGCGGGTTTGCCACCAGAGCCGGGTGACTTGCTGGCAGGCACGGGTGATGGATTTGTTACTCGGTGGGTCTGTCAGATGACAGATGATGGATGTTTCCAGGTAGATCGTTTGCATGATGCCCTCGCTGGCTGAGCTGCTAGCGTAGGCGGCTTGGCGGGCGAGGGCTTTAACTACATCAAACTTACTTCGGATGCCATGCCCATACGTGGCTGGCGATGCTGACCGGTTTCGGTATCAGCTTTTGCTGGTAGAACAGGTCGGCCACGCGCTGCTGGTTGGCGACGATGTCTGGCGTTACCGGCGTGGCGCCGAAGCGCGAACGGCCCATCCACGTCGCCACGATATCGGCCGGCACGCCGGTCTGCTGCGTCAGCAGCGTGCTGACTTCTTTCTGATGCTCGCTGGCCCACTTGCCGGTCGCCTTGACCTGCTCCAGCAACGCCGACACCAGTTGCGGCGATTTCTCCGCAAAGCTGCGCGAGGCCAGATAGAAGCCATTGGCCAGCGGCAGCCCCGTATAGTCAGCCAGCACACGCGCCTGATACGCTTTCTGCGCCGACGCCAGATACGGATCCCACACCACCCACGCATCAATCCCGCCGCTGACAAACGCCGCCCGCGCATCCGATGGCGACAGATAAATCGGCGTGATGTCACCGATCTTCAATCCTGCCTTCTGCAACGCGGACGCCAGCAGGAAGTGCGAGCCTGAACCCTTCTGGAACGCTACGCGCTTGCCTTTCAACTCCGCTACCAAGCGTAGCTTGGACTCCTTCGGCACGATAATCGCCTCGCTATTCACCGGCGCCGGCTCCGCGCCGACGTACAACAAATCCACGCCGCCCGCCTGCGCAAAGATCGGCGGCGGCGCACCGGTGCTGCCAAAATCGATGCTGCCGGCATTCAGCGCCTCCAGCATCTGCGGCCCAGCCGGGAACTCGATCCACTTGATCGTATGGCCCGGCAGCGACAGCCCCTGCGTCTTCATCATGCTGAGCAAGCCCGCACTCTTCTGAAAGCCGATCTTGATCTCTGCCGCCTGCGCCAGCAGCGGAAGCGCCAGCAGTATGCCTATCCATTTCTTCATCATCTTCCTTATGCGCTCTCGCGCTCTATCAATTCGCAGGCCAGCAGATTCAGACGCGAATCCTGGGCCGAGGAGGGCAGCACGCCCAGTTGTTCCAGAACGCGCAGCGCGGCGATCTCGCCGATTTCGCGTCCCGGTGGACGGATGGTCGTGAGGCTGGGCAGCAGCAACGGCGAAAAAGCGTAATCGCCAAAACCCACAATCGCGCACTGCTGCGGAATCTTCAGCCCCGCGCGCTGCCCGGCCAGCAAAGCACCCGCCGCCAGATTGTCATTGGCGAAGACGATCGCCTCGACCGGCCGCGCGCGTCGTGCCGGCGACAACACCAGCGCTTCGATCGCCTGCTTGCCGGCGTCGAACGGCGCTTCCGCCGTCGGCGCGTAGATGATCGGCTCCAGCCCATGCTCGCGCATCACCGCCGCATAGCCATCGCTGCGGTCTACCGCGCTCAAATCGCCGGCAAGGCTGTTCTGCACGAAGGCGATGCGGCGATAGCCTTTGCCATACAAATAGCGCGCCGCCTGTTCGCCCACCGCGTTGTTGGAGTAGCCGACCTGTATCGGCTTGCGGCGTGGCTGATAGTCCCAGGTCTCCACCACCGGAATGCCGGCGGTTGTCAGCAGCTTCTCGGTGGCGCGATTGTGAAAGCGTCCTACCACTGCCAGCGCCGCCGGGTTCCAGCCGAGGAAAGCACGCACCGCGCTTTCCTCCTGCTTGGCCGAGAAGTAGCTGGAGGCTAGCAGCAGCTGATAGCCATGGCGGTTCAGCGTGTCGCTGAAAGTCTGAATGGTGTTAGCGAAGATCGGCCCGGAGATATTCGGGATCACCATGCCGACAATGCGCGCGCGCGATGACGCCAGCCCGCCCGCCGCCAGGTTCGGCACATAGCCCAGTTCCTTCACCGCCGCCGCAATGCGCGCGCTGCGCTTGGCCGCCACGCGTCCTGGATCGCTGAAGTAGCGCGACACGGTAATCGATCCCACCTCCGCCAGCCGCGCCACATCGTGAATGGTCGCGCGGCCCGATCCACGGCGTTTTCGTGGTGCTGTTGGTTCGCTCATTTACGCATATTCCGAAAAGACATATCGATGATTTTTTTAATTCTTTGACTTCAAGCCGGCCCGCCACGACACTAAAAAAAGGGTACCGGTACCACCGAATTGTAGCGAAGCACCTGCCGCGCACTAAGCTGGTTCTTCGACGATCAAAGCAGGTTTTCCGAATAAGACATAGGCGGCGCAAGGGGCGCTTTCAAATCAAGGGATCAGAACATGAAGAGCAATAAGAAGATTTTTGGTGCGCTGACTATCGGCGCTTTGCTGGTGGCCACGGCTTATGCGGGCGCCGAGGAGAATGATCCAACGCCGCTGAAAGATCGCGACGACGGCGCGTCCGTACCCAGCGTGACGGTCAGCGCCACGCGCCGCAACGCCTCGCTGCAATCGGTGCCGGTGGCAGTCTCGGTGCTGGATGGCGATGCGCTGAATAACGCCAACCGCACCAGCATCGACACCATCGTGCAGGAAGTGCCTAGCGTGACTTTCCGTCAGCAGGGCGGCAACAAGGATTCCACCATCTTCGTGCGTGGTATTGGTACCATCTCCACCTCGCCGGGCGTGGAGCCTACCGTGTCTACCGTGATTGATGGCGTGGTGTATGCGCGTCCTGGCCAGGCCACGCTGGATCTGCTGGACATCGAACACATTGAAATCCTGCGCGGCCCGCAAGGCACGCTGTTCGGCAAGAACGCCTCTTCTGGGGTGCTGAATGTGGTGGGCCGCAAATCGACCCAGCAGACCACCGGCTTTGTCGACGCCTCCTGGTATGAGGGCAACGAGAAGCGCGTACGCGCCGGCGTCTCCGGCGCCATCCAGCCGGGTGTGGTCAGTGCCTCCGTCACAGGCCTGTATGCGGACTATGACGGTAATGTCGATAATGTCCACGCCGGCGGCGGCAAGCTGAATGGCTACGACCGCAAAGGCGTGCGCGCCCGCATCGACATCACGCCGACCAAGGACCTGGATATCGCGCTGATCGCCGACTACCTGCGTTCCACCTCATCGCCGACTTTCACCGCCTACAAATCGACTGCGGCCGCGTTCAACGCCGGCATCGCGCCGGTGGTGGCTGGCGTCGAAAACCGTCAGGTCAATGCCGACATTCCGAGCGATATCCGCGACAAGAACAAAGGCCTGTCGGCGCAGGTAGACTACCGCTTCAACGGTTACACGCTGACCTCCATCACGGCGGTACGCGACTGGGACAACACCCAGTACACCAGCACCTCGGCCATCGGCAACGCGGCGGAAGTGGCGCGCATTACGGCTGCCTTCCCGGCCACGCGCGACATCGGCACGGTGGACTTCAAGCAGGCATCGCAGGAGCTGCGTCTCGCATCGCCGAAAGACCAGTTTGCGGAATACGTGGTCGGCGCCTACTACCTGCACGCCAAGGACCGCGAGGTGTATCAGCGCATCGTCAACAACGGCGCCGCCATTAACGCCGGTCGCGCGGACTATGGCGTGAAGAGCGACAGCTACTCGCTGTTCGGCGAGAGCACGCTGAATTTCGCTTCCAACTGGCGCGCGATAGCCGGTGCCCGCTGGACCCGCGATGACCTGTCCTACGACCATGCACGCACCTCGACGCAAACAGTGGCCTTCGCTGGCGTACAGCCAGCGACGCAGAGCACCGGCTCCACGGATAAAGATGGCTACTCGGGACGCGTCGGCCTGCAATACGACATCGCGCGTGACATCAACACCTACGCCACTTACTCGCGCGGCTACAAGGGACCAGCCTACAACGTCTTCTTCAATATGCTGAGCCGCGACACGCTCGCGCTGAAACCGGAAACCTCGGATTCGTTTGAACTGGGCCTGAAAGCCAGCGCCTTCGACCGCAAGCTGACCGCCAACATCGCCGTCTTCGATACCAAGTATTCGAACTACCAGGCCAACTTCTACGATACCGTGGCCGGCGCCGTTGTCACGCGCCTGATCAATGCGGGCGATGTATCGACCCGTGGCGTGGAGCTGGATCTGAACGCGCGGCCAACCCGCGAACTGACGCTGACGCAATCGCTGGCCTACACCGACGCCAAGATCGACAACTTCAACTGCCCGCCGGCTGCCGCCGCGTCGTGCAACCTGAATGGCAAGCCGCTGCCGTTCTCGCCGAAATGGAAGTCCTTCACTCGCGCCAACTACGCGCTGCCGCTGGAGAATGGCTTCATCGTCGACTTCTCGGCCGACTACACTTATCAGGCCAAGACGCAGTACGACTTGTTCCAGTCGCCGGATGCGATCCAGGGCGCGTATGGCGTCATCAACGCCGGCATTGCGCTGTCGTCGCCGGTGGGCGGTTGGCGCATTGCGCTGGTGGGCAAGAACCTGGCCAACAAATCGTATGCCACCAATCTGGTGACGTCGACCGGCTACGTTACCCGCGCCGTGCCGCGTGACGATGAGCGTTACTTCGGCATCACCGCGCGCAAGGAGTTCTAATGTCGCGCAAGATGAGTATCGCCGCGTTCATGATGCGATATGGCCACCACGTCGCCGCATGGCGGCATCCTGACACCGACCTCGCGACCAATCCGTTCAAGGTATTCCGCGAGCAGGTGCGCAGTGCGGAGAAGGCCTGCCTGGATGCGGTGTTCTTTGCCGACAGCGTCGCTTTGACCGGCGCGCCGTCGCTGGAGCCATTGACACTGTTGTCGGCACTGGCCGCGTCGACCGAAAAGATCGGCTTGATCGCCACCGCCACCACCACCTACAACGAACCGTACACGGTGGCGCGTCAGTTCGCGTCGCTTGACCTGCTGTCGGATGGTCGCGCAGGCTGGAACCTGGTCACCTCGGACAACGCGGCGGAAGCGGCCAACTTCGGCCGCGAGCAGCACGTCGCCCATGCCGACCGCTATGCGCGGGCGCGGGAATTTCATCAAGTTGTCACAGGACTGTGGAATAGTTGGGACCCCGATGCGTTCACCAACGACAAGAGCGGCGTGCTGCCCTACGATCCTGCCAAACTGCGCAAGCTGAATCACCGTGGCGATCATTTCACTGTGGCGGGGCCGCTGAATGTGGCGCCTAGTCCGCAGGGGCGTCCGGTAGTGGTGCAGGCGGGAGGCTCGGAGACCGGGCGCGATCTGGCGGCGGCGACGGCGGAAGTGGTGTTCACCGCGCAGCCAACGCTGGCCAAGGCGCAGGCGTTCTACCGCGATATCAAGGACCGCGTAATCGCCAAGGGTCGCAAGCCGGAGTCGGTGAAAATCATGCCGGGCATATTTGCGGTGGTGGGCCGCACGCAGCAGGAGGCGGACGCCAAGTTCGCGCAGTTGCAGTCGCTGATCGAGCCGAAGGCCGGCCTGGCGCTGCTGGAGCGGATGATTGGTAACTTTGATTTGTCCGGCTATCCGCTGGATGGCCCGCTGCCGGAGCTGCCGGAAACGCAGGACGGCCAGCGCAGTCGCCAGCAACTGCTGACCGATCTGGCGCAAGGTGAGAACCTAACGATACGCCAGCTGTATGAGCGCATCGCCGGCGGGCGCGGTCATTTCACCGTGGTCGGCACACCGCAGCTGGTGGCGGACAAGATGCAGGAGTGGTTTGAGAACGGCGCGGCGGACGGCTTCAATTTCATGGCGCCGGCGCTGCCTGGTGGTTTGGATGATTTTCTGGAGCTGGTGATTCCCGAGTTGCAGCGGCGCGGTTTGTTCCGCACCGAATACGCAGGGAGCACCTTGCGTTCCCATTTGGGTTTATAGGAGCAGGCATGAAAGCAGTAGGCAGGATGTTGGTGTTGGCGGTCGCGTTGGCGGCGGGGCAGGTAGGCGCGCAGGATTATTACGGCGACTTCCGTCCGGATGCGCCGGAGCTTGCAGCGCGCGGTCCGCTGCAAGTCGGTGTGCGTACGCTGACAGCGGAGCACAAGGACCAATTCGACATTCTGCACGCTACTGCGGAGCAGCCGAATCCGCGCTACAGCCGCAAGCTGACGCTGGAGGTGTGGTATCCGGCGCATCTGGCGGCGGGGCAGAAGGAACACACCGTCTACACCGATGTCCTGGGCTCCGGCCCGAATGATCCGAAGCGGCCGAACACGCCGTTCCAGTTCAACGGCCGCGCCGCGCGCGATGCCGCTGCAGCGCCGGTGGCCGGGCAGGGCGGCCGCTATCCGCTGGTGATCGTCTCGCACGGTTATCCCGGCTCGCGGCTGCAAATGAGCTATCTGACCGAAAACCTGGCGTCCAAAGGCTACGTAGTGGTCGCCATCGACCACCCAGAATCCACGCGCGCCGACAAGACCGGCTTCCCCAGCACGCTGCTGAACCGCCGGCTGGACGACCTGTTCGTGCTGAACACCGTCGCCGCCTGGGCCAAGTCGGGTAGCGGCAGCTTCCTGGCTGGTCTGGTGGACGCCGACAACACCGCGCTGATTGGCTACTCGATGGGCGGCTACGGCGCGCTGAACACCGTCGGCGCCGGCATCAGCGCGTCAGCGGTGGCGTATGTACCGGGCGGCGCGCTGGCCGTCAACCAGCAGGGCAACGCCCAATACGAAGCGCAGCGCGACCCGCGCATCAAGGCGGTGGTGGCGTTTGCGCCATGGGGCGGCGCGCACAAGGTGTGGGACGATGCCGGCCTGGCCGGCGTGCGTACGCCGACGCTGTTCATCAGCGGCGACCAGGACGATGTGGCCGGCTATCAGGACGGCGTCCTGAAACTGTTCCAGGGCACGGTGCATGCGGACCGCTACCTGCTGACTTACGTCGGCGCGCGCCACAACAGTGCGCCAAACCCGCCATCGCCGGCGCACTGGAGCAATCCGGAGGACTTCTCGTCCTACTCCGAGCCGGTGTGGGACAGCCGCCGCATCAACAACATCAATCAGCATTTCGTGACGGCTTTCCTCGGCACCCAGCTCAAGCACGAGCCGCTGCAAGCCTACCTCGACCTGCCGCCGCAGCAGCCGGACGGCACCATCAAGCAGGACCCCGGCCTGTGGAAGGGTTTCCCCAAGCGCGCTTCGCTGGGCCTGGAATGGCGCCACCTGCCGGCGCAGTAACGGTCATGTTGCCAGGGCTGCCATGTTTCTAAGCAGCCCTTAAGCATTTCAGCTTGTATAATGCTGGCAAACTAACAGGCCTGCATATCATGACCAATACCACTCACTTCGGTTACAAAACCGTCGCGGAAGAAGATAAAGTCCGCGAAGTTGCCAAGGTTTTCCACTCTGTCGCCGCCAAGTACGACATCATGAACGACGTCATGTCGGCTGGCCTGCATCGCGTCTGGAAAATCTTCACCATCGCTAACGCCGCCGTGCGTCCGGGCTTCAAGTGCCTGGATATCGCTGGCGGTACCGGCGATCTGGCCAAGGTGTTCGCCAAGCAGGCTGGTCCGACCGGTGAAGTCTGGCTGACCGACATCAACGAGTCCATGCTGCGCGTGGGCCGTGACCGCCTCTTGAATCGCGGCCTGATGACCCCAACATTATTGTGTGATGCCGAGAAACTGCCTTTCCCGGACAACTATTTCGACCGCGTCAGCGTGGCCTTCGGCCTGCGTAATATGACGCACAAGGATCAGGCGCTGAAAGAAATGCGCCGCGTACTGAAGCCGGGCGGCAAGCTGCTGGTGCTGGAATTCTCGAAAGTGGCCGAGCCGCTGCAGAAACCGTACGACATCTACTCGTTCAAGGTGCTGCCGTGGATGGGTCAGAAGATCGCTGGCGACGCCGAAAGCTATCGCTATCTGGCGGAATCGATTCGCATGCACCCGGATCAGGAAACGCTGAAAGGCATGATGGAAGAAGCCGGCCTGGAACGCGTAACGTATTACAACTTGACGGCAGGTGTGGCCGCTTTACACACCGGTATCAAAATGTAATGACTGGAGTGACCATGAACTTGAAAAAAATCCTGATCGGCGCAGTAATCGCCGTTTCCGCCATGTCGATGCTGACCGAGGCGATCGCCCGTCCAGCCGGCGGTGGCCGTTCGTTTGGCCGCCAGTCGCAGAATGTCAACCGCATGCCGCCACAGCAGGCGCCGCAGCAAGCGCCACGCCAGGCCCAACCTGCGCCGGCGCCAGCAGCACCGCCGGTTGCTGCACCGAAGCCTAGCCCATGGAAGGGCATTCTGGGCGGCGCGCTGCTGGGCCTCGGCCTGGGCGCACTGTTCTCGCACTTCGGCATGGGCGGCGCTCTGGCTAGCGCGCTGGGCACCATCCTGATGCTTGCGCTGCTGGCTGGTGTGGTGTTCTTCATCATTCGCCTGATACGCGGCAAATCGCAGCCGGCCACCGCGCCTGCTGCATTTGGCGGCAACCAGAATGTGTACTCGATGCCGCCGCAAGGTGGCTCGGCAACGCCGGAAATCGGTTCGCGTTTGCAACCGGCGCCGGTCGCTGCTGCCCCGGTGCAGCCAGCGCACCAGCAATGGGGTGTGCCGGCCGACTTCGACCAGGCAACTTTCCTGCGCGTGGCCAAGGGTAACTTTATCCGTCTGCAAGCTGCCTGGGACAAGGGTGACGTCGCCGATATCCGCGAATTCACCACGCCGGAAGTGTTTGCCGAGATGAAGCTGCAGATCAGCGAGCGCACCGTGGCCGACTACACCGACGTGGTTAGCATCGATGCCGAACTGCTGGGCATCGAGACGACGGACACTGAGTACCTGGCGAGCGTCAAGTTCACCGGCATGGTCAAGCCGGCGGCGGATGCACTGGCTGAGCCGCTCAACGAGGTGTGGAACCTGGTCAAGCCAATCAACGGCTCCAGCGGCTGGCTGCTGGCTGGTATTCAGCAATTCGCGTAAAACCCCGCAGGGCCACAGAGGGGTCTGACCCCGTACGGGGTCAGACCCCGGCGGCTGCGCACCGGTTTGGGGGTAAAGCGCGCTTAACTGGTAAGATCAAAACCGCCCCCTTTCCGGGCGGTTTTGTTTTGAACGGCTAGAACATGATTTCATTGAATCCAGGTAGTTTCTCTGCGGCGCCCGCCAGTGCCGCCATCAACCATTTGCTGGCGCAGGAGCCATGGGCACGCCAGGAGTTGCAGCGTCACGCCGGCAAGACCGCCGCCATCGACGCCGGCGCGGCCGCGCTGCGTCTGCGCGTGACGGCCGATGGCTATCTGGAGCCGGCGCCGGCCGACGAGGCTGCCCGCGTCACCATCCGCGTCAAACTGTCCGACCTGCCGCTGATCGCGCAAAACCGCGAGCGCGCCTTTTCCTATGTGCAGATCGAAGGCGACGCCGAATTCGCCAACGCCATCTCCAGCCTGAGCAAGTCGCTGCGCTGGGAAGCCGAATATGACCTGGAAAAAGTGGTCGGACCGATTGTTGCCGTGCGCGCCGTCTCCGGCGCCAAAGCCGCGTTTGAAGCGGTCAAGGCCGGCCATCAGAAGCTGGCCGAAAACGTCGCCGAGTTCCTGCTCGACGAAAAACAGCTGCTGGTGCGGCCGCAGACCGTGGAAGCTTTCTCGGCCGACGTCAACCGTCTGCGCGACGACGTCGAGCGCACCGCCAAGCGCCTGGCCAAACTGGAACAGAAACTGGGATCCCAATAATGCTGCTGAAATTGATGCGCCTGCTGAAAATCCTGCGGGTATCGGTGCGCTACGGCCTCGATGAAATCGCCATCTCCGGCCTGAAGAAACCACGTATCACCAAGCTGATCGACACGGTATTTTTCTGGCGTGACCTGTCCGCGCCGCGCGGCGTGCGTCTGCGCATGGCGTTGGAAGAGCTGGGGCCGATCTTCGTCAAGTTCGGCCAGGTGCTGTCCACCCGCAGCGACCTGATTCCGCCCGACCTGCAAATCGAGCTGGCCCGCCTGCAGGACCGTGTGCCGCCGTTCGATCCCGACCTGGCCATTGCGCAGATCCGCAAGTCGCTGGGCGCGCATCCGGACGAGCTGTTTGCTACCTTTGAACGCAATCCGGTGGCGTCGGCCTCGATCGCGCAGGTGCACTTCGCCGTGCTCAAGGATGGCCGCCAGGTGGCGGTCAAAGTGCTGCGTCCCGGCATGAAGAAAAACATCGATGACGACGTCGCGCTGATGCACGTGGCCGCCGATTGGATCAGCAGCCTGTGGGCCGACAGCAAGCGCCTGAAGCCGAAAGAGGTGGTGGCCGAGTTCGACAAATACCTGCACGACGAGCTGGACCTGATGCGCGAAGCCGCCAATGCCAGCCAGCTGCGCCGCAACTTCGCCGACTCGGACCTGCTGCTGGTGCCGGAGATGCACTGGGATTACTGTTCCTCCAGCGTCATCGTGATGGAGCGCATGCACGGCATTCCGGTGTCGCAGATCGACCGTCTGGAAGCGGCCGGCGTCGACATGAAAAAGCTGTCCAGCGACGGCGTGGAAATCTTCTTCACTCAGGTGTTCCGCGACGGCTTCTTCCACGCTGATATGCACCCTGGGAACATCCTGGTGTCGGT